>Ga0196962_10000228_pt1 | contig 28357 bp, 30 predicted proteins | sample S3v_20metaG_FD_183186 | JGI IMG/M metagenome (GOLD analysis project Ga0196962, IMG submission 183186) | Soil microbial communities from Anza Borrego desert, Southern California, United States - S3+v_20 | ecosystem: Environmental > Terrestrial > Soil > Desert | place: USA: California | collected...
GAAGCCCGCAGATAGGGCAATGCCGCCCTGATGGCGTAGAAAGCGCCGCTGAGGTTCACCGAGATCATGGCGTCCCATCCCTCGGCCGTAAGCTGCTCCAGCCTCCGCTCGGGGAAGTTCATTCCGGCGGCGACGACGAGGACGTCTAGACCGTCTGATTCCCCCACCTCTTCGACGGTCCGCCAGACGGCCCCTTTGTCCGAGATGTCGAGCGCGTAAGCCGTAACGTTGCGTCCTCCTGCGCCCTCTTCTATGGCCTCGCGGCGCCGGGCAGCGGCGTGCACGGTGACCCCCGCGTCTGCGAAGAGGTTGGCCGTGGCGAGCCCGATACCGCTGCTCGCCCCGATGACGAACGCCGTCTTCCCCAAAAGGTCCACGCCTTCCACTACTGCCCCGACTCCGCGAGGAAGACCTTTATCTGTGCCGAGGGGCCACGCACCAACCCGGCGAACGCCTCGGGGCCCTCCTCCAGCGGTAAGACGGGCGGTAGCTCCCCGATACCGGCCTTGCCCTCGACGAGCCAGTCGAGCGCCTGCTCGTAATCCTCCGCCGTGTACGCGTACGAGCCTTGCAGGTCGAGCTGGCCCCGTACGACGTCGTGGAACCCGAGGGTCGTGTCGTCGTCGTGCAACCCTACGTACACGACCCGTCCGCCGGGCCGCAGGAGATCCAGGGCCATCCTGCGTGTGACCTCGGCGCCGACGGCATCGATGACGAGGTCGGCACCGAGCCCTTCGGTGGGCTCCTCCAGCGCCCCGCGCGCCTCCTCAGCGGACTCGTGGACCGCGCCCGCTCCGAGGGCGAGCGCCTGCTCGCGACGTGCTTCCACCGGCTCGACGGCGTGTACTTCGGGGATGCCGTCCAGCACCGCGGCCTGCAAGCACATCAGGCCTATGGTACCGGCCCCGATCACGACGGCGTGCTCTACGGGGCCATCAGCGAGCCCGAGCCTCGCGGCGTGGACGCCGTTGGCGAGAGGCTCGGCGAGGGCGCCCGAACGCGCCTCGACGCCATCGGGGAGCGGGTAGACGTTCGCCGCTGGCGCGAGCGTGTATTCGGCGAATCCGCCAGGGGAGTGGATGCCGACCAGGCTGCGATTCGGACATAGATTGGTAAGCCCTGCCTGGCACAGGCGGCACGTCCCGTCGGAGGAGAGCGGGTTCACGGCCACCAGTCGACCGAGGAGATCCTGGTCTGCCCCTTCACCGACCTCCGTGACGGTGCCGGCGAACTCGTGGCCCATCACGAGGGGCGGAGTGCGATTGCCCATCCTGCCGAGGTAGCCTTCGATCTCCGAGCCACAGATCCCCGCTGCCGTTGGACGAACGACGACGGTCCCAGGCTCGACGGCCGGCTCGGGTACCTCCTCCACGGACATCTGCTCAGGCCCGTGCCACACGATCCCCTTCATACTTCCACCTTCCCTTTGCGAACGTCTCAGATAGCCTATCTTACTCCCGAGCCGCTCGTGCTGCGATCAGCGCGGCACGAGCGCGACGGCCCTAACTGGCGAGCCCGAGCCGCCGCGGATCTTCAGCGGCAACGCGAGAAAGTGACAGAACGGCGGCAAACGATCCAGGTTCTTCAGGTTCTCGACGATGTACACCTCACTGCCAAGCAGCGCGTAGTGGGCCGGGTTCTTCGTAGAAACGGTGGCGTCGATCGCGAGCGTATCGCACCCCACGAGCGAGACGCCCTTTCCGACCAGGTACTCCGCAGCCTCTCCAGAGAGGCCGGGCCAGTCTTCGAGGAAGCGTCGTCCTTCTGGGCCGGTCGTCCACCTGCGGTCCCATCCGTAGCGGATCAAGACCCTGTCTTTCGCCTCGATGGGGCCGTGCTCCTCCTCCCACGCCTCGATGCGCCCGGCGCCAAGCAGATCGTCTGCTCCGAGGTCCGTGGCTTCGATGGTAGCGGCGCGTCCCGCGAGGCGGTCGAGGGGGATCTCGTCCGTCCCGTAATGGGCCGGACCCTCGGAGATGAAATGAAGCGGCGCGTCCATGTGGGTCCCCGTGTGTTCGCTCATCGTGAGACCATAGTGGAGGGCAGCGTCACCATATTCATACGACTCGTAGAGGGTTTTGCCGAAGCGGGCGTGCGTAGGGTAGGCGGGGATATCCTCCTCCAGCGTATGGGAGAGATCTACCCACTCGTAACCGTCGAACGGTGAAGCATTTCCGACCGTGCCCTGATCCAATCCCCTACACCCCTCTGGCACAGCGTCTATGATGGACGCTTACATCACGAGGGATTCCGGCCATGTTTCTCCTCTCCCGACCTCCGCGCGGACCGCACAGAACTTCCTTCAGAGCGCCGTCGGGATCACGCGGATCCGACAGCGGACACGACCCGCGCACTATACTCCGGCACGCTCGCCCAAGGCAACCGCCGCGCATGCGGCGCCAACGGGGAGGTTTCTATTCGGAACCGGTCGTCTCGGCGTCGAGGAACTCCTGCAGCAACGCCGGCACGGGCTCGGCGTATTCCTCTCTCGTTGCTCCTTCCAGCTTCGACACGAGGCGGTGCCAGGTCAGCGCGCCGTTGATGCTGGCCAGCCGGCCGGCCAGATCCAGGGCCGCCAACAAATCCTTGCGCGACCCGTAGCGCGTCCACGGCTCCAGGAATGCATCGCGCAGGGGCCTGAGCTCGGGGGAGTTCTCTTCCAGCCCGAGGCTGATCTCCGCGCTCACCAGCACCGTGCGCAGCGAGTAGAACGGGTGCGAGACGCACGCGTCGCCCCAGTCGATGAAGATGGAGTGCCCTTCGCCGACGAAGACGTTGCCGTCGTTGAGGTCGCCGTGGTTGATCGTCTCCGGGATGCGATAGTCGTCCAACCGCTCGCACAGCTCGGCCACCCGCCAGGACATCTCGAGTAGCCGCTCGTACTGCTGGCGCGTCAGCCCCGGACGTCGGTCTATCCGCAGGACCTCCACGTCGGCCAGCAGTGGCTCGTACAGGCCAGGCAGGTCCGGCAAGCGCCGATCTGGCACGCCGAGCGCCAATAGCTCGGGGACCCGTTGCGCCAGCTCGATCTGCATCTCGGCATAGTACGGCAGTACAGGAAGCCAGGGACGCGTGTCCCTGGTGGGGCGGATGAGCTCGCGCAGCCTCTGACCGGCGTCACGCATCAGCACCCAGCCCCGTCCCGCATCTACCGACAAGAGACGCGGGACGCGCTCTGGCCGCCAGCGCGCCAGCGCCCCAAGCAGTGGCGGCTCGTACGGATCTACCGGCGAGACCGCCTTGAAGTAGATGTTGCCTTCTATCGTCGGTACGCGCAGCACTGTAGACCAGGGACGTGAGTGCGGCTGCTCTACAGGGCCGCTCACGGTGATGTCCTGGAGCTCTAGCTCCGCATGGACCCAGGCGCTTGCCTGCTCGAACCAGCCAGGTCCTGTCCACGGGATTAGTCGTTCCTGATCCATAACCGCCTCGTCCCTGCTTCGGAGCCAGCGCCCGATCTTCTAGCGCAATACGGAGAACGCTAGGGTGCCGTCGAGCAGAGGGAGTCCCGATCTACGCCAGCCTGTACCTTACGCGAGGGTTTCTACTTCGGGCTGTAGCGGTCGGGGTCCTGGAAGACGTCTATGACGCAGGTCCCGGCTTCGAGGATGGCTGAATGTTCGGCACCGCCAGGGATGTCGTAGGTCTCGCCAGGCTCGTAGGTCGCCTCCTCTCCGTCTATGGTCAGGTGGAGCAGGCCGGTCACTACTACGCCCCATTGCGCGCCGTGGGAGTGGGGAGGGACTTCGAACCTCTCCGCGGCCCTGAAGAAGACCGCCTGTCCGTCGGGACCGGAGATCATTCGCCCCTCCAAACCCTCGAAGGGCGTGTCTACCTGCGGGAGGTCCTGGATCCAAAGCGCATAAGGGTTCAAAGCGACTCCTTTCCCTGCGAACGGCGCGTTTGCGCCGCCGCTCAGGGCGTCATTATACTGACCGTTTCAACTATCCGGAGGTGAGATGGAGCGCCTGGAACAGAAGAGAGCAATAGTAACCGGCGCGGGCTCTGGCATCGGCCGTGCCATCGCCCTCAGGTTCGCCGGGGAGGGGGCCCGCGTGGTCGTCTCGGACGTGGACGGAGAGGCGGCAGCGAGCGTGGCGTCCGAGGCAGGTGACGGAGCCAGTGGCGAGACCCTCGTCAGCAAGACTGACGTCACCGACTCCAGCGAGGTCGAGGCGCTGGTAGGGACCGCGGTCGAGGCGTGGGGCGGCCTCGACGTTATGGTCAACAACGCGGGGATAGGCGTGGCCGGCACCACTACCAATACCTCGGAAGAGAACTACGAGAGGGTGATGGACGTGTGCCTCAGGGGTACGTTCCTCGGGATGAAGCACGCCATCCCCGCCATAGGGGATTCAGGGGGCGGGTCGGTTATCAATCTGTCTTCGGTGGCCGCGCTCGTGGGGATAGCCGACAGGGCCGTCTACAGCGCGGCGAAGGGCGCGATCCTCGCCATCACCCGCGCCGCAGCCATCGACCATGTAGAAGAAGGCGTGAGGGTCAATTGCATCGCGCCGGGCACCGTGGATACGCCCTGGATCGGCCGCATCACCGCAGGCTACGACGACCCCGACGAAGCGCGCCAAAACATGCAAGCCCGCCAGCCCCACGGCCGGTTCGTCGCGCCAGAGGAGATCGCCGCGATGGCGGCCTACCTCGCCTCGGACGAATCGGCGTCAGTGATCGGGGCGTGCATGATCGTTGACGGGGGCATAACAGCAAGGTGAACGAACCCCACAAGGGAACGGTCGAGTCCGGCTACGACCAGATGGCCGAACAGTATCTGGCCACCAGGGATCCCGAAGACCCACTCGCCCTGAGGGCCCTTGCGGATCTGGCCTCACTCTTGCCGAAGGAAGCCGCTGTGCTGGATCTCGGTTGCGGCGCCGGCGTGCCGGTTACACGCTGGCTCGCCGACAGAGGGTTCGCCGTTACGGGGGTCGACGTCTCCGCAAAGCAACTGGAGCTGGCCCGCACATACGTACCGGAAGGCACCTTCATCAAAGCGGACATGACCGAAGTGGATTTCGGACTCGAGTCCTTCGACGCAGTGGTCGCATTCCACTCTATCATCCACGTGCCCCGCACCGAACATCCCGCGCTTCTGGAGCGCATCCACCGCTGGCTGAGGACGGGTGGCGCGCTCCTTGCGACCATGGCCGTAGCGGACTACGAGGGCCGTGACGAAGACTGGGAAGGATGGGGGGCGCCGATGGTGTGGAGCCACTACGACAGGAACGCCAACGTGGCGATGCTGCGGGACGCCGGCTTCGAGATAAGGTACGCCGAGCCACGCACAGGCGGGGGCACGGGCGACGAGACGGAGACCTGGCTCTGGGTTCTTGCCAGCAAGAAGACGAGAGAAGGTACGACGTGACCACCATAACCAGGGTAGTAGCCCGCGACATCCGCTTCCCGACGTCGCTGGATCTCTCCGGCTCCGACGCCATGAACGAGGCCCCCGACTACTCGGCTGCCTACGTCGTGCTCGAGACGGACGGCGGGCTGGAGGGCCACGGCTTCACCTTTACCATCGGACGCGGCAACGAGCTGTGCGTCGCCGCCATAAGAGCGCTCGCCCCGCTAGTCGAGGGGAGAACCCTCGAGTCGTTCACCCGCGACATGGGCGCTTTCTGGCGTCACGTCACGGGGGACAGCCAGCTCAGGTGGGTAGGGCCTGAGAAGGGTGTGATCCACCTCGCCACAGCCGCCATCGTCAATGCCGTCTGGGATCTCTACGCTAAAAGCGAGCGCAAACCACTGTGGAGACTCCTCTCGGACATGAGTCCGGAAGAGCTGATCTCTTGCATTGACTTCCGCTACATAACCGACGCGATCACCCGTGAAGAAGCTCTCGAGATCCTGCGCCGAAACGAAGCGTCGAAACCGGACCGTGAGGCGGAGATGCTGGAGGACGGTTTCCCCGCCTACACCACGTCCGCCGGGTGGCTCGGGTATTCGGACGAGAGGCTGCGCTCGCTCGTGCGTGAGGCGGTCGGGAAGGGCTGGACGCACTTCAAGATGAAGGTCGGCGGGGATATCGAGGACGACGTGCGGCGTGCCGCCCTGATCCGGGACGAGATCGGACCCGACCGCACCTTGATGATGGACGCCAACCAGGTCTGGGAAGTGGATCAGGCAATCGAAAACATGGAGCGTCTCGCGAAATTCGAACCGTACTGGATCGAGGAACCCACGAGCCCCGACGACGTCCTGGGCCACGCGCGCATAGCCAGGGCCGTCTGGCCGGTCGGCGTCGCCACGGGTGAGCACTGCCAGAACCGCGTCCTTTTCAAGCAGCTCTTGCAGGCTGACGCCATACGTTTCTGCCAGATAGACTCCTGCCGCCTCGGCGGCGTCAACGAGGTCATCGCCGTGCTCCTGATGGCGGCGAAGTTCGGCGTACCCGTCTGCCCCCACGCAGGCGGCGTCGGACTGTGCGAGTACGTCCAGCACCTCTCCATCTTCGACTACATCTGTGTCGGCGCTTCGCTCGAGGACCGGATCCTGGAGTATGTGGACCACCTCCACGAACACTTCGTCGACCCCGTGGAGATCCAGGGCGGCCGCTACGTCCCGCCGCAAGCCCCCGGCTACTCCGCCGAGATGAGACCCGGGTCCCTGAACGAGTTCGAGTTCCCAACGGGAGGCGCCTGGGCCGCGAAAGAGAGGAGCATCCCATGAACGGAAGAGTTGCGGCGGTACTCGGGGTCGGTCCAGGACTAGGGGCTGCGGTCGCCCGCCGCTTCGCCGGCGGAGGCTTCGCTGTCGCGATGATGGCCCGCCGGGAAGAGAGCCTTGCGGAGATACAACAGGACATCGAGGGCGACGGCGGTACGGCGCTCCCTGTCTCCGCCGACGCCACGGACCCGGAATCGGTCGCCGCTGCCTTTGGGCGAATACGTTCGGAGCTCGGAGATCCCGAAGTGCTGGTCTACAACGCCGGCGCGTTCCAGATGGGTGGCGTTCTGGAGATTTCGCCGGCGCAGTTCGACGAATGCTTCCGGGCAAACTGCGCCGGGGCATACTACGCTGCGCGTGAGGTATTGCCGGCGATGGTCGAGGCAGGTCAGGGTACGATCTTGCTTACAGGTGCCACGGCTTCTTTGCGAGGCTCGGCCCGTTTCTCGGCGCTTGCGGTCGGCAAGTTCGGCTTGAGGGCGCTGGCGCAGTCCATGGCGCGTGAGTTTGGGCCGCAGGGCATACACGTTGCGCACGTCGTCATAGACGGGCAGATCAACACCCCTAGCATGCGTGGGATGTCACCCGACCGCGAGGAGCACACCCTGCTCTCCCCTGACGCCATCGCCGAAACCTACTGGCAGCTGCACGCGCAAGATAGAACAGCCTGGACTCTGGAGTCGGACCTGCGGCCCTCGGTGGAGAGCTTCTAGTCTGGTGTGGAAATCGCCGTTGAGCTCTCAGGAGCCCCGCGGTGATGAGGCGTCGGATTGCGGAAGACGATATGCTCGGATAACTGCAAGACCTCCTTGTTGCGCCTTTGAACGCCGCCCATCAGGGCCACGTTGGTGACTCCTCCGAGTCGGAGCAACCAGACCGGTTCAGGGAGCGAGTTCGCGCGCGTCGAACGCCACCCGCAACGAAGCGATCCTGCCGTTCTCGACATGAAGCCAGTTTGCAACGGGAACAGGGGGAGCCACCGTCGTGTGCAGGTCGTACCACGTCAGCACGTCGGGGCCGTCCACGAAGACCTTCTGGATAACGATATCGGAGGTGATCTGCGACATGCCCTTGATCCCCTCCATGTAGTCCGCAACGCCTTCTAATTGGGCAAAGGGACCCACGAACGTTACATCGTCGGCTACCAGCGACTCCATGGTGTCGAAGTCGTTCACTTTCCAGGCATCGAAATACCTGGTTGCGACCTTCGCGGCATCGTCTGCCATCAGCGCGGCTCCTTTCGTCTTTGCCAGGGCCGTCTGTCGAAGCTACCCGATACCACACGCTCTCACAACCCCTGTCCTCGGGTCGCCGGCAAGCGTTTCCGATAGTCGGTGGTGACGGTGAAGTCTCGGGCGAGCCGGGGGCGATACGGTGCCACATCACGTGCGTCTACAGTATGCCGTGTAAGAGTAGCAGCGGGGCTACTGCCGCGTAGCGACCGTGGATCGTCGTCTATGCAACATCGAGGTCGAACGCGGTGAATCCTTCGAACATGCTGTGTTCCTACTGCGTGCCGGCTACACGTCCTGCAATCGACGAGAAAGCACGCTCCTCCACAGTGTCGTCCAGGGGTTCGAGCTCGAAGCTCTCGTCCACCCGGCGCAGGGCGTTCAGGATGAGCTGGTCCGTGAGCCAGGGGTTCTTGGGAAGCAATGAGCCGTGTAGATACGTGCCGTAGGCGTTGAGGCGACAGGCCCCCTCGGTACCGTCTTTTCCATTGTTGCCGTAACCTACAACGACTTCGCCGAGAGGCTTCACGCCCTCGCCGAGGTAGGTGCGACCGCCGTGGTTCTCGAAGCCGACTATCTCGCGTGTCCGGCCGGTCTCGGGGGACCTAACACGGACCAGCACGTTCCCGATCAGGCGCTCCTCGTCAGCCTTCCTGGGCTCCGTGTGTAGATCGAAGATGCCGACTCCAGGCAGCCTCTCACCTTCGGGCGTCTCGTAAGAGTGGCCCATCAGCTGGTACCCGCCGCACACCCCGAGGACCACACCACCATCGTCCACAACGTTTCTCAGGTCCGCACCCTTGGAGCCAGAGAGGTCTTCTGCGAGCAGGGCCTGTTCCCTGTCCTGGCCGCCGCCGAAGAGGAAGAGGTCGCAACCGGTCGGCCTTATCCTCTCTGTGAGCCCAACGTCGACGACCTCCACGGGAATACCGCGCCACTCGCAGCGCTTCTTGATGGAGATAACGTTTCCCCTGTCGCCGTAGAGGTTCATCATGTCGGCATAGAGGTGGTGGATAGTCAACTTGATCCGTCGCATGACACCTCCCTTACGCTGCATGCGTCTTTGGACAGGAGGCGTTCGAACCGCGCACGTCACTCCTGGCGCCATTTTACCCTTTCGGGTCGTAGATTACTCGCTCGACCAGCTGATGGGTCTCCTCCGCTGGCGAAAGGAAACCACCGGCGAGGTGCCCGGCGATCTCGACGCGTCCATTCGTCGTCGGGGTTCGATGGGTTCAGCGTGCCAGGGCCAGAAGCAGGCCCTCAGGTAAGTAAGTCCGCTTCGTGTTCGGCTGAGTCTTCCTTCTCCTGACGTACCACTAATACGGGGCAGTGAGCGTGTCTGACGACCGAATCCGAGACGCTGCCCATCAAGGCCCTCCTCAACGGTCCAAGGCCGCGGCTACCCACTACTATTAGTCCGGCTCTCAACTCGTCTGCCAGCCCTACTATCTCCACGTCGGGAAACCCCACCCTCGTATGAACTCCCGCTACCTCAACACCCGCATCCCTTATCTTCTGCACTTGCTCCCTGAGTTTGGTTCTGGCTGCTTCCTCGGCCCTTTCTTCCATCCTGCTCCGCAGATCCCGGTCCAGCGCCATGGTTCCAGAAGATTCGTAGAAGATGCTTGGCATGTATCCTACATAGATGAGGTGCAGTACCGAACTCGTACTCTTGGCCAGGTCGGCGGCGGTCTTCGCAGCGAGCTGGGCCTCCTCCGAACCGTCGGTGGCCATGAGGATCGTGGTGGGAAAGATGCTCATCTTCTGGGCGACCCCCTCGAATAACGTCGTCTAGAGGATTGTCCCACAGATCAAACCAACGCCGCCAGAGTCCACGGCGGGGCTCGACTGGAGCGGGACGTGGTCTTCCTCTGTGTCCCTTTGCAGCTAGCTAGTCGCCCTACCGGGATTCTCGATAACGATTTCACCCTGCTTGCGCACGATAACGTACTCCGCGCCAAACAACTCGCTCCGCCCGCCTTCGTAGGTGTAACGCAAAGGCACGCCATCGGGCAGGAAAACAAGCAGTTGCTCGGCAGCCTCCGTGTACTCCCTTTTTGCCGTCTTCAGGGCATTCTCGTGTTGTCTGAGATGGTTCTCGTAGCTCTGCCTGCGGTGGTGGTAGTCGAGGAAGGCCTCCACGTCCTCGAATTCATTGGGGATTTCGGGAGGCGTCTCAGCTGCCCTGTATTCTTGGAGCCGCCTTTCAGAGTCGCTCTGATCTTCCCGGGCTTCTACCAGCTGGCCGAGAACGCTCAGTAGCGCAATGTCGAAGTCTTCGCTCACTTCCCCTACTCCTAATCTCCACCGGGTGTAGAGAGCCCCTCTGGGATCATACCCCCCAACGACTCGGCGGCCTCTGTGGGCGATGTTCGCAAACCTTTCACCGATCCTCCCAGAACGGATGCGTGTAGCCCATATCGCTCAGGGTCTTCCGGATCTCCAGCATCGCCGTATAGGTTGGCAGTACGTACAGCGTCTCGCCCGGCGGGGTCGCCGATAGCGCAGACTTGATGGCCTCCTCGCGGTCGGGGATTATGGGGCCTAAGGGGAGCCCGGCGTACTTGAGGCGCACGGCCATGTCTTCGCCCCTGATGCCGCTGACGGTGAAGGGGGAGGCCTGGGTCTTGCCCTCTTTGCTCGCGTCGGCCAGCATCTCGAAGTCCACGTCCCAGAGCCAGGAGACGTCGCGGCCGTCGGCGTCGTTGTCGTTTATGGCGATCAAGACGTTCTTGGCGTCGGCGCCGGTGACGAAGGTGCGTAGGATCTCGTTGAACCCCACAGGGTTCTTTATGAGCAGCAGAAAGGCCTCCCTATCCCCCGCTCTTACCCGTTCGACCCTCCCGAAAGCACTCCTGAACTCCCCGAGACCACGCGAGATTTCCGCGAGTCCGACTCCGGCCTCCCCGGCTACCGTGGCAGCGGCGAGGGCGTTGTAGACGTTGTAGAGCCCGGGGAGCCCTATCCTCACGTCAGCCCCGCCCTTCGGGGTCGAGAGCCGGAACTCCGAGCCGTGGGCTCCTTGGAGCCGCACCCTGCTCGCGCGGAAAGCAAGCTCCGGCCGCGAGAAATCGCAGTGGGGGCAGTCGTAGACGCCGACGTGCCCCATGTATACGGTCTCGTAGACGAGGGCCGTTCCGCACACGGGACAGTCCTTCGAGTCGGCGACGTGCTGCAGACGCCCGGTGTCCAGAGAAGACTCATCCACACCGTAGAAGACAGGATTCCTCGCCGAACGTCCGAGGCTCGCGACGAGGGGGTCGTCCGCGTTCAGGACCACCGCGCCGCCCTGTGGCAGGTCCCCGAAGGACGAGGCTATGACCTTGCCCGTGTAGGCAAGCTCCCCGTAGCGGTCGAGCTGGTCCCTGAACAGGTTCAGGATCGCGAGGATCTCGATCTCCGCCTCCGCGGCCACCTTCGGTACGCTAGCCTCGTCCACCTCGAAGAGTCCCATCTCCGAGAGAGGCGCCCCGGCCAGGCCCGAGTCCGAGACCAGCGCAGCGGTCACACCGGTGACCAGGTTCGCACCCGTCGAATTGTTCACGGCACGAACACCGGCGGTCTTTAGTATTTTGGAGACCATCCTGGTCGTAGTCGTCTTGCCGTTGGTGCCCGTAATCGCTGCCGAGCCTAGCCGCAGCCGCCGGGAGAGCTTGGTCAATACTTTCGGGTCCACCCTGCGCGCCACCACTCCTGGCACCGTCGAGCCTCCGCCGGTCTTCAGCGCCCGGCTCGCGAACCGGGCCGACCTGGCGGCAAGTATCGCGGCGGAGAGTCGCGGGTCTGGCAATGGGCTCATGGCGTGGATTATATGGTTATGGCCGGGATCTTGCGTAAGGATCTCTCGATCGGTCCTGCGCTCCTAACGCGTCCGGGCCCCGCTCCTCAGGAGGTCTCGGAGGCGGGTGGGGCCGACTCGCGAGGTCTTGCGGAACCCCGGGCCGGTTTGCCTAGTTTCTCGAGGTCCACTTCGTAGAGGCTGTATTTCTCTCTCGGGGCATCGTCTACCGGGGAGAAGCCCGGCAGGGTCTTGAGGCGCTGGTCGAGCGGGCTGCCGGCGTAGACCATCAGGTAATCCGCGCGGTAGCGGCGCAGTATGTCGTAGGCTTCTGTGTCCAGGGTAGGTCCGAAGAAGAAGCTGTGTACGTCGAGGTAGCGTTGGGGGATATCGATGGGAGACCCGGCCAGCTCCTCCAGCTCTTCGCGGTCTCTTATCATGCCCTCGCCCCGCTGGCTTACCACGTTCAGCGAGGTCGTGTACGCGGGGACGATGTTGTTCGCGCTGTCGCGCGCGAGCAGTACGGCGGGATCTTTCACGTGGTCCCTGATCCAGGGGTAGATGGGGTCAGGATCGTAATCGGTCGTTCGCGCGACATCGAACTTGCGGTACAGTCCGACGGCCTTCTCCACAGAGGGCGGCGCGGCGGCGGCCGTCAGAAGGGCCACCAGCGCCAGTGGCAGGACCCTGGTAACGCTGCGACCGATCCCCAACCCTCTCAAGCGCGCCTCGACGTAACAGATGGTTTCCCACACCATCCATCCGGTGGTGATCAGGGCGAGCAACGGTATGGGCCACGCGAGACGCCAGAGGAGACCGGGGACGATGAGATGATCCCCTACAAACGTGGCGATGGGAGGAAAGTAGACGGCCACGGTTACGACGCCGAGGCCACCGAGGAGGAGCTGGGCGGCCACGCTCGTTCTCAACCGCCACAGCAAGAAAGGCACACCTAACACGTATGTACCGAGTATCACAGGGTTGAGCAGCAACCAGGGGTGCATGACGTAATAGCCGCCGCCGAGCTCGTAGATGTGCCTCCAGCTCTCCGTTATGAAGACCGTGTATTCGAGCACTTTGGGAGGCGTCGCGTTGATATCCGCGGAGAACAGCACGGCCTCCGGTGACCTGCCCGCAAACAGCAAGAGTACTACTGGACCGAGGACGACGCTCCACATACCTAGCGCGAGGGCTACCATCCCCGCCCATGCCGATCTCAGGCGCATGTTTACCGCCACGTGCGTCACCCCGAAGCCGAGCATGCACAGCCCGATGGCCGGCAGGACGGAAGGATGCACGGCTACTGCTGTCCAGCAGAAAAACGTGAACAGGCCGAGATGCCTCCATCTCCTGCGCTCCACGAAGAGCAAGGCGAAGAGCAGCGTTACGGGCAGGATCAGGAACCTGGCCGCGTACTTGTCCTCCGAGATACGGGCCGCCAGCTCCACCCCGACGTTGTGCACGGAAGGCTGGATAAAGACGATGTGAAACAAGGCGTAGACAGAGGCGATGAGGACCGCGGCCCGCTCGCTCTTCGAGATAACAAGAGACAGGGCGTAGACCATCAACAGCGCTATAACAACGAGCGTGGGCGTCAGGTATCTGAGTACCAGTTCGATCGTGTCCAGGCCGGAGACGCGGGAGAGGGATGCCTGCTCGAGCAACCATCCGTTGACCTTGGCGCGGGAGAACTCGGCGATCCTCTCTCCGAAGTAAGGATCTACTAAAGCGAGCCTCTCGGAGTCCGCGAAGTCCTTCACCCACGACAGGTATACCCAAATGTCGTCGTAGCTGCTTGGTACCCGTCTGATCCCCACGAACGCCAGAACCCCGCAGAGCAACGCGAAAGGCGCCCACAACCAGCCCGCGGGAGGACCGTAAGAGGCCTTCTGTTCGGGAGAGGACGCCGCAGCTGGCGCCTTCATGCGCAGAGTTCTCCACGCCGCGGCCACGAGAAAGGCGGCGAGCAACGTTCCCGCGGCCAGGAGGTATTCCTCGGTGCTGAGGTGCAGGATCAGGGCCGGCGCACCAAGGAGACCGAAGATTCCGGTGCTGATCGCGAACCCCACTGGCACCAGGGACATTGCCGACAAGTCTTCCCCAACCAGCCAGTGTGACAGGAGCAACCCTGGCGCCGTGAAGAGTACGAGGGTGGCGCCGAAGGCGAAGGGAGGGAAGGCTCCCGAGAGATCCCTCAGGGGAAGGAGCAGGATCACCGCCGCCGCGCTGAAGAGCAGAACGAGCGCATCCGGCGATCTCAGACGAGTCAAGCCGCTACTCCGTCGCGACGATCCATCGGCATGCCGCCCAGGCCTCAGACGTTCTCATCGACGAAAACTAGCATACTCTCATCCCACGCACCCGATCGATACCTGGCCGTTCTTCCGGGTGGCGCCGTCCCGGCGGTGCGGTACAAATAGCGCATGGAGATCTTCGAGAACCTCTCGGCGAGTTCGCGGCTCGAGGAGGCGGAGCTCGACGCCTACTCGCGGGCGGTGCGGGACGTAACAGAGAGACTGGAGCCGGCCGTGATCTCGGTCGGCCTACCGGACGGCCGCGGTGGCGGGAGCGGGGTGATACTCGGCCTCGAAGGCGACTCGGCCACCGCCATAACCAACAGCCACGTCGTGCGCGGCCTGCGGAGCCGCAGGGCCGGCAACCCGGGCGGAGAAATACAGGTCACGCTCTCGGACGGGTCATCGGTTCCGGCAGAGGTGCTCGGCGACGATCCGCCGAGCGATCTCGCCGTCGTCCGCTTCGACGCCGAGGAGGAGCCGACCGTCGCCACGCTGGGCGACGCGGGGGATCTCGTAGTCGGCCAGCTCGTCGTCGCGATCGGGAACCCCTTAGGCTTCCAGCGCAGTATCACGGCCGGGGTGGTGAGCGCCCTCGGGCGTTCTATCAGGGGCGAGAGCGGCCGGCTCATAGAGAACGTGATCCAGACCGACGCGGCGATCAACCCGGGCAACTCGGGCGGCCCCCTGGCCGACGCCTCCGCACGAGTCGTCGGCATCAACACGGCCATCATCGGCGGCGCGCAGGGTATCGGCTTCGCCGTCCCCGTCTCCGGCGCGTTCCGCCGCGTGGTCTTCACGCTCGTAACGGAGGGGCGGGTGCGCCGCGCCTACCTCGGGGTGGTCGTGGAGAGCCGCCAGGCACGCGGAGAGTTCGAGGGCGGCGCCGGCGTGAGGAGCATCGCCCCGAACAGCCCGGCAGAGCGGGCCGGCTTGAAACCGGGAGACGTCATCATCGGCCTCAAGGGAGAGACCGTCCGATCGAACGACGATCTCCTCAACCTGCTCGACGCATCGTCCATAGGCCAGGACGCCACGCTGCGGGTGCTACGGGGCAACAAGGAGCTCTCGCTCACCGTGCGGCCCAGAGAACAGCCAGCGGAATAGCATTTCAGCACGCCGCTTCGCGGCTTGTCAGCTAGTCAGCATTTCAGCAAGAACGTGGTCGGCGAACAGGGAGGATGACAACCGGACAAAGATGGACCAAACTTACGTTCTCGACAGGGCGGCGTAGCCGAGTGGTGGTCTCGCCGCTTGGACAGAAAGCTGACAAGCTGAAGTGCTGACAAGCGAAGGCTAAAAGCCTGAGCGTGCTGATTTGCTGAGCGACCGAAGGGAGCGACCATGCCCGACGTGACTTTCGTGGTTAGCGACGTAGCGAGCGCTGAGGAGTCCGAGAAGCTGGAGCGGGCTCTTGCGCGCCTGGAGTTCGTGGAACTCGTGAACGTGGACTCGGAGAGGGGGCTCGTCGCCGTCTCCTACGAGGGTGGGGAGGAGGAGCTCGGGGGTATCGAGGGTGCCATAAGGGAGGCGGGCCACGACGCCGAACCTTCCCCCGGCGCCGACCCTGACGTGGACTGATCCATGCCCGAACCCTCCGTCTCTGTCTCAGAAGCGGCCCGCTTTCTGGACGTTCCGGAAGAGGAGGCGAGAGAGCTCGCCGACCCCGAGGGTAATGTTCCCCTGGAGACCTTGAGGAGCCGGGCCGGGGCGGCGACGATAGCGAGGGAACTGGCCGGCGCCCGCGAGGAGGTCGGAAGGTTATCGGGCCAGCTTAGGGAGGTTCGCGCTTCCAACGTACGTCTTCAGAAAGAGCTTAGAGACTCGGTAGAGGAGCGCAGGCGCCTGACGGACGAGGTGTTGGATCTGCGGGCGGCGGCAGAGGAGAGGCTTATGCTCATGGAGCGTATCGAGCACATATCCCGAGTCGAGCAGGAGCTGGAGGAGAGCTCCTCCGAACTTGAGCGCCTCAGGAGCAGGAGGCTTCTGGGTAGGCTCCTGAACCGCTAGAGCGGCCCCCCTATCCTGTCTCCTCGCCGCTCGATCTTCGCGCCCAAAGCCAGGCCACGACCATAAAGATGACGGCTGCGCCGAGGCCGATGATCCACTCGATGCTGTGGTAATGCTTCAGATAGGGGTGGGTTACTTTGTCGGCGAAGATCATCTCCACGGCCAGGTAGATGAGCAGACCGGCGCCCAGGTAGACGAGGAAAGGAAACCGGTTCAGCAGCGAAGTGAGCAGCGCGGCCCCGAAGATCACGAGCGGTATCGTCGTCGCCAGCCCGATGGCGAGTAGCGTGATGTCGACCTCGCCGCCGATCCTGGCGGCCTGGACCAGCGCGATCACGTTGTCCAGCGACATCACCGCGTCGGCCACGATTATTATCCTCACCGCCTGCCAGGTACTCGTACCGGCCTTTACCTTCTCCTCGTCGCCTTCACCCTCACCCTCGTGGATCAGCTTCCAGGCGATCCAGACGAGCAGCAATCCCCCCACCACCTGTAGTAAAGGAATCCCGAGCAGCAAGGTGATGATGCCGGCGAAGAGCAGTCTGAGAATGACGGCCCCAGCCGCACCCCAGATGATGGCCCTCCGCCTGTTGGCCCCTTCGAGGGTGCGGGCCGCCATCGCGATGACCACGGCGTTGTCACCGGAGAGGATCAGGTTGACGACCAGCACACCAAGGAGTCGGCCGAACCACTCTCCCGTCATGAATTCCATCTGATCCGGCTTCCTCCTCGACCATACGACAGGCTACGTATCTTATCAGGAAAGAGGGAAAACAGGTACGAGGCCCAACCCGATTTTCAGCCGCGAACGATGTAGATTATCGCCGTCACGACGAAGACGATGTAGAGTGAACCGGCGCCGAGCATGTAGAACGCCCTCAAGGGTGCCTTGCGCAGCAGGAACCCGAGGAAGACTATGCTCGAGAGGATGGCGAAGATGGCCGCGACGGCGCTGAGGAAGTCGAGCCGCCAGGTGGTAAAGAGCACCCCGACCGAGACGGGGATGGTGCTCTGGAAGACCATCGCCCCTGTAATATTGCCGATGGCCAGGGTATCTTTGTTATCCCTGAGCCAGATGACGGAGTTGAACTTCTCCGGCAGCTCCGTCGCCAGGGGCGCGAGGACCAGTGCGATCAAGCCCGCCGGGATACCTACGGACTTGGAGAGGTGCTCCACGGCCCCGACGAAGAGGTGGGCGCCGCCGGCCATTACGGCGATCGTCCCGATCAGCTGCGCGGCGACGGCCCAGGTCGGTCCCTGAGAGCGGAAGGGCCAGAGCGTGAGCCTGGCGGGGACATCCCCTTCGGCCTCCCCGCCCTTTCTTACCGTCCTTACCACGTAGAGGACGTAAGCGGCCAGCAGGGCCACAGCGAGCACGATCTTCAGCACCAGAGGCAGGGGTAAGAGGCCCGCGGCGGCGGCCGGGACAAAGCAGACCAGGAAGAACCCCAGGTCGGGGATGGCGGTCTCCCTATCGGCCGTGATCTCGCTCCCCGTCTCCCTCCGGCCCTTGTAACCCAGGGCCGCCGCCCCGACGATGAACACCGCCAGCGTCGCGAGCAGGAAAGGCGCGCCAAGGATCGCGCCGATACCTATCTCGCCCGCCGCCGCGCCGCTCGAGCCCAAGAGTACGCTTCCTAGGATCGCGACCAGCGGGATCATGGTCTCGGGCAACGCGGTTCCGACGGCCGCGAGTATGCTCCCTACGGCCCCCGCCCCGAGGTTCAGCCGGTCACCCATAATCTCTACGGCATTGGTGAAAAGGATCGCGGCGCCGAGTATCGCCGCCAGGGATAGGACCAACTCGATTATCGTCAAGTGCTCTCCTTACGACCACTGGGAGTAGGAACGTGCTAGATTCTTACCCGCTGGCGAGCTTACTACACCCGGAAGCGGGGGCATGGACGAACTCGAAAATACACTGGCAGCAGTCGCGAGCGGCGAGCTCTCTCCCGAATCGGCCGCCGGACGCCTGAAGAGGGGCGAGGTCCGCTACCTCGACGAGTTCGCCGCCCTCGACCTCGGCCGCTCTATCAGGAAGGGCGTCCCCGAGGTCGTCTACGCTAGCGGCAAGAGCCCCTCCCAGGTGGCGAGCATCTGTGCGACGCTGCTGGAGTCGTGCGAGCGTGTGATCGTAAGCACCCCCACCCCCGAGCATGAGGCCACTATCCGCGCGGCGCTTCCCGAGACCCAACTGCGGTGGGCCGGGCGCTCACTGGTGATCGGTAGCGGCGAGCCGGCGCCGAGCGGAGGCCGCGTGGGAGCCCTGAGCGCGGGCACCTCGGACCTGCCCGTCCTCGAGGAGGCGCTCGCCGTGGCCGGCGAGATGGGTGCATCCGTGATGGGCTTCCACGACGTCGGGGTAGCCGGCGTCCATCGCCTCGCCGGCCCTTTGCAGGAGCTGAGAGCGTTCGATCCCGACTGCCTGGTGGTCGCCGCCGGGATGGAAGGCGCCCTCCCGAGCGTGGTCTCCGGCCTCGTCGCCGTGCCCGTGATAGGACTCCCCACCTCCACCGGGTACGGCCTCGGCGGCGACGGGACCGCAGCCATCCTCGGCATGCTCCAGACCTGCTCCCCCGGTCTCTGCGTCGTCAACGTGGATAATGGCGTCGGCGCAGGGGCCACCGCGGCCCTCATCGCCAACCGCGCCGCCGCAGGCCGCAAGTCCAGCCCCGACTAGGATAGCAGTGCGAACCTTCGTCGCCGTATTCCCGCCGCCCGAGGTGAGGGAAGCGTTGTTTCGCGCGGCACGCGACCTGCCGGCGAGCAATGCTTTCCGTCTCATCGGCCAGAAGAAACTCCACCTGACCTTGAAGTTCCTGGGCAATGTGGCCGTGGAGGACCTGAGCGGTGTGGAGCAGGCGCTCGAGCGGCTACGCGGCAGGCACGAACCGTTCGAGGTCGAGACCTCGGGCTTCGGGGCCTTCCCCTCTGGGAGGAAGGCCCGTATCCTCTGGGCCGGCGTCGGAGAAGGATCCGGGCAGCTTCGCGTGGTGGCCCGGAGCGTAGACGATCTCCTGGAGCCCGTCGGATTCGGGAGAGAGAAGCGGCCCTACGTACCCCACCTCACTCTCGGCCGGTCGCGGGGCAGAGGGGCGAAGCTCGAGGGCGCAAACGTCTCTCCGCCCAAGCTTCGCTTTACGGTATCCGGCGTGGATCTGGTGGAGAGCGTGCCAGAGAGAAGCGGAGTCGCCTACTCCGTTCTGGAAACCTACTCCTTCTAGAAGGCGCTAACCAGAGGCCCGATGGACATGATGATGAAGAGCAGGATCAGGATCATCACCACAAGGGCAATAAAGGTACTCCCGCTCATGCGACCGCGCTTCTCAGATAGGTATCCATCTGGCGGTCAATTCTAGCCGTTGCCGAACGTGTGCGCCAGCGCCTCAGAGGTTTCAGAGCTCGTTCGCGTAGAAAACCCTGCGCTCCGGCGCGGGCTCCCCGCCTTCGGTGAGCTTCGAGCGGAAGACGTGAAACTCCTCGATCTTCCCGGAGATCAACCTTACGATAGGGTCGGGGTCGGAGCGAAGTTCCAGAATTGCGTCGAGTAACGCCCCAACGCTCACCTGCTCCACAACACCAGCCGGGCGCGGTTCCTTGTAGAAGATTCGGCACTCATAAGAAGCCTCGACGGCATCGTGAATTACAAGGATCATCTCCGGCCTCGCCGTCACCACCCGGGGCACGTTCTCTAGCTCGTACATTATCCTCCGTCGCCGGTAGACTTCCCGCTGCAACTCCTGGCGTACTATCTCTCCGAACCCGTCACCTTCGACAATAGAGTAAGCCTCATCCCGGCTCTTCTCGGCCTCCTGAACCCACCGCACGACGCCGTCGAGATCCAGGCACTCTTCACATACCGGACAGCAGTATTCGGATCCGGAGGTAACCCTCAGGCCCTCCGTGTGCAGGCAAGCTTCGACCGGGTCAGCCATGTGGGACAGTATTGTACTCCTTTCCCAACCCTGCGCGACTCTCACAACGAGCACGAAGTCCCTCTGTAGCTTGACTTTAACTCTATGTTAAACGGAAGTCTATAGTGGCAGGGACCTTCGGATGGCCCCCGGTAGTGTTTCGGGAGAGGCCGGGTCCCTATTTCACCTGCAAAGTAGTCCCTAATACCGTTGTCCCGTCTCTGCGGACTCCGTCCTTGGGCGGCTCCTGTGAACCGGCCGTTGCGGGCCGTCTTTCGTAGCAATCTGCATCTCGAGTAGAGCTTGAATAACCCCTCGGCCGGGCCGCTGGATTTAGGTTCTGGTATTTTCCGGCTATGTTCTCCTCCTTGGGAGAGGCACATCTGATACTAAACCCGTCGGCCGGCAAGGGGCGCGCGGGATGGTTACGGTCGCCGGTCTCGAGGTTCTTCGAGGAGCGAGGGTTGCGGCCCGTCTGGCACGTTACGCGGGGGCCTGGCCACGCGGGCGCCATCGTGTACGGGCTGCCCGAAGAGGTGCCAGTGGTGGCGGTCGGTGGAGACGGTACGGTTCACGAGGTAGCGGCGGCGTGCGCCGGAACGGGCCGGACCATGGGTGTGCTGCCCGCCGGCAGCGGCAACGACTACGTCAAGGCGCTCGGGGTGGGCACGAATCTCCGGCGGGCGCTGGGGATACTCGTCGAGGGAAAAGTCCGCGTTGTCGATACGGCGGAGGTTAACGGGGTTCCGTTCAACAACGGCCTCGGTATCGGCTTCGATGCCGAGGTCGCGGCCGGTGTCGCCCTGGCGCCTACGTATCTCGGAGGGATGGGAAGGTACCTGTGGTCGGTCGGGCGGTTACTCAAGGATTTTCGGTGCCACGAGGCCACCCTCGTCATCGACGGCGAGGTCGTCGAGGCCAAGACCATACTCGTCGCCGTGGCCCTGGGCACCACGTACGGCTCGATGTTCCGGCTCGCGCCTGGGGCGATACTGGACGATGGTCTGTTCGATGTGATCTGGTCCGAGGAGGTGAACCGGATCGAGGTTCTGCGGCTCATACCGGCGGCGTTAGGGGGCACCCTATCGAAGCATCGGAAGGTGCATTCTGCCCGTGCGCGGAAGATCGCGATAGAGCTCTCCGAAGAGATACCGGCGCACGTAGACGGTGAGATGCTCGCGCACACCCGCCACTTCGAGGCGCGGGTGCTGCCAGGATCCCTGCGAATCCTGGCACCATAGCACTTCGGCTGGTCAGCACGCTCCGCCCTTCGGGCTTCGCTTGTCAGCCCGGTGGCTTTGCCGCCTTGTCAGCAGGTCAGCAAGGACCTGCCCATGCGAAAGCTGACATGCTGACCAGCGCGGGTTGGGAAAGGTGAAACCTCCCCAACCCGCCTCCTTGTGGTACAACTTTTCCCTACTCTTTAGGGTAGGGTCGTATCTCCGAGTGTTATCGAGGACTGGCGCATAGAGATGAGAGCGTTCGTGTTTCCCGGGCAGGGTGGCGGAGTATCCGAACCCGCTCCCGAGATGGTGCCGGAGATCCGGCGCGTCGTCGGGGAGCGTATCCCCGACCAGGTAAAGATCTTCGTCCGCGCGGCGCGGGACGCTGACGAGAGCCGCACCATGGATGTGAGTCCCGACGTGGTGGCCGGCCACTCTCTCGGCGAGTACGGCGCGGCGTACGCGGCCGGATGCTTCGACTTCGAGACGGGCCTCTGGCTCGTAGCGCAGCGCGACCACTTCCTCGCCGAGGCCGCCAGAGAGTGTCCCGGCGGGATGGTCGCGATACTCAGGACGGATCCCGAAGAGGTCGAGAAGGCGCTCGGCGGACCCGGCGGCCCCGTGGTAGCCAACTACAACTCACCGCGCCAGACGGTCGTCTCCGGGCTGCGCGACGCCCTCGGGGACGCCGTCTCCAAGATCAGGGGGCGCAAGATCCCGCTGAATGTCTCCTTCGCCGCCCACTCTCCGTACGTGGCGGTGGCCGGCGAGAAAATGCGCGGAGTCCTGGATTCCGTCGAGTTCCAGGTGCCGCAGGTCCCGATAGTGAGCGCCATGGATGGTGCGGTGCTAACCAAGGCCGACGCCGTCAAGGAGGCGCTCAAGGAGCAGATGGTCGCCCCCGTGCGCTGGGTCAGGGTCGTCGAGACGCTGGCGAAGATGAGGGTGGAGGAGTGGATCGAGCTGGGCGGCGGCGGCGTCCTGACGCGGATGCTCAAAGACTTCGAGCTGCCTTCTCTAAACGGCATCACCTTCGAGGACCTTCGCGCCCGCCTCTACGGACAGGCCCAGAACCTCCTGCCGCGCCAAGAAGGAGAATAGGCTACAGGCATCAGAATCTTGGGACTCATCTCCATAACGGAACACGTATCGGCAATCTTTCTCCCGGTGGGATCGTAAGGTCAGGTGCCATGCACACAGTATTTCCTGAAGCCTGTAACCTGATGCCTGAAGCCTTCAAAGCAAGATCCGCATGGCCGAACTGACGATTCCCTACTGGGAGGTCGTTCTTCGTCTCGTCCTGGCATCCTTACTGTGCGGCGCGATCGGTTTCGAGCGGGAGACCCGCGACCAGCCGGCCGGGTTCAGGACGCACATCCTGCTCGGCCTCGGCGCGGCGCTCTTTACCCTGGTCTCGGCCTACGGCTTCGAACCGTTCACGCGGGCGGCGCTCGGAAGTGGAGGTCTCCAGTTCGACCCGACCAGGATCGCCGCCCAGATCATAGCCGGCGTCGGCTTTCTCGGGGCGGGCGCCATAATCAGGCAGGGCAGGGACGTGAGGGGCCTTACCACCGCCGCGAGCCTCTGGGCAGTTAGCGCTATCGGTATGGCCGTCGGCGCAGGCTATCTCTTCGGTGCGGCGGCTGCAACAGTCCTGACTATGGCCACGCTCTACGCCCTGCGCAGTTTCAGATCCTCCATCATCTCTCCCCTGCGCCTCGACTCCGCAGGACTTGACCTAGGCTTCAAGGACCGTGAAAGTAGCCCCGCGAACGCACTCCAAATCCTCAGGAGCCACAACATCAGCATCCGCAACACGGACGCCGAGATAGACGAGGATCGCGTCCGCTACAACCTTCAGGTGCGCATACACCCGACCGCCGACGTTCATGCCGTCCTCGCCGAGCTATCCGGCCTCCCCGAAGTAGAGCGCATCTCACTTACGGGCTTCAAGGACTACGAATAAAGCGGTTTGCAAACAGAAGGCGCAGCCCTTTGTTTGCAAACCGCAGGCATCAGGCTACAGGCTTCAGGTAGGGGTCAAAGAGATTCGATGTATGGGAGAAAACGGGCCGACGCCTCCAGGCTCATTCTAATCGAGAACCACAGTAAGAAAGGGCCGGGATTTACGCCCCGGCCCCCTGATGCCTGAAACCCGTAGCCTATAAAGAAACCTACCTTGCCGCCTCGGCCTCCGTCTCGGCCTCGGCTTCCTCCAGAGGCATGGCGCCGCCGGAGATCTGGACGATGTCCTCCTCGATGGCGGTGATGTTGCCGTCCATACCGGACCAGACTCCGATGGAAAAACCTTCGTCGACAGGCTCGCCGATCTTCTGCTCGAAGGTGACCTCGTCCCCCTCGGAGACGAGCGCGGTAGCAGGCTTGAGGAACCTGCCGCCGAGCGGGATGCTAATCCCGCTGACCTTGCCCACCAGCGAGGTGACGCCCTCGGGACGCCTGGTCTTGATGTCCGCGTACTCCTTGGAGGCGACGCCCTTGGGGATGACGAGGAAGCCGTTGGTGGTGCGCCTGACGTAGGCGTCACTCTCGCCCAGCGACTCTATCCCCATCTCGTTCAGGTAGGGCCCGCCGTCGATGACGGTGAGATTGCCGGCTTCGGTCTCGACGTCCACGCCAGAGAGCTTCAAGAGCTCCGTGGCGGAAGACCCGAGCGGCGCCTCGAAGAGCTCGAGCTCTAGGTCGGGGCCGAAGACCTGGAGGTATTTGGTCGTCACCGGCTTACCCAGGAAGAACGCGTTGTAGATGTTCAGGAGCGTCTCGGTGTTGTTGACGATGTGCCCGGCGTCGAGCGGAAGGCCGGGGCGCTTGTTGCCGTCGGGCAGCTCCACGCGGCGCGGCACCCACTTTCCCTTGTCCTCGTAGAAGATGTTCTTGATGAGCGTCTTCTCCTCACCCATCGAGTACTTGTCGGGCACGTGGACGACCTCGTAGAGACCGTCCGTGTTCTCGTCGTAGCGGGAGAACCACTCCTCGTCCTTGAAGTGCACGCCCATGATCACGCGCTCGATCCCGAAGATCGTCTTCATCACGTCGAAGAGCTCGAGAAACTCGTCGAAGTAGTCCCTGTGTAGCACCTTGTCGGCCCAATAACCAGGCTCCGACTCGGTGCAGTTTACGATCAGGTTCGGTTGCGGGTTCTTCCACTTGAAGTAAGTAGGGAAACCTCCGCCTCCGGCCCCGACGATGCCGGCCTGGCGCATGATCTCCACAGCCTCATCCCTGCTGAGCGCCTTTACCTCATCGAGATTGCGTCGCACTAACTCAGCCAAGATCCTTCCCTCCGAATACTCTATACACCAGATACTTACTGTTACAATCTCCGTCCAACTATTACAGCCAGTATACCCTTTGCGCCTTTATGTTGCTAGTTCGGGAGAGGCGGGTCTGGTACACTCCCTGACGCCCATGAAGCTCAGCAGGCGCACCGCGAACATCCTACTTGCGATAGGCGTCTACATGCTCCTCACCTGGGGTACGAGGGTCTTTACCTTCCTCTCTGAGTTCCGTGCGGGGACGCTGGTCGCCCCTGCCGTACACCTCTCGCTCGTCGTGATCGGGCTCGCCATCGGCATCTATCTGGCGTATCTCGGCATCAAGGGCCGAAGGGTGAGTTAGCAAGTCAGCACTTCAGCACGCTCAGGCTTTTAGCCTTCGCTTGTCAGCATGTCAGCTTTTTCCTCTGAAGGCCTCGCTTACGGTCGAGCAGCAAGATCCTACAAGCGGAGACGCCGCTTTCAGAACGAGCCTTGCGCTCTGCACACTCTTGCTGACCTGCTGACGAGTGAGGGCCGAAGGCCCGAAACGTGCTGAAATGCTGACAAGCGGAGGCGAAGCCGGAGCGTGCTACCCACTACAGTGGGTAGTCGATACGGCTTTCCGTGATTTCGGGCAGGTCCGCGGCCGAGTAGTTGGGTACGGCGCGGCGCAGGAGTTGGAGGGCCCTTCCACCCTCCTGGCCGCGGGCGTGAAAGACCATGGCATCGATTATTTCGGAGAGGTTCGAGTCACCGGGCGGGCTCATGTTCTCTGAGGAGAGCCTGAAGACCATCTGATGGGCCGTCGTGTCCCTTTGTTCCCCTTCCTCCGAGAGCTCCTCTTTCAGCTTCTCGCCGGGGCGCAGGCCGACGAACTTTATCGTGACGTTCGGCGCGCCCATAATCTCGATCATCTTGCGTGCCAGGTCGGTGATGGCGACGGGACGGCCCATCTCGAGGACGTAGGTGCCGTAACTTTCGGCCATCGCCCCGGCCTGCAGGATAAGGGAGACCGCCTCGGGGATGGTCATGAAGTACCGGATCATTTCGGGGTGCGTGACCGTTACGGGGCCTCCGGCCTCTATCTGCTGGCGGAAGGTCGGAACGACGGAGCCGCGGCTGCCCAGCACGTTCCCGAAGCGGACGGAGGCGTAGATCGTCTCGGGGTACTCCAGGGAGAGTTCCCTGACGACCATCTCGGCCAGGCGTTTGGTCGCGCCCATCACGTTGACGGGACTTACGGCCTTGTCGGTCGAGACGTTGATGAACTTGCTCGTCCCGTAGGCTCCCGCGGCACGGGCGACGTTGAGGGTGCCGAGGACGTTGTTGACGATGGCCTCGGTCGCCTGTTGCTCCATCATGGGGACGTGTTTGTAGGCGGCCGCGTGGAAGACGAGTTGTGGCCTGAAAGTCTCGAAGGCGAAGCTGACGCGCTCCGAGTGCGTGACGTCGCCGACGAAGACCTCCGTGTCGTAGAAGTCCTCACGCCTCAGCTCCGTGTTCAGGTAGTACAGGCCGCTCTCGTCCCGGTCGAGCAGGATTAGTTTCGCCGGGCCGAGGCGTGAGATCTGGCGCGAGAGCTCCTTGCCGATGGAGCCCCCCGCGCCGGTCACGAGCACCCGTTTGCCGTTGATGTAGTCGGAGAGGGCGTCGAGGTCTATGTCCACGGGCTCGCGTCCAAGGAGGTCTTCTATCTGAAGCTCGCGCAGCTTGATGGCGCCCTCGGCCAGATACTCCCCGAGGTCGGGCATGACCTTCACCTCCGCGGAGGCGCGGATGGAGGTACGCCAGATCCAGTCCATATCCTCCCGGCTGGCCTGGGGCATAGCTATGATGACCTGGTCTATGCCGTGCTGGGCGATGAGGTCTTCGAGGTCCTCTACCACCCCGAGGACCGGCGAACCCTCTATGTGTCTGCCAACTTCCGCGGGCGAAGTACTGACGAAACCCACGACCTGCGTCTCGGCCGCCGACGTGCGCCAGATGTGCCCGGCGAGCGCCACGCCGGGCTCGCCGGTTCCGACGATGGCCGTCCGTGTCCGGCGTCCGACCTCCCTCAGAGACATCTCGTAGAAGACCCTGGGATAGAGCCGCACGGCGACGAGCTGCACGTATGCAAGCACCGAGCCGACAAGAGGCACCGACAGCGGGACGAGGTTCCCCCTCGTGATCTCGAATCCGCCGGGACCCACACAGAATATAGTCAGGAAGAGGCCACCGGCCGCTATCGCAGTCGCGCTCAGAACCCGCACACCCTGGTAGATGCCGGTGTAGCGCAGGATGCTCTGGTAGACCCCGTTTGCGTTCAGGAGCAGGACGAACGCGAGCGCCGAGAATACGGCGAAGGGCCAGAAGAACGGCCAGGGCGGAGCCTCCACATCCCCGGAGACGCGGACGATTAGCACCACCGCAAACGACTCCACGACTATGAGGGCGTCGACGAGCATCGCCGCCCCGCGCCTGAACGCGGGCGGCGAGCGGTGGAAGGCCCTCTGCAACCTGTCAACGGGACCCAGGAGCCTCTCCCCGATCCTCTGTAGAAGCCACATAGTCCTACATTTTAACTTCTATGGCTGGATACGGCCATCAGCCTATCAGCTTCGGTAGTGCCGCAAGCAGGGCGCAGCAAGCCAGTACGAGCGCGACGCCTGCTAAGGACAGGACGTCTCCCCGGGAGATCAACAGCGCGGCGAAACCGGCGATGACGCTCGCCCCGTAGTAGAGATTGCTCGTACGCCTGTGCATGCCAGTGGTCGGTGTGATCCGCTGGTAGATGTGCTCCCTGTGCGCCAGGAAGATGTTCTTCCCGGCCCCGCTTCGCAGTCGGCGAAACAGCGTATATGCGGTGTCGAAGAGGTAGGGCGTGAAGACGGCCGCACAGGCCAGGAAGCCTAGAGGCGTCCACTCCTGCCCCGAGAGCGCGGGGACGTAGAGAGCTACCGCGGCCAGGCTGAAGCCGAGGAAGTAGGCTCCCGAATCCCCGAGAAAGATGGATGCGGGGTTTATGTTCCAGATCAAGAACCCCGCGGTAGCCCCGATGAGCGCGGGCAAGAAACCACCCGCCGGTCCTGCGAGCAGCGCGAGGAAGAGCGCGTTGACGATCGCGACGCCCCCCGTAAAACCGTCTATACCGTCCATGAAGTTGAAGGCGTTGCTGAGGGCCACGATCCAGAACACCCCGACGACGAAGACCAGGGCGACGCCGAACACGCCGGGAGCGTGCGAGACGATCGTCGGCGGATAGAACAGCAGCAATCCCGCGGCGGCCAGAGCCTGCAGGACGGCCTTCACGCCGAAATGGAGGTTGGACAGGTCGTCGGCAAGCCCTACGGCCCAGACCAGGGTCGCCGCCGCGAGCAGCGGCCACAGTCCCTCCGGGCGAAGGAGCGCCACTCCTGCGAGGGTCCCAAGGAAGATGGCGACACCCCCGAGCCTGGGTGTGGGGACCTCGTGCGAGCTGCGGAGGTTGGGCACGTCGAGCAGGTTTCGCCCGACGGCGAAACGTACGAGCAGCGGTACGAACGCCCCGGCGACCAGGAATGCCACGCTACCGGCGAAGAACCCGGTCATCGTGGCTCCCGCCTCCCAAGCAAACAGGCTCGTGATCGCCGGGCTCTGGCCACGCCGACTCCTCTCTCGCCACACGATTTCAGCATAGCACCCTACGTACTACGACCGCACCATCCCGAGGCTCCGCAGGCGCGCGACCTCGAGTGCGACACCCGCCCCGAAGGAGCGGGGCGCGTAGTCGAGGTCGCGCCTGGCCCTCTCGTAAGGGTAGGCCTTGTCTTCACGCAGCCGCATCACCTGGCCCGAGTCGAAGGGCAGAGGTAGCCGCAGCCTCTCCGCGGCGGCGAGAGCCAGGCGGACCGGTTCGATAGGCAGCCTGACGATGCGTGGGCTCCTACCGAGGGCCGCTGCCGCGGTCTTCACGAGATCGAGGTACG
>Ga0196962_10000229_pt1 | contig 28228 bp, 22 predicted proteins | sample S3v_20metaG_FD_183186 | JGI IMG/M metagenome (GOLD analysis project Ga0196962, IMG submission 183186) | Soil microbial communities from Anza Borrego desert, Southern California, United States - S3+v_20 | ecosystem: Environmental > Terrestrial > Soil > Desert | place: USA: California | collected...
GGGTACGTGTAGCAAGCGTCGCCGACCCAACCGCCCAACGTGGCGCCGACGTCTATACCCACGATGTCCCCATCTCGCAGTCTCCTCGGGCCTGGAATGCCGTGGACTATCTCCTCGTTGACGGCTGTACAGATGGTGCCTGGGAAGGGAGGGACGGAGGGTGAGGGCTGGTAGCCTTTGTAGGTAGGCACCCCGCCCTCGGAGCGGATGAAATCCTCGGCGACCCTGTCGAGTTCGCGGAGTTTGACTCCGGCTCGGACGTGCTCGTGTAGCAAGAGCAGTGCACGGGCAACAAGGTCACCCGCCCGCCTCAGGCCTCGGATCTCGTTCTTGCTCCGCAGCACGACCATGGGTAGCAGCTAAAGTAGCACAAACTGGCCATGCAGAGGTGTCGTCGAGCCCATCGACAAGGCCGAGTGCCAACGTACCATGGCTCGATAGCGAAGCAGGGTTTTAGGTCTCGCGCACCTCGGCGAGGACTGCGCCGCCTGGGACGAGGGATCCTTCTTCGAAGGGTAGGGAGTGGACGACTCCTGCGTGGGGCGCGGAGACGGGCTGTTCCATCTTCATCGCCTCCAGGACGAGGAGGAGTTGTCCCTCCTCGACCTCCTGGCCCTCTTCGACGAGCACCTTCACGACCGTACCAGGCATCGGAGCCGTGAGGCTGGCGGCGGCATCGGCTCCGGGCCCTGTCTCGTCGACGGACGGAGGCAGGGGCTTACGGAGCGTATGGGTTTCTCCTCGGAGGGAGATGAGGACCTCTTCGGGGCCAAGGATTATTCCAGCCTCGACCGGCTCCTCATCGATCAGGGCGCGGATGCGGGTGTCTCCGTGGTAGAGGATCTCGACGATGGACTCATCGCCTCCGGCGGTGATCCTAAACGTTCCAGGTGCGGCGCGCTCGGCCTCGACGCGGTGCTCATCGTAGTCGAGGGTGGTCGCGCCGAGGAGTCGCCAGGGGCCTGCCGCGAAGGGGTCTGATGAGGACGGGATGCTGTAGAGTTCCGCCGCCGAGGCGAGCAACATAGCCTCGCGCGGGAGGGGTTTCTCAGGCTGAGGCTCGGTGAGATCGTATGTTTCGAGCAAACGGATCGTGGTCTCGCCCGCCTCGAACGCGGGATGGGTCGCGATGCGCCTGAGGAGCGGGAGGTTGGAGGAGGGACCAAGGATCTCGTAGTCCGTGAGGGCTCTTCGGAGCCGGCGCACCGCAGAAGGACGATCAGGGGCAGAGACGATCAGTTTCGCGAGCATGGCGTCGTAGTTTATTGGCACCTCATCCCCAGCTTCGTATCCGGCGTCATTGCGAACGCCCGCCCCCTCAGGTAGGGAGAAGGTTTCGAGCAGGCCGCCCGAGGGCATACCCTGCTCGTCCTCGGCATAGATGCGGGCCTCGATGGCGCTGCCCCGCAAGGTCACTTCATCCTGGGTGAGTGGGAGAGGTACATTGGCCGCGACGGAGAGCTGGAGGTGGACCAGGTCGAGGCCCGTAACGAACTCCGTGACGGGATGTTCGACCTGCAGGCGCGCATTCATCTCCAGGAAGTAGTAGTGGTCATCGTCGAGGAGGAACTCCACCGTTCCTGCATTGTGGTAGCCGGCCTCGCGGGCATAGCGAACGGCGGCGGTGCAGATGGAGTCGCGGAGGTCCGGGTCGAGCGCAGGGGACGGGGCTTCTTCGATGACCTTTTGGTGGCGGCGTTGGATCGAACACTCCCGCTCGAAGAGATGGAGGATGTTGCCTCGCTGGTCCCCGATTACCTGCACCTCCACGTGGCGTGGGTCTTCCACGAGTTTCTCGAGGAACACCGATCCGTCTCCAAAGGAAGCTTCGGCTTCCCGACGCGCCCCCCTTACCGCCTCGACGAGGTCTTTCTGAAGAGTCACGGACCGCATTCCCCGTCCTCCACCGCCCGCGCTCGCCTTTACCAGGACCGGGAAGCCGATGAGATCAGCCTCCTTCGCGAGCCGCTCCTCGCTCTGATCTTCCCCGTCGTAGCCTGGGATCGTCGGCACGCCGGCCCGGCGCGCCAGTTCTTTGGCCCGCACCTTGAAGCCGACGGCGTCCATCGCCTCGGGCGAGGGTCCGACCCAGGTTGCACCTGCGGAGCCGACCGCCCTGGCGAACTGGGCGCTCTCTGAGAGGAAGCCGTACCCTGGATGTACGGCTTCGGCGCCTGAGCGTTCTATCACCTCGACGAGCCGTCCGACATTGAGGTAGCTCTCCGGTGCCGGAGCCGGGCCGAGCAGGTAGGATTCATCGGCGAGGCGGCGGTGCATCGCGTGTTCGTCTGCCTCCGAGTAGACGGCGATGCTCTTTATCCCGAGCTCCCGGCAGGTGCGGATGATGCGGACCGCTATCTCGCCGCGGTTGGCGACGAGAAGGCTTTCGAAGCTCAACGAGCCCTTCTCCAACTCGGGTCGCGTTTCTCCAGAAAGGCTGCGAGTCCTTCCTGGCCCTCTTCGCCGGTGCGCAGCTCGGAGATGACACGCGCCGTCAGGCCGGGCGCCTCCATCGGCTCCGTGGTCTCGAGCCGGCGAAGCAACCCTTTGAGGGTCGCCTGCGCCACCGGTCCTCCTTCGAGAAGCTCTCGGGCCTTCTCATCGACTGCTTCGTCGAGTCCGTCGCTCGAAACGAGCCTGTGCACGAGGCCGATCTCCCACGCCCGTTTGGCATAGAACCTTTCACCTGTGAGGAACAAAGATCTGGCGTGCGAGACCCCGATCTTGCGTACGACGAACGGTGAGATCGTGGCCGGAGCGATGCCGAGCCTTATCTCGGAGAAGGCGAACCTCGCCTCGGAATCCGCCACGGCCACGTCTGCCACGGCGAGTAGACCGGCCCCTCCACCCATCGCGGCGCCCTGGACCTTCGCCACCACGGGCTTCGGACACTCGTCTATGGTCCAGTACATCATAGCCAGCCGTCTTGCGTCTTCCAGATTCTCCTCGTAAGAGAGTCCTGCAGTCTCCCGCATATACCCGATGTCGGCACCGGCGCAGAACGAGCGGCCCTCGCCGGCGAGAACCACGACCCGCACCCGATCGTCATCGGAGATCTCCTCGAAGCGGCGCGTCAACTCCTCGATGAGATCAGCGTTCAGCGCGTTGTGTGAATCGGGCCTGTTTATCGTCACGGCCGCCAGGGGGCCACTCCTGGACACTTTCAACAGGTCAGGCATCGGTACCCCAATCTCTGCACGACGGCATTACTCGAATTCTCCTAGCCAACCTATCTCTCCTTCACCGGTCCAGGAAGATAGCGCCTCGGCGAGCGCCCGGGGCCGCACGTCGAGCTCCGTCAGGCTGGTCAGATCCACCCAGACCGGCCTGTAGGTTCCCTTGGCTGTCGTCCCCGACGTGATCATCTCGGTACCCCTTCCCGTGCCGAACGTTCCTCCTACGATACTCGCAAGGTAGTATCGCTGCTCGCGGCCATCACGGTGAGCCACGGAGATCAGGTCCCCAAGCTCTACGCCAACGCCCAACTCCTCGTGCGCCTCGCGCACGGCGGCCTGCTGCGGACTCTCGCCACTCTCGACCCTGCCACCGGGGAACTTGAAGTAAGTGTGCCTATCGCGCACGCGTTCGATCAGGGCCACCCGCCCGTTCTCCACGATAATGACGGCGGCGCGCACTCTCACATCCTGAAGATCCCGTAGCGCGTCTCCTCCGCAGGCGCGTTCGCGGCGGCGGAGAGGCCGAGGGCGAGGACCATACGGGTATCGACGGGGTCGATGATCCCGTCGTCCCAGAGCCTTGCGGTGGAGTGGTAGGGGTTGCCTTCGTCCTCGTACTTTTCGAGGATCGGGGCTTTGAAGTCTTCGCGCTCTTCGTCGCTCATCTCCTTGTCCTCACGCCCCAGGCTCTCTTCCTGCACCGTGAGAAGGACGTTCGCGGCCTGTTGGCCGCCCATCACGCTGATGCGGGCGTTGGGCCACATCCACAAGAAGCGCGGCGAGTAGGCCCTGCCGCACATACCGTAGTTGCCGGCCCCGAAGGAGCCGCCGACGATCACGGTGAACTTCGGCACGCTGGCGTTGGCGACCGCCATAACCATCTTGGCCCCGTCTTTGGCGATGCCGCCGGCCTCGTACTCCCTGCCGACCATAAAGCCCGTGATGTTCTGCAGAAAGACGAGCGGGATGCCGCGGGAGCAACACAGCTCTATGAAGTGCGCGCCCTTGAGCGCGCTCTCGGAGAAGAGGATGCCGTTGTTGGCCAGGATTCCGACGGGGTGGCCCATGATACTGGCGAAGCCACATACCAGGGTCTCACCGTAGAGGGGCTTGAACTCGTGCAGATGACTACCGTCAACTGTCCTGGCTATAACTTCCCTAACGTCGTAGCCCTGCCTGTAGTCGCTCGGAACGATGCCGTAGAGTTCTTCCGGATCGTAAAGGGGCTCCTCGGGCTCCTCGACGGTCCAGGGCACATGCTTCTCCCGGTTCAGGTTCTCTATGATGGAGCGGACAATGGCGAGGGCGTGCTCGTCGTTCTCGGCGAAGTGGTCGGCGACTCCCGAGAGGCGGGTGTGGACCCCGGCGCCGCCGAGCTCTTCCGCAGATACTTCCTCGCCGGTCGCTGCCTTGACGAGGGGAGGACCGCCGAGGAAGATCGTACCCGTCCCCTTGACTATCACGACTTCGTCGCTCATCGCGGGGACGTAGGCCCCTCCGGCTGTGCAACTTCCCATCACAGCTGCTACCTGAGGTATACCCTTCGCGCTCATCTGCGCCTGGTTGTAGAAGATTCGGCCGAAGTGCTCGCGGTCGGGGAAGACCTCGTCTTGCAGCGGCAGGAATGCGCCGCCTGAATCAACGAGATAGATGCAGGGCAGGTAGTTCTGCTCGGCTACTTCCTGCGCCCGCAGATGTTTTTTGACGGTCATGGGGTAGTAGGTGCCGCCCTTTACGGTGGCGTCGTTGGCGACGACCATCACCTCGCGTCCGGAGACGCGTCCGACCCCCGTGACTATCCCAGCAGCTGGAACGTTTCCGTCATACATACCAAATGCCGCCAGGGGCGAGAGCTCCAGAAAGGCCGTGCCTGGGTCGAGGAGGCGTTCGATCCTCTCGCGTACCGGCAGCTTTCCACGCTCTCTATGCCGCCTCTGCGCCTTCTCCCCCCCACCCCGTCTGGCCTCGGCGGAGTGCATGCGAAGCCCGTCCACGAGCCCCGAGAACGCCTCGGCGTTCTTCTCGAAGGCTCCGCTCTTCGTATCTACGATGGTTCCTAGCTTGCTCATCGCTCCTCGTTCGGGTGGCTCGACCCTGGGGAGCATGTTAGCTACGGCTCACTGCCTGCGCCACCATGCGATCAGGAGATTGTGCTGAAGGTGCTGCCTTCGACGTTCCCGGTACGCGCCCAATCTCCAGCGCTGCGAGAGCTATGGTGGGATCAGTGCTGGCGGTCGAGAGACGCGCTGCTCCTTCGCCCTCACCCGACTTCGAGCACGATGAGCAGGTCTCCCGCCTCGACGTTCGTGCCCGAGGCCACGGCCAGCCGTTCTACGGTCCCGCCCGCCGGGGCCCGGATGGCCGACTCCATCTTCATCGCCTCGATGCTCCCGATCTGCTGCCCGCCAACGACCTCTTCGCCTTCGTCGACCGTGAGCGTCACCACCCCGGTCATCGGTGCGGCCACGTGTCCGTCTTCGCCGGGGACAGCCTTCTCGCGGACCGGGACCTCGGGTTGCAGCCAACGGTCCTGGGCGTCTATTGGCCGGGGCTGGCCGTTTAGCGTGACCAGCAAGGTCCTAATGCCACGCCCGTCGGCCTCCGTTATGGCTTCGAGTCGTACGTAAAGCCGGACGCCGGGCTCCAGGTCCACGGCCAGCTCCTCGCCGGGCTCCAGCCCGTAAAGAAACGCCCTGGTTGGTACCACCGACACGTCGCCATAGCGTTCCCTGACCGCGGCCTGCTCCTTTGCGGGTCCTGGCAACATCAGGCGGTTCAGCGCCGGCCTGCGGTTCTCGCCACCCAGGGCCGTCCGATCTTCGGCGGAGAGAGCATCATCTATGGGGGACTCGTCGCGGCCGGCGAGCGCCCGGGAACGGAACGGCTCGGGCCATCCCCCTGGCGGCACGCCCAACTCTCCGCGCAGGAACCCGATGACGCTGTCGGGCAGGTCGTGTGAGGCGGGATCTGACTCGAAATCTGCCAGGGGGATGTTCGCGGAGAGCAGATACAGGGCCAGGTCCCCGACGACCTTGCTGGTTGGCGTCACCTTCACGAGGCGCCCGAGCAACGTATCGCAGCGGGCATAGAGCGCCTCGACCTCCTCGAAACGCTCGGCGAGCCCCATAGAGAGCGCCTGCTGGCGCAGGTTGGAGAGCTGTCCGCCGGGGATCTCGTGCCGGTAGATGGTGCCTGTCGGGGAACGGAGTCCCGCCTCGAAAGGGGCGTACAGCGTCCGCACGGCCTCCCAATAGGGTTCGAGGTCCCCCAGGGCCTCGAGTGAGAGACCGGTCGCACGATCGGTGTGGTCGCTGGCCGCCACGATCGCGGCCAGCGACGGCTGGCTCGTCATGCCCGAGAGCGGCGCGGCGGCGCCGTCTATGGCGTCTACCCCGGCTTCCACCGCCGCCAGGTAGGTGCCGAGTTGCCCCCCCGATGTGTCATGGGTGTGCAGGTGTACCGGCAGATCGAACTCGCTCTTCAGGGCCGAGATGAGCTTTCGCGCCGCCGGGGCGCGCACCAGGCCCGCCATGTCCTTGATGCAAAGGATGTGCGACCCGGCGTCGACCAATTCCTCGGCCAACCGTAGATAGTAGTCAAGGGTGTAGAGATCTTCGTTCGGGTCGGAGAGATCGCCGGTGTAGCAGACGGCTCCCTCCGCCACAGCCCCGGCCTCCAGGGTGGCCTCGATGGCGGGGCGTATGTGGTCCACGTCGTTATTGGCGTCGAAGATGCGGAAGATGTCTATGCCTGACTCATGTGCCTCGTCTACGAAGGAGCGCACCACGTCGGGCGGGTAGCGGGTGTAGCCGACGGCGTTCTGGCCGCGCAAGAGCATCTGCAAACAGACGTTGGGGAGGCGCTCCCTGAGACGGGCCAGCCTCTCCCACGGGTCCTCGTGCAGGAACCTGAGCGCGACGTCGAACGTCGCCCCGCCCCACACCTCGGCGGAGAAGAGTTGGGGCATGGTGCGGGCGACGTGCGGGGCGGCGGCGAGCATGTCGAAGGTCCGCATCCTGGTTGCGAACAACGATTGGTGGGCGTCGCGCATCGTCGTGTCGGTCACCTGGAGAGTATCGGTCTCGCGCAGCCAGCGGGCGAGGCCTTCCGGGCCGAGGTCCACCAAACGCTGCCTGGAGCCCGGCGGTGGGTCTCCCTGCGCCAGCGGCGGGAGCTTGGTGCGCGGGTCGGGTACCCGGGGCGGCGGCCCGTGCGGGCGGTTGACTGTGACGTCGGCGAGCAGGGAAAGGAGGCGGCTCGCCCGGTCGGCGCCGGCCGAGACGGCGGTGAGGTGTGGACGCTCGTCGATGAACGAGGTGGTCGCGCGTCCGGCGAGGAAATCCGGGTCGGAGAGCACCGCCCGCAAAAAAGCCATGTTCGTCGCCACGCCGCGCACCCTGAACTCGGCCAAAGCGCGGCGAGCGCGAACGGCTGCGGAAGGCAGATCCGCGCCGTGGGCGGTGACCTTCACCAAGAGCGAGTCGAAATACGGTGTGATCTCCGTGCCCGCGTACGTGTTGCCGCCGTCCAGTCGGATGCCCGCCCCACCGGGAGAGCGGTACACCGAGATACGGCCCGTGTCAGGCCTGAAGCCCTGGGCAGGGTCTTCGGTCGTCACGCGGCACTGCAACGCCACGCCGCGCTGCCGGATGCGGTCCTGGGCAAGATCGAGATCCCGCAGCGTCTCGCCCCCCGCGATACGAAGCTGGGCGTGGACCAGGTCCACATCGGTCGTTTCCTCGGTGACGGTATGCTCGACCTGGATGCGCGGGTTCATCTCGATGAATACGTGATGCCCGTCCTCGCCGACGAGGAATTCGACCGTGCCGGCGCCCAGGTAGCCGACGGCGCGCCCGAAGCGGACCGCCTCCTCGCACAGACGCTCGCGCAGCCGCAGTGTGAGGTTCGGCGCCGGCGCTATCTCCAGCACCTTCTGGTGGCGGCGCTGGACCGAGCAGTCCCGCTCGAAGAGGTGGACGACCTCACCCGCCGCGTCGGCCAGTACCTGGACCTCGATGTGCCTGGGCCTAATGAGGGCCTGCTCCAGAAAGACCGTGGGGTCGCCGAACGCGGCCTCTGCCTCCCGCGCCGCGTTCCTTACCGACCCCTTCAGATCCTCGGGCCGCTCGACCAGCCGCAATCCTCGCCCCCCGCCGCCGCCTGCCGCCTTCACGAAAACCGGGTAGCCTATGCTCTCGGCGACTGACGCCGCCTCGCCGGGATCTGCCACAGACCCGGAGGCTTTCAGTACCGGGACGCCTGCCTCCTCGGCGGCCCGGCGGGCGCGCAGCTTGTTTCCGGTAAGCTCCAGCGCGTCGGACGGCGGCCCGACGAAGACGAGCCCGGCCTCCTCGCAGGCCCTGGCGAGGTCTGCGCTCTCGGAGAGGAACCCGTAGCCGGGGTAGATGGCGTCGGCCTCGACCTGGAGGGCTGTTTCTACAAGAGTGTCGACGTCCAGGTAGGCGCGCACAGGATGTCCCGCCTCCCCGATTTCGTATGCTTCATCGGCCTTCTGCCGGTGCAACGAAGCCCGGTCATCAGGGGTGTAGACGGCGACCGTGCGGATGCCGAGCTCGTAGGCAGCCCTGAACGCCCGGATGGCGATCTCCCCGCGGTTCGCAACGAGAACCTTTTGCAGCATCACGACCACCTCTCCGGCCGAAACTTACTGTGCGACCAACCTCTCCTGCGCCCCTTCCGCGCTCTCCGCCAGGAGGGAGCGGGCGATGATCTGGCGGTTTATCTCGCTGGTCCCCTCCCCTATCTCGTTGATCTTGACCTGCCGCCAGTAGCGGGCCACGGCGCTAGTCTCCATAAAGCCCTCGCCACCCCAGATCTGGACCGCCTGGTCAGCGGCCCGCTTGGCCGTCTCTGAAGCGAACACCTTGGACATGCTCGCCTCCCGCCCGAAGGGGCGGCCCTGGTCCTTGAGCCACGCGGCTTTGAGCACCATGTTTCGCGCCAGCTCTATCTCCATCGCCATGTCGGCGAGCTTGAACTGAACGGCCTGGAACTCGGAGATGGAACGCCCGAACTGCTCCCTCTGCTGCGTCCGCGCCAGCGCCTCATCGAAACAGGCCTGCGCGAGGCCCACGGACAGGGCGGCGACCGCGACCCTTCCGGCGTCGAGCGTCGCGAGAAACTGGTTGAACCCCTTTCCGCGCTCGCCGAGCAGATTCTCCTCCGGTACTCTGCAGTCCTCGAAGAAGAGCGGGTGCTGGTCAGAGGCGCGCCAGCCCAGTTTTTCGTAGGATGGTCCGCGAGTATATCCCGGAGTGTCCTGGGGGATGAGGATCGCGGTGAGCTCGGGTGTACCGTTCTCGCGGGTTCCGGTCCTCGCTATGATCGTGACGCCGCCGGTGATGTTGGTTCCGGAGTTCGTGATCCATTTTTTCGATCCGTTGACGACCCACTCGACCCCATCGAGTTCCGCCTTCGTGCGTGTTCCTCCCGCGTCTGTGCCGGCTCCCTCCTCCGTAAGGCCGAAGGCCCAGAGGTTTTCGCCCGTGGCGCACCTGGAGAGGAACTTCTCCTTCTGTTCTTGTGTGCCGAAGGCGGCGATGGGGGCGCAGCCCAGGGAGATGTGGGCCTCCATGGTTATCCCGACCGAGGTGTCCGCGCGTGAGATCTCCTCCAGAGCTAAGGTGTAGGCGACGAAATCCCCGCCCGATCCGCCGTACCCCTCGGGAAGCGTAAGACCCATCAGGCCGAGGCTGGCCATCTCTGCGACTATGTCGTAAGGGAACCTCTGTTCGCGGTCTAGCTCGGCGGCGCGGGGCCGGATCTCACCCTGGGCGAACTCGCGCGCCAGATCCCGCCACCGGCGCTGTTCATGTGTTGGATCGAAGTTCACGGAAATCCTCCTGCTCCCTCGGATTTGGGACATGATAGCAGCAGAATTTCTGGTTCATGGAGATACCTTTCGAGGAAATATACAGTGCACTCAGAAACTAATTACTCACACGGGCGTATTAGATTGTACAATTAGGCACACGAGACCGACCTGAAGGAGGCAAGGATGCTGGGGGCGTTAATCTTCTGGATCATAGTGGGCCTCGTCGCAGGCGCGCTAGCCAAGTTCATTATGCCTGGTGACGATCCTGGCGGGTTTATTATCACGATCATTCTGGGGATCGCAGGCGCTATCGTAGGTGGCTTTTTGGCCAGCCTGATCGGTATCGGCGGTGGTGGCTTTATCTGGACCACATTGATCGCCACCGTCGGCGCGATCATACTGCTTGCGATCTACCGGGCGTTCGCGGGCAGTAGAGCAGCCGGGTAACAAAGACGGGTCCGAGGGCCGGGATCAGAAGTCCCGGCCCACTTCTTGCTGCTGATTCGGGCCGTTCGCGAACGGCCCCCCTACGGTATTGTTGTGTCCTGTAGGCCGTAGCGTTCGACGGCGGTCTGGCGGAGCTTGTATTTCTGGATCTTGCCGCTCGCGGTCATCGGATACTCTTCGACGAAGTCGACGTACTCGGGGACTTTGTAGTAGGCGATGTTCTCGCGGCAGTAGTTCTGCACATCTTCGGCCGTTAGCCCGGAGCCTTCGCGGGGCTTTACGGCTGCTGCGACCTTTTCTCCGTATTTCTGGTCTGGGACGCCGTAGACCTGGACGTCGGAGACCTCGGGGTGGGTGTAGAGGAACTCCTCTATCTCGCGCGGGTAGACGTTTTCGCCGCCACGGATGATCATGTCCTTCGCCCGGCCCGTGATCCTGACGTACCCATCTTCGTCCATGACCGCGAGGTCGCCGGTGTGGAGCCATCCCTCGTCGTCTATGACTTCGCTGGTTTTCTCATCCATCTTGTAGTAGCCGCGCATGACGTGGTAACCGCGGGTCCACAACTCGCCCTGCTCTTCCGGCCCGGCGTCCTCGTCCGTCTCCACGCTGACGATGCGGACGTCGACGTCGGGGAGCTTGCGTCCCACGCTCGATACACGCAACTCCAGCGGGTCGTCGGTTCTGGTCTGGGTGATGACGGGGCTCGACTCGGTCTGGCCGTAGGCGATGGTGATCTCCGAGGCGCCCATCACGTCGACGACCTTCTTCATGACCTCCATGGGGCAGGGTGAGCCGGCCATTATGCCGGTGCGTAAAGAACCGGTGTCGTATTGTTCGAAGTCCGGGTGCTCCAGCTCCGCAATAAACATCGTCGGGACGCCGAGGAGCGCCGTGCACCGTTCCTGGTCTACGGCCTGCAACACTCTCTCGGCGTCGAAGCTCTCGACGGGGACCATCGTCCCCTCGTGGGTGACCGTATTGAGGGTGCCAAGCACGCAGCCGAAGCAGTGGAAGAACGGGACCGGTATACACACCCTGTCTCCGGGCCCGAGCTTCATGCACTCGCCGATGTAGAAGGCGTTCTTGACGATGTTGGCGTGGGTTAGCTGCACACCCTTCGGGAAGCCCGTCGTCCCCGAGGTGTACTGCATGTTGATAACGTCCTCGGCATCGAGAGACGACTGACGCTCGCGCAACTCTTCGTCGGAGACCTCCTCTGCCTTCTCCATAAACTCATCGAAGCCTATGACGGGCAGGCCTTCGGGCGAATCCCCGCCCATCAGGACGACGTGCTTGAGGAAAGGCAGTTCCTCTATCGATAACTCGCCTTCCGCGGCCTCGCCGAGCTCGGGGACGGCGCCCTGCAGGATCTGGAGGAAGTTCGCATCACCCGCTCCCTCGGTCAGGAACAAGGCCGCGGCGTCGGATTGCTCGAGCACGTACTTCAGCTCGTGCGACTTGTAGGCGGGGTTGATCGTAACCAGCACGGCCCCGACTTTGCCCGTGGCGAACTGCAGGATCACCCACTCTGGCACGTTCTGGCCCCACACGGCTACGTGGTCGCCCTTATCTATACCGAGAGCCATCAAGGACCGGGCGCACTTCTCCACGACTGCCTTGAACTCCGTGTAGGTGTAGCGCAGGTTCCTGTCCGCGTAGACGAGGGCTTCATCTTCGGGGCGTCGTCCGGCCACCAGATCCAGCAGCCCGCCTACGGTCAGACAATCGATATCCTCGGGGCGCATACTTTCCTCCTCGTTCCGGTCCCCACCGATACCAGGCAGTCTAGCAATCGGGGCAGGCTACGCAAGCCACCTACCCTATCATGGCAGGTTCATGTGAATGCGTGCGGCACGACGGAGCCCGCCATCGCCCACAGGCCTCATAGCCTCCTGGTTTCCCGCCTGCGCGGGAATGACGTATGGGAGGGTCTCCCATGCGTTCGCAGCACGGACGCTGTCCGTTCCGACGGACTCCTCATCACTTCCCTACTCGTCGTGGCGTGCGGCGTCGGACTCCTGGGGCACCAGCACGTGGAGGGCATTCTGGGCCACGGAGAAGTCTTGTGGGGTCATGGCCACCACTTCCCCGTCTATATTGACCGCGAGATCTGGGTCGGTCTCGATCTGGACGCGCGAGGTCCTGAAGTGGTGTACGCCTTCCATCTTGATGAAGTCGCCGCTCTTGAGGTACCTGGCGACCCCGATGAGGTCCCTATGCCGGCCGAGGTCTATGGCGTAGATGTCGAGGAGCTTGTCGTCTATGCCCGATTCGGGGGCGACGACCATACCCCCGCCGTAGAAGCGCCCGTTGCCGACGGCGACCTGCAGCAGACGGTCGTATTCGACGGGCTCGTGGTCGCCGTCGGGGAAGGTCAGCCTTGCGGAGAACGGTTCGTGCCTGAGGAACGCCTTGATGGCGGCCGCGGGATAGGCCAAGGGACCCGTGCTCCGCTTCAGCCACGGCGAAAGTGCCCGTGTGGCCTCCACCCCGAGCCCGACGGAGGCGACGTTCACGTAGTAGTTGTCGCCGGCGAGACCGAGATCGATGTCGACGATTTTGCCTTCCGCTATCGTCTTGCAGGCACCCTCGATGTCCTGCGGTATCCCAAGCGTCCTGGCGAAGTCATTGGCCGTACCGAGGGGAAGTAGGCCCAGGAGCGTGTCGTGGTTGGCCAGGAAGTCAACGACGGAACTCACGGAACCGTCACCGCCGCCCAGGATCAGAAACTTGTAACCTGAGCCGTCGGAGAGGACCTCCCGCACCGTCTCGGGGAGCCGCGCGGGATCTCTTATGGCGTAGGTTACACCGAGGGGGACACCGAGCTGCTGAAGGCGGTCGAGGGACTCGAAGAACGTCCGCTCCCCACTGCGAGAACGTGTGTTGACGATCAAGGCGGCACGCTCGGTCGTGACGTCGTTACTCATACGTAATCCGGTTGATCGCTGCTGACGGTATGACGAGCCTGGAGCAGTGGATTCCCGCTCCCCGCTTTCGCGGGGACAAGCTTCGCGAGAATGACGGGAGAGGAGGGGCGTATTTGGCACTCGCTCATCATGACAAAGAGAGTATACGAGTCCCCTGCCCACAGGGTTTCACCGGAAGGCGACTCGAAGGCGGGTCAGTGCGTTTGCTCAACCCTTTTCGGTTCGTGGTCTTCGGCGGAGCGGTAGGCGGCAAGGACGACCTCCAGCGTTCGCAGGCCATCGAGCCCACTTGCGCCCGCAGGTACACCCTCGGCCACGCCGCGCAGGAAGTCCGCCAGCATCAGCGCGTCCATATCCTCCCCCATGTATGACCACGAAGGGGCGCGGGTTTCATGGTCGAACATCCTCAGGGGTTGCGCGAATGGGTCCACGTCGAGGACTCCGGAGGTGCCCGAGATCCTGAGCGTCACGTCGCCCCAGGTCGGGTAGCCGTCGCCGCGGGACCAGCTCGGGTCTATGGTGGCGAACGCGCCGTCGGCGTATGAGCCGCCTTCGAGATCCAGGGTCAGGATAGCCGCGTCGTCCGCCCCTCCTGCACCGAAGAACGAATCTACCTCCGCGTAGACGCCTTTCACCTCGACGTCGAGCATCCAGCGAAGCAGGTCGGCGAGGTGGACGGTGTGGTCCATCACCGCGCCGCCGCCCGCTAGCTCGGGGTCGAGGAACCAACCGCCCGGGATCCGGCCGTGGTTCGTGCCGTTTACGGCCAGAACGCGACCCAGGGCGCCCCCGCGAACGAGTTCTCGCGCACGGACTACCGAGGGGAGGTAGCGCACGGGGAAGGCCGTCCTGAGCTGGCTGCCCGAGATCTCGGAGGCCCGGATCATGGCCCTCGCGTCTTCGACGGTCGTCGCGATGGGCTTCTCGCAGAGCACGTGTACGCCGCCCTGGAGCGCGGGGATCACATCCCGAGCGTGGTTCTTGTTCTCGGAACAGACGACGACGGCGTCGACCTCGTCCATCAGGGAGGCCACGTTATCGAAGAAGCGCACGCCGAATAGCTCGGCGGCCTCGGCGCCGCGATCTCTATCTTCGTCGGATATGCCGACGAAATCCGCAATGGCAAGATCGCGTAGCACGGCGGCGTACGCCGGAGAGTGGACGTGGGCGAAGCTGACGATACCGATCCTGACGCTCAAGTCCGGCCTCCCAGAGTGATGGGTTCGCCAGTTAGGACGGATTGTGTCGCGGCCAGGCCGATCCTGAGTGCCTCGCGGGCGTCCTTCGCCTGCACGATCGGCTCTTCTCCTGTTGCGATACAGTGGATGAAGTGTTCGAGTTCCTTCTCGTAAGGGCTCTTGCCCGAGGCGAGATCAGGCACTTCGTCAGGGGCTCCGCCGATCAGCTGGAGCGAGGCTGGTTCTGTGCTATCTACAGTAAGTAGGGCGTCGCTCCCCGCGACCTCGATGGAGTAGTTGAAGGGACCGGGGTACCCCCAGTGCCCCTCGACGTGGGCTATGGCGCCGCTCTCGAAGCGCAGCGTAACGAGGACGTAGTCCAGGCGGTTATACTCGCGCCCCAGCAGGCCGCGGGCGTAGACTCTCTCTACCTCGCCGAGGGTCCAGCGCAGGTAGTCGAAGTCGTGGATCACCAGGTCCAGAAGGACACCGCCGCTCACGCGCCAGTCAGCGTACCAGTCGTTCCAGCCGAGGAGGAAGGGTGAGCGGCGGCTGGTACGGACCACCCCGACCGTCCCGAGGTCTCCGGCGTCGATCTTCTCCTTGATCCCCACGTACTCGGGGAAGAAACGGACAACGTGGCCGACGAAGAGGCGGGGACCGTCTCCCGAGAACGCGCCTAAGATCTGCTGCGCGCCCTCCATGGTGCGGGCTATCGGCTTCTCGAGGATGACGTGCCTGCCTTCGCCCGCCGCCCTGAGTGCCAGGTCCCTGTGGAAGGCAGTCGGCAGGCAGACGTCGACTACCTCGACGTCTTCCGCCGCGACGAGCTCCTCGTAGGAGGCGTAGGGCCGCGCCCCGACCATCTCCGCACCCGCAACGGCGGCCTCGACGCGGGCGTCGGCGACGCCGACCACCTCCACTTCGGGGATGCCGGCGTAGGCGTTCAGATGAACGCCGCCCATAAAGCCGGCGCCTACAAGACCGACCCGCATCCGATCCCCCCTCTCAGGTCGTTCAAGGCTAAGCTTCCTCGCCCTGCTGGATGATGCTCTCGAGCCCCTTCTTCATGGTACGCGCCGCCTCCTCGGGTGTCACGTCCCCGGTTAGCGAGGCGTTGAACTGCTCGGCCATCTCGAGGGACATTTCCGCGTAGTAGGGCGAGACCGGGCGCGGGAGGGTGTGCTGGAGCGCCACTTTTGCGAGGGGAACGACGGGCACGCTCTCCTGGATCTCAGGGTCGTCGTAGAGATCCGAGAGGGTCGGCAGGTAAGCGCCTTCGACGGCCCTCAACCGCTGCTGCTCGGGCGCGGTGAGGAACTCTATGAACTTCCAGGCGGCGTCCGGGTTCTTCGAGCTGGCGCTGATGTACAGCGGTTGATCACCAACCGTGCCGTTGCCGGGTTTGCCGTCGGCGGACGGCAGCTCCGAAACACCCACCTGTTCGGGTTTTAGCTTCGACTCCGCCGGGTCGCCGACGAGGGCGTAGACGTAGGGCCAGTTGCGCAGGAAGATCCCGTCGCCGTTCAGGAAGGCCCCTGCCGACTCGTCCTCCTTGTAGACCGTGACGGCCTCCGGCGAGATGCCGTCGGTGATCATGCTCCGCTCGGTCGCCAGGCCCGCTATGGCCTGGGGACTATCGACGATGACTCTTGTAGGGTCGTTGGGGTCGAGGACGTTACCATCGTGGCCCCAGATGAATTCGAGGCCGTCGCACACCCCACCCTCGTACCTCGCGCCCTGGAAGAGGAACCCGAACTTGATGCCCGCTTCTCTACTCACCTTCTTGGTCATCTGCTTGAGCTCGTCCCAGGTCTTCGGTGGACCGTCGTAGCCGCTCTGATTCAGCAGATCTTTGCGGTAGTAGAGGAGGCCCGTGTCCGTGAACCACGGCATGCCGTAAGGCTTTCCTTCGAAGATTATGGCTTCGACGGAGCCCGGCAGGTACGCCTGCTGCCGGCTCTCCGGGAAGCGGTCGGAGAGGTCGGAGATCCAACCGCTCGCGGCCAGCTCGGCGGTCCAGATGACGTCGCCGAGGATCACGTCGATCTCCTCTCCGCCGGCCTGAAACTGGGTCCTCAGCTTGTCCAGGCGCTGGCCCGTATCCGAGCTGCCCTCGCGGAATATGACTCTGTAGGTGCCCTTGTTCTTCTCGTTGAACTGGTTGATGAGCTTGGAGGTGGTCCCCGACGTGTCGGGCGGGGCAGTAAAGTACAGCTCGGTCGGGCCCCCGCTCTGCTCGCCTCCTCCCCCGCAACCCGCGGTCCCGAGGAGCACCGCGCCTGCGAGTCCTGCCCCGCCTACCTTGAGGAAGTCCCTGCGCGAGAGTTCCCTGGGTACGGTTGTCGTGTGCTCCATACGCTTCTCCCTTCGCTAGCCGAGCAACCACTCGTGGTCGGGATGGTTTTTTATCTTCCACTCGCGTACCGGCCCTGCCATGACGTTGAGGTAGTAGAGGTCGTAGCCCGGAGGCGCCGAGACCACGTGGTAACCCTCTGGCACGAGCACAACATCACCGTCGTGGAACGTCAGGGTCTCGTCGAGCGAGCCGTCTTCGGTATACACCCTCTGCAAGGCGAAGCCTCTTACGGGACGGATCTTGTGGTAATAGGTCTCCTCCAGGTACCGCTCGCGCGGGGGGTCGTCCCTGTCGTGTTTGTGCGGCGGATAGCTCGACCAGTGCCCGTTCGGAGTAAGGACCTCGACCACCAGTAGCCGTTCCGCCCCGCGGTCCTCCATCAGGATCGGACGTATCTCCCGCTCCATGTTGCCCGAGCCGCGAACCTCCACCTCGATGTCCTGGGGTCTTACCACCATCGGGTCGACGCCCTGATCGGCAGGCGCCGAGGCGAGGGCGATCTCCAACCTCGTCGATGCTCGTACCGTGTACTCCGTACCGGGCGGCAGATAGACCGCAGAAGGAGGACCATCGAACACGTTCTCCCTGCCACCGATGTCTTTCCACTGCTCATCTCCTGCCGACACCGTGCAAGTCCCCGAGAGCGGTACCAGGCACACCTCATCGCCCCCTGTGTGCCGGCTCGCGCTGCGGCCCGCCTCGATCCTGAGGACCTCGAATCCGACGTACTCCCAGCCCGCAGACTCTGGGGTGACCTTGATCAGGACGCCGTCGCGGTCAGGTTTGTCCTCGCTGGTAACGAGCAGGTCAGGCACACCGAAAGCTCCTTTCTAGAGGTATCTGCGTTCTGCTTTCTTGTTCTCCGCGTACTCCTCGCGGGCCGAGGTCACGGACTCCATCTCGGAGACCTCGGAGACGGGCACATCCCAGAAGGAATCGTAATCCGGGACGCCTTCGTAGCGGTCGACGGGGATGTGGATGACCACGGTCCCGTCGACTTCTTTGGCGGCTGCGAGAGCACTTTTCAGGTCCTCGATGTTCTCCGTCCGGATCACGTACGCACCGAGACTCTCTGCGCCTTTGGCCAGGTCGACGGGCAGGACGTCTCCTGGCGCCTCCTCCGAGTCGAGGCCGATGGACCCTCCCTTGCGGTAGCGATAGTGGGTGCCGAAGCCGTCAGAGCCGACGGAGCGGGAGAGCGCCCCGATAGAGGAGAACCCGGAATTGTCGACCAGGACTATGGTGAGCTTGCGGCCCTCCTGGATGGAGGTGACGATCTCGGAGTTCATCATCAGGTAGGAACCGTCGCCGCACATCACGTAGACCTCGCGCTCGGGGGCCGCCATCTTCACGCCGAGGCCGCCGGAGATCTCATACCCCATGCACGAGTAGCCGTATTCGACGTGGTAGCCTTTCGGGTCGCGCGTCCTCCAGAGCTTGTGCAGGTCACCCGGCATCGAACCGGCCGCGCAGACGACGACGTCCTCGGGATCTGAGAACGTGTTGACGACCCCTATGGCCTCGCTCTGGGCCGGTAGCGGTCCGTGTCCAAGGTCATATAGCCGCCCAACCTCCCTATCCCACTCTCGAGATTCGGCGGCGTTCTGCTCCCTGTAGCCGTGCTCCACTTCGTAGCCGGTGAGAGCCTCGTCGAGCGCCTGGAGGGTGGAGCGGGCGTCGCCGACGAGGGCAAGTCCGGCGTGCTTGCTGGCGTCGAAGCCGGCCATGTTTATGTTGACGAAGCGCACGTTCGGGTTCAAGAAGGCGGTCTTGGAGGCCGTGGTGAAGTCCGACCAGCGGGTGCCAATCCCGATGACGAGGTCGGCCTCGCGGGCCGCGCGGTTCGCGGCGAAGGTGCCAGTCGCGCCGACGGCGCCCAAAGAGCAAGGGTGATCGTAGGGCATGGAGCCTTTCCCCGCCTGCGTCTCGCCGACAGGGATGCCGGTGTGTTCGCACAGGCGCCGCAGCGCTTCCGTGGCCTCCGAGTAGATGACGCCCCCGCCGGCCACGATCATGGGCCGGCGGGAAGCGCGGATCATGACGGTAGCACGGTCCATAGCGCCGGCATCTGGCAGAGGGCGTCCTACGTGCCAGACTCGTTTCTCGAAGAACGCTTCGGGATAGTCGAAAGCCTCCGTCTGCACGTCCTGTGGGAGCGCGAGGGTGACGGCCCCCGTTTCGGCCTGGTCTGTGAGCACGCGCATCGCTGCGAGGGCGGACCCTATCACCTGCTCGGGACGGGAGATCCTGTCGAAGTATCGAGAGACCGGCCGGAAACAGTCGTTGACCGAGAGGGTCCCGTCGTGGGGGGTCTCGAGCTGTTGCAGGACGGGGTCTGGTCCGCGCGAGGCGAAGACGTCACCGGGGAGGAGCAGTACGGGCAGTCGGTTGATCGTGGCGAGGGCCGCTCCCGTAACCATGTTGGTGGCGCCCGGTCCGATGGAGGTGGTGCAAGCGAAGGTCTTGAGCCGGTTATTCTGGCGGGCGTAGGCCGAGGCCGTGTGCACCATCGCCTGCTCGTTGCGGGCCTGGTAGTAAGGGAGGCCACCCGCGTACTGCTGGAGCGCCTGGCCGACACCGGCGACGTTACCGTGGCCGAAGATACCGAAGCATCCGGCGAAGAAGCGGTGTTCGATCCCGTCTCGCTCTACGTACTGCTCGGTCAGGAAGCGTACCAGCGCCTGGGCCATCGTTAGTCGTACCGTGGTCAAGTGGTCACCTCCGTTCGAAGATCCGTAGAGCATAATCCGGCAGACCGATCCTTGTGGAAGGTACGGAACTCTTGCCGCGGTGGATTCCCGCTTTCGCGGGAATGACAAGTGGAGGGGCATGGCAAGTTGAGCGGCGGGAATAGCTAGAGGAAGGGAGGGAATGACGAGAATGAAGGGGCGAATGACCAGAGAGAAAGGGGAAATGGCTCTCAGGCATTTGAGGACTTCTCCAGGAGTTGTTCCACTTCGTCGCGGGTCGGCATGTCGTCGGCGCACGCCAGGCGAGAGGCGACGATGGCCCCTGCGGCGTTCGCGTAGCGGATGGTCCTCTCGGCGTCCCACCCCGAGAGAAGCGCGTGGCAGAGCGCTCCTCCGAAGGCGTCGCCCGCGCCCAGGCCGTTGACGATCTCTATCTCTATCGGCGGGGCCTCGGCCACACCGTCTTTCGTGCGGGCGAGCACGCCTTCCGGTCCCCGTTTGACGATCGCGAGCTCTATGCCGAGGTCCAGTAGCGCCTCCGAGGCTTCGAAAGGGTCTCCCGTGCCCACGGCGACCTCGACCTCGCTCTGGTTGCCGACGGCCACCGTGGCGTGCCGCAGCGCCTCCCTGTAGCAGTGGGCCGCCTCCTCTTTCGAGGCCCAGAGCGTGGGTCTGTAGTCGAGGTCGAAGACCGTGATGCCCGTGGGCCTGTGCTCGAGGGCGGCGAGGGTCGCCGTACGGCTCGGCTCGTCGGAGAGGCCGGTACCGGTGATCCAGAACAAGGGAACGGCCGAGATCGCGTCGAAGTCGAGGTCTTCGACCGTCAGGTTCATGTCGGGGGCCTTCGGCTCGCGGTAGAACAGGATCGGGAAGTCGTCAGGAGGGTGGATCTCACAGAATGCCAGGGGCGTCCGCAGCTCGGGGTCCGTGCTGACCCAGGTGGTGTCCACACCGAACCCTTCCAGCGCGGTTCGGACGTACTGGCCGAAGCCGTCGTCGCCGGCCTTGGTTATGAGGGCGGAGGGGTGGCCGAGGCGGGCGGCGGCGACGGCCACGTTCGTCGCGCTGCCGCCGAGGGACTTGGCGAAGGTCTCGACCTCGGCGAGCGTGACCCCGATCTGCTCGGGATAAAGGTCCACGCTCACCCTTCCCATCGTAATCACTTCAGGGTTCATGCGTAATCCAGTAGATCGCCATTCATCAGAGGAGCGAAGATCTCGCCGCAGTGGATTCCCGCTTTCGCGGGAATGACGAGAGAAGAAGCGGGAATGACGGATGGTGGGATGGTCACCGTGAGAGATAGGGTGTACGAGGTGTGCTCGCACCGCTTGTATACGGCGGAGACGCGATCATGTGGATTCCGTATCACTCCTCGAGAACTCCCTTCAGGTAGGCAAGGCTCCTGCCCACCTCGGCGGCGGGACCGTAGCCAGGGTCGGCGGAGAGCATTATGTCCTGTTCAAGCACGTACCATCTATCGTAGCCTGCCCCGTCCAGTACTTCCAGCACGCGCCGGACGTCCACGTCACCGTCTCCCAGCGGCATGTAGAGCCCGTCCCTGACCGCCTGTTCGTAAGGCAGCGTGCCCGAGACCACCCGTTCGGCGAGGTCCTGATCCACGTCCTTCAGGTGGACGTGACGAATCCTGGTCGCTGCCGACTCGGCCAGCGCAACGGGATCCCCGCCCCCGACCATAGAATGTCCCGTATCGAGGCAGAGTGCCGTGTCGCAACCTTCGAGGAAACGCTGCACGTGTTCGGGGCTTTCGATCTCGGTTCCGTAATGTGGGTGGAGGACGACGCTGAGGCCGTGTTTGGTCCCGATCTCCTCGACCATCGCGAGCGTGGCGAACAGCTCGTCCCACTCACCGTCCTTTAGGCCAGCGGACTCCTCGTAGCCCTCCTCCCCCGTCGCAGCGGCGATCACCAGCACGCCCGCGCCGGCCGCTGCGAAGAGCTTGGCCTGCCTCTCTACCGAGGCAAGCTCAGAGTCGCGCGCCTCCTGGCGATGGAGCACGACGGGCACGAAGCCCCCGACCAGCTCGAGTCCGTGTTGGGAGAGTAGAGAGGCCATCACGTCTGGCTCCCCTGGTAGGAAGCCGTCGGGTCCGGCTTCGAGTGCCGTAAGGCCGAGGCCGGCGGCCTCGTCGAGGACCCTCTCGGCATCCATCTGGTAGCCCCATCCGGGCACCTCGCAAACACCCCAGGAGATCGGCGCCCCTGCAACGCGTGACATCATCCGACCTCCGAAGGAGAGACGGGGCGATGCTCGGTCAGTGAGAGATCCGCCGCCATCGCGATCCTGAGCGCCTCCAGCGCGTCGGTGGCCGTGCATGGGTTATCTGCCTCGCCCCTAACCAGGGAGAGGAAGTGTTCGATCTCCGCCGTATACGCATCCAGGAAGCGTTCCTGGAAGTTCGGGTAGGCTCCCTTCTCCGAGGCCGGGATGCCCGGCTCGACGGAGCGCAAAGGGGTACGCCTGTCCATGCCGACGGCGACGCTGTCTCTGGAGCCGAAGATCTCGGCCCGCACATCGTAGCCGAGGGGGTCATGGCGTCCCCCTGTCAAGACGGCGACCGCGCCGTCTTGCATCCGGATCAGGGCCGCAGAGGTATCCACGTCGCCGTGCGTGGCGAAGAAATCGAAGTTGCGGACGCTTCCCGTGGCGTACACCTCCTCTACCTCACCGCCGGTCAGCCAGCGCAGGATATCGAAGTCGTGGATGTGAAGGTCGCGGAAGATACCTCCTGAGTCGGGGATGTACTCTTCGGGTGGCGGGTCGGGGTCGTGGGTGGCGAGCCTCAAAGAGTAGATGGTCCCCAGAGCGCCGGAGTCTATGAGGCGTCTCGCTTCGGCATATCCCGCGTCGAAGCGCCTCTGGAAGCCGATCTGGAGCGTCGCGCCGGAGTCCTCGACCTCGTGTGCTATCTCGACGGTCTCCTCGTATCCCAGGGCTATCGGCTTCTCGCAGAAAGCCGGGATGCCCGCCTCGACGGCGGCCCGGATCAAAGGCGCGTGCGCCGGGGTGGACGCTGCGATGACGACTGCGTCGGGTCCGGAGGCGAGCACGGCTTCGATCCGGCCCGCTTCCCCTCCGATTTCCTGTGCGACTTCCTCGGCACGCTGCGCGTCGGCGTCGCCGATGAGTATCTCGTCAACAGTGGGGTCGCGGGCCAGCACGCCGGCGTGGAGGGCGCCGATACGACCTGCTCCTAGCAGTCCGACCTTCATCCTACTCCTCGACACCGAGCAGGGAGCCGAGTTGCTCCTCCCTTACTTTGAGATAGCTGGGCGCGTTCTTCTTGGTGACGAGCGTGAGGCCGGTGTTGATCCTGGGGTCGACAGACTCGCCGTTCGCGGCCTTTGTGGCCTGCTGGACGCCGACCTTCCCCATCGCGTAGGGGTTCTGCGCCACGGTGGCGTCCATGTCGCCGCCGATGATCGCCTGGGTGGCCTCGACAGCCCCGTCTACACCGACCAGGATCGCATCGCTCCTGTAAGTCTGCAGCGCCTCTATAGCGCCGAGGGCCATCTGGTCGTTGGTCGCGAAGACGGCATCCAGATCGGGGTGGGTCTGCAAGAGGTCCTCCATTGCGCCCACCGCCTTGAGCCTGTCGAAGTCTGCGGCGACCTCTCCGACGACCTTGATCTCTGTATTTTCTATAGCTTTCCGCATTCCGGCCTCCCGCTGGTCGCCGGGAACCGAGCCGGGGATGCCCGTTATGAGGCCGATGCTACCTTTGCCGTTCATCTGCCGCTCCAGATAGCGTCCCGCCGCGAGTCCGGCCGCGAAGTTGTCCGTACCGACGTAGGAGTCCTTCGGCTTCCACTTCGGTATATCCGTGTCGAGCAGGATCACGGGCACCTCCTCGCTCGCCCGCTCCAGGACGGGCTTCATGAGGATGGAGTCCGACGGCGCGACGACGAGCGCGTCTATGTTCTGGGTCAGGAGATTCTCGACGATGGCTATCTGCTCGTCTACGGCCAGCTCCCCGGTTGGAGCCTGCACGAGCACGGTGGCGTCCGCTTCCCTGCCGCCGGCCCTCGCACCCTTCTCGGTGGTCACCCAGAATTCCTGGTCCAGGGTCTTGGGCACGAACCCGACCTTCATCTCTCCCGTCAGATAGGAGGGCGCCAGCTGCCCGCCGCACCCCGTGACGAGCAGGAGTATAAGAAAGAAGAGCGGCGCCGGCAGCGCCAGTCGTCTACCCATCTCTCTCGATGTCCTCCTCGGCAGAAGCTTCCGTCTCTTCGTCGTCCGCCGGCTCGTCAGCGCCGCCGACGATCATCGAGACCAGGCGTTCGTGGTTCTCCTGGTGGGGCTCGGCCTCTCCTACGACGTTGCCCTGGCGTAGGACTACGGCCCTGTCGGCCACCTGCATGACGTGTTCGAGGTTGTGGGAGATCACGATCACGGAGACCCCTTGGCTCGGGGCGTCCTGAATCAGGCGCAAGACGTTGCGCGATTCGCGGGCGCCCAGGGCCGAGGTCGGCTCGTCGAGGATCACGATCTTTCGCCCGAAGGCCATCGCACGGGCGCTGGCGACGGCCTGCCGCTGTCCGCCGCTCATCAGGCCCGTCTCCACGTCGGCCCCTGGGAGGTTTATCTCCAGGCGGCTCATAAGCTCGTCCGCCTCGCGGGCCATATCCTTGTCCTTGACCCAACCCCAGTTCCCGAGCCAGCCCGGCGTCGTCGGCTCCCTTCCCGCGTAGAAGTTGCCGACGACGTCGAGGTTGTCGAAGAGGGCGAGATCCTGGTAGACCGTCTCTACGCCTAAAGAGCGGGCCTGCATCGGTGAGGTGATTTGGACCTCTTTGCCATCGATTAGTATCTGTCCTTCATCGGGCTCGTGGACGCCGCTGAGGCATTTGATCAGGGTAGACTTCCCCGCCCCGTTGTCGCCGAGGAGCGCGAGCACTTCGTTACGTCCCAGGGTGAGGCTCACGCTGTTCAAGGCTAACGTGGCCCCGAACCGCTTGGTAAGGTCCCTTATCTCGAGGACGGGGCCTCCGTTCTCCTCACGCGGCTGCTGTGCCTGCTCGGTCTCCATCTCTCATGCCTCCCTGGCCTGGAGTGTACGGAAGCGTTGCTCGAGCCTGCGCCTTAGCACGTCGAGCTCGACCGCTATTACGACGATCACGCCCGTCGCCACGAGCTGGTAGTAGACGTTGACGTTAAGGAGGTTCAGGCCGTTCTGGATGACGCCGATGATGAGCGCGCCGACGATTACGTTGATGACCGTCCCCCTGCCACCGAAGAAGCTCGCGCCGCCGATGATGACCGCGGCGATGGCGGTAAGCTCCTCGAGCTCGCCCGCAGTCGGGAAGCCCGCGTCGGTCCTGCCCGCCGTGAGCACCCCGGCGAACCCTGCCATGAGACCGCTGATGACGAAGACCGAGATGAGGACCCTGTCCACGGGTATACCGGTCCTGCGGGCAGCCTCCTTGTCGCCGCCTACGGCGTAGATCCAACGTCCCCACTTCAGGCGCCGGGTCACGATGATCGCGAGCGCGGCCAGGACGGCGACCACGACGACGGGCATGGGGATGGGCCCGATGTATCCGCTGCCCAGGAAGACGACGATCGGGGACATGCCGGGGATGGGACGGCCGTCGGAGATCACGAGCGCGAGACCCCTGGCCGCGTACAGCGAAGCGAGGGTCGGGATAAAGGGATGGGGCATCTTGCCCTTCACGTAGAGAAACCCGTTGATCCAACCGAAAACCACGCCGGTAAGGAGGATGACCAAGAGCGCTAGCAGCCCGCCCGCGCCCGAGGTCGCCGTGTACACGATAGCCCCCGTAACGGTGGAAAGGCCGAGAACGGAGCCGACCGAGAGGTCGATGCCGGCCACCAGGATCACGAAGAGCTGGCCGATGGCGAGCACGGCGAGGACCGAAGTCTGGACGACGACGTTGGAGATGTTCGCCCCCGTCAGGAACACGGGACTGAGGAGCGTCATGGCCACGACGAGGAGCAGCAGGATGATAGCGGGACCCAACCTTATAATAGATAAGCTCAGGCGTATGGATCTTTCGGTGGCGCCGCCTACCTGGCTACCCGTGATCCTCTCGATAAACGCGCTCATCTCTCCCCTTTTCCAGAGAAGGCCAAGTGCGCTTCGCCGTACCGACCCCCTCGCCGCTCTGGAATCCACCGCTTGTGACGATGCTACTGGAGTCCCCACCCCACGTCAACGGCTTCTGGAGGAGAAGGCGCGCGGTCTAGCCGGCGACGCCGTGCCCGAGGTCCGAGGCTGCTGCTTCGTCGAGAAACAGTACGGCGCTGGGGTGACTCCTCAGCATCGAGGCCGGCATGCTCTCGGAGACGTCGTCTTCCACGGCGGCGGCCACGGCCCCTGCCTTGTTCGTGCCCGAGGCGAGGAGCAGGACCGACTTCGAGTCGAAGATGGTAGCCATGCCGGCCGTGATCGCACGCTCCGGAGCGCGGTCGGCTTCGAAGTCTGAGGCGTTGACCCTGCGGGTGCTCTCGGAGAGCTCCACGACGCGGGTGCGGGAATCGAAAGGCGCTCCTGGCTCGTTGAACCCTATGTGACCGTTGCGCCCGATCCCGAGCACGCACACGTCGATCCCACCTGCCTCCTCTATGGCCGCCTCGTAGCGCCGACACTCCGCCTCGGGATCTGGTGCTGTCCCGTCGGGGACGAAGACCCGCGCAGGGTCGGCGTCGATGAGCCCGTAGAAATGCTCCTTCATGTACACGTGGTAGCTCGCCCTGTGGTCCGGCGCCAGCCCAAGGTACTCGTCGAGGTTGAAGAAGGTCGCGTTCGCGAAAGAGAGCCTTCCCGAGCGGTGCATCTCGACGAGCCGTCTGTACATCCCGAGTGGGGTGATGCCTGTTGGCAGCATAAAAACCGTGGAAGGCTCTTCTTCCAATCTCCCCGCGACGACGTACGCCACGGCCGCGCTGATGCCCTCGTAATCGGGGAAGACGCGCGCCCTCACAGCTCTGAGACGACCTTCTTGGCCCTTGGTATCTGGGGGGCGGCCATGCTCAACTCCGTAACGCCGAGCTCGACGAGTTTCGGGATCATCGCGGGTTCACCGGCCGCCTCGCCGCATACGCCGACCGGAATGCCGGCCGCGTTTGCTGCTTCGCAGGCCCGACGTATCAGGGCAAGAACCGCGGGGTGGTCCGCGTTCTGAAGCCGTCGCAGCCGTTCGTTGCCCCTGTCCGCGGCCAGGGTGTACTGGACGAGATCGTTCGTCCCTATGGAGAAGAAGGCCGCCTCCTCGGCGAGCTCCGCGGCGCAGACCGCTGCCGCCGGGGTCTCGATCATCACTCCCGTCTCGACCTCGCCGATCTTCGCCCCTTCCGACTCGAGCTCCCTTCGGCACTTCAGTAGTGTCTCCTTTGCGGCTTCCAACTCTCCGACGTCAGCGACCATCGGGAACATGACCTTGAGGTTGCCGTTGGCAGCGGCGCGCAGGATGGCACGCAGCTGGGGTTGGAAGAGCCCGGGTGTATCCAGGCTCATCCTTATTCCGCGCCAGCCGAGGAAAGGGTTCTCTTCTTGGGGCTGGTCCACGCCGGGCAGGTTCTTGTCGCCTCCCACATCCAGCGTACGAACGATGACTGGCTTCTCGCCGAACGCGCGGGCGACGGCGCTGTACGCCTCGTATTGCTCATCTTCGGAAGGGAGCTCATCACGCTCCATGAACAGGAACTCGGTGCGGAAGAGCCCGACGCCTTCGGCGCCCCACTCCAGCGCGCCCTCGGCCTCAGAGGACGAGCCGAGGTTCGCGGCGACCTCGATGCGCAGCCCTTCGCTGGTGACCGCTTCGACATGCCTGTACTCGTCGAGGGCAGCACGCTCTTCGGCGAGTGCCCCAGACATCCTCTCGAAATCTGCGACAGTCTCCGCGTCGGGATCCGAGATCGCGTAGCCCTCTGCCCCGTCGACCGCGACAGTTTTGGCGTCCAAGACCTTCTCCAGGGCGGGTCCGACGCCGACGACGGCGGGGATGCCCATGGACCGGGCCATGATGGAGACGTGCGAGGTCCTCGAACCTTCGGCGGTGACGAACCCGAGCGCCATCCCCTTTTGGATGCGCGCCGTGTCCGATGGTGCGAGAGTATGGGAGATCACGACGGAGGGCGTCTCGAGGGCTTCGAATGACGAGGCGGCGCGGCCCATCAGCCGGGCGGAGATCTGGCCCGTAACGTCGAGCACGTCGTCGCCCCTTGCGGCCAGGTACTCGTCATCCATCGCCGCGTACTGTGCGGCGTACTCCTCACCGACGGCAAGCACCGCCGCCTCGGGACTCTCCAGGTTCCTTATGCGCTCCTCGACCTCCGAAGCAAGCTCCGGGTCTTCGGCCATCTCTATGTGGAAGTCGAGAATACCGGCTTCCTCTTCGCTCCCCGCTGCACGCAGTCTCTCACCGGTCTCCGAGAGGTCGTCGGCGACGGCTTCGACGGCCTCTTCGAACCTTTGGAGTTCGGCATCTACCTCGTCCTCCGTTATCCGGTACCGCTCGGGGTCTGGTCTGCTCGTGGCCGGCACGAACGCCGGGCCAACGGCCACTCCTTCCGACGCTCCTATGCCGGTCAGCTTCACTCGCGCGGTCCAGATCTAGTGTTCGTCCGCCG
>Ga0196962_10000230_pt1 | contig 28047 bp, 26 predicted proteins | sample S3v_20metaG_FD_183186 | JGI IMG/M metagenome (GOLD analysis project Ga0196962, IMG submission 183186) | Soil microbial communities from Anza Borrego desert, Southern California, United States - S3+v_20 | ecosystem: Environmental > Terrestrial > Soil > Desert | place: USA: California | collected...
GAATGGCATCGATTACAAGAGGGCCGTCCTTTGGGCGATCCTTTACGCCCGCGTGTCGACCGACGAGCAGGCCCGTAGCGGCTACTCGCTCGCCCAGCAGCTTGAGGCCTTGCGGGAGTACGCCGCACGCGAAGGGTACGAGGTCTTGGAGGAGGTGCAGGACCCCGGACAGAGCGGAGCGAGCCTGGAGCGGCCTGGCATGGACCGCGTGCGGGATCTAGTGGCCGCCGGGGGAGTTGCGGTGGTGCTTGCCCAGGATAGGGATCGCATATCTCGCGAGCCCGCCTATCACTACCTCCTCGAGCGCGAGTTCGAGGAGCACGAGACGAAGATCCGGGCCATGAACGACCGCGGAGACGACAGCCCGGAGGGCGAGCTTACGGACGGCATCCTGGACCAGCTCGGCAAGTACGAGCGGGCGAAGATCGCGGAGAGGAGCCGCAGGGGCAAGCTGCAGCGCGCCCGTGAGGGCAAAGTCATGGCCGGTCGGCGCGTGAAGTATGGCTTCAAGCTCAACGAAGCACGCGATGGGCTGCTGGTGGACGAGGACAAGATGAGCAACGTGCGGCGCATCTTCCGCATGGTCGGTACCGAGGGGCAATCCATGAACGCTGTCTATCGAGCGTTCGAGCGAGAGCAAATACCCACGCCCGGAGGAGGGAAGCGCTGGGACCGTGCGTTCTTCCGGCTGGCGATTCTGGATGATGCCTACAGCCCCCACACCTCCCGGGAGGTAAGGAAGCTGGTATCGCCTGAGGTGGCGGCGCGTCTTGAGGAGTCCAAACTCTACGGCATCTCGTGGTACAACCGGCTAAGGGTCCGCACTCGTCAGGTATCCGAGCCTTACGCAGGAGCATCGAACGGGCGGCGCTACCGCAATGAGGTGCGCATCAAGGAGAGGCCTAAGGAGGAGTGGATAGCCGTTCCAGTCCCTTACGCGGGCATACCCCGCGAGGTGGTGGATGCGGCAAGGGCGGCCATCAAGGACAACCGACGGTCGCCGAACGCCGGGAGGCGCTTCTGGGAACTCTCGGGCGGCATCCTGCGCTGCGCAACATGCGGCCACACGACGGTCAGCCACAGCGTCCGGGCGCACTCAGGCACCCACTACCACCACTACTACTACTGCCGCAACCACCACAAGCACGGCGACGCCGAGTGCACGCACCGGAAGAACCACCGAGCCCCGGACACCGAGGAGCGAGTATGGGATCTCATCTCGGGCCTGCTGAAAGACCCGGAGCGCCTACGCGCAGGACTGGATGAGATGGTAGAGGCCGAACGCGCCGGGATGCGTGGCGATCCAGAGGCGGAAACCCTTACCTGGCTCGCCAGGATCAGCACGCTAGACAGCAAGCGCTCCCGGTATCAGGATATGGCGGCGGAGGGTCACATCACCTTCGACGAGCTGGGCGCGAAGCTCCGGGAGCTGGAGGGACAGCGCACTACGGCAGAGGAGGAGCTAGATAACCTCCAGTTGCGCCGTGCCCGCCTTGAGGACCTGGAGCGCGACAGGGAAACCCTCCTAAGGGAGTACGCGGGCATGTTGCCAGAGCGCCTGGATGAGCTGACCGGCGAAGAGCGCCACCAGATCTACCGGATGCTCCGCTTACAAGTGTTCGTCTACCCTAACGGCGACCTCGAAGTGCGAGGGGTGCTTAGCGAACCTAGGGAAGCCGTTTGTACACTGATGGATACACGGTCGTCTACCCCAGGCGTAACAGGGCCCTATTCCAATCCGTCAGGCGTTACGGGGCTCTGATCTCCGAGTACTACTTGGGCGAGGCGCCCCTGGCATGGAGATTCCCGGCGAGAAACCGCATCATAGCCGGGCTTGCCGGTACCGTGGTGGTCGTGGAGGCGCCGGAGCACAGCGGCGCCCTCATAACGGCCCGCCACGCCCTCGACGCCGGACGCGATGTATGGGCCGTGCCCGGTCCTCCGGGCGTACGGGAGTGCAGGGGCTCGAACGGGCTGCTCGCCGACGGTGCGGGAGTACTGTGGGACATACCAGAGTTCGTCGACGCCGTAGCACGGGAGCACAGGGTACCTGTGGCGGGTGAGACATCCGGAGGCGACCAGCCTTTGCCTTCCGGTCTCGAGGATACGGAGGCTGCTGTGCTCTGCGGGGTCGGCTTCGAACCGAGGGGAGTCGACGCGGTCGCGAAGCAATGTGACGTACCTATGCCCGAGGTCCTTACGGCGTTAGCCCTACTCGAGCTGAAGGGGTTTGTGAGCCGTGATGGTGTTGGATCTTACGTGAGGAGAGCCGTCCCGTGAGGCAGCGTACCCTCCGGTCGCTGTGGTCGCACTATCTCCGGGTCCGCAAGCGCCTGGCCGAACGGGAGATGACGGGCGTCGAGCGCCGGATGGCCGAACGTGAGGCCAGGGGACTTAGGGACCGGCTCGTGGTCAACTACTCCCCGCTCGTGAAATACGTCGCCGGCAGGATCTCCGGTCGCATTGCCGGACCCCTCGATCAGGAGGATGTCGTCGCGTCGGGGCTCTTCGGGCTATTGAACGCCGTCGAGACCTACGATCCCGAGCGCCGCACCAAGTTCGAGTCCTATGCGATCTCCAAGATTCGCTGGTCCATACTCGATGAGCTGAGGAAGGTGGATCCGCTCTCTCGCCGGACTCGTATGAGGGCGCACCAGATCGAGCGTACCAGGGACGAGCTCGTGCAGAAGCTGGGCCGCGCGCCGACGGAGTCAGAGTTGGTCGGGCGCCTGGGGATCAGCGTCACCGAGCATCGGGCGTTCCTCGAACAGTACGCGAGGGCCCAGGTGAGATCCCTCGAAACCCGGCTGGAGTACCAGGGCGGCCCCGGCGCCTGGCTGCACGACCTCATCGGGGACCACTCGGCGACCGACCCCGAGTCGGCCGCGGAGAAGGCCGAAGTACGCGCGCGGCTGGTCAGGGCTATAGAGGGCCTCGGCGAACAAGAGCGGGTGGTTACCACGTTCTACTATTACGAGGGCCTCACGCTGAAGGAGATCGGCAGGATCCTCGACCTGACCGAGGGCCGCATCTCACAGATCCTGCACAGTGCGCTCGTGCGGCTCAGGCAACACCTCGCCGAGGAGATTAGGTTCTCCGAGAGGACGTAGAAGCATCCACCCCCTTGTGCTAACATCTGCGGGGTCGGACGAGTCTATGCTTCCAGGCTCGTCTGCGACTACGCACGCCCGCCGCAGGGTCCTCCGGACCCGGGTGGTGGTCCGCCGGGAGATCCGAGGGCGGATTGCGAGGCGCGGGCGGAGGATACCAACCACCTTAAGAGAGAGGTAGAGACTTTGCAGAGCACAACCGAGCGCGTTGGAATTCGAGAGCTGCTCGAGGCCGGCGTCCACTTCGGACACCAGGCCAAGCGGTGGAACCCCAAGATGAAGCGCTACATCTTCGCCCAGCGGGCCGGGGTCCATATTATCGATCTGGATCAGACGCTGACGCTGTTGGAGCGGGCCCTGAGCTTTGTGCGCGGAGTCGCCGAGGCCAACCGCGAGGTCCTGTTCGTAGGGACAAAGAAGCAGGCCCAGATCCCGCTCGCCGAGGAGGCCATAAGGAGTGGGCAACCCTTTGTCGCGGAGCGCTACATCGGCGGCATGCTCACCAACTTCCAGACGATCCTTCCGCGCATCCAGTACTTCAAGGATCTGGCCGTCCGGGTCGACGAGACTCCCGAGGAGGAGAGGACGGGCAAGGACTGGTTCGCCCTGAACAGGGAGTACCAGAAGCTGAGGCGCAACTTCGCGGGCATAACGGAGATGGAGCGTCTCCCTGGCGGTGTGTTCGTCATCGACCCCAAGCGCGAGGAGCTCCTGGTCAAAGAGGCCAACAGGCTCAAGATCCCCGTACTCGCCCTCACCGACACCAACTGCGACCCCGAGGTCATAGACTACGTGATCCCGGGCAACGACGACGCGATACGTTCGATCAGCCTGATCTCCAGGCTCGTCGCCGACGCGATCATCGCCGGCAGGGGCGAGGAAGTGCAGATCGAAGAACGACCCGTGCCGCCGGTGATCGAAGATTCCCAGGTGGAGGCCGAGGTGCTGCAGACGGCGGAGGTCACCACCGAGGCGCCAAACGGCACCAGTTCCACACCACCAGCGGACGAACCAGAAGCCCCGGCAGAACCGGAAGCCATACCAGAAGCGGATGCTGCGGAGGAGGCCGTAGTCACGGTCGAGTCCGAGGTCGAAGAGGAGCCGGAGGCCGAGGGCGTCGAGACCGAGGTCGTCGATGCTGAGACCGTCGAGACTGAGACCGTCGAGGCTGAAGCCGAGGATACAGAGGCGGTAGAGGCTGAGGTCATCGAACCTGAGGCCGTCGATTCGGAGGCCGTCGAGCCCGAGGCCGCAACAGAGCCAGAGGCCGAAGAGATCGAGACAGAAGAGGCCGGGCCTGTCGAAGAGGCGCCGGACGAGAAGATAGAAGAGACCGAGGAGAAGCAGTAACTTTGTCTAGTACGATAGAGAAGATCAAGCAGCTCCGGGAGGAGACTGCCGCTGGGATGATGGACGTGAAGCGGGCGCTGGAGGAGTCCGAAGGGGACGTCGAAGGCGCCAGGAAGGTGCTTAGGGAGAGGGGCCAGGCCCTCGCCGCCAAGAAGAGCGGAAGGGCTGCGACCGAGGGGCTGATCGAGGCTTACGTGCACTTCAACGGGCGGGTAGGGGTGCTCGTGGAGGTCAACTGCGAGACGGATTTCGTGGCTCGCACGCCCGAGTTCAAGGAGTTCGCCCGCAACGTGGCGCTACACGTAGCCTCCATGCGGCCGATGTGCGTCTCGCCCGAAGACATCCCTTCCGGCGCACTGGAAGAAGAGCGGCAGGTAGTCGAGAAGCAGGTGGCGGAGATGGGCAAGCCCGAGAACATCTCGCAGCAGATAGTCGAGGGCAGGATGAGGAAATGGGTCGCGGAGCAGGCCCTCCTAACGCAGCCCTACGTCAAGGAGACGGAAAAGACGGTCGGCGACCTCTTGCAGGAGACGATCCAGAAGGTCGGCGAGAACGTCGTGATCCGGCGCTTCGTCCACTACGAGCTCTAGTAGCCTTCCTTGGATGAGTCCGCCAAGCCCAGGGTCACTTCAGACGGGGCCGCGCTTCCACAGCTCGGTCCCGTCAAGCGCGTTGTCCTGAAGCTTTCGGGGGAGAGCCTCGCCGGCAATGGCGGCGGCTACGGGATCGACCCTGATAGCCTCGATTCGACGGCGAGGGGCGTGCTGGAGGCCGTGGAGGCCGGGGCCGAGCTGGCCGTCGTAGTGGGCGGCGGCAACATCTTCCGGGGTTCGCACGTCGCTGACGAGCTCGGAATAGAAGGGGCCACGGCCGACTACATGGCGATGCTCGGCACCGTTATCAACGCCTTGGCCTTGCAGGCAGCGCTCGAAGGACGCGGCATACCCACCAGGGTCCAATCCGCGATCGAGATCCAGGAGGTCGCCGAGCCCTACATCCGCAGGCGTGCTATCAGACACCTGGAGAAGGGCCGCGTCGTGATCTTCGCCTCCGGGACGGGCAATCCTTTCTTCACCACCGACACGGGGGCGGCGCTCAGGGCGCTCGAGATCAACGCCGACGCCCTGCTCATGGCCAAGAACAGGGTGGACGGGGTCTATGACAAGGACCCGAGGCGGTATCCCGACGCCGTGCGATTGCCGCGGCTCAACTACATGGACCTGCTCTCCGACGACCTGTCCGTCATGGACCACACGGCGGCCACGTTGTGCGGTGGCGAGAACCTGCCTATAGTCGTTTTCGATATACTCAAAGAGGGCAACCTGCGCCGTATCTTGCAGGGAGAACAGGTGGGGTCGCTGGTGTGGGGCACCGCGAACGGAAGAGGAGGACGAGATGTCTGACGTCATAGATCTGTCGGCGGCCGGACGCAGGATGAACGGGGCCGTCGAGTCGGTCAAGAGCAATTTCGCGACGATACGCACGGGCAGGGCGAACCCCTCGATCCTGGACAGGATCGAGGTCGAACTCTACGGGTCGAAGATGTCCTTGAGGAGCGTCGCCAACATCGGCGTCCCTGAGGCACGGCTCCTGACGGTAACCCCCTTCGATCCGAATACCCTCAAAGAGATCGAGCGTGCCATAAGGGATGCGGATATCGGCCTCAACCCGCAGAACGACGGCAAGATGCTGAGGCTTCCTATCCCCGAACTGACGGAGGAGCGCCGCCGGGAACTGATCAGGATGGCGAGGAGCATGGCCGAGGAGGGAAGGGTCTCGGTCAGAAACGTGCGCCGCGACGAGATGAGGGACGTGCACGAGTTGCGCAAAGAAGGCGAGATCTCCCAGGACGACGAGCACAGAGCCGAGGACGAACTACAGAAGCTCACCGACGGATACGTGAAGAGGGTCGAGGCTGCCCTTGCCGACAAGGAAGCCGAGCTCTCGGAGGTCTAACTGCTGGAACCCGCCGAGAAACGATCTCCCACAGATTCCCCCGAGCAGCGTGTCCTCGACCCCGAGCGGATCCCGCGCCATGTCGCCATCATCATGGACGGCAACGGGCGCTGGGCAAAGCGCCGCTGGCTTCCACGGGCGGCCGGCCACAGGGCGGGTGTCTCGGTGCTCACGCCGTTGCTGGAGACCGCCGGGCGCGCCGGGGTACAGACGCTGACCCTCTATGCCTTCTCGACCGAGAACTGGACGCGCCCGGAGCGAGAGGTAAAGACGCTCATGAAGCTCTTCCTGGAGACGGCGCGCGAGAAGGTGCCCGAGCTGAACGAGCGTGGTGCCAGGCTCCGTTTCCTGGGCAGGAGGGAGCACCTGCCTGCCTCGGTGCTGGAAGCGATGGAGGAAGCCGAGGACCTTACCTCGGCCAACGACAGCCTCGACGTCTACATCGCCCTCGACTACGGTGGACGCGCCGAGATCGTGGATGCCGCCCGGCGGATGGTCGCGGACGGTCTCTCTCCTGAGGAGATCGACGAGATGACCTTCGCAGGTTACCTCTACGCCCCGGACGTACCCGAGGTAGATTTGGTGATCCGGACCAGCGGTGAGCTGCGCGTCTCCAACTTCTTGCTCTGGCAGATAGCCTACGCCGAGTTCTACGTGACGGATACGCTGTGGCCCGACTTCTCCCCCAAGGAGTTCATGCTGGCCCTCGAGTCTTTCGGGTCCCGGTCCCGGCGCCGGGGCGGCGTCTAGGGTCCCCGTGCTCCGGTGGAGGGCAGCGACCGCCCTGGTGCTGGCGCCGATAGTACTGGCCAGCATAGCCGTCGGCAAATGGGCCGTGATCGCCGTACTACTCCTGGTCATAGCGGGGGCCGCCTACGAGCTCTCCCGGGCGCTCGAGCCGCTTCCTTTCGTTGCGGCCCTCGGCGCCGGCGCGCTGCCCCTGCTACTCTCCATCCCTTACCACGAGAGTGGTGTACTGGCGGGCGCCGTCCTGAGCCTGCCCTGGGCCCTGATCTGGCTCGCCGCCAGGCCCGAGACGAGGACGCTGCGCGCCGTACTCGCCGTACTCCTGATGTCGCTCTGGGTCGGCGTCCCTCTGGCGCACCTGGGACTCTTTCCCCGCTCCAGCTACGGCGTCGTTCTCATCCTCATAGCCGTAGTGGGACCCTGGATCTCCGACTCTGGCGCGTACTTCGCCGGGCGCTTTTTCGGCCGTAGATTGCTGGTACCGACCCTGAGCCCGAACAAGACCGTGGAAGGTAGCGTCGGCGGCCTCCTGTCGACGGTTTTGATCGTCGCCCCCGTCGCCCTCCTGCTCCTCGACTTTACGATCGTCAAGGCACTCATTATGGGCGCCTGCGTCTCCGCGTTCAGCCAGTGCGGGGACCTCTTCGAATCTTCCCTAAAGCGTATCCTCGAAGTGAAGGACCTGGGGAACTTCCTCCCCGGTCACGGAGGCGTCCTCGACCGGGTGGACAGCCTGCTCTTCACCGCCCCGGCGGTATACTATATCTCCCTACTCGTATGAGATCGGACCGAACATGAGACGCCGCCTCACGATCCTCGGCTCGACGGGCAGCATCGGCAAGCAAGCCCTCGACGTCGTCCGCAGATATCCTGACCGATTCGAGATCGTCGGCCTCTCGGCGGGCAACGATGCCCTTGCGCTCGCCCAGCAGGCGGTCGAGTTCGGGCCCGAGTATCTGGCTCTGGAATCGAGCGAATCAGGTCCCCTGGAAGGTCTCGGCGCCGAAGTCCTCGCCGGTCCCGGCTCGGCCGAGCGACTCTCCCGCGCGCCCTCAGACGTCGTACTGAACGGCATAGTCGGCTTCGCCGGCCTCGCCGCCACCGTCGGCGCCCTGCAAACAGGCAACCGCGTGGCACTAGCCAACAAAGAATCCCTCGTCGTAGGGGGCGAGTGGGTCATGGACCTCGCGGCAAGTAACCGCATAATACCCGTAGACTCCGAGCACTCGGCGATCTTCCAGTGTCTGGAGGGGAGGCGGGACGGGGAGATCAGGGAGCTACTATTGACGGCGTCGGGCGGCCCCTTCTTCTCCTACGAGAAGGCGAAGCTCATGGAGGCCGGGCCGGAGGATGCGCTCAGGCACCCCACGTGGCGGATGGGGCCGAAGATCACCATAGACTCGGCCACCATGATGAACAAGGGGCTGGAGGTGATAGAGGCGCACCACCTCTTCGGGGTTGCATTGGAAGACGTGCGGGTCGTCGTGCACCGCCAGTCCGTGGTCCATGGGGGTGCTTTCTTCGAGGATGGCTCGGTCGTGTTGCACGCCGCGTTGCCCGACATGAGGCTGCCCATAGCCTTCGGGCTCCTCTACCCCGAGAGGGTCGACGTCGGGGCCGAGCCCGTGCCCTTCGACGGGGTCGGGTGGAGCTTCGAGGAGCCGCGCGATGACGTATTCAAATGTCTTCCGCTCGCCGTGGAGGCCGGTCGCGTAGGCGGCGCCTATCCTGTCGCGCTCAACGCGGCCAACGAGGTCGCCGTCCGGGCCTTCCTTGACGGCAGGATAAGATTCCTACGTATAGCAGATGCGATCGAGGAGGTCCTCGAGGTGGTGCCGGACTTCGGGATGATGCAGAGCATGGAAGCCATAGTAGCCGTGGACGGATGGGCGCGGGATGAGGCCAAAAGACGCGTGGACGGAGGGTCGCGATGACCGTAATAGTCGCGATACTGGGTCTGATCTTCCTCATAGTCATCCACGAGGTCGGGCACATGCTCACGGCCAAGGCCCTCGGGGTGAGGGTCCCCGAGTTCGGCGTCGGCTTCGGGCCGGCTCTCGTCAAGAAGAAGATCGGCCAGACCGTCTACTCTTTCCGCATAATACTACTGGGCGGTTTTGCCAAGATGGCGGGGATGGGGGACGGGGCGGAGGGGCCCGACACCTACTACGCCAAAGCGTTGTGGAGGAGGGCCCTCATCATTCTTGCTGGACCCGCCGCCAACCTCTTCGCGGCCGTCGCCATACTGGCGTGCGTCTACATGTTCCAGGGCGTCGTCACCGACGTGAAGCCGGTCGTAAGCGCCGTCGAGCAGGGTTCGATGGCGCAGGAGGTCGGGATCGAACGCGGAGACAGGATCGTGGCCCTGGATGGTGGGACAGTAAAGACCTGGGAGAATTTCGAACGCCGGATGTCGGGCCGGGAGGTTGGCGAGAGGGTGAGCGTGACCGTGGTGCGCGACGGTTCACAGAAGACCTTCGAGGGAGAGTTGGGGGCGGATCCCCAGGATAAAGATCGGGCGCTCGTTGGCGTGCGTCCCGAGTTGGAGACGACCACTTACGGGCCGCTAGAGTCCGTCTGGCTGGCGGTCCAGAGGTGCGCGGAGATCACGGTCAAGCTCGGGGTCTTCGTCGGGCAGCTCTTAACCGGCGAGAAGGACTTGTACGACAACGTGACCGGTCCCGTGGGCATCGCCTCGGTGGGGAGCACGGCCGTCAACCAGGGGTTCTTCCTGCCGCTTCTGGCACTCATCAGCCTCAATCTGGCTATATTCAACCTGTTCCCGATCCTACCCCTCGACGGCGGGCACCTGTTCTTTATAGCGGCGGAGAAGATCCTGGGCAGGCCAGTAAGCGAGCAGACGATGGGCAGGATCGCCGCGCTCGGCCTCGTCTTGGTTCTGGCCCTGTTCCTTTTCGCGACTTACGCCGACCTGAGTAAAATCTTCACTGGACAGCCGTTCATCCCGGATTAAGATAGGTGCGTAAAGAACGTGTGGGAGTGAGATGACAGAGGCAGCACTGCGCGAACGCCCGGTTACGAGCCGGCAGATAATGGTAGGCGACGTGCCCATCGGCGGCGGCGCCCAGGTGGCCGTGCAGTCGATGACGAACACCATGACATACGACGTCGAGGCGACGGTGCAGCAAGTATACGACCTCAACGCCGCGGGCGCCGATTTGGTACGCGTCTCCGTCAACGGCTCGAAGGCCCTCGCCGGTTTCAAGGAGGTCGTGTGGCGCTCGCCCGTACCCCTTATCGCCGACATCCACTTCGATTACAGGATGGCGCTGGGGGCGGCAGAAGGTGGCGCCGCCTGTGTCCGGATCAACCCGGGCAACATAGGGAGCGACGACCGCTACCGGCAGGTGATCGAGAAGTGCCAAGAGACGGGCACGGCGATGCGCATCGGGGTCAACTCGGGGTCCGTAGAGAAGCGGTACTGGGACCTCCCCAAGGCCGAGGCGCTCGTGGCGAGCGCCTTGCATAAGGTGGAGATCGCCGAAGAGATGCACTTCTTCGATTTCAAGGTCTCGCTCAAAGCGAGCCATGTCCCCGAGATGGTGGAGGCCAACAAGAAGTTCCGCGGGCACTCCGATGCGCCGCTGCACCTCGGTGTTACCGAGGCCGGTACCAGGCTACCCGGTGCCATAAAGAGCGCTGCGGCTCTGGGCCAACTCCTGCCCTACGGCATCGGGGATACCATCCGCATCTCGCTGGCGGAGGACCCGGTCGAGGAGATACCCGTTGCCTACCAGATTCTCTCGGCCCTCGACCTAAGGCATCGTGGGCCAAACGTCATCGCGTGTCCGAGTTGCGCGCGCACGCTCGGTTTCGACGTTATCGGGATGGCCGCGAAGGTCGAGGAGGGGCTCAAGCACTACGAGGATCACTTCACCGTCGCCGTCATGGGCTGCGTGGTCAACGGTCCCGGTGAGGCCCGCGACGCCGACTACGGCGTGGCCGGGGGCAAGGACGACGGTGTGATCTTCTCCAAGGGCCAGCCTCTGCGGAAGGTGGGCCGCGACGAGATCTACGACGCGCTCTTCGAAGAGATAGCGAAGGACGACAGGAAGTAGTAAGAGCCTTCCCGAAAGCCGAACGCATCCGGGTTGCAGGGCTCGCTCAGGCTAGCCTCTGGAGTAACCCTGACATCTCTTCTTCGCTGTACGCCCGGAGCGTGGTGGTTCGCACGTTGCCAAGAGAGCCGATCTCCAGAAGGTGGGCGCTCAGGGCTTCGTCGTTCGGCGCCTCGAAGACGGTGACCATGTCGTAGGGACCGACGGTCCAGTAGGCTTGCTCCAACTTCAACCCGTGCTTCGCGGCGAGCTCGCCGCCGCTGTCGGTACGCTCGAGGGTCTCCTTGACGTTCCTGATACCTTGCTCGGTCCAGTTCACCAGGACCACATAGCGGGGCATACGTCCTCCTCTCTTTCGCCCGAAGAACCAGGCGAGTCTTGCCGCCTCCAACTTCGACCATGATGCCAGCGGGCCGGGTCCCGCGCATCCGTCGAAAGACTTAGGGGGTCGGCACCGTGCTCCGGCCCCTCTACCTGGCTCATCGTGCCGGATAGAAGTTGGATGGTGATTTAAGACGGTTCTTGCGCCTTGTAACCTAGATACTCTGAGATATAATCGGGGATGCTGTAAGTGAGCAAGGGGTCTTCGGGCCCGTTGCTTTTTTTATCGTTCGGAGAAGGTGAGAGAGACGGCGCAATTAGAGAGGCTGAGAGAGGCGGTCGAAGGCGTGCTTCCCGAGGGAACCGAGCTGGTCGAGGCCAGGTTCTCGGGGGGGCCTTTGCTCACCGTGCTCCTGGACCGGGAGGACGGTCCCGTGGACCACGAGTTCTGCTCGCGGGTCGCCTCCGTCGTTGCTCCGGCGGTCGAGGCCGAAGGCTACGATGGTCCTATCGAAGTCTCGTCTCCGGGCATCGAGCGTCCGCTGACGAGGCCCGAGCACTTCCGGCGTTTCGTCGGGCACGAGGCGAAGGTCAGGATCGGAGAACCCCTGAACGGGCGCCGGAACTTCACGGGCGTCATAGACAGGACGGGTGAAGACGCCTTCGTACTGAGACTCTCCGAGGGAGCGGAGGTGGAGCTGCCGTTCGGTTCCGTAACCCGCGCGAACCTCAAGGAGGACATATACAAGTGAATACGCCATTGCTATCCGCGCTGCGTGAGATAGAGACGGACAAAGGCATCCCCTTCGAGACGGTTAAGGGTGTGCTCGAGGAGTCGTTGCTTGCGGCTTACCAGGGCCGTGAGGGGGCCGAGGAGGACGCGAGGGTCGTCCTCGACGAGGATACCGGCGACCTCAGGGTCATGAAGGACGGCGAGGACATAACCCCGCACGACTTTACGCGCATAGCCGCCCAGGTAATGCGCCAGACTTTCTACCAGCGCCTGAACGAGGTACACAACGAGCAGCTCCTTGAGGAGTACGGCGAGCGTATGGGCGATGTGGTAACAGGTATCGTGCAGCAGGCCCACCGGCGGATGACGCTGGTCGACCTGGGTAGGGTCGAGGCTATACTGCCTGCCAGCGAGCAGGTGCCGAACGAGCGTTACGAGAACGGGCAGCGGCTGAAGGTTTACCTGCTGGAGATCAGGGAGGGAGGGCGCGGCCCCAGCCTGACCGTGAGCCGGCGCCACGAGGGCCTGCTCAAGAACCTCTTCGAGCTCGAAGTGCCCGAGATCTACGACGGCCTCGTCGAGATAAGGGCCGTGGCCCGCGAAGCCGGGCTGCGCTCGAAGGTGGCCGTGTGGTCCAAGGAGGCCGGTGTGGATCCCGTCGGGGCCTGCGTGGGGCCGCGCGGGAGCCGCGTGCGGGCCGTCGTCTCCGAGCTCAGGAACGAGAAGATCGACATCATCCAGTGGGACCCCGAGCCGGCGCGCTTTATTGCCAAGGCGTTGAGCCCGGCGCGGGTACGCGAGGTCTACCTGGACGAGGACGAGAAGCAGGCCGAGGTGATCGTACCCGACGACCAGCTCTCGCTGGCCATCGGCCGCGAGGGCCAGAACGCCCGCCTCGCCGTCAAGCTTACGGACTGGAAGATAGACATAAAGCCCGAGAGCCAGGCGACCGAATACGAGGAGGAGGAAGAGGACTGGGAGCCGGACGAGGACTCGACCATGCACCGCTGCAGGGCGGTCCTCTCCAACGGGCGCAGGTGCGCCAACATGGCGTTGCCAGGCTCGCTGTTCTGCGGTATCCCTTCCCACCAGGCGCAGGCCGCGGAGTTCGAAGGCATGGTAGGTAGAGGGTAGGGGATCTGATGAGCAAACGCGTATACGAGATTGCCCGCGAGCAGTCGCTGGAGAGCAAAGAAGTCATACAGCGCCTCAAGGAGGCCGGGGTGGAGGTAAAGAGCCACTCCTCCTCCGTCGAGGACAACGTCTACGAGAGGGTCTTCGGGTCCGGCGCCGAAACGCCCAACGGCCGCACGGCGGCCCAGGAGGCCGAGGCGCAGGAAGCCCGCGCGCAAGCCGAACGCTCCGGACACGGCGCCACCATGGCGGAGGCGCCGGCCGAAGAGCCCATCTCGGAGCCGCGGCAGACCCGGCCCCAGAAGAGGCGCCGCAGGGTAGTTATAGACGCGAGCGCGAGGAACCGTGGGGCGCGTCCGGCCGCGCCGCCGTCTACCACCAAGGAGACCGAGCGGGCTCCCGTAGAGGAGGAAGAACCCGAGAGCGGCGGGGTGCGGGTCGAGCCGGGGGCGACGGTCAAGGATCTGGGCGACGCCCTGGGTGTCCCCCCGACCCAGGTCATCAAGGTCTTGATGGGCCTCGGGGAGATGAAGACGCTCACCCAGACTCTGTCGACCGAGGAGATAGAGCTGGTGGCCGAGGAGCTCGGGGTGGAGGTCGAGATCGGCGCGGTCGAGGAGCCCGAGCCGGTCGAGGTCGCGCCCGACGACGACCCCGCCGACCTGGTCGAGAGGCCGCCGGTGGTAACGGTTATGGGCCACGTGGACCACGGCAAGACGAGCCTTTTGGACAGGATCCGGCAATCCAACGTCCAGTCCGGGGAGGCCGGCGGTATCACGCAGCACATCGGGGCCTACCAGGTGGAGTCGGACGGCAGGAAGGTCACCTTTATAGACACCCCCGGCCACGAGGCGTTCACGGAGATGCGGGCCCGCGGTGCGCGGGTGACCGACGTGGTCGTGCTCGTCGTGGCCGCCGACGACGGCATCATGCCCCAGACGGCCGAGGCCATCGAGCACGCGAGGGCCGCCGGCGTGCCCATAGTGGTGGCCCTAAACAAGATCGACGTGCCGAACGCGAACCAGGACAGGGTCCTCGGCGAGCTCTCCGAGAGGGAGCTCGTGCCCGAGGTCTACGGCGGGGACACCGTCACGGTGCCCGTGTCGGCCAAGACCGGCGAGGGAATCGAGGAGCTTCTGGAGAACATCCTGGTCGTGGCCGAGCTCGAAGATCTCAAGGCGAACCCCAAGGCCCCCGCGAGCGGGTACGTTATAGAAGGGGAGCGCGACCCCGGACGCGGTCCCGTCGCCACGCTGCTCTTGAGTCGCGGGACGCTAGAGAAGAGCGATGCCGTGCTCGCCGGAACGGCCTACGGCAGGGTAAGGGCGATGCTCGACTTTATGGGCAATCGTGTCAAGGAGGCAGGACCGGGGATGCCGGTCGAGATCCTCGGGCTCTCGGGCGTCCCCGAAGCGGGTACCCGCTTCGAGGTCGTCGACCACGAGCGGATCGCGCGCGACCGTGCCCAGCAGGCCGAAGAGCGCCTGCGCCGGCAGGAGCTCGCGCAGGGCGGTACGCGCCGTACCCTGGAAGAGCTGCTCGGCGAGGGCGGCACCCAGGACCTCAACCTCGTCGTCAAGGCGGATGTCGCCGGTTCCGTGGAGGCGCTCAAGGAGGCGCTCGCCAGGCTCTCCACGGACGAGGTGCGCATCAACATCGTGCGCAGCGGCGTCGGGGCCCTTACCGATTCCGACGTCATGCTCGGCTCGGCAAGCGACGGCATCCTGCTCGGTTTCAACGTCAGGCCCACGAACACGGCCAAACAGGTCGCCGAGCGCGAAGGCGTCGAGATCCGGACCTACGACGTCATCTACAAGGCCCTCGAAGAGATCGAGGCCGCCATGCGCGGTATGCTCGCCCCGGATATAGAGGAGCGCGAGAGCGGTACCGCCGAGGTGCGCCAGACTTTCAGGGTCCCCAACGTCGGGGTCGTCGCCGGCTGCTACGTCACGAGCGGGGAGATCTTCCGCAACAACCGCGTTCGGGTGGTGCGCGACGGCACCGTGGTCTACGAGGGCAACATAGCCTCCCTGAAGCGCTTCAGGGACGACGTCCGTTCGGTGCGCGAAGGTTTCGAGTGCGGTGTCGGCGTCGAGAACTTCAACGACGTCAAAGAGGGAGACGTCCTGGAGTTCTTCGAGACCGTAGAGGTCCCGAGGTAAAGTCGGCCTTTGTTCTGCACGGTAAGGCTGGAGTTGGAGCTGCCTTTCTCTTCGAGCCTGAAGGATAAGCGCCAGACGCTTCGCTCCCTCAAGGACCGGCTGCGCCGCAAGAACGTCTCCGTGGTGGAGTCGGATCACCAGGACCTCTGGCAGCGCGCAACGATGGAGATCGCGCTCGCCGCGGTCTCGCGCGGGGCGGCCGAGGAGAAGCGGGAAGAGCTCCGCAGGACGCTCCTCACCTACGAGGAGCTCTCCATCCTCGACTGGCGCGAGGAGTTCGTGAAGCTATGAGGGCGAAGTCATGAGCGGTCGCACGCGCAAGGTGGAGTCGCAGCTCAAAGAGATAGCGGGCGAGGAGGTGGCCTCGCTCTCGGACCCGCGCATCCAGGGCCTCGTCACGGTCACCGGCGTCAGGGTGAGCCCCGACCTCGCCCACGCGACGGTGTTCTACAGCGTGCTCGCCGGCGAAGACGAGACGGCCGCACACGAGGGTCTGCAGAGCGCCGCCGGCCGCATCCAGGCCGCCGTAGGGACCCAGACCCGTCTCAAGCGCACGCCAAGGCTGCACTTCGAGCCCGACCCCGTCGTCGAACGTGCCACCAGGATCGAAGCCGCGCTTAGGGAGGTAAGGACTGATGAAGACGCGCACGAAGAATAATACGCTGGCCGAGATAGCGGAGTTCTTGAAGACCCTGGACCGCGTCGCCGTAACGACGCACGTGGGTTCGGACGGCGATGCCATCGGCGCTTCGGCCGCCCTCGTGCGTCTGATGCGCCATCTTGGGGCCGAGGCCGTGTTCTGCCACGCGGAAGGGGCGCCCGAATACCTGGGCTGGCTCTTGCCCGACGAGCCGCTGTACGAGCTCCCCCCGGATTACGACCTGCTCGTCGCCGACACATCCCGCGCAGACCGAACGGGAGTACCCGTACCCCAAGCGGGCGCCCGCCTGAATATCGACCACCACGAGGACAACCCGCTCTACGCCGAGTACAACCTGGTGAGCCCGAGGGCCGCCGCGACGGCGGAGATCGTGGCCGACCTCTACGCCGAGCTGGACGTCCCCATCGACAAGCCTACTGCCGAGGCCCTCTACGTGGGCCTCAGGACCGACACGGGCGGCTTCAACTTCCGTAACATCTCCCCCCGCGCCCACGAGCTCGTAGCCGACCTCCTGCGGGCCGGCGTCGTGCCCGCCGAGATAGGCGAGCGCATCAACCGCAGGGGCAGCATCGAACAGCTCAGGATCGTCGGCGTCTCGCTCGCGAACGCCGTTCGTTACGGGGAGGCCCTGATCTCCACGGTCGAGAACTCGGACTACGAGCGGACCGGCGCGACGGAGCTCGATTCGAAAGAATCCATCGACCAACTGCGCACCGTCGCCGGCGTCGACGTCGTTGCCCACCTGCGCGAGGTACCTGGGGGCACGAAAGGCTCTCTCCGCTCCGAGACGGTCGACGTCGGAGAGATAGCACGCCGCTTTGGGGGGGGCGGCCACAGGCTCGCCGCCGGTTACACCACGCCGCGCCGACCCGAAGAGGCCAGGGAAGAGCTCCTGGGAATACTCGAAGGGGTCCTCGATCTCGGGGGCGGGCGATAACGCAGAAAGTCCCCTCAGGCGGCCTTCTGCTGGACAAGCCGCCTGGCATAACGAGTGCCAGGGCGGTCTCCGGGATCAAGCGCCTTCTACCCAGGAAGACAAAGATCGGGCACACCGGAACCCTCGACCCCCTGGCCTCGGGCCTCCTCGTGCTCCTCCTCGGACGCGCGACCCGTCTCTCCCGTTACGTTACCAACCTCGACAAGTCCTACACGGCGACCGCCCGCTTCGGTGCCGTCTCGGATACGCTCGACGCGGAAGGCCGTATCACCGACCTTGACTCCCCACTCCCCACACAAGACGCCATCCGCGAGGCGCTCCCCGCCTTTACGGGCGACCTCCTCCAGGTTCCGCCGATGGCCTCGGCCCTCAAAAGGGGAGGCGTAAGGCTCTACGACCTGCACCGCCGCGGCATCAACGTGGAACGCGAAGCACGTCCCGTCACGGTACATGGCTTCGAACTCGCCGCCCTCGACCCTACACGGCAGACGGCGGAGTTCCTGGTCTCCTGCAGCAGCGGCACCTACGTTAGAACCCTCATAGACGACCTCGCCACTTCCCTCGGCTCGGGCGCCTACCTCACCGCCCTGCGCCGCACGAGCGTCGGACACCTCAGCGTAGAAAACGCCAGCCTCCCCCAAGACCTCCCAGAGACCCTACATAACCGCATAATACCTCCAACGGAGGTGATCTCGCACCTGCCTGAGGTGGCTGTTTCGGGGGAGACGGGCCGGGGTGTGGTATGCCACGGCGGGCGCATAGAGAGGGGTTGGATCGACGGCAGTTACCGGGTGATGTGCGGGGGAGAGCTGTTGGCGGTATACAGGGATGACGAGGAGGCAGGGCGGGCCGAGGTGGTGCTTTGCGCCACGTAGTGGTAGCCCTGGGGAACTTCGACGGCGTGCACCTCGGCCACCAGGAGGTTTTGAGACGGGCCGTCGAGGAGGGGCGTAGCAGGGGCATGAGGGTCGTTGCGGCCACATTCCATCCCCATCCACGGACCGTATTGGGGAGTGGTGATCCGCCGAAGTTGCTTACCCCATTGGGGTTACGGTGTGAGATGCTTCTGGGATACGGGGCTGATGAGGTATGGGTGATACCGTTCGACGTTGCGCTGTCCAGGAAGAGTCCAGAGCAGTTCGTAAAGAACGTGCTGATCGGCGAGGGTGGGGCCGGGGTGGTCGTGGTCGGGGAGAACTTTCGTTTCGGGCACAAAGCCGCGGGCCACTTCAGTGACCTCCGCCGGCTCATGCGGGAGGCGGGTGGAACGGCCGTCGGCGTTCGGGTACGCGGCGGGGGCATGGGGGGTGGGATCAGCTCCACCCGCATACGGGCTCTGATCTCCGGTGGAGAAGTAACCGAGGCTGCCGGCCTCCTTGGACGCCCCTACGTGCTCAGGGGCGAGGTGGTCGTAGGAGACAGGCGCGGCAGGTCGATAGGTTTCCCCACGGCCAACGTGCTACCCGATACAGAAGCGGTGGTTCCGGCCCGCGGAGTCTACGCCGGCTTCGTACGCGTCGGCGAGAAGGAGTATGCTGCCTGTACTAACGTCGGGGTCGCTCCCACCTTCGGGCGAGCCGAGAGCCGCATCGAGGCCCATCTCCTCGATTTCGAGGGGGATCTCTACGGGCACGTTGTGGACGTCGGCTTCCAAGAGCGCATAAGGGAGGAGCGGCGATTCTCGGGCGTAGATGAGCTTGTAGGGCAGATTCGGCGCGACGTGGAGGAGGCCAGGATCGTAGCTTTCGGACCGGGTTGATCTGTGGTCTTTGGCACACGATACTAATTGATGCATGTGGTAGCATAAAGAGTCGAACGGGTTAAACAGAGAGAGAAGTGAACAAAGAGGAGAAAGAAGAAGTTGGCTGTAGTTGAGCACAAAGAGGAGATCATCCAAGAGCACCGGACGCACGAGGGGGACACGGGGTCTCCCGAGGTGCAGGTTGCGGTTCTCACGCGGCGCATAGCGCACCTTACCGAGCACTTGCGCGAGCACAAGCACGACTACCATTCGCGGCGTGGACTGCTGAAGATGGTCGGCAGGCGCCGCAGGTTACTAAAGTATCTGCAGAAAAAGGACGTCGAGCGCTACCGCGCGCTCATCGCCAAGCTCGGTCTACGCCGGTAGTCCGGGTAAAAAGAAAAGCCAGAGGAGAAAACAACATGCGACTAGACATACCAGTCGGTGAGCGCTCGATCGTGCTCGAAACCGGGAAGCTTGCCAAGCAAGCCGGTGGCTCGGTGACGGCGAGACTCGGCGACACCGTGATACTTTCGACGGCGACACGCTCGCAGGCTCCCCGGCCTGGCGCGACGTTCTTGCCTCTCAGCGTGGACATCGAGGAGCGCATGTCCGCGGCGGGTAAGATCCCCGGCGGCTTTATCAAGCGCGAGGGTAGGCCTTCGGAGCGGGCGATCCTGACCTCGCGCCTCACGGACAGGCCCCTCAGGCCGCTCTTCCCCAAGAACTATCACTACGAGATACAGGTTATAGGCACCGTTCTGGTCGCCGACCAGGAGACCCCTTACGACACCGTTAGCATGGTCGGGGCCTCCGCGACGCTCGCCCTCTCCGATCTGCCCTTCGAGGGCCCGATCGGGGCCGTGCGCGTCGGGCGTTCGCTGGATGGCGAGTTCATTATGAACCCCACGTACGCCCAGATCGCGGAGAGCGACTTGGACCTTGTGGTCGCGGGGACGAAAGATGCCATAACCATGGTCGAGGCAGGGGCGAATGAGGTGCCCGAGACCGTCATGGTAGAGGCCCTACAGCTCGCCGAGGAGGCCGTCAAGGCCCAGGCCGAGGCGATAGAAGAGTGGGCCAGAGAGCACGGGGACGAGAAGCAAGAGATAGACGAAGCCGAGGAGAACCCGTTCCTCGCCGACTTCCGGGAGCGGTACTTCGACCGGATGAAAGAAGGCATCGTCCAGACCGACCGCAGGGCCCGCCACGACGCGCTCGAGGAGTTGCGCGAAGAGTTGACCCGGGACCGCGAGGAAGAGGAGATACCCCAGATCGGCGCGGCTCTCTCGACCCTCGAGAAGGAGGCGTTCCGGTCTCTCTACCTCGAGGATCGCAAGCGTACGGACCTGCGCGAGTTTGACGAGATCAGGCCGACCTCGGCCGAGGTGCGGGTGCTGCCACGCGTACACGGCACGGGCCTCTTTACGAGGGGCGAGACGCAGGTCTTGAGCTCGCTGGCCCTGGCGGACCTGGGTCTCGCGCAACGACTCGACACCATCGAGCCGCAGACGGGCAAGCGCTTCATGCACCACTACAACTTCCCGCCCTACTCCACCGGCGAGACGGGCCGGTTGGGCAGCCCGCGGCGGCGTGAGATCGGGCACGGCGCTCTCGCCGAACGGGCGCTGGTGCCGGTCATTCCTTCGGAGGAAGAGTTCCCTTATGCGCTACGCGTAATATCCGAGGTTCTCGAGTCGAACGGTTCCTCATCGATGGCGAGCGTGTGCGGTTCGACGCTCGCGCTGATGGACGGCGGCGTGCCGATTAAGGCGCCCGTTGCCGGTGTGGCTATGGGGCTGGTCAAGGAGGGCGACGACTACGTCATCCTCAGTGACATCCAGGGCTTGGAGGACCACATGGGCGACATGGACTTCAAGGTCGCTGGCACGGCCGACGGCATCACGGCGCTGCAGATGGACATGAAGATCACCGGCGTCTCGGCCGGGCTCTTGCAGGAAGCGCTGGAGCAGGCGAAGGTCGGGAGGTTGCAGATACTCGGGATCCTGCGCGGAGTCATAGCCGAGCCGAGGGCCGAGGTCTCCGACTACGCCCCGAGGGTCGAGGTCATAAAGATCCCGAAGGATAAGATCGGGATGCTGATAGGGCCAGGCGGGAAGACCATCAACGCGCTTCAGGAGCAGTTCGGCGTGAACATCTCCGTCGAGGACGACGGAACCGTCTTCGTGGCCGGTGAAGGGAGCATATCCAGGGAGGCGGCCTCCGCGATAAACGGGATGACGAAGGACGTCGAGGCCGGTGAGATCTACACCGGCAAGGTCGTGAAGACCACCAACTTCGGGGCCTTCGTCGAGCTCACGCCGGGCCGCGACGGGCTCGTGCACATCTCACGTCTCGCGCCAGGAAGGCAGCGGGTCGAGAGGGTCGAGGACGTCGTAAACGAGGGCGACCGCATCAAGGTGCGTGTCTTGGAGATAGACAAGCAGAACCGCATCAGCCTCGAGAAACTGGAGGGCTAGTGGCCGATCCGAACATAAGGCGCAAGGATCTTCCCGGGAACCTCAGGGTCTTCTCCGAGCCCCTGGCCGAGGCGACGAGCGTCGCATTGGGGCTCTGGATCCGGGCCGGCTCGCGCGACGAGACGGACGAGGTCGCCGGGATCAGCCACCTGATGGAGCACATGCTCTTCAAGGGGACCCCCGAAATGGACGCCCTTGGCATCGCCCAGGCCTTCGAGGGCATCGGGGCCCAGGAGAACGCGGCGACCGGCGAGGAGTACACCGTGCTCTACGCCCGCTTCCTGCCCGAACACCTGGGGCGCGCCCTCGACATCATGAGCGACATGGTCCTGAGGCCCACGCTCGTCGACCTCGAGAGGGAACGCGAGGTCATAGTCGAAGAGATCAAGATGTACGAGGACAGGCCGGACCAGCTCGCCGACGAGTACCTGTCGTCTTTGATCTTCCACGCAGACCCCCTCGGACGCCCGATTATCGGGTCGGCCGAGACGGTTCGCGGGGTGGACCACGATACGCTCAAGGACTTCCACAGCCACACCTACACGGCCCCCAACATCTTCGTCGTCGCCGCGGGCAAGCTCGACCCGGACGACGTGGAAAGCAAGGTCGAAGAGAAGCTCTCCGGACTGCCAGGAGGAGAGCCTTTCGTGCGCGAGGCGAGGCCGACGCCGCCGGAGAGCCGCTTTTTCTTCAAGTTCAAGGAGACGGAGCAATACCACGTCTCGCTGGGCTCCCTGGGAATACCGGCGAAGAGCGAAGACCGTTACGCGATGGCAGCTTTGAACAACGTCCTGGGCGGCGGTATGAGCAGCCGCCTCTTCCAGGAGGTGCGCGAGAAGCGCGGCCTCGCCTACGCGGTGTACTCCTACCACCAGGGGTACTCGGACGCGGGGGCGATCAAGACCTACGTCGGCTCCACCACGGGCAACGTGGAGGAGGCGGTCAGGGTGATCGTCGAGCAGCTCGGCAAGATCATGGATGAGGAGGTCGAGGGAGAGGAGCTGGAGCGTACCAAGCAGCAGCTCAAGAGCTCGACGCTGCTCGCCCTGGAGAGCACCTCGGCGAGGATGAATCGCGTGGGCCGCAGCGTAATAACGGGCGCGGAGCTCCTGACGCCAGAGGAGATCTCCGCCCGCATCGAGGCCGTGACAGCGCAGGACATAGCACGCCTCGCGAAACAGCACCTGAGAACGGACCGGATGTACCTCTCCGCCGTCGGGCCGGAGAAGCTCGATCTGGGGAGGTACCTGAATTAGCTGTCAGCTTTTTCAGCTATCAGCCAAGAACGACAATGCTGATAGCTGAAGGCTGACAGCTTTTCCGACCGAAGGGAGGAAATACTGTTAGACAACCAGACCTTGCAGGTCGTTCCCCTCGGGGGGTTGGGTGAGATCGGCAAGAACATGACGGCCGTGCGCCAGGATAGCGGGATGATCCTGGTCGACGCCGGTATGTCGTTTCCCGACGAGGAGATGCCGGGCATAGATCTCGTACTCCCAGATTTCACCTACTTGAGGGAGCACGCAAACGAGTTGAAGGGGATAGTGCTCACCCACGGTCACGAGGACCACGTGGGCGCCCTGCCTTACCTGTTGCGTGAGTTCAACGTGCCCGTCTATGCCACAAAACTCACCCTAGGGCTCGTGCGCAGCAAGCTGCAGGAGTTCGGGATCAAGCGGGGAGATCTGCGCGAGATCAAGGCCGGCGATCGGCAGAACCTTGGTGGTTTCGGATTGGAGTTCATAGAGGTAAACCACTCCATACCCGGAGCCGTCGCGATAGCCATCCGTACCAACGCGGGCGTGATCGTGTTCTCCGGCGACTACAAGATCGACCTCACCCCGATAGAGGGCTCACCCATGGATTTGGGGCGCCTCGCCGAGCTCGGCAAGGAAGGCGTGCTCGCCTACTTCGGCGACTCCACTAACTCCGAACGGCCCGGCTACGTGCCCTCGGAGAGGATCGTCGGGGACACCCTAAACGAGGTCTTCGAGAGCGCGAAGGGCCGCATCATCGTGGCCTCCTTCGCCTCGCACATCCACCGCGTAAGCCAGGTGGTCGAGGCGGCCAAAAAGCACGACAGGCTCGTCGGGGTAACGGGCCGCTCGATGATCCGCAACGTGCAGATCGCCCGCGAGCTCGGCTACCTCGACCTGCCGCAGGAGATGATGGTCGACCAACGGGACATGGGCCAGATCCCCGACTCCGACATCGTTGTCCTTACGACGGGCTCGCAGGGCGAGCCCCTCGCTGCCCTGAGCAGGATCGCCAACGGGACCCACCGCACCATCGAGGTGGGACCCGAAGACACGGTCGTGATTGCGGCTCACCCCATCCCTGGCAACGAACGCGGCGTCTCCCGCACCATCAACAACCTGATGAAGCGCGGCGCCCACGTGTTCTACAGCCCCCTCATGCCCGTGCACGTCTCGGGGCACGCGGCGCAGGAGGAGCAAAAGATAGTGCTCTCCCTCCTCAAGCCGCGCTACCTCGTCCCCGTACACGGCGAGTTCAGGCACCTGCGCCACCACGCGAACACCGCGATGAGCCTCGGCATCCCCGAGGACAATATCTTTATCCTGGAGAACGGCGACTGCCTGGAGTTCGTGGACGGCGATGCCCACCGCACAGATAACGTCGCCGCAGGGATGTTCCTCGTCGACGCGGGCGCGATCGCCGAGAGCTCCTCGGGCGTGATGCGCGAGCGCCAGCAACTCTCCGAAGACGGCATGTTTATCGTGGTGGCCCGCATAAACGCCCAGAACGGACAGCTTCTCGGACCCCCCGACGTCATCTCCCGCGGCTTCGTCAGCCAAGAGAGCGCCAACGGCCTCGTCGACCAGTCCATAGAAGTGGTCAGCCAGACCCTGGAGCAGACCGCGAGCCACCGCGTCACCGACTGGGGCGAACTGAAGAACGCGATCCGTAAAGATCTCTCCCGCTTCCTCTCAGACCGTACGGGTAAGCGCCCGATCATCCTGCCGCTAATAGTTGAGGTTTAGATCTAACCCTGTACTACACCTTGCGGTTGACGGTGGAGTAGAGGTTTATGGGCTAGACTTAGGGTGTGGCTACGGGCAAGCGGGCGCCGAAGAAGACTGCGAAGAAGCGCACCTCCGGCAAGGGCAAGTCGAAGCGCAAGGGTACCTCGACCCTGACCCGCGTGCGCGAGGGCCTCACCGGGGCTTTGAGCCGGGAGGCCGTGGGGGTCTTCCTTTTGGCCGTTGGCCTGTTCTTCGGCGCCGCGTTCGCGAGCGGACGCGGGTCGTTTCTCGGGGATGCGGGATCCTTTGTGAGCACCCAGTTGTTGGGGAGCGTTGGGCTCGCGCTCGCCCCGCTCGCGGTGGTCGCGGGGCTGCTCCTTTTGCTCGGCCGCCTGAGGGGCCGCCTCGTCGCCGGCGCCGCTCTCTTGCTGCTGGCCGGCGCGGCCAGCTTCGCGGCTACTCTGGCGCCGAGGCATCAGTTCTCCGCCCGGCACTATCCCGAGGCCGGGGGCGTTCTAGGAAGTGGAATCTATGCGGGCGTGGAGTGGGCCGCGGGTGCCATCGGTGCCGCGCTCACGATCGCGCTCCTCTACGTGGTCGGCCTGTCGCTGCTCACCGGCGTTAGCTTCGCCGCGGCGCTGGGGGCGCTCAGGGATGTTGGTGAGAAGGTCGCGGGTCTGGGCCGGGGGCTGTGGGAGAAGAGGTCGGGGAGACCAGAGCCACCGGCGAAACGTGGCCGTACCGACCCTGCGAAGGTTCGCGAGACGGCCGAACCAGACGCGTGGGACGAGGACGAAGGGGTGTCCGCCGAGCCTGACAGCGGGCCGTCGGAGGGTGCGAAGACCCGAGAGTTCGAGGTCGTCTTGCCCGATCGAGGTCCCGAGTTGGGCTTCAGCGCCCAGAGGGAGCTTGCACCCGGCGAGTACACACCGCCGCCGTTTTCGATGCTGAGTCTCGGGCAAGGGGATCCCGAGCACGACGCCGAAGGTACGAGCCGGAGGCTCACCCTCGCGCTCTCCGATCTCGGGGTGGAGGCCCACGTGGTGCGCGCCGTGGTAGGCCCGCGGGTCACCCGATACGAGCTGCGTCTCGGTAGCGGGGTCAAGGTCGGCAAGGTCAGGAACCTGCAACAGGACATAGCGTATGCCCTGGCGGCGACCGAGGTCAGGATACTCGCCCCGATACCGGGCAAGAGCGCGGTCGGGGTCGAAGTACCCAATACCAGGCCGGCGAAGGTGACGCTCGGGGATGTCTTCCGGGCCTACCCCGACGCGAACGACTGGACCCTCCCAGTAGGACTCGGCAAAGACATCTCGGGGCGGGCCGTGTTCTTCGACCTCTCCGAGATGCCGCACTTGCTCGTCGCTGGGACCACGGGGAGCGGCAAGAGCGTGATGCTAAACGGGCTTTTGACCTCACTGTTACTCACGACCGACCCGCGGCAGGTCAAGATGGTCCTCATAGACCCCAAGAGGGTCGAGCTCTCGCAGTTCGGGCGGGTACCGCACCTTATCACGCCCGTCGTGACCGACGTCAAGAAGGCGGCCAACGCGCTGGGGTGGGCCGTGGCCGAGATGGAGCGCCGTTACGAGGTGCTCGAGAAGAACGGGTTAAGGTCCGTCGAGGGATACAACGACAGGGCCGAGGTCCAGATCCCCTACGTCGTCGTGGTCATAGACGAGCTCGCCGACCTCATGATGCAGGCTGGGGCCAAGGTCGAGGACGCCATCATCAGGCTGGCCCAGAAAGCCCGCGCGGTGGGCATCCACATCGTGGTCGCCACCCAGAGACCGAGCGTGGACGTGATAACCGGTATGATCAAGGCCAACGTGCCGAGCCGCATCGCCTTCGCCGTCTCCAGCCAGGTGGACAGCCGGGTGATCCTGGATTCCCCCGGCGCCGAGGCCCTGCTCGGGATGGGGGACATGCTCTACAAGCCCGTCTCCGCCGCGAGACCATCGAGGGTCCAGGGGGCCTTCATCTCCGAAGCGGAGGTCGACAGGGTGGTGTCGGCCACCGTCGAGGCGGCCTCGGGAAGCGCGGAGGCGCGCTTTGTGGAGGAGGTGACGGAGCCGCGGAGCGTCAAGGAGGAAAACGACGAGCCCGACGACGATCTACTGCCCGAGGCGGCGAGCTTCGTCGTCTCCACCCAGCAGGCCTCCGTGAGCGCCGTTCAGCGGCGTTTCAGGGTGGGCTACTCGCGGGCCGGCAGGATCATCGACGCGCTGGAGCGCAAGGGCGTCGTCGGGCCCTACGAGGGTTCCAAGAGCCGCGCCGTGGTGGCTTCTACGATGGACCTGGAGACCTTGTTCGGTGAGAACGAAGGGAGGTCCGAACGGGCCGAGGGCTGGTAGCATTTATGGTAGGCTCTTGGGTGCGATGGAAGACTGGCGGCACACGCAAGATCCGGCGGAAGGCGACCAATCGAGGGGTGAGATCGGCCGCCTCCTCGAGCACAAGCGTAAGGAGCGGGGTCTCTCCCTCGAGGAGGTCGAGCAGGCCACCAAGATCCGCAAGCGCTACCTCACGGGCCTCGAGCGTGAGGACTACGCGGTTCTACCCGATGCGGTCTACGCCAGGGGCTTTCTGAAGACCTACGCCAATTACCTGGGCCTGGACGGCGAAGCCCTCTCGCAACGGCTCAAGAACAGCACAAAACCTCAGCGCGAGCGCGGCAGCGACTCCGACCCTACTCCCGAGAGCGACTTCGAGAAGCCCCTGATCTCACCCAGCGGCCTGAGGGCGGCGGACAAGCGCAAGGTCTCCAGCTCGGCCGTTGCGACCGTGATGGTCGCCGTACTCGCCCTGGCGGCCGTTATCGGGGCGCTGTACTTCGTCGGACGCGGCGTGCAGACCACGAAGGAGAATGACCCGGCCCCGGGAGAGACCCCGCCTCGCCAGGAGCAGCAGAACGTGGCCGGCACGGAGAAGGATCCCAAGGACGCCGTTGAGAGCAAAGGCACGAGCGAGGAGAAACCCGTGGTAGCGAAGCAGGATGCTCCGCCCGACACGCTGCGGGTGGTCGTCGACGTGAGAGAACGGCCCTCGTGGATACTGATCCGGACCGACGGGAATAGGGCCTACAAGCAGGTGGCCCAGCCGGGGTTCTCGGAGACGTTCGAGGCCGAGCACAGACTGTTCATCAAGAGCGGGGATGCGGGGGCCGTGTGGGTGGAGATCAACGGCCAGGACGCGGGCGCGCTCGGGGACTCGGGCGAGATCGTCGCCAGGCGCTACACCCTGAAGAGCGCGAGCTAAAAAGCACCAAAACCCCTTGGGAGCCCGAGACCCCTACAGTATAATCAGGCGCAGTACATGCCGATTACATAAGGTGCAGGCACACGCGCTTTTTGGAGGATGCATTGGATAAGAGCAAGGCTATAGACGCCGCAATCTCCCAGATAGAGCGGCAGTTCGGCAAGGGTTCGATCATGCGCATGGGCGACGAGGAGCGCCAGAGCGTCGCCTCCATCCCTACCGGGGCCCTGGCCCTCGACCTCGCCCTCGGCGTCGGCGGCGTCCCCAGGGGCCGGATAGTCGAGATCTTCGGTCCCGAGTCGAGCGGGAAGACGACCCTCGGCCTGCACATCATCGCCGAGGCGCAGAAGGCGGGGGGTCTCGCCGCCTTCATCGACGCCGAGCACGCCATCGA
>Ga0196962_10000231_pt1 | contig 27929 bp, 33 predicted proteins | sample S3v_20metaG_FD_183186 | JGI IMG/M metagenome (GOLD analysis project Ga0196962, IMG submission 183186) | Soil microbial communities from Anza Borrego desert, Southern California, United States - S3+v_20 | ecosystem: Environmental > Terrestrial > Soil > Desert | place: USA: California | collected...
GAGCTCTACGTGGGCACCGACACGGGGCTGGCGACCTTCCGCGAGCTGACCGGCGGGAAGAACATTTACTGCGTCAGCCGGTTCTGGGTCGAGGAGGTGATGGCGCGCTACGGGTACTTCGGCGAAGAGATGAGGCGGCGGACGCGCAGCGACTTCGCCTTCGGCCGCGAAGAACTTCTCCACATGCTGGCCGCGGAGTTAGGGCGCGGGGAGCCGACTCGCTCGGCACAGAGAGTACTATGACGGAGGGCCGTAAGGTGCGCGGCCACGATCCGCCGCAGCGCTACGTCGGGGACTTCACCCGCTGGAAGGAACACGACTCCTACCGGGAGGCGTTCGACAGGCTGCTCCGGGACCTGAGGGCCGGGGCGTGAAGCCCCGCCGTTGACTCGCGCGTCCTCCCCGCGCATACCTCGCCTGCTCCTGGAAGTCCCGGCCCCCGGCTGTCTGGTCTCGCAGCCGGGGCGCGCTGTACAATGCCGCCGGGAGGGTCGACGAGCGATGTCACAGAGGAACGCCACACCACGCCCGGCCGAAGACGGGCGAGCCGTCGAGGCGTCCCGCGCCCGCGCCGAGCTCGAGCGCCTGGCGGAGGCCCAGGGCGTCACTCCCTTTACCTCGATTGAGGAGTTCGCCGCCCCCTCGGAGCTGGCCGCCGGCTTCGACGTCGACGAGTTCCTGCGCGCCGTCAGGGAAGACCGCGACCGGCAGCCGGATCAGGGCGCGGGCTGATGCCTCCCCTCGTCGTCGACACCGACGTCCTCAGCTTCATCTTCCGTGGCGACACCCGCGCCTCGCTCTACGCCCCACACCTCTTCGGGCACGTCCTGACCGTCAGCTTCCAGACCAAGGCCGAGATGCTCCGCGGCGCGATCTCCGCCGGCTGGGGCGTGCGCCGCCGGCGGGAGCTCCACCGGTGGCTGAGGAAGTACGCGGTCGTCCACTCGTCAGACGAGCTGTGCGAGCGGTGGGCGGAGGCGCTCGCCGGCGCCCGCCGCTCAGGCCGCCCCATCGCGGCGGCCGACGCGTGGGTGGCGGCCGCGGCCTTACTGCTCGACGTCCCGCTCGTCACGCACAACGCGGGGGACTACGCCGGGGTCCCCGGGCTGACGGTAATCTCGGAGGGTTGAGGCGCGTCGGTAACATTCAGGCGGGAAGCCGTCACACGGCGGTAGGGTTCCCTTCCCCGTCGACCGAAGCTGCGAGTTCTTCGTCCCCTGTCCCGAGAGCCACGGCCACGATCCACCACCGCCCCGGCCTGCGGCAGCCGCCACGGGTCAAAGTTATGCCCGTGGCTCGCGCCGCCCGTACATGCCCGCCGGCAGGAGATTTATTTTAGCCGCGCCGCCATATACTCTCCCTTTTTGAACGAGAGTTCTAAAACGCTCTGCCAGCGAGGGTTAAGCCTGATTTTCGGGGGGCGGAATTTCGGGACTCCCAAAATGGGAAAAGGCGGATTCTTTGAAGAATCTCGACGACATTCTTCAAACTTTCCTGAGTCCCATTTTGGAACTGCTAAGTGAAGGCGCCCGCGTGGATTAACCCCTGAGTCCCGCTCCCGAAACATTTAATTCTGTACGAAAAGGGCGTGACGGCACTGGCCGTCACGCCCTCCCTTTTCGAACAATTCTTTTAAGAGCCTACGGTAACAACAGTTAACCGCCGTCCCCAATTTTGGGACACATTTCGCACGTGCGAAATGGCGCCGCCGCGGCTCTCAGCGGCCGCCGGGGGTGTAGCTGGTCCGGTCGTCCGAATGGCCGCGCGGGCCGCGATCGCGGTCCTCGGCCTTGCCCTGGGGCCCGCGCCACGGGTCGTCGCCGCGCTGGGGGACGAGGGAGCGCTCACGCTCCTCGCGCTGCTCGCGCAGCCGGCCGAAGAACTCCAGCGCGTACTGCTCGCGGTGCGCGACGGCCGCGCCCGCCGCACGCTTGTCGCCGAACTCCTCGCGGAGGAATTCGAGCGCCTGCGTCTGGGTGAAGCCCTCGACGCCCTGATGATGCTGGCGGATGTTAATCACAAGGTCGATTGAGTTGCAGAAGGTCTGCTGCCGGTGGAAGTCAGATGTCTTCTGCTGCTCGATCCTTATAGCGACCTGCCCCTGACCGTCGCGGTAGACGAGCGCCTCGCCCTGCTGCTCGCCCTGGTAGCCCATCTTTTGCATCACCTCGCGCAGGGGGATGTCCGAGAGTCGTTCCTGATAATCTTTCGCCCGCAGCTGGACTTCATCCTTCTCGCGCCCCAGCCCCTTCAGCGCCTCTCTGAGCTGGGTGCGCTCCCTGAGTAGCGACTGGGCAAGCTCCCTGAGCTTGTCATTCTCCCCCAGGACCTCGACCGCCGTCCGCTCGGCCTTCTCGACGCGGTCGGCGGCGGCGCGCTCGGTCGCCTGGATCCGCTCCGCGGCCTGCCTCTCGGCCGCCGCCACCCGCTCGGCCGCCTGCCGCCCGGCCTCCTCCGCCTTGCGCTCGGCCTCCTCCCGCTGCCCCTGCTCGTGCTGGGCCAGCATCGCCTGGTCGCGCATCGTCTTGTGGGGCTCTTCGAGCCCCTTGAGGACGGCGCGGATGACCTTCTCCTTGTATTTCCGGCGCGCTTCCTCCGTGAGGATCACCTTGGGCGGGTCGGGTATCTCGTCGTGGTCGACCTCCAGCCGGACGGGCGCGTCGATGGATTTGTAAAAGTCCTCGATCCGCTGGTGGGTGGCGCGGCTGCGGCGCTGGCCGCACTCGAGCCCCAGCGGCTTCATGTACTCGTAGTAGAGGTCCTGATTCCGCTCCATCTGTTCGCGGTCGCGCATGTAGTGCTTGGCGTTGAGGTTCCCCTTGGGGTCGATGGGAACTGTGTAGGCGTGAATATGCGGGGTGCGCTCGTCCAGGTGCAGCACCGCCTTGACGAGCTTCCCGCCCGAGCGCTCGTCCTGGAGGAACAGCATCGCCTGCTCGACGAACCGGTCGACCTTCTCCCGGAACTTCTGCGGGTCCTTTTCGGCGAAGAACTCGGGCGACGCCTCGCACAGGAATTCGATGGCCTCCACCGAGTCCTTCCTGGGCTTGCCGCCGTGCTGCTTGATGACCTCGGTCACGAGCTCGCGGGTGGGGCGGTCGGGGCCGTAAAGGACGCGGTTAAGGTGGGTGCGCTCGGGGTCGGCGTTGGGGACCGGCTGCGTGCGGTCGTTGTGGCGGCCGGAGAGGGTGATCTGGGAGCCTTTCCGCTTCTCCATCCTCATGATTGCTTTCGGGGGCATGGGGCTCTGTTCACTCCTTTGTAAATCCACTTTACGACGCAAAGTGTGGATTCAGGGGTGTGGGCGGTGCGTGTGAAAATAGCGGAAATGCCTAGAAAGATATTACCGGAGGGGCGGGGTGCCAACGGCGGGCTATAACGTTTAGGGCGAGTGCTATTTCTTACTCTTCCTTAAATAACCTTTTCAATCTTCTGAATAGCTCAGGCAAGTTAATCTCAAGCCCCTTGCCTTTAAGCGGAATGATTGAGACTGTACCGCCGAGCAATTCTTCCTTGTCCTTATCCTCCGGCTTGGGCGTAACATCTTTTATAGAGTTGATAACTACCTCACCGCTCAACAGGCCCTTCTGGACTTCTATGATGAGTTGCTGCGCTTCGATGGTCGTGTTCTTAGCTTGGAGTTCTGCGGCGGCCAACTTCAAATCACTTCTCAGGCGCAGTATGTTGGATTCGAGCCGTTGAACCGCTATTGATTCGTTTACCGCATCGCCAATAGGGTTGGAAGGCAGATGAAGGTAGGCGTTTAGCGCCACGCGTATTTTATCTAGCGCCTGCTCTTTATCCGCCGGGGTGACTGTGAAGAGAACCTGCCCAGCCTCATGCGTCAAAGCGGTGTCCGCCGACACCCCCAAGTCACGCAAGAATTGCGCGAAGTATAAGAGGTACTGCTCGCAGGGGACTCTCACCTCTTCGGGGAAGTCGAACCGCATCACGACTGAATCCTGCCTGAGCTTAGACCTCAAGGCCGCCTCGGTAAGGTCGTGCAGTCGTTTTAAAACGTCTGAGCGTTTCCGCGCTTCCCCGGCTAACGTTTCGTTAGGGTCGCGTACGACCACCGAGAGCGCCAAGTTATCGCCTCCCGACAATGCGTCCATGAAGGGAAGTCCTCTCGGCTTCCACGTAATATCCGGGTCATGGTTCTGCTCAAGCACTGATTTGAACTCTTTTTTGTACTCCCTGATGCTCCACAATTTCTTCCACCCTTCGGGGTTAAATAAAAACGCGATAGTAAAAAATAAAGAGAAGAGTGGGGGGGTAAGGTGACAAAAAATGTTAGGGCTAAGCTGACGAAAAATGCGCCCAGTGCCGGGGGTGCGGGCGAGGTAATCGGTAGGCAGTAGGCAGTAGATAGTAGGCAGTAGGCAGTAGCCGGTGCGGGGCCGTGAGGAAGCCGCCGCGAATTCGAGGTCAGGAGTCGAGCACGTCGCCGGCCGGGGCCTCGCTGTCCCCGGCCGGCGGGGCGGGCCGGCCCGAGCCGCGCCGCGCCAAGGCGATACTCCGGATCATGTGCCACTGCGCTGGGCGGAAGTTGCCGGCGAACTGCTCCTCCAGTTCAGCGATCGTCGCCCCGCCCTGCATCAGGCCGGCGAGCAGCTGCGCCTGCTCCTCGATCTGCTCGCGCGTGAGCTCGGGGCGCGGCGAACTCGACGGCGCGGCCGAGGCGGCGGCCGCCTCCGTCACCTCGCGCTCGATCTGGCGCGAGTCGGCCTTGCGCAGCCGGCGGCGGAGGTGTTCGGCGAGGAAGGCCGGCGCGCTCGATACGGTCGTGCGCGCGGCCGCCACCTTCAGTTCTGTCACGAGCAGCTCGGCCACCTCGCGCCAGCGCTCGCGGTCAGCCGGCCCAGTTCCCTTCCCTGTTACCTCCTCCGCGGACTGCTTCAGCAACGCGACCAGGTCGGCGAAAGCCTCATCATCAAGTTTTTCGCCTTCAGTCTTAAAAGAAGTCTTAGGGCCGCCGGAAGCGGTTGAAGAATCAGCGGATAGACCCGTACTAGGGGGGGTAGTTTCTAGGGGGGCTAGGGGGTCTAGATTCAGGCCCCTGCTAGGGGGGCTAGGAGGGGTAGCCCCCCTAGTACCGGTACTAGGGGGGGTGCTAGTACCCGTGCTAGAAGGGGTGGCGATCTCCTCGGGCAGGTAAACCGTATACTGATTGCCGCCCTGGATCCCCCCGATCGTTTCCACCGAGATGAGCCCGACCGCTTCCAGCCGACGGATGTTCTGGTCGAGGGTCACCTTCGAGCCGATGTCGGCCCTATCCATCAAGTCCGCCTTCGCCACCCTGACCGTCATCGAGGGGACGACGGCGCCGCGGCTCAAAGCGTAGAGGCAGTCGTAAAGCTGCTTCGACTTGCCGGAGAACATGCCCGCCGGGAGGGCCTGGCGCGTGATCGAATTCGCTACCTTGTGAAAGTCACGGCGCGGAGCGACTTCACCCGGGGAAGGGGATTCGGTTGCGGCACCCACTCTAGGAGGGGTGCTAGGGCTCCTAGTACGGGTACTAGTACCTGTACTAGGAGGGATACTAGCAGGGGCGGAAATATTCGCATCGTGAGCCATTTCTTCCGACTGCGCCGTCGGAGACTGGCTCAGGATGGGGGTGGCTGCGGCGTACCGGCCGAGGATCTCGTCGAGTTTGGGACTCGGCTCGTGCGGCCGCACCGCCTCACTTAGCGACTCGCGCAGACTTTCTCGCCGACTCTTCTTGCTCATCGCCAAGCAACTCCCTTATCTCTTTCACGAGTTGGTGGAATGCCATCGTCGCCGGGGAAGTGGTGCTGACCTCGACGACCGCCTTGCGGTCGGCGGTCGCCTCGCCGACGGCCACGTGGCGCGGGATCACGGACTCGAAGACGAACTCCTCCGTGAAGATGTCGACCACCTGGGCCCGGACCTCGCGGTCGAAGACCTGCCGGGCCGAGTGGATGGTCGAGAGAGCCATGACGTGCTGGCCGGGCGCGTGCGCCTGCCGGACCTCGTGCACGGTGGCGAGCAGCTGCGTCAGTCCCACCAGGGCGAAGCGGCTCGTCTCGATGGGGATGATGACGAGGTCCGCGGCGACCAGCCCGTTCAGCGTCGGCGTGTTGATCGCGGGCGGGGTGTCCACCACGCAGTAGTCGTAGTGCTTCTGGGCCGGCTGGAGTTTGTTCTTCAGCCGGAGTTCGCGGAAGACGCCCAGCGCCTCGAGCAGCGTGCCGGCGTCCATGTCCAGCGCGGCCGGCAGCAGGTCGAGGCGCGGGCGGACCTGTTCGATGTATTGGGAGTAATCGGCGGTCGGCTCCAGCATGAGCCGGTGCACCGTGCGCCGTGAGTTGACCAACTCCCGCAGGTCGCAGCCCATGGAATCGCTGAGATTCCCTTGGAAATCCAGGTCGACGGCGAGCACGCGGGAACCCTTGGCGGCCAGCGCGACGGCGAGGTTGAGCGCCGTAGTCGTCTTGCCGCAGCCGCCTTTGTGATTGGCTATCGCGATGGTTTTGATGTGATCACCCTCCTTCCTGAGACCGCCCTCAGGCAGTTTTTTTCTTCTTCGCGGGTCTGCCCATTTTCGGGGGGGCGAAATTCTTCAGATCGCTCTCGGGGATCTGATAGACCTCGCCGAGCGGCGTCTGTTCGAGGCGCGCGTTGGGAAAAACGTCGCCGCGCTTGCACCACAACTGCACGGTGGATTTGCCGACGCCGAGTCGCTTCGCGGCCTGCGCCGGGGTCAGTTCGCTTGCCATACGAGCCTTATATCATCCAGCCCGGTAAATAGCAATAGAAAGTTTAGGCGGCTATCTAAATTTACCTTGACAAAGTGTAGGCTGGTGTCTATACTTTCGCGCGTGGTCGGTGAAAACTAGAAGAGAAGGGGACTGAGATGAGGGCGCAGAGCCAGGAACACGTCGAGCGGTGCGAGACGGCGACGACCCCAGCCTCACAATGCAGGTGCAGGTGCGGCAGTCGCTGTCACGGCCGGCGGCTCGTCGCCCAGGGGGCGGGCAGGGAAGCGTTTGAGGCGCTGCCGGCGGACGATCCTCACCACCTCCAGACCCCGGCCGAGCAGCGCGCGGCCGCGCGCGCGACGCGTGAGCGGATGCGCTCGGAGAAGCTGACGAGAGATCGTCGCGCGCACAATCGGTGCGCCGGCGTAACCCGCGCCAGGCCGCAGAGCTGGAGGTGCGGTGGTTCGGGGCGGCGGCCTGAGCCCTCCGGCGGGTCTGATAAAGTCCTTCACTTTGCGGAGTAATTCAACAATACAAAGTTCTTTAGGATTGGTTGGTCAGACTTGAAAGGAGACACCTGAGATGTTAGAAGAGACGGCTTGGTGAGGAGGGCCTCACGGAAGAGGAGCTCGCGGCGGAGCTGGCCGAGGAGGCGCGTCAGGGCCGGCTCGCCGAGGAGGTTTACAGGGAGCTGCTGGGGATGCCTGACGCCGACATCTCGCGCACTGACGAATTCTGAACTGACGGGGACGCAGATGCCGCAGCGGTCTTTAATTGAAGCCTTTTTCATTATCAGGCCGGATAATGTCATTTATGGTTTTGTGGAACCGGCCTCGAGACTGCGAGTGCCTCAGCTTCTGGAGCCCTCAGGAGGGCGCAGCCCGGAAGCATAAAGTATGATTGGTGCGGCTCGAAGCTGGGACCGTCGGAGGCTTCGACGCGTAACCCTGGGGAGGGAAGGCGGGAAGAGTTGAGCGACGACTTCGGCGAGGTCTTCAGGGCGGTCAAGCGGGTGGCCGGGGCCCGCGGCGTGCGCTTCGACCGGGAGTCCCTCATCACGTACCGGGAGGGGGACTTGGAGTTTTCGCGCACGGCGCTGAGCGAGTACGAAGCAGGCGCGCGGGGCGGGTGGTCTTCAGGGCGCAGCACGCCGGGGCCCTGAGCAGCGCGCACGTCTTCGAGCCGGGCGACTGGGTCGAGGAGGCCAGGCGGATCGACGTGGAGATCAGGAGGGGCGGCCGGAAATGACGCGGGAAGAGCTGGCGGAGAAGATCAGGGGGAGGATCGAGGCGGACGGCGTGGCGCTCATCCCGACGGAGGACGTGTGGGCCGCCCTGACGGCGAGCGACGACGGCCCGCTCTCGGTGGACGACGCCCTCGCCGCCTTCGCGGCGTCGAACGGGTGGGCGGTGGAGGCGAAGGAGCCGAGCCTCACCCCGGCCTTCATTTTCCGCGAGCGTGAAGAAAGGCGGTAAGCGGTGACGGAAGATGAGAAGGAGAGGCTCCTGCGGCAGTTGAGTGCGCTCGGCCGCGCCCCATTTCCGTCAGCCGGGCGGCGCTTCAGGAGTTGTACGACCGGGCCACCGCCGAGGACTGGAGTGAAGACAGGTTGTGCGCGGAGTTGAGGGTCATATTGCACGTCCAGTACGTGCCTTCGATTGACGAGACGGACAAGCCCGCGGCGTGAAGAAGGGAGAAGAAATGAGCGGGCAGCGTTTGACGTGCGTAGACTGCGGGCGCTAGTTCGCTTTCAGCGCCGAGGGGCAGAGGTTCTTCCGCGAGAAGGGGTTCGGGGCGCCGGAGCGGTGTAAGGGGTGTCGCCAGGGCAAGAAGGGGCGGCGCGGCGGACGGCGACCTCGGGTGTGTTTTGAAAAGTAATCGGGGCCGCCGGTCGTGCAGACAGGGCGGCCCCGATCTCACGCCACGCCACAGCAGGATGCCCATCGAGCCGGGCGCGAGGGCGGGTAGAATAACGCAATCTTCTGCCAAGTCAAGAATGATGGGTGGGTGACTGGCCGAAACCGATGTCACCGTTTCTCAGCACCCGGGGAAGCCAGCAGGCGCGCGACCTCCGCGAGCAACTCGTCGAAGTTCATGGGCTTCGCGAACACGGCGTCCGCCCCGCACTTCCTCGCCTCCTCGGCGGCCTCGCTCCCGTAGGCGGTTAGGGCGACGATGGGCGTGTCGGCGAATCCCCCCTCGGCGCGCAACTCCCTGATTAGGGTGTGGCCGTCCATGTTGGGCATGTTGATGTCCGTGATGATCATGTCCGGCCGCTCCGCCTTGGCCCGGTAGAGCGCCTCCCCGCCGTCTGCGGCGAGCATGACGGTATAACCCTCGCCGGTCAGGTAGAGGTGAAGGAGGTCGCGCGTGTCTACGCTGTCGTCGACGACGAGGATGGTGGCTGGCATAACGCGGTCGTCCCCCTGTGTGCTTGGCGAGGGCTCGCACCTTGTACAGCCACCGCGTTACGAAAGTTTGCCGGCCCGGATAAGCTCCCCCGTAATGAGCTTAGTGCCCTTTTTGCATCCGGGGATGCTGCGGGCCGTCTGGGGGGGTAAATCTCTCTAGGGGTGGCAAAGCGCGGGGTGGCTTAAGCAGCTTCCCCCAAGGGCACGCGCGCGAAGATGGTCGTGCCCGCGCCCGGCGCGCTCTCGATCTCCAGCGTGCCCCCGACCTGCGCCGCCCGCTCACTCATGCTCAGCAGCCCCATCCCCCTCTCACCGTCCAGCCCCCTGCCCGGCTCGAACCCCTTGCCGTCGTCGCCGACGATCAGCACGACCTGGCCGTCGACTCGCTCGAGCAGCACCTCGGCGCGGCTCGCCCCGGCGTGCTTGTGGAGGTTGTTGAGCGCCTCCTGCAGGATGCGGTAGAGGTTCGTCTCCACCTCGGGCTTCGGCCGCGGGCCGTCGAGCCCCACGGCCCCGAACTCGGCCGGCACCCCGTAATGCTTCGACCACTCCCGGGTGAAGTTCTCGGCCGCCGCCGCCAGCCCCAGTTGGTCGAGCGCGGCCGGCCTCAGCTCCCATGCGATGAAGTCCACCGTGCTCTCCACTCGCGTGGCGATCTCCTGCGTGCGCGCGAGCCTCTCCTGCTTCTCGGCCCGCGGCGCCGACTCGTCCCCGAGCGCGCTGATGCTCAGGCGCAGGGCCGTCAGCAGCTGCCCCAGGTCGTCGTGCAGGTCGCGGGCGATCCGGCGGCGCTCGATCTCCTGCGTCTCGATGATGCGGTGCAGCAGCACCCTGACCTGCTCTTCGGCGGCCCGCCGATCTTTGACCTCGGTCAACAGCGTCCCGGCCAACTCCTGTAACTCGGCCGTGCGCTCCTGGACCCGTCGCTCCAGCTCGTCGTGCGCGAGGCGCAGCTCCTCCTCGGCGCGCCGGCGCTCGGTGAGGTCACGCGCGACCTTGACGTAGCCGGTCGGCTCGCCCCCGGAGCGCAGCGGCGTCAGCACCCCGCTCACGTAGAAGCGTGTGCCGCGCTTGCTGACGTGCCACCGCTCGTCCTCGGCCCGGCCGTCCTCGCGCGCACGCCTCATCTCTTCCTCGTGCGTGCCCCGCTCGCGGTCTTCGGGCGTGAAGAGGATCGCGACGTCCCGGCCGACGGCCTCCTCCACGGTGTACCCGAAGATGCGCTCGGCCCCCGCGTTCCAGGTCTCGATCCGCCCCCCGGCGTCCTGCGTGAAGATGGCGTAGTCGGTGACGCTCTCCGTCATCAGGCGCAGCCGCTCCTCGCTGAGCCGCAGCTCGTCTTCCGCCCGCTTGCGCGCCGTCTCGTCGCGCAGGACCTTGGCGAACCCGGCCGGCCCCCCGCTCTCGTCCCGCAGCAGCATGAGCAGCCCGTTGCACCAGACGCGCGAGCCGTCCTTGCGCCGGTGCCAGCGCCGGTCTTCCGCCCGGCCTTCGGCCAGCGCCGCCGCCATCTCCTCGGCGCAGGCGGCCTGCTCGGGCTTCCCAGGCTCGTCGGTGAAGATGACGGAGGCGTGACGCCCGACCCACTCCTCTTCGGCGTAGCCGAGGAGGCGCCCGACGCCGGGGTTCCAGCTGAGGATGCGCCCCTCGAGGTCGGTGGCGAAGACGGCGAAGTCCTCGACGTTCTCGACGACGAGGCGGAACAACTCTCTACTCTGCTCTGACGTTTCCGGTTTCACGTTCGACTCCCTGTGAGGACTAAGTAACGCGGCTGGCGAGGTCTCGAAGGGGCGCCTGCGTCGCTCGGGCCGCCCGTCAAAGTGAATCACACCGTTATGGCGAGCCCGCCGCCCCCGACCAGACCTCGGCGGGTGTGGCCGTCGGCGCCGATGAGTCGGGTGAACTCCTTCTTCGCCTGCGCGTAGCACTCGCACGACACGGCCTCCAGCCCCGCGCGGTCGACTATCTTCACGTCGCCCCGCCTATAGGTGATGAGCCCCGCCTCCTTGAGCTGGCAGGCCGTCTCGGTCACCCCGGCCCGCCGCGTCCCCAGCATCGTGGCGATGAACTCGTGCGTGAGGGGCAGCTCCCCCGACTGCGCCCGGTCGGCGCACATCAGCAGCCACTTCGCCAGCCGCCCCTCCACCTGGTGGGCGCGGTTGCAGGCCGCCGTCTGCGCTATCTGCGTGATGAAGGCCTGCGTGTACCGCAGCAGCAGGTCCTGGAGCTGCCCGCCCTTCCGGAACTCCCGCCTGAGCGCGTCGGCACGCATCCGCAGCCCCTCGCCCGGGAGCTGCACCTGCGCCAGCAGCGGCGTGCTGACGCTCCCCAAGAAGACGCAGACGCCGAACATGCCCTCGTTGCCGACCATCCCGACCTCGACGCTCGTGCCGTCCTCGAACATGGAGACGACCGACACCGTCCCGCGGTTCGGGAAGTAGACGTGCGTGACGGGCTGCTCGGGGCGGCAGAGGATGTCGCCGGACGACAGGTTGATGGGGTCTAAGTGCGGCGCCAGGCTCTCGAACTCGGAGGGGGTAAGTGCGTTGAGGATGCGGTTGGAAGTCAGCGCGCGTAGGACTGTGTGCGTGTACATCGGCTTCTCCTCGTGGTTGCGGTCGTGTCGTGAAAGACAGCACGCGGCATGAGGAGAAGGCTGCTAGGCTCGACCCGATGTCGTATGTTGAATTGCTAAAGAACTGTTCTGACTGATGAAGAGTATAACACGTTTCGTCCGAAACGGACGCCGATTCGTTCGCCCCGGACAAATCAATAACGCGAGACAGGCTTTGCCTCACGATGGCATCGTGACTCACGATTCGATAGCTTGCCCCACGGTTCGGGTGTGAAGGTGAAGGATTAAAGGTCGGCGGGGCGCGGCTCTTCCAACAGGCGCCTGACCGTGGGGATGAGTTCCGTCACGTCGGGCTTGACGAGGTAGGCGTTAGCGCCCGCGAGCACCCCCGCCTCCCGGTGGGATTCGAAGCCGTGGCCGGAGAAGATGACGATAGGCGTGTGGGTGTCCACGGCACGAATCTTATGGCACAGCGTCAGCCCGGAAAAGCCCGGCGGTATCTCGCTGTCGAGGACGTAGAGGTCGAACCGCTCGCTTTCTATCAGCCGGAGGGCTTCGTCTGCGTCGGAGACGGTGACGACATCCAAGTCCGCCCTGCCCAGCATGGCCTTGAGAAGTTCACACGTATCCTCATTGTCATCTACGCAGAGGATGCGCCTGGCCAGCATGGGAACCTTTCCGAGCTATCTCGGGTGTGGGAGACCGCTTGAAGAGATGGCAGCGTTGGTACTATACCCCCGGCGCGGCAGGAAAGATAGGGCTCAGCGTCGAGGCTATTTTTGTGCAAAGCCCCGCGAGACATAACAACTATTATCGGACGTTATGGGAATGCCGCTTTTTATAGCCTTTTCTTATATATTCCGACTGTGCCGACTTAACCCTCATTATCGTCCACACAATTCCTTGACATCGACCCCCTGCGGGCATATTGTTCTCGCGTCTCCTCAGTCCCAGCGCCCCCACCTCGCTTTCGCTTCTCGCTGACGGGCGATCCCGCCGGCCTCACGTCAAACGCTCTGCCGCCGCATGAGGGCTACTCCGGTGAGTGATTCGCCGGCGGCGCACACGTCCGCCCGTCCTCTACAGCAAGGAGTAGGAAGATGACCATTTACATGAAGAAGCTGATCGCGATTACCTGTTTGTCTATGGCCACCGCCGCACTGTCGGCTCAGGTCATCGGAGGCGCCGCTGGAGGCCGAGGCGTGGCCTCCAACACGACCCCAGCGCCTGGTGCGCTCTCGTTCTCTTCGGCGAGTTACGCCGTGACGGAGGGGGCCGGCAGCGCGAAAATCAGGGTGAAGCGCACGGGCGGCGCGCCCGGAAACAGTCATTACATTGCCACGCGGCTTGGCCTGACGAAAGTCTTTCGCCCGACGGGATCTGAGCTTGCCCGACGATTCATCGCAATGTGTGTTGCCGCACGTACAACCCCTTGCGCATAGAGTATGGTTCTGCCCGGAACTTCCAAGCGGTCTGGCGCCTCGCCTCGCCAACTCAGAAAGGCTTCCTCCTATGCCAGCCAATAGCGTCCTCCGCCCAATAATTCCGCCCGACAGAACGCCCGTCAAGAGGTTCTGTTAGGCAAAGCCTTGCCGCGCCTTCGGCGTTATCCTCCTGCCTCCCTTCCGGCAGGGTTTCACAGGTTCCGCAGAACCTCAACCGCAACCCCGACCTCGAACCCGACCTTTTCCCCTGACTAGCGCGCGGGGGCCGCCCCACTCCGGGGCCCGTCCCGCGCGCTCATGTCGGCGCGCGGAATGTTTTCCGTGTGAACTCGCGCTGCAAGTCCCGACATTACTTGCCCGCGGTCAACCGAACGACTCACTTCATGAAGGAGGTTGACGATGTCTGACAATTTGACGGGTGACAGTAAGGTAATGCTCGACGCCGCCCCCGCGGTCGCCGCGTGGGGGCCCGACCGCCTCGACTGCTTCGTCCGCGGCCGGGACGGCCGCATGTACCACATTTACCGGGCCGGGAAAGATTGGTCGGGCTGGGATGACCGCGGCGGTCTTATCACGTCCGCCCCGGCCGTCGCCTCGCGGGACACCGGCAAGCTCGACTGCTTCGCCAGGGGCCGGGACGGTCACATGTACCAGATGTACTACGACGGCGGCTGGTCCGGATGGGAAGACCGCGGCGGCATTATCACGTCCGCCCCGGCCGTCGCCTCCTGGGGGCCCGACCGCCTCGACTGCTTCGCGCGGGGCCTGAACGGACACCTGTATCACATATACCGGGCGGGGAAAGATTGGTCGGACTGGGAGGACTTGGGCGGCATTATCACGTCCGCCCCGGCCGTCGCCTCCTGGGGCCCCAACCGGCTGGACTGTTTCGTCCGGGGCCAGGACGGCCACATGCACCAAATATACTATGACAACGGCGACTGGTCCGGATGGAGTGACCGCGGCGGCATCATCACCTCATCGCCGGCAGTCGCCTCGTGGGGGACTAACCGGCTGGACTGCTTCGCCCGCGGGGCTGACAGCCACATGTATCACATGTACTGGGCCGGCGGTTGGTCGGGCTGGGAAGACAAGGGGGGCATCATCACCTCTTCGCCGGCGGTCGCCTCGCGGGACACCGGCAAGCTCGACTGCTTCGCCAGGGGCCGGGACGGTCACATGTACCAGATGTACTACGACGGCGGCTGGTCCGGATGGGAAGACCGCGGCGGCATCCTAGGGAGTGACCCGTCCGCCGGCCAGAACCTCCCCGGAAGCAGAGTCTTTTCAGCCGGCAAACCGATGAACGCGGGGAACGTTACCTGCAACTCGGCCACCGTGGTCTGCCACCAGGACGGCCGCTGGCAGTTCAGCGGCTCGCTCCACAACAGCAGCACCTTTGTCGGCGACAACTACGCCGTCGGCTTCGTCTTCGGCGCCCTCGGTCACGGCGCGATCCTCTACGGGGGCTTGGGCGCGGAGCTCTCGGGCCCGGCCGTCAACGCCGAGCCTTCCAAGAGCGGGGTCGATCCGTGGATCGCGGCCAACTGGGGACAGGTCGCCAACGGCACCGCCCACTTCGCCTTACGCGTAGGCCCGAACTGGGCGTCGCTCCTGCCCTACGTAGCCGAGGCGCTCAAAAAGTACGGTCCGCAGTTAGTCTCGCTGGTCGGCGCCTGACGCCGCCGCGCAGGCCGGGGGAGTTCGTTGATGCGCTCTATGCCGGCGCCGGCATCACGCCCACGGCGGACGAGCGCGCCGCGGCCGCGGACGCGTTCGGCGGCGCGGCTTTCAGTACCAACGATAATGCGGAGCGTGTGCGCGTACTGCGGCGCGTGGTGGAGAACACGACCTTCGCGCAGAGGGAGTTCAGCTGTGCCTTCGTCGTCATGGAGTACTTCGGCTACCCGCGGCGCGAGCCCGACACCGCAGGCTACGACCTCTGGCTCGACAAGCTCGACAGCTTCGGCGGCGACTTCATCCGGGCGGAGATGGTGAAAGCCTTTCATCTCGTCTGACGAATACAGGCAGAGGTTCGGGCTGTAAGCTGAAGGATTTACGAAGAGAGAAAGGCCCCGACAGTGTGAGAAGCTGCCGGGGCCTTTCTCTCCCCGTAAGAGACGTAATGCGCATTATTGGACTCCGGGTTTGTAGACCTACCGGGAGATGAGTACCCGAAATGGACGTCGAGGCTCAGCCGAGCGCCCTTCCGCTTATGTGTGTTAGCGCACGGACTGTTCTCCCCTGCCGTGTTATCCATACCCGGTCGAGTTAAGTAGTTTTTCAAGGCTGACCTCTTGAGCCTGCCCTCGCTCAGCACACTCTCCTGTCCAGCCTTCCCACTCACCCGCGCCGCCGTCTGACACATAACGCCCTCGTCGCGTGTCCAAGGCCAGCGCTTCCAGTCACTAGGAGAGACCAACATGCAAAGATTAATGAGAGCGAGCCTCTTGACGCCGGCTCTGCTGGCGCTACTCTGCGTCGCCCCCGGTAAGGTGTTCGGAGAGGAGATTGACCCCTCCGCTTACTATCACATCATGCCCCAGCACAGCGGCAAGTGTCTGGACGTTTCCGGCGGGACGGGCGCCACGGGGAACGGGGCGCCCGTGATTCAGTGGGACTGTCACGACGGGGACAATCAGAAATGGCGACTCGTCCCGGTCGGCAACTACTACAAAATCATTGCCAAGCACAGCAGCAAGGCTCTGGACGTGTTCGGTGGGATAATCTCGACGGGCAACGGCGTCCCCGTCCAGCAGCGGGACTACAACGGTCTGGCCAACCAACTCTGGAAGCTCACCCGCGACGGCCGCCTTTACACGATCACGGCCCAGCACAGCGGGAAAGTCCTGGAAATCGGCGGCCCCGACCCGACGCAGAACGGCGCCCCGGCGCAGCAGGGGAGGGACGTGAACGGCGACCACCAGAGGTGGACGTTGACCCTTCTGCCCGGCGCCACACGGGCCGTGATGACCCGTTTCGACCCCGTCACACACGGCTTCCAGTTCGGCAACACGTTCACCAATGACTTGGGCAGCGGCGCGCGCTCGGACGGCTTGTGCGGTGGGATGATGTACGCCGCCATGGACTACTACCTCGCCCGCAGCCGCGTCCCCGGAATCGACTACCGGCCCGCCGTCGGCACGCCCCTTCAGACCTACCTGTACAACCGCCAGATAACCCAGATTCAGGGCAACCTGGATCGGTTCGCGGACATGATTGTCGGCGCCGCGCCCGGCGCCGACAAGAAGATCTATTTCGAGCGGGGGCTCAAAGAGGAGACCCTGCGTGACATCCGAAGGCAGATAGATGCCGGCACGCCGGCGATTCTCGCCCTCCAGAACGCCGACAACCCGCTCGGGCACGTGGTGCTCGCCATCGGCTACGACATGGGGCGCTACCGCGGCGACCTCGGGGAGCATGCGGAGGACTTGAGCATCTACGTCTACGACCCGAACCACCCGAGGCAGACCAGGGTTCTCACGCCCGACCTACGCACCCATCGCTACGTCTATCGGCAGGCGGGGGGGCGGGATGTTGGTTCGTCTGCAACGGATCGCGACGCGGTTGACCCGCAAGCGCACTGGCTCACCTTTTTCGTTGACACGCGGTATCGAAGCACCCCGGCCCCGACGATCCCCGAGCCCGACCTGGGCGGGACTGACGGCCTCGTCCGAGAGCTCCGGCTGACGATCCGGACAGGGGGGGACGAACTAGTAGGCGGCAACGACGAGGTCGAGGCGATTGTCAACATCGCGGGGAGGGAGCCGCAGGTCTTCGGGAACCTTAATCACCGGATGCGTTGGATGGCGTTCTACGAACAGACGCTCAGCCTGCCCCTGGCTTCGCCAGCCCGCCGCGCCGACATCCGCAGCCTCGTCCTGAAGAAGACCGCGCGCCAGAGGTTCGGCGTGGGCGTGGACGTGTGGGACCTCGACGGGGTCAAGCTCTCGGCTTACGGGGGAGGCGCGGCGCACGGCGTGATCTTAAACGCCGACGGCACGCCCTTGATGCGCTTCACAGAACAATCCACGACGTTTTCGTTTGATATCCCGCAGTGAGGGGCGGCAATGGCTGCCCTCTTAATGAAAAAGAGAAACCAACGCACGGGCTGTTGGACTGATGAGATGCCTAGCCTGCGTGAGATTGTTTGGCCGTGGAGGTCCTGAGCGTCGGGAGGCGCGTGCGTGAGAGCGCCAAGTATGACGGGCACGCGCCGCTCGCCACCATGCCAGAGAGGTACGACCGGGAGCTGGCGGACACGGGGCCCAACGTCGGGGGCAACGACGCGGCATATTTAGCCGCAGCTTCTTCAGCTGCAAGGTATGCCGGAAGGGAAAATAGTGCCGCTCGGGCCGACGACTCAAGCGATTCTGGTGGGGACTTCAGTTATGCTAGCAGTCCCGGGCGTCATGGTTTTCCTGTCGCTGGCGTTAGCGGTCGCGCATAGCCACAAAGGCTGCCCCCGACAACGGTATGCACCCGACCGCCGGCACGACTGTTTTCAACCTTAGGCAATCACTCGGGGCGGCGGGGGATGCCGGGCGTTGGGCCGCTCCCAACTGACTTCATTCAAGGAGTCTATTATGAATGAGACATTGAAGGGTAGTTGAGCTACCCACAACGGAATCAAAAGGACGTAATGGCCCTTATCCGACCTGATAACGTGAAACGTCGGCCGAAGGAGTGTCTAACCACAAGATGTGGGCTGACGAGGTGTGCAGGTTAGAGTTCAGAGGGATGTTTCACGCCCGTTTTGAAAACGCGCGTCCGACCACAATTTGTTGTGGTGCCAATCCCTCCTTTCGAACAATTCCACAGGATGTATTTGGGGACTCACAAGCGACAGTGATACAGCGTTGAGAACTCTGTAAAGTCACATAAAGCGCGATTATGTTATATAACTTCCCCGTGCCGGAGTGCCGGCTTCGTACATGGCGAACTCCGATAATAGGATGGCAGGCTAAGTCCCTTCCCAGAGTGACCCATCCGGAAGGGTTCGCCCGCGTTCGGCCGCGGGCTGCGCGAGGGCTGCTCTTGCAACCTGTTAATCCACGGGTGAGATTCGACCTACTGGTCAGCCATGTCGCTGCTAAACCTTCTCACCCGCCGGAGGATGCGCCGCCATGCTTCCCGCTCTTCGATTCTATCCTTTCTCTTGATCTCGCCCTGCACGGCCACGTAGATCAGCGTCAGCGCCGAGAGTATCGAGATGGCGTCTGGCTCGCTCTCTTCCATGTTCTTTTCGACCCACCTCATCGCCCTGCTCAGCCGTTCACGGTTGCTGGCGATGTGAATAATGCCGTTGATGACGGGTAGGCTGCGCGCAATGAACATCATGTCCGAGTTGACCTTCGCCGTCTCGGCGTAGCTGTCGCACTCCAGCAGTTTGTCATAGATCGGCTCTTCGTAGTCGTTAATGAACTGCTTGACACCGAGTTCCTCGACGGCCTCCTGCGCAAATCTGGCAATTACCGGGTCTTGTACGACAGTGTTAAGTTGCGCCTCCAATTGCCCCGTGATCCTGCCCCCGCCCCTGGCGTTTGCCAAGTCATCGGCGCCGCCCGCCGGTGGCTTGCTGCGGTCGCCCTCAACGGGGTCTTCCGGTTTATTAGACATAGATGTTCCTCACAGCACTCTTGCTATTAAAGGCTTGAACACGAATTCATACCAGGCGTGGCCGGTCTGCGATTCCGTGTGCTTCGGCTTTGGCTCCCACGGGGCGCGATACCAGAAAAGGTGGAGCGCAGAGATGTTGGTGTGAGGCATCGTGGACCAAGAGAACGTCCTATAGGCGATCTCCTCCGGGAAGTGGGCGCAGTCCGGGTGTGGGTTGAGGACGGGGGTAGCGTGTGCGTTCGTGGCGAACCCGTAGCCCTGGTACGGCTCCCAAGGACTACTGATGGCGAACCAATCCGGCACGGTGGGGAGATGGAAGATGCTCCGCTTCATTCCCATCTGCATGTAGCTGAAGTAATGGGCGCTGAAGTAGAGCGAGACCTCGCCGGGGCCAGGCTCGGTTCCGGCCCGCCTCGCCTTGATGAACATGTCCTCTTGGGCGAAGTTGACGCGGCGCGGGATCGTGATAGTGCGGAAGAGTTCGCAGGTGAGGTCGTGCCGCTCGCCCGTGAAGGGGTCATGGAAGTCGTATCTGAACGGCTGCGAAGCGATGGTGATGCTGGCCCGCACCGGCCCACGTGAGATGGTCCCGGGCACGATGCGATATTGCTGGGTGAAGAGGTCGAATCGCTGCATCGGCTCAGGCTCCCAGCCTGGGCGTGACATCTCAATATAGTCGACCTGCATGCAGCGCTTCTCAGGGTCGTGCCCCCACCAGCTCATGGGGAAGGCGTCGAGAAGCTCTTTGCGGTCCAGTTGCACGCTGTAGGCCGAGCCGGCGAACCATCCCCGCCCGTCCTTCCACGGCTCCGGTATCAGCTTGAACCAGACTTCGAGCCTCCCGTTAAGGAGCTTGAAGCCGGTCTCCACGTCGCCCTCCTCTTCGACGTGTACCTGCAAGTCCCCCGCCGGGCCCACCTCGTCCGGACGCCCGCGCTCAATCTTCACATAGTCCGAGGGCGTCTGGTAATGCTCGTCGCCGGGCGGGAGCGGATTCTTGAGCTCGAAGATGAGGAGGTCACGCGAGGGGTCGTCAGGATCAACCCGGTCAACTTGTGCAGGCAGGATGTTGCCCGCGCTGTCACGCACGACCAGCTCCTCGGGCCCGATTTGCGCCCTCTCGTAGATGGGCAGCCAATCCGTGACGACGTAGTCCGTGCGCTCTCTATCAGGCGTCGGGTTAAAAACATGGAGCTTCAGTGACATGGGTTAGCCCTCTGGAGATTATCACGCCTGGCCCGGCGCGGCGGGCCGCGCCCTCGCCTTCAGTCGTCGCCGCCGCGAGACTTCCGCAGTTGCGAGAGGCCCCAGCGGATGACTTCAACGAGTTCACCCGCGCGCGCCGCATCGAACGTCCCGGCCTGCGGCCATTGTTCATCTGGAGGGGACTTCTGCAATTCGGCCAGTTGACCAACGGCACTCTTATTGTTCGCCACCTCCAGGATGAGCCTTCGTAACTCGGCGGTGTGTCCTGGATTGTAGATGTAGCCCTGATTCACCGCCTCTAGCAGTTTCATCCGGGCTCTTTCGTCGGTGGCGGTACGGTTAAAAAGAGTCTCGTAAATCAGCGCCTCGGTAATCCTCTGCCGGCTGGGCTCGTCCGCTAAAAGCGCGTTAATGAGTCTCTGGCGGTGCGTCGCGTCGGCGGAGATGGCTTCGCTGAGCCTCTGGAGACAAGCGGGGTCAGTAGAGATGGCCCTGGTGAGTTCCACGCGCAGGGCCTCGTGGTCGCCAATGCGTTTAAAGATGACGTTCCACGTCGAGCCGGAGACGTCATCCGTGAGCGTCGTCCGCATCATCTCGCTGAACTTCTTGACGTCATAATAAAACCTGCGCGACGAGTAGATGGCCGTGACCAGCGCGCCGCCCAGCGCGAACGCCCCGGCAATGAGGGCGGCGAGGACAGGGTTCCCGAGGAGCGCGCCCGAACCTGCGCCATCGGCGGTCTTGGTCCCTCCCTGCGAAGAAAAGTTGGCGGAGGGCGAGGAGTTGACAATCGCCGGCGTACCTGTGGCCACCGGCGTACCTGTTGCCGTCGGCGTGGCCGCTGGCCTGCTTCGCGGCTGGGCCGAGATGTAGAGCGCCGCCGCCATCAGCGTCACCAATGAAGTACAGAGCGCAAACCCGAGCCTCCGTCGGCCCGTGTCATGACCCCCGGCATGTGAGGGCAGCGGTCGTCCGCCACAACTACCCGTATGACTCATGGCTCATGAACAAGCGCGATGCGTTGGGGGGCGCTGCAAGTAGGCTACGCGACTGAAGACAGAGCCGCCCCGCCGCCTCTTCTAAAGAACCCAGGCGGGAACATCACGTACATTGACGCGAGTTCCTCCACTGCGTGGATGTGGGTTGACAGATGATCTTTTGTCATGCGCTGGATGAGGTTGTTTCGGTAACCTTTCGCTCCCGCCGCGAGAAGGCGGGGCAGCTTCAGACGGCAAAAGCCCTTGAACACGCTCAGTATATATAACGACGCCCGCCAGGCGTCAATAGAAATCCGAGCCCTAATCTGGTTTACATTTAACCGCATGAACCGACTTCTAAAACTCAGGGCGTAAGGTAGTTGTTACAGAATTGCCGAACTCGAACGCGCAGGATCTCTGCTACAACTTCTGGCCGAGGCCCCGCCACGTGCGCCCGCCAGAACGAGACTGACTCGCCTTTTTCAGGCTGCGAACTTTCGCGGATTACCGCGCCCGCACGCCGGCCTGGCGGGTCCTTCCCCGCCCTTGCAAACTGAGGGTGACGCGCGACCTCACCCCGTCGCTAGTGCCAGATTCGACCTCACTTCATTAACAACGGGGATTTTCGACCAGTGTTTATGCGGGCCCGGTGAGTCGTGGCGGGTTTTGGCGGGCGGTTTCAGGCCTCACGAGCCTCCTCGACATCCTCGCGGTCTCTCCTGGTGCGGTAGCGCCTCCCGGTCTTGGGCACGTAGCGCCGGCGCGCCCACCGGTTGTGGTAGGAGTTCGAGCACGACTTGCAGTCGGGGCGGCGCCCCAGGAGGCCGCCCTTCGCGGCGTAGAACTCCCCCGCGGGCTTACACTTACCGCACTTCGTGCACCTCTTCTCCGCCTGCTCGCTCATACGAATTCGTCACCAAGCTGCTGGTGAAATGAATTTAATTTCTGTAGCTGGCGACTAGTCGAGGTCGCGCGTCACCCTCACTTCGGATAGCCCGGGAAGGACCCGCGCCGACTCTCCTGACCAGCGCCGCCAGCCCCTGCTCGCCGCCCGAGGCCCGCGCCGTCACGCCCCTGACCCGCGTCTGCCGGGGCGGCCCGAGCAGCCCATCGAGCCGCCGCGCCAGGTGTTCCACCTCGGCCCGGTCGTCGGCCGGGCGCGGCCCGGCGGCCGCCTCCCGCTCCAGGTAGTAGAGCCACCTGCCCGACGCCTCCAGATGCACGACCGTGAACAGGCGCCACCCGTTGAGCTCGTGGTAGGCCCTGACGTCCTTCAGGTGCTGGCGCGCGTCCTGCGAGTAGCTGAGGTCTACGACTTTGTACTCCTTCACCGTGTCACCCCTTTCGCCCTGTGCCCCCGGCTCAGCCCATCCACCCGTGCGGCAGCACGGCGTCGGGTGGCGCCTCCGACGCCGCGCCCGGCGCCTCGACGAGGATGGCCCTGTAGACGAGCACCTTCAGCCTCGGCGCGCTCAGCACCAGCGGTAGGTCGGGGCAGCAGCCCGGGTGGAGGTGCTGGATAGTCCCGGGCTCGAAGGTCTCCTCCTGCTCCTCGACCCGCAGCGCGACGTCGAGCCCCAGCCCGTCGGCGTCCCGCATCAGGGAGTTGAGACGCCTGACGAGCTGGTGGATCTCGACGGCGAGTGCCAGCTCCTCGGGCGTGAAGGCGGCCACGACTCGACCCCTCCCGGCTCAGAGGCCGATGGCCGCGATCTTCCTCAGGAGCTGGTCGAGGTACTGAGCCTCGAAGGCGACGAACTGCCTCTCGGGCTCGAGCGCCTCGGTCTCTACCTCACACTCCATCCGGCCATCCTGGTGCAGCGCGATGACGCTCGCCCGCTTCGTCCCCAGCATCACGGTCGGGCTGTTGAGCCTGCGCACCCGGTCGTTGAACCAGTTGGTGAAGGCCGCCCCGGCCGCGGCGTAGGGGAAGGCGACGGCTCCGCGCCGGCCGGTCTCGCCGGCGGGAGGCGTCGTGGGGTCTGTCGTCTCGGTAGTCTCCTGTGTCAGCTCCTCACTCATGGCTCTGCTCCTTTGCGGTTAGTGGTTGAGTTCGTACCAGCCTCAGGCGGCCTTCACTGCCCCCTGGTCGGGCGGGTACAGGCGTGTGTAGGCGGGGTGAGGCCTGGCCGGCTCCTGCGCGCGGGGCCGGCTCAGGAACTCCCCCAGCGCCGAAGACAGCTCCTCCAGCTGGTGGCGCAGCTCCTCGGACTGCTCGTTGACGTGCCCCTCGCGGATGCACCTGAGTAAGGAAGTCGTCCACGTGAGCTGCGAGATCGTGTCCATCGACTTCTCGACCAGCTTCGAAGGCCTCTCGGGCTTCGCCTTTGGGACGTTCCGCTCCAGGGGTGCGGGGGCGCCGCGGCCCGCCGAGATTCGCTCCAGCTTCTCCACCCGGTCTAAAGGTAGCAGCAGGTCCGCGGAGATCTGCTCTCTGGTGAGCCCGAGGCGCTTGGCCAGGCGGACGGCTGTCGCGTAGTCGTCGACCGAGTAGCGGCGGCCGTGCGAGGCGTTGGCGGCCGCGGCCCGGCGGAAGAGGTCGATGTCATCGGCCACCTCCTCGAGTGAGCAGAGGACGTGCGTGGCGTGCTCGCGCTCGTAGGCGGTCTTGCGGTGGAACCCGTCGATGACGCGGTAGGTCTTCGCGCAGACGCGGATGGGCGGGAACTTCGCCCCGGCCCGCAGCGCCTCGCGGAACTGCTCGACCGTGGCGCCGTCGACCTCCGAGCGCGGGTAGAGGCGGTAGTCCTCGACCAACTCGTCGATGGGGAGCGTCTTGATGTCCGGCTGCTTCTGCTGCTTCATACTTCGTCGCCCCTTGGTAGGGTCAGTGCCGTGCCGTGCGGTGGCTTGCCGTGCGTTGCCAAGGCTCGGGTGGCCACGCCGTGGGAGTCGTCGAAAAGAGCGTCATGAACCGTGCCGTGCCTGGCCGTGCGAGGCGGCGCCGTGCCTGGCCCTGCGGTGCCGAGCGTGGCCGGGCCGTGAGAGCCCGTAGTCACTCCAGGACGGTGAAGCGGCCGAACCAGCCGGTCTTCTCCGGCCGGTAATCGCCGATGCCGATCCGCGCCCCGGCGTCCGCGAGGAACATCCGGAGCAGCTCCTGCGGCTTGTCGTGCGGGAGCATCTCCGTGTCGGCGACGAAAGTGAAGGTGGCGCGCCAGTCCCGGACGAGCGGGCGCGCGCGTGCGACCGCGCCGCGCCCCTTGATGACGGCGCGGCGGAGGTCGATCTCGTACTCGGTGACCGGCTCGTCGCGGGAGTCGAAGAGCGGCAGCAGCTCGGCGGGGCGGATCTCTATGTGTGAGACGAAGCCCTTCCAGCTACGGGTCTTGTACTTGAAGCCGGCGGCCGCCGTGATCATCGCGTTGCGGACGGCGATGGCCGGGACGGCCAGGACACCTTCGGCAGTGCGGTAGGTGCCGCCCTCGGCCTCCTCCTCCGGGGTGGGGATCCGCTTCTGCCGCGAGGGCGTGGCGCCGCTCTGCGCGAGCATGCCGCGCGGGTTGTTGAGCAAGATGGGCGAGAGCCCTTGGATGGTGTAGGTCAGCTGCTCGATCCGCACGGTCAGTCCTCCCTCAGTCCGACTTCCTCCAGCACATCCTGCCACTCCTCCGTGGCGTCGCCGCTCGGGAAGGGGTTGACGGGCAGCGGGCCGAACTCCTCCATGTAGCAGTCGAGGAGTTCGCCCGTCGCCGCCAGGTACTCGTCCGCCTCCATGAGTTCCGCGCGGGCCGTGCGCAGCCTCTTGCGCGTGAGCCCGAGCCTCAGCTCGGCGAGGGCGGCGCGCCTGGCGTCCCGCTTCGCCCGCGCCCACAGCGCCAGGCAGCCGACGAGCGCGGCGCCGGTGGCCGCGGCCGTGAGCCAGAAGGCGAGGCGGCGGGCGCGCGCGGCCACGTTACTCGTCCTCCCCGTCGAGGCCGTCGTCCTCGTCCTCGTCGTCCTCGTCGAGGAGTTCGTCATCACCCTCGTCGCCGGCGACGTCGTCCCCTTCGCCCTCGTCGAGGAAGGCGCGGCCGCCCGCGATGACCGGAGGGGCGCCGCGGCCTCTCCGCGACTCGTCGAGTTCGGCGAGGAGGCGGCCGACCTCTTCGGCCATCCGGTTCGTCGGCGGCGACCAGTACCAGCGGGGGTGCTCGCCGTACCTGAGTGTGAAGTCTCTGAGCGCCATCTCCATGTGGCGCAGCGCCCTCAGCTCCCCCTCGGTCGGCTTGCGCTCCTCGATCATCGAGAGCGCCTCGGCGCGGCTCACCACGTTCATCGAGTGGTCGAGGAGGCCGCGGCCGCAAGCCGGGCAGAGGGCGACGCCGAACCACTGCCAGTCGCCGCGGTCCACGTCCTGGCGCCTGCCGCAGGGGCAGCGGACGCGCGCCGTCAGGGCGGTCGTGCCGAGCAGCTCCGCCCGCTCAGGCGACTGTCCGCCGGCGGGCTGCTCGTCGGCCGCGGGTTGAGTTCGGTCGTGGGGGTCGTCGATGGCCATCGGTCTCTAGTCTTCCCTTCCCTGTGGTCTGCGCCGGCGGTAAGGCAGCGAGGCGAGCGCCGACGTCCTCCGCTTGGCCGCCTCGCCGCGGCGGTCGTAGATGGCCGTCGTCTCGGCCGACGTGTGGCCGAGCAGTGACTGCACGCTCCCGATGTCGGCGCCACAGTCGAGCAGTGACGTCGCGAAGGTGCGCCTCAGGTCGTGCGGCGAGATGCGGGGGATGCCGGCCTCGCGAGATCTCTTCCGGAGGGCTTTGTAGACGGCCTGCGCCGAAAGCCTTCGAAGCACGATCGTGCCCTGCTTCGAGACCGGGCAGAGCAGCGGGCCGGGAGCGTCGCCGCGCGCGCGCAGCCAGGCATTCAGTGCCCGGCGGGTGCCGCCGTCTTCGAGGTAGACGAGCCTCTCCTTGTCGCCCTTGCCCCTGACGCGCAGCGAGTGATCGCGTCGCGAGTAGTGAGAGAGGTCGAGCGAGACGGCCTCCGCCCTCCTGAGGCCGGCGCCGGCGAGTAGCGCGACGAGGCAGGCGTCCCGACTGCCCGCTGGCCCCGGGGAGCGTTCGCACGCCCTGAGGAGTGAAGAGATCTCTTCGCCGGTCAGGGCGCGGCCGCGCGGGAGGCGCGAGCCCCTGACGCCGCGGACGTCGCCGACCCTCTGGTACTCCTCGGCAGTCATCAGCCCCGTGTGCCAGGCGCAGCGCGCCACGCCCTTGAGCGCCGAGAGCACGGCGTTGACGGTGGCCGGGGCCGCTCCCGCCTCGCGGAGGCGGAAGAGGACGACGGTCACGGACTCGAAGGAGAGCCGGCGGTGCGGGGCCATCAGGCGCGCGGCCAGGCATAGTCTGGAGCGCATCGAGCGGCGGCCCGAGGGCTGTAGGCCGGCGAGGTAGAGCGCCGCCGGAGAGGGGTCGCCGGCGGGCGAAAAGAGCGTTGCAATTTCTGCGCGGGCGGGCGAGGCGGCGGAAGTCCCGGCGCGGGGTGCTTTAAGTGGTAGTGGCCTTCCAATGGTCTAAACAAAACTTTAAAGACAGGCAAGATATTCTGGCACTCGGGAGGCTGTCGCCTGAGGCTGTTTCTCAAACCGTTGACACCCCGCCCCTCCCCTAATACCCTCCCCCGCGCTCTTCCCAACTTGCCGCCGGAGCTGAACAGCGGTGGCCAGCCTGGAGGCGGACATTCTAACCATTGACACCCCGCCCCTCCGGTAATATCCTCCCTGCACCAAGGGGTTTCCTGCTGACGAGTGCTTCGCTCAGCCTCACAATCTTGATGTCCATCTTGACCAGTAGTCCCCGGTGAGGCAATTTACTTAGAGCCGCCGAACCAGGGCGCGGCCACCCGGGATGACCCACGCCGTTTGCCGGAGGTATAGATGAAAATCTTTGTGAGTTTTCACGACGAAGACGAGGGGCTTTACCGCCAAATCAAAGGCGCGTTAAAACAGATCGGCGGGGTCGACGTCTACCGCCGCTCCCTCGACGGGCTCGGCCACAGGGAGCTGTTCGACGCCGAAAGACTATACGAAACGCTGAGTTGCCCCGACCTGGCGGTAGCCATAATATCCCCGCACCAGTGCGCCGACCCGTGGTTCCAGCTCGAACTACCCGCCCTGTTCGCCCTTGAAAGTCGCCTCAAGTCGGACCTCATACTGCCCGTCCTCGCCGGCGACGTGACCGAGCAGCAGGTGCCTCTGTACCTCCGCGGCAGGGAATACGTTGACTTCAGAAATTCCGCTGACGTGGGAATGGCGCGCCTAGCCGAACTCGTCGCCCGGGCGAGTGAGCGAAACGCGGCGAAGGTATTTTTGGTGCACGGCCACGATAATGAGGCCAAGGAGTCCGTCGCCAGGTTCATCGAGCGGCTGGGGCTGGAGGCGGTCATCCTCCACGAGCAGGCCAACCGTGGTAGGACCATCATCGAGAAGCTCGAGCATCACGTGGACGCCTGCTTCGTGGTCGTGCTGCTGACGCCCGACGACGTCGGCGCCACCCGCAAAGACGCCGGCAGCCCTCAGCCCCGGGCCCGGCAGAACGTGATCTTCGAGCTGGGTCTGTTCATAGGCAAATTAGGCCGCGGCCAAGTGTGCGCGTTACAGAAGGGGGCTCTCGAGTTGCCCTCCGACTACCACGGCGTCCTGCCCGTGCTGATGGACGAGGGGGGCGGCTGGAAGGCGCAACTGGCGGAGGAGCTAAGACAGGCGGGCTGTGTCATAGACATCAACAGGGCGTTACTATGACCCGGCCGCGGCCCGCCGGTCGGTCCCGGCAGAGGCGCCGGCAGCGCGCCTGTTAACACGTTCGGGCCGGCCTCACGCTTACGCCCGCCCGCGCACGAGGCGGCCTCTCTCACCGGGGGAGCAAATCGAATGTCCGAGCACGCGCTGCTTTTGATGGGTGGCATCGGGGACTTCCTCCACTACCTCACTAGGCTGACCGCGTTCCTAAAGGGCAGGCGCTGCGGGTCGGGCGGCCCGCACGTCTTCGTCGAGAGCGTCGTCCCCG
>Ga0196962_10000232_pt1 | contig 27799 bp, 25 predicted proteins | sample S3v_20metaG_FD_183186 | JGI IMG/M metagenome (GOLD analysis project Ga0196962, IMG submission 183186) | Soil microbial communities from Anza Borrego desert, Southern California, United States - S3+v_20 | ecosystem: Environmental > Terrestrial > Soil > Desert | place: USA: California | collected...
GGCGTCGGGCCGCACGTCGACCGCCGGGCGCACCGGCTCCTCGGGCGCCGAGTCCCTCTCCGCGGCCCGTGGCGCCAGCGACGGGAAGCCTCCGTCGGCCGCGCAACCGGCGGCCGCGAGCGCCGCTCCGGCGGCCATGGCGAGCGGGAATGGAGCCCTCATCCCGCCTCCCTATTGCCCCCGCGGGCGCCCGGCAACGGGGGTTGCGCCCCCCGATGGCAGCCCCTATGTCGCAGCCTCCCGCGCGCCCGTAGCTCAGCTGGATAGAGCACCAGACTACGAATCTGGGGGCCGGAGGTTCGAATCCTTCCGGGCGCGCCAGCCTCCCCGAAAAGCCGGACATGGCGTCTGCGCCGGGCCGAGCGCCGCTTCATCGCCTCGATGTCGAGATCCGCGATCGGGGGAAGGAGCCCTGGATAATCAGCAGCCGATCTCCGAACCCGGGATCACCCCCGGTTCGGCTTGGCCGGCCGCGAGCCATTCCGCGACGAGAGGATGGTTCAGCAGGCTGTCGCCGTAGCAAGCGGCGCGGCCGCTCAGAGCGATGCCGTAAGTCTGGAACCGGGTCGCAATCGGCGCGAACATGATGTCGGCGCCGCCAAACGCGCCGAACAGCCAGGGCGAGCCGAAATTGCCGCTGCCTTCCCAGATCCGGATCGTCCTCCGGATATCCCGTTCGATGGCCGGCGAGACGACGGCCCGCCGTCCGCGCGCCCGGGTGTTGCAGGGCATCGCGTCGCGCAGGTCCGCGAAGCCTGAATGCACCTCTGCGGCATAGCTGCGCGCCCGCGCCCGATGGTCGGCGCGCGTCGGCCAGACCGACGGATGACGCTCATGCAGATATTCGAATATCGCCAGCGTGTCCCAGATCGCCAGGTCGCCGTCGAGAAGCACGGGGACCAGGCCCGTCTCGCCGCCGAGATCCGCGACCATATCGCGCGCCCCCGGCGAATAGATCGGCACGATCGTCTCCTCGAAGTCGATGCCGATCAGCCGCATCATGAGCCAGGCCCGCATCGACCATGAAGAATAGTTCTTGTTGCCGAGGATGAGCCGGTAGGTCATCGATCCGCTCCCTCGGAGGGCACGATCTCGTTGAATTCCAGAACGTTCCCGTCCGGATCGCGGATGAAGCAGGTCAGCCGCCGCCCCCAGTCGACGGGCCCTTCGGTGATCGGGCATCGAATTCGCGCGAACCGCTCCATCGCGCGGTCGAGGGTGTCGACGACGAAGGCCGCGTGGGTCACGCCCGGCCATTTGTCGGGCTCGTCGAGCAGAACGTTGGCGCCGCTCGGCCTCGGCACGCCGTTGAAGATCAGATTGATCCGAACCCCCGCCTCGTTGACGATCTCGGCGACCCGTTCGTTGGAGCAAGTCGGATCGACCCTGAAGCCGATCGCCTCGTAGAAGCTCAGGGCGCGCGCCCGGTCCGTCACTCGGATGCCGACATGATCATACCCCGTGATGTGCATCGCCATTCTCCCGGCACCCCGATGCCTGGGATCGATCCGAGGGAAAAACGAGAAGCGCTCGACGATGGCGTGAACGATATTCACCAATACCCGCCTTGGCCCTCGAATTTGGACTGGACTGGTGAAGTCTCCGGCGCAAACTGTCGTCATGCCTGTCCGCCCTCCGTCCCTCCGCGCCATCGCGGCCTTCGAAGCCGCCGCTCGCACCGGAAGCTTCGCCCGCGCCGCCGAGGAGCTCAACCTGACTCCCGGCGCGGTCAGCCATGCGATCCGCGGGCTGGAGCAGCGACTGGGGCAGCCTCTATTCGAACGGCGGGGCCGAACCGTCCGGCTCAGCCTCGCGGGCCAGGAATTCGCGGCCCGAGTCCGCATGGGGCTGGCGCTTCTGCTCGACGCCTTCGGTCCGGACCCGGCCGCCACGGCGGACGCGCTGACGATATCGACGACGCCCTCGATCGCCCGAAAGCTGATCGTGCCGCGGCTGGCGGGAATCGAGGAGGCATTTCCCGGGTTGAGGATCGACCTCAAGGTCACGGACGCTCTGGAGGATTTTGCTTCCGGAAGGGTGGATCTGGCGCTTCGCTTCGGCCCGGGCGAATGGGCCGGCCTGAACAGCCTCATTCTCGGGCGCGAGACCCTGATCCCGATGTGCAGCCCGGCCTATCGCGAGCGAATTTCGTTGCGCGGCCCGGCGGAGCTGAAGCGGTGCAGGCTGATCCGCCACCCCGCAAGCTCGTGGCGGCTTTGGCTTGGACCGCTCGGGCTCGATGAGGCGGACTACCGATCGGATCTTCTGATCGACGATGGCGCGACGGTGCTCGACGCCGCGATGATGGACCGCGGCGTCGCGCTGGGGCGGGTGATTCTGGCGGCGGAAGATATCGCCGCGGGACGCCTGGTCTGCCCTTTGCCCGGCGAGGTCGAGGCCGAATATGTCTATGCCTCGGCCTGGCCTCCGAACGGCCCGCGCCGAGCGCTCTCCGAGCGCTTTTCCGAGTGGTTCGCCGCGGACCTGGCCGACGCTCGCGGCCACGCCGACCGGCTTCAGCCATGAGGCGACGGAAGGGAAGGGCTTGCGGCAGCCGTGCTCCGGTGGCCGCCATCATCCCTCGAACGTCCGCAAGGTCGGCCCGCGGTCGCTCCACGGGCCTTGGCGGACCGTCAGGATTGCGAGACGGAGCGAGCCTTCACCTGGAGCCGGTCTCGACCGAGAAGGGATCGGTAGCCGTCAGTACGTCCAGGACAGACACCCGATCCCACCATCTCTGCAAGGCGAGGTGAGGAGCAAGCGCCGCCTTCCCCTCCTCGGCGCGCACGAAATAATCCATCATCGGAGCAAGATGGCAGTCGGCAAGGGTGACGTCGCGCCCGCTCAGCACCTCGCCCTCGCCCGCGACTCCGTCCAGAAACGACAATATTCTCCGCGATGCTTCCAGGCCTTGCTCGACCTCCTCGCGGCGCGACGGCTCGCCGAAATAAGGGCGGAAGAAGGCGTGAGAAGACACTTGCCTGACCATCGGCCAGTAAGCGTAGGCGTCGATGACCGCGATGACCTGGTCCATTCTGGCCAGCGCGGTCGCACCCTCGGGCTGCAGCGGCCGACCCTTGAAAGCCCGATCGACATAGCGAGTGATCGCGCTCGTTTCGAAAAGCGTGAACGCGCCATGGGTAAGTACGGGAACCCGGCCGAACGGATGCAGCCTCAGATAGTCCTCGGAGAGCTCGGCGAACGGATCGACCTCGATCGTCTGGTGCTCGACGTCCTTGAAGAGCAGAACCAGCCGGGCGATCCGGTTGTAGACGCTGTATCGGTAGCCATGAAGATGGACCGGATCCGCCATCGCCGCCTCTCTGGATTTCCGGCGAGGGTAAGGGCCATTGCCGACGCAGACAACGGGGCTCGAAGCCGTCATTCCGGCCCACGATCGGCACGCCAGCAACGGCCTCGCGCGGTGCTCCCGATATCGAAAACCCGTTAGGATCGATGCTCCGGCTCACGCCGGCGGCCTCGCTTCCCCCGCCGTACCTGACGCGCCGTCCGCGCTTCCACATTGTCTCCGAATTGGACGAGTTGCGTCCGCGCCGATTCAATCGGGGGGTTCCTCGCGGGGCTTCGGAGAGGCTAAAAACAGGGGCGTGCGGGGCCGGCCGCGGCGGCCCTGGCGCCGCCTTCGATTCGGAAAGGTTCGGTTATGGTCGTGGGGCTGGCCGAGTTCAGCGAATGGTCGCAGAAGCTCTCGAAGCTCTACGACGATGCGGACCTCATCCTGGAGGGGCTGGACGGCCTCGGCCTCTACCAGGCCGGCGGCCATCTCAGCCTGGCGATGGAGGCCATGCTCCAGGCCCACCGGGCGCGGCTCACCCGCGACTGACGCCCATCGCCGCCGCAGCCCCCGGCGTGCGGCGGCGGATGACGAGCGCCGCGTGGCCGTGCTAAAAGACGGGCTCGCTGTGCGGAGGGAGGCCCGGTTGAGGTTCATGCTTTGCCTTGCGGCGGTCGCCGCCGCCGCCGCCCCCGCTTCCTCCTCTTCCGCCCAGTCGCAGCGACAGCCGCCGGCCCCGACCGCGATCGCCGTCGGCCAGGCCCATGACGGCGAGCTGACGCCGAACGACGCCCAGCGCCGCTCCGGCAAATATGAGGACGTCTATATCCTCAGCGGCCGGCGCGGCGGCCGGGTCGACCTTCGGCTCAGCTCGACCGACTTCGATTCCTATCTGGCCGTGACCGGCCCGCGGGGCTTCAGCGTGGCGAACGACGACGAGGAGGGCGACGAGGAGGTCGTCGACAGCCGACTCGTCCTCGAATTTCCCGCCGACGGCGACTACCGGGTGACCGTCACCACCCTGCGTGCGGGCGAAACCGGCGCCTATCGGCTGCAGGCTTCGGCGCCGCCGCCCGGAGTGCCGGCCGCGGCGCCCGAGCCCGCCGAGCCGATCACCCTCGGCGCCGCCGTCGGCGGCCGGCTCGAGCATGGCGACGGCCGATTGAGCAGCGGCGAATATTCCGACCGCTACCGCTTCTCCGCCCGACGCGGCCAGCGCGTTCGCGCCGAGCTCAGCTCGGGCAAGTTCGACGCCTATCTCATGCTCCGCCGCCCCGACGGAAGCCAGGACGACAGCGACGACATTCTGGTCGACGGGCGGACGTCGACCGACAGCCGGATCGACACCGTGCTTGCCGAGGACGGCGAATATGTCCTCGTCGTCACCTCCTTCCAGCCCGGCGAGACCGGTGACTACAGGCTGACCGTGGCGCCGAGTCCGGGGCATCCGCGCCAGGCCGGCGTTCCCGGCGGAGCGCGGGTGCTGGCTCTGCTGGTCGGAGTCTCCGATTATGGCGGCCGAACCTCCAACCTCGCCCATACCGACGAGGACGCCCGGCAGCTGTTCGGCAGCCTGGAGGCCGCCGGCCTGCTTCATCCGGCCAGCATGGTCCTCACCAACGAGGAGGCGACCGCGAAGGGCGTCGCTCAGGCCTTTGCCCGCGCCGCCGCGCAGGCCGGACCCAACGATCTCTTCCTCTTCTTCTTCTCCGGCCATGGCGACCAGATCGACGTCGCGCCCGACGCCCGGGAGCTTGACGGCCGGAGCGAGACGATCGAGCTGTTCGATTCGGCGATGACCGACGCCGAGCTCGCGCCCTTGTTCGCCAGCGTGCGAAGCCGGATCGCGCTGGTGGCCATCGACGCCTGCTATGCGGGCGGCTTCCGCAATCTCGTCGACCGGCCCGGAGTGATGGGCCTGTTCAGCTCGGAGGAGGATCTCACCAGCCTCGTCGCCAGCCGCTTCAAGGCCGGCGGCTTCCTCGCCTACTTCCTTCGCTCGGCCCTCACGGGGGAGGCCGACGACGACGGCGACCGGATCGTCACGGCCGGCGAGCTCGGCGCCTATGTCAGGCGCCGCTTCCGCCGCGAGGGCGACATTCCGGCGACGACCCGCGAGGACGAGCGCAGCTTCCAGAACCTGGTCGTGGAGCGGGGCGGAGTCCATGTCGAGGACGTCGTCGTCCGCCTCGGCGCCGGCCGGCAGTTGGCGAGCGCCCAGGCGCCGGCGCCGATCCGGGCGCCCGTTCCCGCGACCCCGGACATCAAGCGGCTTCGGGGGAAAGTTCACCGGGGGCGAGCGAACTAGCCGACCCCGGACCCTGAAGGAAGATGGACCCCGGAACAAGTCCGGGGTGACTGTTCGAAGGCGCGATCTCGCGCCGATCGAGCTATTTCTTGGCGGCGTGCTCGGGCTTTCCCTTGCGCTTGGTCGAGGCCATCTTCTCGAGCTCCTTCTCGCTCATCGATTCCGCCATCTGCTTGGAAGGCCCCTTGAGCTTGCTCTTGGGCGTGTCGCCGCGCTTGGCCGACAAGGCGGCGCCGGCCGCTTTCTGCTGGGAACCGGATTTGGCGGGCATTGGGCATCTCCTTTCGCTCCGGCAACGGCTTCGCCGGATCGAGGTTCCTCAGAGGAGCTCGCCCAGATCGAGGCCCTCGTAGAGCGCTCGCCGCGCCGCCTCGATCCGCTCCCACAAGGCCGGCTCGGCGAGGTCGGGCGGGGCGATCCGCTCCGGCCACCAGCGCGCGATGCAGCGGCCGACGGCGTCCAGCTTGGCCTCGTCGAGCAGGAAGCGCGGATCGACCGTGGCCGGATCGGCGACGACCCTCAGCCGAAGGCAGGCGGGGCCGCCGCCATTGGCCATGGACTGGCGGACGTCGACGACGCAGAGCCGGCGGATCGGGGCGTTGCCCGCGACCATCTCCTCGAGCCAGGCCCAGAGGCCGGGCGTCTCCCGCGCCTCCTCGGGCAGGACCAGCGCCATGCCGCCTTCCGGCAGGGTGACCAGCTGCGCGTTGAACAGATAGGATTTGATCGCATCCTCGAGGGTGGCGACGCTCGCCGGCACCTCGACCACCTCGAGCTCGGGAAGAAGCCGCCTCAGCGCCGCGTAGAAGCCCGGCCGGTCCTCGAACGCCTGCTCGTGAGCGAATAGGACGTTCTCGTTCGCCACCGCGACCACGTCGTTGTGGAAGGCGCCCGCCGCGATCGCCGCCTCGGACTGGGCGACGAACAGGATCCGGTCGGGGTCGAGCCGGTTCAGGCGCGCCACCGCCTTGCAGGCCTCGACATGCTGGCGCGCCGGAAAGGCGCCGCCGCGAACGCCGTAGACGAACACCTCGACTCCGGGCGCGCCGTGGCCGGCGCCGAGCCTCATGTGGTTGGCCGCGCCCTCATCGCCGAAAGCGGGCGGGACCGGCGGGTGGACGGCGAAATGCCCTTCGTCGGCGAAGGCGAGCCGAAGCTGGGCGAGGGTGGCCGGCCATTCGTGGCTTCGGTGCGCCATCGTCCTCAGATTGGCGACGGTGAGGTGGCAGCGGCCGTCGGCGGTGTCGGGGCCGGGGGAGACCGTGGCCGCGTTCGCCGCCCACATCGCCGAGGCCGAGAAGGCCGCCGGGCGAAGCTCCTCCGGCACCTCCTCCGGAGCCGTTCCGAGCGCTTCAAGCCACGCGCGGTTCGGCCGGGGATGCGGGAGAAGCAGGCCCTGGGCGAGCCCCAGCGCCATATTGTGCCGCATCTTCTCGACGCCCTGAAGCGCCGCCGCTCGCGGGTGGGCGATCATGCCCTTGTTGGTGGTCGAGGCGATGTTGCCGACGCTGAGCCCCGAATAATTGTGGCTCGGGCCGACGATGCCGTCGAAGTTGATCTCGACCAGCGCCAATGTTCAGCGCCCCATCGCCAGGAAGCGGTCGCCGGGCGCGATGCCGAGCAAGGCCGCGCTCTTCCGGTCGACGGTGGCGGCGCCGCCTCGCGCCGGATGAACGCGCCCGTAGCAGGCGGCGAAATCCTTGAGCTCACCCGCCGCCAGTATCGCCTTGTGCCCGCTCTCGTCGTCCTTCGCCTCGGACAGGGTGAAGGCGCGCGCCTCGCGGACGCTCCGGATCTGGTCGGTCGCGGCGCACATGGTCGGCCCGCCGTCGAAGATGTCGACATAGCCGTCGGCGTTGAAGCCCTCGAGCTCGAGCATCTTCATCGCCGCCCGTCCGGACGGATGCGGCATGCCGAGCACCGAGCGCGCGCTTTCCGGAAGCATCGCCGTGTAGATGGGAGTCTTCGGCATGAGGTCTGCGATGAACTGGGTGCCGTGGGCGCCGTTGAACTCGTCCGCCTCCTGGAAGCTCATTCCGAAGAAGCGGCCGGCGATCGCGTCCCAGAAAGGCGAGCCGCCGCCTTCGTCGATCACCCCGCGAAGCTCGGCGATGACCTTGGCGGCGAAGCGGGCGCGATGGAGCTTGATGAACAGATAGCGGCTGCGGGCGAGCAGCATGCCCAGCCCGCCGGCGCGCTCGCCGGGATGGAGGAACAGCCCGCCGACCTCCGAACAGCCCTCGAAGTCGGTGCACAAGATCAGCATCTCGGCCCGGAAGGTTCGCCCGAGCTCGCGCGAGGTCTGGCTGAGCGTGCTGATCCGGTAGCTGTAGAAGGGCTGCTGCATGCCGACCCGGCTGAAGATCTGGCAGGTGCCCCGTATCTGTCCGGTCTCGGCGTTCTCGAGGACGAAGAAGAACAGGTCGCCCTCGGGCGAATCGGATTCGCGCGAGAAGGCGTCCTCGGAGCGGCTCAGCTTGGCGACCAGGGCGCCGCGGTCGGGCGGCAGGTTGGTGAATCCGCCGCCGGTCAGCTTCGCCATCTCGTAGACGGCCTCGAAATCCTGGTTCCGGGCCGGCCTTACCCTGAAGCTCACAAGCCCTCCCCATCGCCCAGGCGAGCGATGACCAGAGCCGACAATCGCGCGCGCTCGGCGAGGCTGGCGACGATCAGATATTCCTCCTCGCTGTGGATGGCGCCGCCGCGGACCCCCATCGTGTCGACCACCGGCACGCCGCAGGCGGCGATGTTGTTGCCGTCGCAGACGCCGCCGGAATCGCGCCAGCCTATGTCCTGGCCCAGCTCGGTCCCGCAATCCCGGACCAGCGCGAACAGCTTCCCGGCCTTGCCGTCGATCGGCTTGGGCGGCCGTCCGAAGCCGCCATGGACGTGGATCCGGACCTCGTGAGCCGCCGCCACCTCGGTCACGATACGCCCGATCGCCGCCTCGGCGCGAGCCTGGTCTTGCGGGGTCCGCGGGCGCAGATTGACCCGCAGCACCGCCTTGTCGGGAACGACGTTGTTCGGTCCGCCGCCGTCGATCCGGGCCGGGTTGACCTTGAGGCCCTGATCCTTCGCATTCCCCAGGCGAAGGGCGAGGTCCGCCGCGGCGAGAAGGGCGTTGCGCCCTTCCTCGGGATTGCGGCCGGCATGGGCGCTTCGGCCCTCGACGTAGAGGCTGAAATTGCCGCTTCCCGGCCGCGCCCCAGCGAGCGTCCCGTCGGGCAGCGCCGACGGCTCGTAGGTCAGGGCGGCACGCTTGCCGCGGGCCGCCCGGGCGATCAGCGCCGCCGATCCGGGGGAGCCGACCTCCTCGTCGCTGTTGATCACCAGCTCGTAGCCGAGCCGCGCCGCCAGCGGAGTCGCCTCGACCGCCTGGAGCGCCGCCAGCAGCACGGCCAGGCCGCCTTTCATGTCGGCGACGCCGGGACCGCCCAGAACCCGATCCTGCTCGCGCCAGAAGACGCCCTGGAAAGGATGGTCGGCGCCGAACACGGTGTCCATATGGCCGGTGAAGAGCAGCTGCACCGGCGCTTCGGGGCGTACCGCCAGATGGAGGTTTCGGCCGTGCGCCATCGGGTTCAGCGAGCCGTCCGCCGCCATCCCCTCTACCGGCGCCGGATCGAGGAGATGGAGAGCGCCGGGAAGGGCAGCGAAATCGTCGGCGAGCAGGGTCGCCACCCGGGCCAGGCCGTCGAGGTTGCGCGACCCGCTGTTCACCGACGCCCAGCGGTTCACCTGGTCGAGCATCGGCGCGTCGCCGCAACGCTCCACCGCTTCCCTCTCGATGGCCGAAAGCCCCCGCATGGCAGCCCTCTAGCCCGCCGCCGCGGCTAAAGCCAATCCGCGAAAAGCTCGAGCAGGTTCTCGTAGAGCTTCTTCTTGAAGGGGACGATCAGGGCCGGCAGCTCCGCCGGATCGGCCCATTTCCAGGCGCGGAATTCGGGGTGCGCCGTGGCGAGGTCGACATCCGCGTCGGTGCCGAGGAAGCGCGCCAGGAACCAGGTCTGCCGCTGGCCGCGCCATGGCTCCTTCCACACCTTGCCGATCAGGTCGTCGGGCAGATCGTAGGTCAGCTCCTCCTTCGCCTGGGTCACGATCTCGACCAGGTCGCGGCCGATCCCGGTCTCCTCCTCCAGCTCGCGAAGCGCCCCCTCGAGCGGCGCCTCGCCGGGATCGAGCCCGCCCTGCGGCATCTGCCAGGCTTCGAGCGTGCTATCGAGCCGCTGGCCGACCCAGACCTGCTTCGCCGGGTTGAGCAGCATCACGCCGACCGCGGGCCGGTAGCCGGAATCCCTCACCGCGCCGCCTCGGCGAGGATCAGCCTGAGGGCCGCGACGCAGCCCCCAATATCCTCGGCGGAGGAGGGGATGGCTCGGCGCAGGTTGATGAAGCCGTGAATGTTGCCCTCGGCCTCGCGGAACACGGTCGGCACCCCCGCCTCGATGCAGGCGGCGGCATAAGCTCGGCCCTGGTCGCGGATCGGGTCGAGGCTTGCGGTGACGACCAGGGTCGGCGGCATTCCCCCCTGGCTCTTCACCATCGGGGCGTAGCGCCAGTCGCGGGGATCGGCGGCATAGCATTGCTCGAACCAGTCCAGGCTCTCGTCGACGAGCAAATAGCCCTGGCCGAAGTCCGTTCGGCTCGGATAGCCCTTGTCGGGGTCGGCCGCCGGATAGATCGGCCATTGCGCCAGCACCGGCGCCTCCGCCGGCTCGTCGCGAAGCGCGAGGCTGACGACGATCGCGAAATTGCCCCCCGCGCTGTCGCCGCAGGTGACGAGGCCGGTCACCTCGCGCCCCAGCGCCGCCGGGCTTGCCGCCACCCAGCGCGCGGCCGCGATCGAATCCTCGATGCCCGCCGGCCAGGGATGCTCGGGCGCGAGCCGGTAGTCGACGGCGACCACGGGCAGGTCGAGGGCGCGCGCCATCTCGGCGCAGAACGGCTCGTGGGTATCGAGGTCGCCGAGGACGAAGCCGCCGCCGTGGAAGAAGAGGAGGAGCGGCCCGGCGCCGCGCCGCTCGCGCGCATCGTAGAGGCGCAGGGGGATGTCGCCGGCCGGCCCGGGGCAGCTGAGGTCGCGGATCACCGCCAGCTCGCCGGTCGGGGCGTCGGCGACGTGGCGCGACTTGACCATCATCAGCCGCGCCTCGGCGGGCCCGACCTCATGGCTGCTCGGGCCCGGCAGGTTGTTCAGCCAGTCGAGGAACAGGCGGACGTCCGGGCGGACATAGGGGTCGGCCATCGATCTTCCGTTTAACAAGCGATTCGGAAAGCCCTATTAGGGGAACGCGGCGTTGCCGCCACCTGTTGTGGCGCCGGCCCTGCACCGCTAGTCTGTTCTGCGCCGCACAATGAAGGAATCCGCGTTGGCCACGGCCACCCACTATCTCACCCCCGAAGAGGCTCGAAGCACCGAGGCGCCCGAAGCCGTGGTGGTTCGCTTCGCCGGCGATTCCGGCGACGGCATGCAGCTGACCGGCGGTCAGTTCACCCTGTCGACGGCGCTCGCCGGCAACGATCTCGCCACCTTCCCCGATTTCCCGGCCGAGATCCGCGCGCCGCAGGGGACGACCTTCGGAGTCTCGGCTTTCCAGATCAATTTCGGCTCGGCGGCGATCGAGACGGCCGGCGACGCTCCCGACGTCCTGATCGCGATGAACCCGGCCGCGCTCAAGACCAACGTCGCCGACCTCAAGCCCGGCGGCCTGATCATCGCCGACGAAGGCGAGTTCGGGCAGCGCAACCTCGCCAAGGCCGGCTACGAGGCCAATCCGCTCGAGGACGGCTCGCTGGCGCGCTGGCAGCTGGTGCGCTTCAACATCAGCCAGCTCACCCTCGACGCGGTCAAGCCGTTCGGGCTCGGCAACAAGGAAGCGCTGCGCTGCAAGAACATGTGGACGCTTGGCCTGGCGCTCTGGATGTTCGACCGCGACCGCGGCCCGATCGAGGCCTGGCTCAAGGCCAAGTTCGCCAAGGCGCCGGAACTTGCCGAAGCGAACATCGCCGCTCTCAATGCCGGCCACGCCTTCGGCGAGACCGCGGAGATCGGCGGTCCGCTCAAGCAGCATCATATCGATCCGGCGCCGGCGGAGCCGGGCCTCTACCGCACCGTCACCGGCGCCGAGGCGATCTCGCTCGGGCTGGTCGCGGGCGCCAAGCTCGCCGGCCTGGCCATGTTCTTCGGCGGCTATCCGATCACCCCGGCGAGCGCGATCCTCCACCATCTTTCGCGCCTCAAGGAATATGGAGTCACCACCTTCCAGGCGGAGGATGAGATCGCCGCCATCTCCGCCGCGATCGGCGCCAGCTTCGCGGGGCAGCTCGGAGTCACATCCTCGTCCGGGCCCGGCATCGCCCTCAAGACCGAGGCGATGGGGCTGGCGATCATGACCGAGCTGCCGCTGATCATCATCAACTCGCAGCGCGGCGGGCCGTCGACGGGGTTGCCGACCAAGACCGAGCAGTCCGACCTCTACCAGGCGGTCTACGGCCGCAACGCCGACGCTCCGCTTCCCGTCATCGCCGCCCGCTCGCCCGCCGACGCCTTCGAATGCGCGATCGAGGCATGCCGGATCGCCGTCCAGTACATGACCCCGGTCGTCCTGCTGACCGACGGCTATATCGCCAACGCCGCCGAGCCCTGGCGAGTCCCCGACATGGCCGGCTACGAGCCCTTCCCGGTCCGCTTCCACGACCGACCGCCGGAAGAGGGGGAGGCGGTCAATCCCTATGCCCGTGACGACAAGCTCGCCCGTGTCTGGATCAGGCCGGGGACGCCCGGACTGATGCACCGGATCGGCGGCATCGAGAAGAATGTCGGCACCGGCCACATCGACTACGCGCCGGAGAACCACCAGGCGATGACCGACATCCGCGCCAACAAGGTGCTCGGAGTCGCCCGCTCGATCCCGGCACAGGAGGTCTGCCTCGGCGAAGCGGGCGGCAGGCTGGCGGTGGTCGGCTGGGGCTCGACCTTCGGCCCGATCCACCAGGCGGTGAGGCGAGTTCGGCGCAACGGCCTCGACGCCTCGCACATCCACTTGCGCCACATCTGGCCGCTGCCCGCCAACCTGGGCGAATTGCTGCGGTCCTACGAGCGCATCATCGTTCCGGAGATGAATCGCGGTCAGTTGAAGACTCTGCTTCGCGACCAGTATCTGGTCGACGCCCGTCCGGTGAATAAGGTCTCCGGCCAGCCTTTCAAGATCGCCGAGATCGAGGCCGCCATTGCCGAGGCGCTGCGGTGAATCCGCCGCGGCTCATCCCGCTCGTCGTGATGCTGATCCTGGTGGTCGCGATCATTTATTATCTGAACTGAGGAATCTGCCGATGACCGAGATGGTCAAGCTGACGCCCAAGGACTTCGCGACGGACCAGGAAGTGCGCTGGTGCCCGGGCTGCGGCGACTATGCCGTGCTCAAGGCGGTGCAGCGGACGATGCCGGATCTCGGCGTCGACCCGGCGAAGACGGTGTTCGTCTCGGGCATCGGCTGCTCGAGCCGCTTTCCTTATTATATGGAGACGTACGGCTTCCACACCATCCACGGCCGCGCTCCGGCTTTCGCGACCGGGGTCAAGCTCGCCAATCCGGAGCTCGATGTCTGGATCGTCACCGGCGACGGCGACGCGCTGTCGATCGGCGGCAACCACACGATGCACATCCTGAGGCGCAACCTCGATTGCCAGATCCTGCTCTTCAACAACGAGATTTACGGGCTGACCAAGGGCCAATATTCGCCGACCTCGCGGGTCGGGACGAGAAGCCCGTCGACGCCCTTCGGCTCGGTCGACCGGCCAGTGTCGCCCTGCGCCTTCGCGCTCGGCTCGGGCGCCCGCTTCGTCGCTCGAGCGATCGACGTCAGCAAGTTCCTCCCGGACGTGCTCAAGGCCGCCCACGGCCATCGGGGCGCCGCCTTCGTCGAGGTGTTCCAGAACTGCATCGTCTATAATGACGACGTCTTCGCTTCCTTCACGGCCAAGGAGAGCGCCGGCAAGCAGCTCTGGCTCAAGCCGGGCGAGCCGATGCTGTTCGACGGCGGCGCCAAGGGCCTCGCCCTCGACCGCGAGCGGCTGATGCTGAAGGTCGCTGACGTCGTCGACGGCGACTGGCAGGCGGCCGACGTGATCGTCCACGATCCGCGCAACAAGGCCGTCGCGCACATGCTCATCGACATGCCCTTCGGGACTTTCCCGATGGCGCTTGGAGTCATTTACGACGATCCCCGGCCGACCTTCGAGAGCGCGATCCTGAAGCAGAATCGCGATATCGCCGCCGGCAAGCCGGCCGACCTGCAGGCGCTGGTCTCCAAGGGCCAGACCTGGGAAGTGGTCAAGGAGCCGCGCGAGATTTGACCCGCTCGGATCGAGTCCCGCTGGGATCGGGCTCGGCGGAAACGGGCTTCGGGCTCGCGGGGCGACGAACGGAGAAGAGCGAGCGCCGTCCATGCCGCCATCGCGCAGCCTCGGTTCGAAATGACCGCGCATAGGGGCCGCCACCTGGTCGCCGCCGACCGCCGCTTCGCGACCGGCGGCGGGCTCGCCGCGCGCCTGTTCGCCGGCGGCTTCTCGCGCCTGCTCGGGCGGATCGATCGCGGTCTGGTCGAGGGCCGGATCGACGTCACCCTGCCCGACGGCTCGTTGCGCATCCTCGGCGGGCGCGCCGCCGGACCGGTCGCGACGGTCCATCTGCGCAGCTGGCGCGCGCTCGTCCGTCTCGCCTCGTCCGGCTCGGTGGGCTGGTACAAGGCCTGGGCCCAGGGCGAATGGTCGAGCCCCGATCCGGTGCCCTTGTTCGACCTGTTCATGCGCAACGCGGTCCGCCTCGGCGATACCGGTCGGGCCAAGGGGCCCTGGAAGCTGGTCAACCGCCTCGTCCACGCCCTGCGCGGCAACGACAAGGTCCGGGCGCGCCGCAACATCGCCCACCATTACGACCTCGGCAACGATTTCTACGCCGCCTGGCTCGACCCGAGCATGACCTATTCGAGCGCCGTCTTCGCCGAACCCATCTCCGCCGCGGAGCCGCTCGAACAGGCCCAGCAGCGCAAGATCCGCCTGCTCCTCGACCGGCTCGAGCTTCGGCCCGGCCAGCATCTCCTCGACGTCGGCTGCGGCTGGGGCGCCCTGGCCGAGATCGCGGCGCGCGACTACGGAGTCCACGTCACGGGCCTTACCCTGTCGGCCGAGCAGAGGGACTATTGCGAGGCGAGGCTCGCCCGCGCCGGCCTCGCCGACCGGGCGACGATCCTGCTCAGCGACTATCGCGACCTCGCCGGCCGGTTCGACGCCGTCGCCAGCGTCGAGATGGTCGAGGCGGTCGGCCAGGAATATTGGCCGGCCTACCTCCAGAGCATCGCTCGGGTGCTCAAGCCGGGCGGCCGGGCGGCGCTCCAGCTCATCTCGATCTGCGAGGCGCTGTTCGAGCGCTATGCCGCCAACGCCGACTTCATCCAGGCCTATATCTTCCCCGGCGGCCTCCTCGTCAGCGAAGCGCGGTTCGGGCGCATCGCCGAGCAGGCCGGGCTGCAATGGCGCTACCGCCGCGGCTACGGCCTCCATTATGCCGAGACCTTGCGGCGCTGGCGCCGGCGCTTCGACCGCGCGGTGACGGCAGGGAGGCTTCCGGACGGCTTCGACGACGCCTTCCACGATCTGTGGCGCTACTATCTGATGTACTGCGAAGGGGGATTCCGCGGCGGCGGCATCGACGTCGTCCAAGTCACTCTCGTCAAGACCCCGCAATCCATGAAAAGCGATAGATGATAGGATGAGATTGCGTCTTTCCGTCGGGTAAGGCCTTCGCCCTTGAACTGGTCGCGACGGCCAATTGGCGGGACCTGTGAGACGGCTGATTTGGCCAGGTCCGGCACCGAGCTTCGCGGCAAGCAAAAAGGTGAGGTTCGACGCGGCACGTTTCTCGGCAGCGCCAGTCCGAATCAGCAGCTTTTCTGATCCTGATCATCCGGCGCCGTCGCAATTAGGCTATCGCGACGGGGGTATCGGGTTTAGCACAGGTTAGAAATAAGCTGGGGGGCTGCGGGACGATCATCCGATTGCCCGTCTCCACCGCGGTCAGGAGAACGTCCACGTGGAGACTTTCCGAATCCATCCCGCCGTCGGCATCGCCAGGGTCGGCAACAGCAGCGAATATGTCATCGCCCCGGAGACGATGGCCGGGGCGCCCATATCCCCAGGGTCGACGCTGACCGGCGGCTTGCCGATCCGGGCCGGCACCGAGGACGAGCCGGTGCGCAGCGGCGACGTCCGCGACTCCGCCGGCGCCCTCAAGCGTCACGCCGCGCGCTTCCGGATCTTCGCCTATCCCGAGACGGCCGAGGAGGTCTGGCCGCGCGGCGACGGGGTCGAGGTCAATATCGGCAGCGTCGTCGGCGGGCGAACGGTCGCCGACATCGTCTGGACCGTCCACGTCGCCAACAAGAAGGCGAATGCCTTCGTGCTCAGCGAGAGCGGCCTCCAGGGCATTTCGGGCTATACCGACGGCAATCTTCCGCCGATGCGCAACCCCAGCATCGAGCATCCCGATGCGCCCCAGCCGCCCGACAAGATCCGGGTGATGAACGAGCCCGGCCGGGTCTTCAAGCTGACCATCGATCCGGGGCCCCGGGTCGTCGCCGGCGCCAATGCCGCGGCGGTGCGCTTCGATCGGCCGACCCCGGCCCAATATTACGACGCCGAGGCCGGCAACGTCGTCACCCTGCCGAAATATCCCAAGTCGTTCCCGGCCGACAGCTTCAAGCAGATGGACTCGCCGTCCGGTCCGATCGACACGCTCGGCGAGCTGATCACCGATGCCAAGGGCCGGCTGCTCGTGCTGGGCGGCTTCGGCAAGGCCGCCGGCTGGCGGATCAAGGGCGCTTCGCCGCCGCTCGACAACGACGTCAACAACAACCAGTGGTTCGACGACAGCGCCGACGGACCGGTCTCGGCCGTGCTCGTCTTCAGCGACGGCTCGCGCGCCGAGGTGCAGGGCGCCTGGGTGACCGCGACCGACCCGTCCTTCGCGCCCCAGATCCTCAACGTGGTCTCGCTGTGGGACGACATCTACGATTGTTGGGTGCGCGACCTCGCGCTCAGCCCGAGCCTATACGATCCCGCCAAGGGCGGCTACCAGCAGAGCTACAAGCCCACCTTCGACGATCAGCTGAGGCCGATCTTCAGCAGCGCCTCGCTCCAGCAATGGGTGGTGAATCTGAGCCAGCGGGGCATGGCGGCGCACACGTCGCTCGCCTCGATCACCGCGGCCGACGATCCGGCGACGACCCCGCTCGCCGGAATCGCGGCGATCTTCCGCAACCCGAACGACCCGAGCCAGCAGAACAATACCAGCCTGATGCCCCTGCACCTCGGCGACGCCGGGGATTCCTTCCTGACCCTGAGGAAGACGCAATATTTCTTCCTTCAGCGCTGGAACAAGGGAAAGGCCAATTACCTGGCAGGAAGCGGGCCGCCGCTCGGGCCCGGCGAGTTCCTCGACAAGGCGACGTTCGTCAACTGCCTCGGCGGACGCTTCAGCCCCGGCATCGACCTCACCTTCGTCATGCGCGAGCGGGCGGTCTACCGGCAGCCGTGGCAGGCCGCCGGCGTGGGGCCGTTCCGGGTGCACGCCAAGACGCTCGCCTACGCGACCGCGAAATCGCCGACCAAGCCCTTGCTCACCGCCGGCTATGTGCCGCGTCACGTCGAGGCCGACGGGCTCGAGCCCGGCGACCTGGGCAAGTTCATGGCGCTGCCCTGGCACACCGATTACAACAGCTGCGCGACCCATCCGCCGTCGCCCAACCCACCCGGCAACCGAACCCTCTTCTGGTCGTGGCCGGCGCAGCGGCCGGTGGCGGTCTACACCGCGGACGACGTCCTTTGGGGATCCGACGATCCGCCCGACGGCCTGCCGCCGTGGAACGAGACCTGGCAGCTCGGCAAGCAGCGCTGGTCGGTGCGCGGGCTCGGCACCGATTCGCCCGACGCCGAGAATTGGGGCCGCTACCAGGTCCGGCGCGACATGCTCGACAATTGGAATCGAATCGGCGTGGTGATGCAGGCGACTCAGGTCGAGCCGCCCGCGGGCAAGCGGCCGAAGGCGAGGGCAGGCCAGCCGGCGCAGCCGTCGGCGGCGGACAAGAAACCGGTCGCGCTGCCCACCGCCTGGTATCTGGAGGTGCAAAGCCAGTTGCGCGACACCGGCAAGAGCCCGGTCGTGCCCTTCCCGAATATCGCGACCGACCTCGACCCCGATCCGACCGTCGGGCTCGACCCGCGCGACCTCTTCTACAAGCTGTTCAACGTCGACGAATTCCCGGCAGTGCGCGCCGACGCGCGCCTCTATGTCGACGCCTGGCTCAAATGGGCCGAGGCTTTCTCGAACGACCGCAAATCGCCGGCCGACCGGCGCTTCTTCCGCTACACTGAGCAGGCCTTCCAGGATCGCCTCGAGGAGATCTACCAGCAGCTCGTCGACGAGGCGGCCGATTTCGACCCGGGAGCCGACGGCCAGTTCACCACCTACGAGCAGATGTGCACCTATACGATCCAGTGGGCTCCGTTCAATCTGGTCGACGGCGCCTGGCTGAGGAACGTCGGCGGCACCGGCCCGATGGATGAGGTGCAGTCGCTGCTCTATTCGGTGTCGATGGACGAGCGCGGCGACGGCGTCGTCTCGATGAACCACTGCAACATCTACCGCGATCTGTGCCACACGATCGGCTATTACCCGCCGCCGATCGAATCGCGCGAATTCGCCTACGACCCGCAATTCCTCGACAGCGCCTTCACCGTGCCGGCTTTCCAGCTCGCCATCTCGGAGTTCACCGAGGAATATTATCCCGAGATCATCGGCATGACGCTGCAGCTCGAGTGGGAGGTGGTGCAGCTCAAGCAGACCCGCGATTCGATGATCTTCACCGGGCTCGATCCGCATTTCTACATCATGCACATCGGCATCGACAACGCGGTCAACGGCCACGGCCAGCGCGCCGCCGACGCGGTCCGCCTCTACCTCCAGAACATGCGCGAGACCGGCGGCGACCAGGCCGTCCAGCGCGCCTGGCGGCGGATCTGGAACGGCTTCGTCGCCTTCGCCTCGATCGGCAATTTCGGCAACGACCTGCTCGCCCTGGTCAACGCCAAGCCCGACCTGCGCAAGCAGATGATCGCGATGATCGAGCGCAAGGCCAATTTCGGCAGCCGCAACCACCAGAACCACAAGGTGGGCGAGAGCCGAATCGACGAATGGTTCTCCAATCCGCCGGCCTTTCTCGATGCGCTCAAGGACCATGGCTACATCACGCCCGGCGACTGGCCCAACAGCCGGATGCTCGGCCTGATGAACTTCGAGACCGGCCCGATGTACCGGGTCTTCACCGACGACGAGATCCAGCTCTGGGCGGACTATACCAACTCGCTGGCCCATCCCGAGCCGCCGCCCACTCCGCAGCCGATCCCGCCGGCGCGGGCGATGGCCGCCCTGGTCGATCAGCTGCGGCCGATCCAGCAGGGCACCGCCGGCCACGTCCTCAACAGCATGGCCGACGAGCGCGGCATGGTGCACACCATCGATTGGTGGTTCGAGCAGCCGACCAGGGCGCTGATGGCGGCGCTCGCCTCGCCGGTGAACGGGCTGATCAGCCCTGGCGATCCGGCCAACAGCCGCTTCTTCATGGACCTGATCGCGCCGACCGGTCCGATGGGGTCGGTGTTCGGCCTGCCCGCCGATCCGCCCAATAGCGGGAGCTGCCGCGACGTCGTCCACGCCTGGATCCTCGCCGAATGCCCCTTGCCCGACGAAAGACCGTTTACGCTTCGGCTCGGCACGCCGAGGAGCAAGCGCGACCGCCATCCGACCGGGCGAATCTACGGCATGGGCAACGTTCATTGAGCCAGGCGGCGCCGTCGGCCTGGGAGGTCGCCATCGTCGGCGCCGGACCGGCCGGCGCGGCCTGCGCCCTCGCTCTCGCGCGCGCCGGGGTCGCGCGAATCTGCCTGGTCGATCCCGGTCCGGCCACGGGCGCCGCGGCGATTGCGGTGGGGGAGACCCTCCCGCCCGACGCCCGGCTTCTGCTCGACCGGCTCGGCCTCGGCGAGGCCTTTCTCGACGAGCGGCACGAGCCGTGCCTCGGCAGCTGCTCCGCCTGGGGAAGCGCGACCCTCGGCTACAACGATTTCCTGCTCAACCCGAACGGCAGCGGCTGGCATCTCGACCGGGCCCGGTTCGACGGCTTTCTGCGCCGCCGCGCGGTCGCCGCGGGAGCCACGCTGTTCGAGGGCGCCCGGCTCGTCGACGTCGCCGCGAGCGGGCGCGGCTACCGGCTCGGCCTCGCCGGGGGCGCCGTCCTCGACTCGGAATATGTCGTCGACGCATCCGGGCGATCCTCGGCCTTCGCCCGGCGAGTCGGCGCCCGGCGGACGCCGCTCGACCGGCTGACCTTCGTCTACGGTTTCTTCGACGCCGCCGGCGCCGCATCGCAATCCCGCCTGACCCTGCTCGAGGCGGTGGCGGACGGCTGGTGGTACGCGGCCGGGCTGCCCGGGCAGCGGCTGGCCGTCGCCTTCGCCGGCGATTCCGATCGGGTCCGTGCCGGCGGGCTCGGCCAGGATCCGCAATGGCTCGCCGAGGCGCTCGCCACCCGCCATCTCGCCAAGCGCCTCGACGGCTGCCGCTTCGTCGCCGGAAGCCTGGTCCCTCGGGTGGCGGCGAGCTTCCTTCTCGACCGGGTCTCGGGCCCACGATGGCTCGCGGCGGGGGACGCCGCCGCCTGCTTCGACCCGCTCGCGGCGCAAGGGCTGTACAAGGCGCTCGCCGACGGCCTGGACGGCGCCGGCCTGATCATCGAGGCGCTCGGCCGCGGCGGCGACCTCGGCGAGGACTATGCCGCCGCCGCCCGGGCTCGCTTCGAGGAATATCGGGTCAACCGCAATTATTTCTACGGACTCGAACGCCGCTGGCCCGGATCGCGATTCTGGCAGCGGCGCCAGGCCCGGCTGGAACTGTCCGCGGCCGCCTAGGCGGCTCGAGAGGAGGGCATATGGCGCACCGACTGACTCATAGCCTGGGCCATTGGATGCCTCGGGACCGCGGGGTGGTGGAGCAGTGGCTCGGCCGCCTGATCGATCAGGTCACTCGAGATCCCAAGCCCCTCCATCCCATCATCGCCGACTTCAAGGCGCTGATCGAAGACGATCCCGAAATCTACATGCTGTTCCACATGATGTTCGACGAGGTTCCGGAAAAATATCGGGACGACCCCACCGGTGCGCCGCAGGTGCGCGATTATCATCTGATGCTGCAGCTCTTCAACGAGATCATGACCCGAGCGCCCGAATATATGGACAATGCGCTGGTCGGCTTTCCGATCAACGCCATCCTCGACTGGCCGATGGGGACGAGCGCGGGTTTCGCGGCCTTCCTCAATCCCAAGGTCAACGCCCAGTTCCAGGTGATGCTCGGCGAATGGGCGCGCTTTCTAGGCTCTCCCGATTCGCTCTACGTGCTCAACAAGGATCCGAAGACCGGCTGGTTCGGCAGCGCGGCGATGAAGAAGATGCCGAACTTCAGCAAGAACTTCGTCTGCAATCCGCGGGCGCCCTATCACGGCTTCACCTCCTGGGACGACTTCTTCACCCGCCAGTTCCGCCCCGGAATCAGGCCCGTCGCCGACCCCGACGACGACCAGGTCATCGTCAACGCCTGCGAATCGGGACCCTATTGCCTCGCGAGGGGGGTCAAGCCGCGCGACCGTTTCTGGCTCAAGGGCCAGCCTTATTCGCTCGATCACATGCTCGCCCGCGACAGCCTCGCGCCGCAATTCGCCGGCGGCACCGTCTACCAGGCCTTCCTCGACGCGCTCAGCTACCATCGCTGGCACAGTCCAGTGCGGGGCAGGGTGACCAAGGCCTATGTCAGGCCCGGGACCTATTATTCGGAGGCGCAGTCCGAGGGGTTCGATCCCGCCGGCCCGAACAACTCGCAGGGCTACATCACCCAGGTCGCGACCCGGGCGATGATCTTCATCGAAGCCGACAATCCGGCGATCGGGCTGATGTGCTTCATGGCGGTGGGCATGGCCGAGGTCTCGACCTGCGACATAAGGGTCTATGAGGGGCAGCGCGTCGACAAGGGCGACCAGCTCGGCATGTTCCACTTCGGCGGGTCGACCCACTGCCTGATCTTCCGCCCGGGCCTCAAGCTCGATTTCGACTTCCACGGCCAGAAGCCCAACGTCAACGCCACCCCGATCCCGGTCAACGCGAAGATCGCCAGGGTGGTAAAGGGCTAGCCGCGAAGCTCGAGCCGGTAGCCGGTCTCGAAATCGTCGGCGAGCAGACCGGCGATCGCCTCGCCGACGGCGGCCGGGCTCTTCAGGGTCGCGGGATCCTCGCCGGGAAAGGCGCGGGCGCGCATCAGGGTGGCGGTCGAGCCCGGGTCGACGATCGCGACCTTGACCGGAGCCAGGTTCCTAACCTCCTCGGCATAGCTCGACACCAGGGTTTCGAGCGCGGCCTTGGACGCACCGTAGCCGCCCCAATAAGCGCGCGGCTGCCGGCCGACGCTCGAGGTGACGGCGATCACCCGCCCGGCCGAGCTTCGCCGGAGCAGCGGGTCGAAGGCGGCGATCAGGGCCTGCTGGGCGAGCAGGTTCAAGGTCAGCACCTTGTTGAGCTCCCTACCGTCGATCTGAGTCACCGGGGTCAAGCTGCCGAGCATCGCGGCATTGAGCACGAGCAGGTCGAGCGCGTGCCATCGGCCGGCGACCGCCTGGGCCAGCTTGGCGATGCCGTCGGGGTCGGTGAGGTCGAGCGGAGCGATCGTCGCGGCGCCGCCGGCGGCGTGGATCCGCTCCTCGACCGCCTCCAGGTCGGCCGCCGTGCGCGCGGTCAGCACCACGTGCGCGCCGCGGCGGGCGAGCGCCTCGGCGGTCGCTGCGCCGATGCCCCGGCTGGCGCCGGTGACCAGCGCCAGCTTATCCTGGAGAAAAGCGGTCATTCCACTCCTTCGTCATGCCGAGCTGTTGCAGCCGCCCAGGCTGGAGAGGACGGGGCCCAGGCCGTCAGCCGTAGAGTTCGGTCGGCAGCAGCTGGTCGCGCTGCTCGAGATCCTCGCGGTCGGTCAACCGGGTCGGGTAGTCGCCGGAGAAGCAGGCGTCGCAATATTGCGGCTGCGCCTCGTCGCGCACCTCCTCGCCCAAGGCCCGGTAGAGACCCTCGATCGATAGGAAGGCGAGGCTGTCCGCCCTGATATATTTGTTCATCGCCGGAACGTCCATCTGCGCCGCCAGCAGCTTCTTCCGCTCCGGAGTGTCGACGCCGTAGAAGCAGCTGTGCCGGGTCGGCGGCGAGGCGATGCGCATGTGCACCTCGCGCGCTCCGGCCTCGCGGAGCATCTGGACGATCTTCAGCGAGGTCGTGCCGCGGACGATCGAATCGTCGATGAGGACGATGCGCTTGCCCTGGATGAGCGCGGCATTGGCGTTGTGCTTGAGCTTGACTCCGAGGTGGCGGACCTGGTCGCTCGGCTGGATGAAGGTCCGGCCGACATAGTGCGAGCGGATGATGCCGAGCTCGAAGGGGATGCGGCTCTCCTGGGCGTAGCCGATCGCCGCCGGCACGCCGCTGTCGGGCACCGGCACGACATAATCGGCCTCGACGCCGTTCTCGCGCGCCAGCTCGGCGCCGATCTGCTTGCGGACCTGGTAGACGGAGGCGCCGTCGAGGACGCTGTCCGGGCGCGAGAAATAGACGTGCTCGAAGATGCACGGCCGCGGCTGCGCCGCCGCGAACGGCTTGAGGGTCTGAACGCCTTTCTCGCTGATCACGATCAGCTCGCCGGGCTCGACGGTGCGAATGTAGGTGGCCCCGACCACGTCGAGCGCGACGGTCTCCGAGGCGAAGATATAGGCGTCGCCGAGCCGGCCCATGACCAGCGGCCGGATGCCGCGCGGGTCGCGGCAGGCGATCAGCCCCTCGGCGGTCAGGCAGACCAGGCTGTAGGCGCCCTCGACCTGCTTCAGGGCGTCGATGAATCGGTCGAGCAGCGTCGAGTAGGTCGAGGTCGCGACGAGGTGGATGATGACCTCGGTATCGGTGGTCGACTGGAAGATCGAGCCGTGGCGGTTCAGCTCGCGCCGGACCCGGGCCCCGTTCGAGATATTGCCGTTATGAGCGACCGCGAAGCCGCCGCTGGCCAGCTCGGCGAAGAGCGGCTGGACGTTGCGTAGCGCCGTCTCGCCGGTCGTCGAATAGCGGACGTGGCCGATCGCGGCTCGGCCGGCGAGCGCCCGGATCACCCCGTCCTTGTCGAAATTGCCGGCGACATGGCCCATGGCGCGGTGGCTGTGGAAGCCCTTGCCGTCATAGCTGGTGATTCCGGCCGCTTCCTGGCCGCGATGCTGAAGCGCGTGCAGCCCGAGCGCGACGATCGCCGCGGCGGTGTCCGCGCCCCAGATGCCGAACACGCCGCACTCCTCGCGCAGCTTGTCGTCGTCGAAAGGATTGGTCGTCAGCATCGCCTCGGCCCCGTCGCACCCGCCTCGCCGCCTATATAGGTCCAGGCGCGCCTTTGTCGCCCCTCGCGGCCAAGAAAATGCAACGCCAAAGGCGGGCTGTGGGTTTAATCGGATCGAAATGCGCGCCTTATTCCCGATCGCCCTGCTGCTTGCCGGCTGCGGCACCGGCGCCGGAACCGGCAATTCCGACGGCGCCGGCAACGGCGCCGACGAGGCGGTTCGGGCGGCGGTCCAGACCGCGACCCTGACCGGCCTCTACGAAGGCGGCGCCGGGCCGCGGCGCAACCAACTGTGCATCGTCGATCGTGCCGCCGGCGACGCGCGCTTCGGGCTCGTCCTTTGGGGCCGCAGCGATTCGAGCTGCAGCGGCGCCGGCGCCGCCGTCCGTGAGGGCGCCTTGCTCCGACTCGCCATGGAGGGCGATGGCTCGTGCGAGGTCGCCGCGGCCATCGAAGGCGGCCGGGTGGTCTTTCCCGCCGTGGTGCCGGCGGGCTGCTCTTATTATTGCGGGGGTGGGGCGACCCTCGCCGGCGCCGCCTTCGACAAGGTCGGCGGGACCGCCGAGGACGCCCTGCGGGCGAGCGATCTGGTCGGCGACCCGCTTTGCGGCTAGGGCGCTGTATTGACGCTAACGTCAACGGAAAGTAGTGCGCTCGCCATGTCGCCGCCGACCGCGCTCCACAACGATTACCGCCAGTCGGACCGAACCGCGCGCACCTACACGATCACCCAATTGTGCGACGAGTTCGGAGTGACCGCCCGGGCCCTGCGCTTCTACGAGGACGAGGGCCTGATCTCGCCCCGCCGCCAGGGCCTGTCGCGAATCTACAGCTGGCGCGACCGCGCCCGCCTGGCCTGGATCCTGCGCGGCAAGCGGGTCGGCTTCAGCCTCGCCGAGATTCGCGAGATGATCGACCTCTACGACGTCGGCGACGGCCGCCACGAGCAGCGCCGGGTCACCCTCGCCAAGTGCCGGGCCCGGGTCGACCTCCTGACCAAGCAGAAGCTCGACATCGACGCCACCATCGACGAGCTCGAGCGCTTCGTCGCCATGGTCGAGGCGGCCGAGTCGGCTGAACCCACCCCCGCCGAATAAATCGAGGACTCCCGAATGCCGACCTACACCGCCCCCGTCCGCGACACGCACTACGTGCTCGAGCAGGTGCTCGGCATCGAGCGCTACTCGAACCTTCCCGGCTTCGAGAACGCCACCCCCGATCTGGTCGAGGCAATCCTGACCGAGGGCGGGCGATTCGCCTCCGAGGTGCTGTTCCCGCTCAACCGTAGCGGCGACGAGGAGGGCTGCACGCGCCACGCCGACGGCTCGGTGACCGCGCCCAAGGGCTTCAAGGAGGCCTATCGCCAATTCTGCGAGGGCGGCTGGACGACCCTGTCGGCGCCGGAGGAATATGGCGGCCAGGGGCTGCCTTCGGTGCTCTCGACGGCGGTCACCGAATATCTGCTCTCGGCCAACCAGGCGTTCGAAATGTATAACGGCCTCACCCAGGGCGCGATCGCCTCGATCCTGGTCAAGGGCTCCGACGAGCAGAAGCGGACCTTCCTGCCCAACATGGTCGCCGGCAGGTGGACCGGGACGATGAACCTCACCGAGCCGCATTGCGGCACCGATCTCGGCCTGTTGAAGACCCGGGCCGAACCCCAGGCGGACGGCAGCTTCAAGATCACCGGCACCAAGATCTTCATCTCGTCGGGCGAGCACGACCTCAGCGAGAACATCATCCACCTCGTCCTCGCCAAGATCGCCGGCGCCCCCGACAACGTGAAGGGCATCTCGCTGTTCATCGTGCCCAAGTTCCTCGTCGAGGAGGACGGCACGCTCGGCGCCCGCAACGGCGTCTCCTGCGGGTCGATCGAGGAAAAGATGGGGATCCACGGAAACTCGACCTGCCTGCTCAACTACGACGAGGCCATCGGCTATCTCGTCGGCGAGCCCGAAAAGGGCCTCGCCGCCATGTTCATCATGATGAACGCGGCCCGGCTCGGGGTCGGGCTGCAGGGCCTCGCCCAAGGCGAGGTCGCCTACCAGAATGCCGTCGCCTACGCCCGCGACCGCCGGCAGGGCAGGGCCCTCGTCCCGGGCGAGCGCGATCCCGACGCCAAAGCGGACCCGATCATCGTCCATCCCGACGTTCGCCGGATGCTGATGGAGGCCAAGGCGTTCAACGAAGGCGCCCGCGCCCTGGTGCTGTGGGGCGCTCTCCAGGTCGACATCGCTCGCAAGGCGCAGACCGAGGAGGAAAGGGTCGCCGCGGACGACCTGCTCGGACTGCTCACCCCGGTCATCAAGGGCTATCTCACCGACAAGGGCTTCGAGGCCGCGGTCAACGCCCAGCAGGTCTATGGCGGCCACGGCTATATCCGCGAATGGGGGATGGAGCAGTTCGTCCGCGACGCCCGCATCGCCCAGATTTACGAAGGCACCAACGGTGTCCAGGCGATGGACCTGGTCGGCCGCAAACTGGGCAAGGACGGCGGCCGCGCCATCCAGGCTTTCTTCAGGCTCGCCGGCGAGGAGGTCGCCGCCGCCAAAGCCGGCGAGGGCGAGGCCGCCCAGGTGGCCGCTGCTCTCGAAAAGGGCATGGGCGACCTCCAGGCCGCGACCATGTGGCTGATGCACAACGCCATGGCCAACGCCAACCAGGCCGGCGCCGCCGCTTATCCCTACATGACCCTGATGGGCATCGTCTCGCTCGGCCTGATGTGGCTGCGCATGGCCAAGGCGAGCGCCGGCGCCCTGGCCGACGGCGCCGAGGATGCCGCCTTCCACCAGGCCAAGCTCGCCACCGCCCGATTCTTCGCGGAACGGGTCATGCCGGAAACCGGAGCGCTCCGGCGCAAGATCGAAGCCGGCGCCGACAGTCTCATGGCCCTGCCGGCGGAAGCCTTCTAGGCGCCCTTTGGTTGTTGTCCCCGGAGCTTCGTGCTAGCATTCCGTCGAGACTTGCTAGCACGGGAGCCGTCGCATGGGCCGCCAGCTCAATATCCGCTCCGACCGCGCCCGCGCTTTGGCGGCGGAGCTCGCCGAGCGCCACAACAAGCCGATTACGCGGATCGTCGAAGAAGCGCTGGAAGCCTATGCCAAGGCCGAGCAGGGCGGCGAAGCGGCTGAGGACCGCGAGGCCACGCTGCGCCGCTGGCGCGAGCTGCTTGAGGTGACCTGGGCAAATCTCAATGATTCCGATTTCAAGATCGAGGACCTCTACGATCCCGAAACGGGCCTGCCGGCGTGAAGGATGCGATTGCCGTCGACAGCTCGGCGCTGATCGCTGTCCTCAATCGCGAACCCGAAATGCCGCAGTTTCTCGAGGCGTTGCGTGGGCCTCGTTTCGTCATCGGCTGGCCGACCGTGCTCGAGGTACGAATCTGGTGCCTTCGGCGCGCCGGTGGCTTGTCCCAGCCGTGGCTTGAGGACTGGCTCACTGAGTCTTCAACCGCTGTTATCGCGTTCAACGGCGGCCTGGAGCGGCTTGCTGCCCTGGCCTATGAGCGCTTCGGCAAAGGCCGCCACCCGGCGGCGCTCAATTTCGGCGACTGCATGAGCTATGCCGTCGCGCGGCACCATGACGCGCCCTTGCTGTTCAAGGGCAGCGACTTCTCCAGGACCGACCTCGACATCCATGAGGCCTCGGTGGTCACGGGCTGACGGCGCCGACGCCG
>Ga0196962_10000233_pt1 | contig 27792 bp, 45 predicted proteins | sample S3v_20metaG_FD_183186 | JGI IMG/M metagenome (GOLD analysis project Ga0196962, IMG submission 183186) | Soil microbial communities from Anza Borrego desert, Southern California, United States - S3+v_20 | ecosystem: Environmental > Terrestrial > Soil > Desert | place: USA: California | collected...
GGCCCGGGCGGCGGCCCGGGCGGCGGCCCAGGCGTCGGCCCAGGCGGCGTCCCAGGCGGCGGCCCAGGCGGCGGCCCCGGCGGCGGCCGCCTTCGACTGCGCAGCCCGGACCACAGGGCCGGCCGCAGCGCAGGCGGCCAGGTCGGCGATCCGCCGCAGCCCCCGAAGCTCCGCCGCCACCTCGGCCAGCTCCGGCCGCAGATCCAGCCACGCCGGCGTCCAGGTACGGACCAGCCAGTCCAACGCCAGGTAGCCGCGCGCCTCGTCCCGGCCGTCTCTGGCGGTGCCGGGCAGCAGCGGGATAAACCGCTTCAGCTCCTGCCGCCGGTCGTCCCCGAACCGGTCGTTGAGGAATATCCCGAAGTCCGCGAGGACGCGGGAAACACACTCGGGATGGTCGGTGAACGGCTCTCCCGCGAACAGGGCCGTGGCTTCCAGCAGGCAGGCGCCTTCCGCTGGATTGCCATGAGCGCCCTTGTCCAGGTGGAGGGTGGTCAGGTCGAGAGGTGTGGTCACGTCTGGTCTCCGGGGTCGTCGGTGAAGACGTCGAATGGGTTGGGTGTGCGGGTGAGGGCGCGGCGCACCCCGTACGCGTAGGCGGCGAGGACGGTGAGGGTGGCGACGACGACGGCGTAACCCCACCCAGCCGCGCTCACGAGGCGTCCTCGGCGCGGTCTGCGGCGACGAGGAGTTGGGTGGCTAGCCGCCTCGCTTCGGCCGGGGACATGACTGCGTGAACTAAGGGCTCGCGTTTGAGCCAGGTGGCTATGCCGTAGAGGTCGACGCCGCCGGTGCGTTTGCCACGCTCGTCGAGCTCGGTCTGTGCCCGGACCCCGCGGAGGGTCATGGCGGTCACGTCGGGTCCTCGTCTCGGTTGGCGCGGGCCGCGTCGTAGCCCGCTTGGAACGCCTGCTCCCGCACGTCCCTGGCGGCGCGGGCCCGGAGGAACCGAACGACCGGTCCCGATCCTTCGGTGAGGTACGCCCACTCCGTGGCGGCGTCGGCCAGAGCCTCGGCGCGCACCTCGCGGATCAACGCGACGATGCGGTCGACTTCGGCGCGGCCGGAGTCGGTGAGCTGGTCGTAGGCGGGCGGCGTAGCCTGCCGGGGGCGCAACGCGGCCAGGGCGAGGGCACGATCCGCGGCCAGGCCGGTCACCGGTCGGCCCGCCAAACGGCGTGGACGATCGGCCCGTCATAGACGTCGATGACCTTGCCGTCCTCCACGTCACCCTCATCGAACAAGCGGCGGGCATCGTCCTCGTCCTCGGCATCGATCTCGTAGTCGAAGACGTACTCGACTCGGACCCGGAAGCGGGCGGTCATGCCGGTCCCCAGATGAGGGCGCGGACGCGGCGACGCAGACGACGCGGCAACCGCACCGGCGGGGCCTCGTCCGGGCGCGGCGGCCGGTCAGCGAAGGTGACCGCCAACGGGATGAACGTCGTCTCCGCGGCGGCGAACCGGGCCGCCGACATGTTGAGATCGGTGGTGTCGGTGGCGGTCGACGACCAGCCGAGGAGGTCGGCGGTCACGCGTTCACCGCCCGACCGGCCGTCGCCGCGCACCACCACGCGAGGGGTCCCAAGCTGCACGGGCCGTGCGTCGCCTCGTCGGCCGGCATGTGGTCCGTGCCGGACAGCGCCTCCGCCTCACACACCTCCGGGTGTGGATGACAGCCGGCGGCGTGCGCGGCGGCCGGGGCGGCGGTGAGGGCCGCGGTGAGGACCGCGGTGGCGGCGAACCTTCGGAAGGTGGCGCGCATGGCTAGGGTTCCTTTCGTCTGCGGCGGCCCGTTCTCTTGCTGGGGGAGGGGCCGCCGTGGGCGTTGTTGCGGGGGGAAGCCCGGCCGGGGTTCGCACGGGGACACGGAGGCCCCGGCCGGGCATCTAGGCGGCCGACATGCGGCGGGCCAGTTCCGCTTCGATCAGGTCGCGGCGAAACAGGTAGGTGCCGGTGGGACCGTCCATCCGTCCGTCGACGGGAAGTCGCCCGTCGCGTGCCAGTTGGTTGATCCATGCGGGCGTGACGCCGAACAGGCGGGCGACCTGGGCGGTGGTGAGGACTTCGTCCCCGTCGTCGTTGCGCACACCTGCAAGTTAGCAAGTACTTGCAGTCACTCGCCAGAGTGAACCCGCGTGTCGCGCAGAAGTTCCTCAGCTTGCAGGCTTGCAAGTGCCGGGCCGCACGGGTGACACTCGCCCAATGAGTTCACTGACAGTGATCGAGCCCGGAGGCCGACGCCCCACCTTCGACACCCTTGAGGAGCGGTTGTGGTGGGCGCGAGCGTCCGTCGGTATCACGCAACAGGAGCTGGCCGACGCCCTCGGCATCAGCAAGCGGACGGTGTCCAACTACGAGGCCGGCGACCAGCGTCCGAAGCTGAACCGCCTGCTCCTGTGGGCGAAGGCGACCGATGTGGACGCCGTCTGGCTGGCCGGAGACGACTACGGCGACCCCGGTGTTACCACCCAGGACAGCGCTCCCGTTTCCCGACGATCACTGAGTTGTTTACCTGTTACCGGCCTACGGGCTGCGTGAACGTGACCATTGCCACGGTTACCGAGAGCGACCAACCCACCTCGGACCCTGGTTCCGGAACCCTGGGTTGTCGTACCACTACCACCGTGGGGACACAGCTCGACACCGACGTGGTGAACTTCCTCTTTTGGTGTCGGGACATCCGGGGTCTGAGCCCAGCCACGATCCGCCTGCGTCGCACTGTGCTCGAGCGGCTGTCGGACACCGTCCATGTGCCGCTGCGGTTCGCCGAACCCATCCACCTCCAGCACTGGCAGCAGATGGTGTTGCCGGGGAAGGCTGCGGAGACGCGCCGTTCGTACGTCAACGCCGTGGCCGCGTTCTACACGTGGCTGGTGCGGCAGCGGATCATCACGGAGAACCCGGCGACGGCGTTGGACCGGCCACGGACGAAGAAGGGCCTGCCGCGGCCGATCGGTGAGGATGATCTGGCGCGGGCCATCAGCGAGGCGGGGCCGAAGCTGCGGGCGATGATCGTCCTCACCGCGTACGCGGGGTGCAGAGCGATGGAGGTAGCCGGCCTGCGCTGGTCGGATGTGCGGCAGGAGGCGGCCGGCGGCTGGTCCCTGTTCATCCAGGGCAAGGGCCGCAAGGAACGCCTGGTGCCCGTCGGGGACTACGTCATCGAGACGATCCGCGCCTACTCGTGGGGACGCCGGGGGCCGGTGTTCATCGGCCGCGACGGCCGGCAGATCACCCCGAACGCGGTGTCGCAGGCGATCAATTACCACTATCAGCGGCTGCGGATCGACGCGACGGCCCACTCGGGGCGGCACCGGTACATCTCGGTGGGGGTGGAGGAGTTGGGGGATGTGGTGTTGATGCAGCACATGGCGGGGCATGAGTCGTTGCAGACAACGCAGGTGTATGCGGCGTTTTCGCGGTCGAAGGCGGCGAAGCTGGTGCAGGCGTTGGATGACCGGGCGCACCGGGGCGGTCAGGGTTGACCGCTAGTTTGGCGGGCACAACGGGATCAGCCCCGTCCTCCGGGGGAAGGCGCTCACGCGTCCGGAGGGCGGGGCTTTCCACTGCGCCGGGGTCACGGGCGCCACTGCTCGTCGAGGATGACGCGTTCGATATCGGCGGCGCGGATCATCGCAGCGAACTGATTGGGAATGCCGGCGGCGGCCCAGGCGTGGCGGATGCGGTCGCGCTCAGTGTCGGACGTGGCCGGGTCACGGAAGACGCGGACCGACTCCCGCAGACCGGCGGGAGTGGTGAGGTCCATGACCGCGCTCACGAGACAGCCCACTCGTCGCGGAAGTCGGGGTGGTCGGCGTACGGGAGGGCTAGGAGTTGCATGACGGTCACCCATCCGCACTCGGTCACGATGCGCCGCTTGGCGTCGCATTCCGCCAAGACACGGGCGGGGTCCCACCGGGCGAAGTGCTCGCCCCAGGTCCCGCCGAGATAGCCGCGCACCTCGTCAGGGATCCGCTCCACGGAAACGGGCGACAGGGCCCGGTCGCCCCACGGGTGCCGCTCGTCCTCTCGCATGACAACCCGCGCCGCCGCCTCATCGTCGGCGATGCGGGCCAGCAGGAACTCGGCGAGCGTCACTCGGGGTGCGCCCAGTTCTCGTGTGCTAGTACGTCACCGACGGCCGCGCCGCAGCGGTCGCACACCCACAGTGGACCATCACCGGGCTGCCAGCGGCGATAGGGGCCGAAGTTCTCCAACCGGTGACGCCGCTCATCGTCGAGCACGATCCGTGCTTCCACCTGCTCGCGGTCGCTCACCGGGTCACCGTAGCGAGCGCGGCGTACTCGCCGAGAGTGACGCCCAGGCAGCCGCAGTCGTCGGCCTCGTCGTGGTGGTAGCCGATGCACCGGTCGTCGGGGCAGCCACACGCGTCGCCGCGCCACACGCCGTCGGGGAACCAGTGGCGGACGTAGCCGGCGACGGTCACCGGCGCACCGTGGGACGTGATGGTGTCGCGGGCGTGGCGGGACAGGTTGCCGTAGCGGACGCGGGCGGCGGTCATCGGGCGGTCTCCTCGGTCATGGTCCCCAGCATCTCGCGGCCGAGGTCGGTGACGACGTGCGCGCCGTAGCCCATGCGCTGCCGGCCATCGACCGCGACGAGGCCCTGCCGCTTGGCCCGCGACAGCGCGCCGCTGGCCTGACCGTGGTGCCAACCGGTCTCGTGCTCCAGCTCGCGACAGGTCAACCCCCGGTCCTCCTGGGCGGCAGTGCGGGCGACGACCTCGAGAACGCGGGACATGCCCTGGTAGGGGTCGGCCTCGGGCTGGCCGGTTTCCATTTGGAAAGCCGCGTCGCCCTTGGTGGCCCGCGTGTGGCCGCCCTCCAGGGCCACGAGATCGCGGTGAACGGAGCCGAGGCTGCTGTTGGTGGCGGCCACCATCTCGGGGATGTTCGCGCCCTCGGCCTTGAGTGCCGCGACCCGCTGGCGGCGGGCTGCGGTCTTGAGCTTGAGCATGCGGAACTCGGGGATCTCGGCGGCGCACAGCGCCTCCCACGACTCGTAGCCCAGCGCCTCCCATGCGCGGCCGGTGTAGGCGCGGACGAGGAGGTCGTCGGACAGGGCGAGGCAGTCGCGGAGTTCCCCGATGAGCTTCCGCGCGCCGGCTTCGGTGAGCAGCGACGGGGCGCACTCCTCGGACACGACCAGCGCGGCCGACTTGGCCTCGGTGAGCCTCATCGGGTCGCCTTCCAGGTGCGGGCGTTGCGGGTCATCGACACGCCTGCCATGTCGGTCAGGCCGAACGCTTGCAGTGCCCGCAGAATGTCGCGGACACGGGCCGTCGAAATGCCGGTGTCCTCGGCGACCTCGGCCACGGTGAGCGGCATGCCGGCAGCCTTGAGGGCTGCGTACACCCGCTGCTGTCGGTCGGTCAGCGCGGTCATCGGGTGGCCTCTTTCCGAAGGCGGCGGGCGACGGCGTCGAGCGCGCCGGCCGCGGTCTGGTCGAGTTCGGATGTGTGTCGGCCGCGGGCGTCGGCCTCGTCCTGGACGATGCGGGCGGCGTGGGCGACGCCTTCGGCGCGGGCATCGGCGATGGCCTGCGCAATGCGCGCAACATGCGACTTGCCCCGATAACCGGGCGGGAAGCCGAGGATCTTGAGCACCGTTTCACGGTCAGCGTCGGTCGGCTGCGCGGTCACAGAAGCACCCCCACGAGAGCGGCGAAGTTGCCGCCAGCCAACACCGCCAGCGCCCAGTGGAACCAGGGGCCGCGCTTCTCAAGCCAGGCGGCGTCGCGGTCGGAGATCAGCGGGGTGTCGTCGTAGTTGGTCTTCGCAGCTTCCATGACGGTCACGCCTGGACCTCCGCCCGCAGCTCGCGGTTGACGGCAGCAGCGGCCTTACCCGCGGACCCGTGCTCGGCGATCAGCTCGGCGGCCTGACCGGGCAGGACAAGGCACACGATCGTGCCATCGTCGGCACCCAGATCGTCGCCTTCGATGGTCGCCCACGCTTCCATGCGCGCCTTGTAGACGGCCGGGCCGACAGTCCCATCTTCGACGAACTGGACGACAGCACCGGCGAGGCGCTGGGCGGCGGCCTTGAGGTCAGCCGCGGTGACCTTGGGGATGTTCACGCAGCCAGTATCGGCTACGCTCCCTGTGTGAAGCAACCAGAAACGGTCGGCGTGTCACTCCGACGGGTGACGAGTCCGCTCAGCCCAGGCGATCAGCTCGGAAGCGGTGAGGTCGAAGACAGGGGCGATGGCGGCGACGTCATCCAGGTCGAACCGGCCGGGCTCGTTGGTCTTGAACTTCCGGATGATCGAGGTGGCCGGCAGCCCGGACGCGGCGGCGAGGTCGCTGCGCTTCATGTCCCGAGCCTTCATCAGCTTCTCGATCAGAAGGCGGACGGCGTCGGAGAGCTGGTCGGTCACGGCGACACCATAGGGCAGGCGACCGGTTGTGGTCGCGAGACCCGAAGGCTTCACGTCGTCTACCGACTGTTCAACGCCGACGGGGATCTGCTCTACGTCGGCATGACCGGCAATCTCAGCCAGCGGCTCAGGTCCCATTCGTGGAACAAGCCGTGGTGGTCCGAGGTCGCTGCGGTCACGGAGCAGCCAGTCCCCGGCCACTACACGGACGTGCTCAAGGTCGAGCGGCTTGCCATCGCCAAGGAGCACCCGCGCTACAACGTCCGCGACAGAGCGCCGGCTGAGCCTGTGCCGACACCGGACGGGCTGCCGCTGTTCATCGCTCTCGACAAGAGTCCCAGGGGACACGCGCAGTGGTTCTGCACCATCTGCAAGAAGGTGCTCCGCTGCTTCGATCTGGATAGATGCCGCATCCGCCACGGCCACGTCGACGAGCTGTCGTGAGCATCTTCAAGCGCACCCTGTCGCAGCCCGCCGCGCCACCGTGGCAACCGCGGTGGGTCCGCCGGTTGCGGTTCACCGGCCGGGTGCTGGCGTGGTTCTGTCGCCGGTTCGGCCGGTTGTGTCGGTGGCTGGTGCGACACTCGACGGTCACGGCGACCATCGTGGGCGGGGTTGGGCTGTGGATGACCATGTTGGCCCTGCGCACCGCACCCCGCGTCGCTCCGCTCGGACTCCTCCTCGTTGCGTGCTTGTGGTGGGTGACGTGGATGCAGTCGTTGGACGGCGGCAACCGGCCTCTCCTCGCGGCGTGGAGGCGGCTGACCTTGTACCGCAAGTGGTGGGACCCCATCTGCAAGAACGCCGGACTCAACTACGGGAACCTCGTCCCCGAGTTGCGGTCGGTGCGGGTGGATGGGGTGTTCGACGTGGTGGAGGCGCGGATGCTCGACGGGCAGCCGGCGACCCGCTGGTATGAGAAGCGGGAGTATCTGGCGGAGGCGTTCGAGGCCCGGTCCTGCACGGTGTACTCGGTCGGCGGGACCGATCGGACGGTGCTGTTGGAGTTCGCGGTCCGCCCCGGCCCGGCCGCGCCGGCCGACGGTCAGTGGTAAGCCGGCGGATGCGCCGTCGGGATTGGGTGTGGCTGCTGTTGTGGCTGGTGGTGATCCTCGCGGCCCGCTACTACCTGACGGGTGAGCCGCCGTGGCCGGCGTCGTGGCGGTGGCAGGCATGACGAAAGGCCCCACCGTCTGCCGGGGACGCAGACGGTGGGGCAGATTTAGGTTACGGACTAAAAGGGACTTACTTTCCCGGTGCGGTGGGCGTCGGCGATGGCCCGCACCTTCGACCCTGCTTCCTTGTAGCCGGCGAGGGCGACGTGGCGGGCGACGCGCTCGAGGAGGTCGGCGTTGTGTTCGGCGAGCCAGCGGGTGTTGACGGGGTCGGCGGCGAGGAAGCGGACGAGGCGGCGGCGTTGCTCGACGGGGCCGATTTTGGGGTCGCGGTCGGTGGCGCGCCGGTTGAACTGCTGCGGTGGCGGTTCGGCGGTGGTCACGAGCGCTCCTAGAAGATCGTGTGTGCAAGCCAGTCCAAGCCGTAGACGGCGGCACCCACGGCGGCGAGCAGGACGAGGGTGATGGCAAGAACCTTCGGTGAGTCCCTTAGCCAGCCCGGCCGGCGTGCGGGATTATTGAGGGCCGCCCAACGCACCGCCGTCCACATCAGCCAGCGGCGGACGAAACCGACGCCCTCCTCGTCCATGACGCGGCGGAAGATCCCGTCGGCATCAGAGCTGCTGACGGCGCAGTTGCCGGCCGCGAGTTGGATGCAGAAGTCGTCGTGCAGTACGGCTGCGCCGGTCCAGGTGCCGGTGGCTTGGACGAACGATTGCAGCCAGCGGGGCACTGAGGCGAAGTCTGTGACGAGGCCGTCGTGGACGGTGAAGTGATCCACGGCTCCTTGGTAGGAGAGGGGTGCGATCAGTTCCCAGTGCGTCGGGCTAACCCGCCTCACTACGAGGGGCGTCGTGAACGGCATGCCGAGCCCCCTCCATGATCGCGGCGTACTTGATATCGGACGTGACTTGAAGATCGAAGGGCAGGCCCCTGCGCTTGGCGTTCTGCTCAGAGCCGGCAGCGCGGTGGCAGGCTAGGCACTGCCGACGACCATTCCGCAGCGCACCACTGCTCAGGTTAGGCAAGGCAAGAAGATGCCCGCGGGGGCACGTTCCCTTCCTTGTTTGCGCGTGCGTTCGGTGGGCGACCGCGTCGCGCTGATTCCCCGCCCTGGTGTCCCATCGGAGATTCGTCGAGTGGTTGTTCTCGGGGTTCCCGTCGTTATGACAGCATTCCTGGTCCGAGGGGCGTGGGCCGACGAAGGCTCTAAGGACCAGTGCGTGCACCGCCACAGGTCGCCTGTCGTCGCCTTGGCACAACGTCACGAACAGATGGCGGCGTTTCGTCATCCTGCTGGGCTTGAGAATCCGGCCTCGCATGCGGACCGGGCGCCGGCCGGTCGGTCCATCCCGACGAGTAATCATACGGTCGAGGCTGCGCACCCGACCGTGGTCGCTCACCTCGTATAACCCTTCCCATCCGGGAACGGGTAGCCATCGTTCGGCGGTAGCATCGGACACGTTCGGCTCCTGACCAGTCGGACCGTGCCCCGGGGCCTGTGACAGCAGGTCGCCGGGGTGTTTTTGTCTAAGTGATCTTACCGGTTTACGCAGCTTTACCGGTCTGGATAGATGCGTTGGGTGGGGTCGGTGTCAGGTGCGGCGTGCCGGCGGGTGGTCCCGGTAATGGGTGGTGGCGGCGGAAGGATCGCCAGCCGCTCGCCGGTGTCGATGGTGCGTTTGATGCCCCGCACCACTTCACGGGTTTCGGTGACGTCGCGAGACTGGGAATCGAGGAGTTTGCGGACGGCGTGGAGTTCGTCGCGAAGGCCGGCGTTCTCGCCGCGCAGCTTCTCGACGACGTCGAGGAAGTAGGCAAGTTGCCGCTGCATGTCTTCGAGCTGGTAGGTCGCGCGGTCTTCGCCGGTTTTGGCGCGGGCGGCGAGGAGTGCCTGTAGTTCGCGTTCTTGGCGTTCTTCGCGTCCGTGCCACCAGCGGCCGACGGCGCCGAGGATGGGGCCGAGGGCTTTGGCGACGCGTTCGGAGAACAGTTGGATGAGGACGAAGGCGGTGAAGATGCCGACGACGACGGGACCGCCGCCGGACAGGAAGCCCCAGGCTTCGGTGAAGGTCACGGCGGGTCCGTGAGGCGGGCCCGGATCTTCTGCCGTTGGACGGTGCGGAGGATGGCGACACCTAGCGTGCCGTGGATGGCGGCTCCGGCGAGTTGGCCGGTGGCGGTGCGGAAGTCGTGGCCGAGGCCGTCGACGATGCCGAGGACGCCGGCGATCAGCAGGACGACGCAGAGGGTTCGGGCGGTGGCGAAGCGGGCGCGGTCGGGTGGTCGGACGCGGATGAGTGCGGCGCCGAATCCGAAGAGGAGGAGGCCGAGGATGACACGCCACCATTCGGTGACGTGGGCGGCGTCCAATAGGGCGATGCCAACGCAGAGGTAGGCGATGGCGACGCCGCAGTGTCCGACGGCGACGACGTAGCCCCAGTGGCCGGCGATGCCGATGAGGCCGGCGACGGCGGCTGCTCCGAAGAGGAGTCCCCATGCCCACATGGGTGGGGGGACGAGAGCGGTGAGTTCGCGGGGGACTGCGCCGGGTGGGGTGCGGACGTAGTCGGCGCCGCGGAGGAGGGCTTGCCCGAGGAAGACGATCTGTACGGCGAGGAGGGTGGGGACCCAGGTGCCGCGGGTGGGGTGCCAGGTGCCGCGGCGGAGCATGGTTGTCAGGCGGCGGGTTCGCCGAGCATCAGCCGGCTCTTGCGGTCGATCTCGGTCCAGTCACCGCGGTTCACCCACAACACGAACAGGCGCCCTGCTTTGGCGGCGTCGGTGATGCCGCCGTCGGTGCCGAGGCCGGTCAACACACCGCCTGAGAGGACGCCGTAGGTGGTCTGTCCGGGGGTGAGTTCGCAGGCGAGTATCACGTCGTCGTCTCCGGTGAGGTAGGGGGTGGGGGGTGCGGGATTCGCCGCTGCGACTGTGGTGGGGGGGGCGACGAGTTGGCGGGCGCGGGCGATGATCTGCGGGATCTGCGCGATGCGCTTGGGGCCGGGACAGGACTTGCCGCGGGCCGAGGACCACAGTTCGCCGCCTGCGGTGGCGTAGCCGGGGACGCCGAGGCGGTGGTAGCCGATGCCGCGGCGGCCGGGTCTGGAGTCGGGGACCAGCTCGAGCGGGATGCCGTGCTGCTGGTGTGCCCACGCGGCGATGCGGGCGTTGGCTTCGATCTGCTGCGGGGTGAAGGGGGGGACGGCGTTGCCGTCGCCGGTGTTCCAGGGGGCGAACTGCGGGCCCATGTCGGCGTTCTCGACGGAGATGGCGCGGCTGTTGGCGGCGCCGTTGGCTTCGGCTTGGTGGGCGGTGTCCTGGTACTGGTCGATGTCCCCTGCGCCGGAGGTCATGAAGTGGGATTCGGCGCCGGTGTAGCCGCTGCTGCTGCGGAAGTAGTTGTAGGTGCCGTCGAACGACCCGACGGCGGTGTGCAGGAGCAGGAGGTCGTAGCGGGTGAGGCGGGGTTGGGTGGCCCAGTTGTCGGCGAGGGGTCGCCAGCGGGCGCCGGGCATGCGGGCCATCAGTCGTCGTCTCGGGGTTCTTGGTCGGGGTCGGTGGGGGAGAGTTCGGCGATGGCTGCCCATTCGTCGGGGGTGAGTTTGGGGGTGTCGTTGCAGTCGTCGGGGTCGATGGGGAGCGAGTCGGGGTCGGGGGGCGGCTGCGTCATGGCTGGCCTCGCTGTCAGGCGGCGGGTACGGACGTCATGGCCTGCGGGATGCCGGTGGTGGTGGGGGTGACGGCGGTGAACATGCGCAGGTGGGGGGACCAGCACACCGACGTCCAGGCCAGGCCGGCTCCGACGTTTGAGTTCGGGCGACGGGTCCAGGTGATGCCGTCGGTGGACACGGCGACACCGTGTCCGGTGGCCGACGGTGAGCCGACGGCGGCGAACAGCCCGAACTCGGGGGACCAGGCCACCGAGTTGTAGGCGATCGCCTCGGGCATGGTGCGGACGGTCCAGGTGAAGCCCTGCGGGGAGGTCATGCACGCGCCGGAGTTGCCGACGGCGACGAACAGCCCCAGCTCTGGCGACCAGCACACCGACTGCCAGCCGAGGGCGTTGTTCGCGTTGCGCTGCGCCCAGGTGATGCCGTCGGACGAGGTAGCGACGGTCAAGTTTCCGTTGGCGGTGTCGGATGCGACGGCGACGAACAGGCCCAACTCCGCCGACCAGCACACCGACTGCCAGTTTGCGACGGTGCCGGTGATGGTGCGGGCGGTCCAGGTGATGCCGTTGGGTGAGGTCATCACCCGCTGGGTGGTGGTGGCCGTGTTGGCGACGGCGACGAACAGGCCGAGTTCCGGGGACCAGCACACCGACTGCCAGTTGCCGGTGGTGGTGGTGCGCTGCGTCCAGGTGATGCCGTCGGGGGAAGTCATGGCGGCCGTGGTACTGGCGGCTGACCCCCCGACGGCGACGAACAGGCCGAGTTCTGCGGACCAGGCGACACCGGAGGAGGCGTTTGCGGCGGTGCGTAGCGTCCAGGTGATGCCATCGGGGGAGATGGCGACAGCACCGAATCCGCTGTTGACTGCGACGAACAGTTCACGTTCCTCCGACCAGCACACTTCCTGCCACGCGTAGGCGGCGGGCATGGCGCGGGAGGTCCACACGGACGTTGCCAGGATGCCCTCGTGGACGGAGCCGCCCCCACTGCCGCCGCTGGTGAAGCCGTAGCCGGTTTCGGTGTCCACCCACACCCGGGCGTCGGTGAGGTTGGTGAGGGCGGCGGCACCCGCGTCGACCCGCCATGTGTACAGCGGCAGGTCCCACTGCCCGGTCTCGTCGTCCGCGCGGGTGGGTGCGGCGGGTGTGGCGGCGGGGGTGCCGGTGAGCAGGGTGGGGGTGACGGTGCGGGCGGTGAGGTCGCGGCGCAGGACGAGGGCGTCGATGCGGGGCTGGGCGGTCAGGTTCGCCGCGACGGTCGCGGTCCACGGGGTGTCGGTGCGCTCGTAGCCGGCGCCATGCACCCACGCCCGCCCGGTCGCCATGCTGATGTCCAGGCCGGTGACGGTGAGACCGAGAGCCCCGGTGGCGGGGGTGGCGGCGTCGGCCTCCACACCCAGCACCCCGGAGGGGGCCCAGGTGTGGGCGAAGCGGTACCACTGGTCCATCGACCACGGTGCGTCGTCGAACGGGCCGTAAAGGTCCGGCATCAGGTCCGCCTTTCGAGCCCGGCCAGCCGGGCAGCGATCTTGTTGAGGGTCTGCTGGGTGACCCGGGAGGGCAGCGCGGTGGCGTCGGGGGTGCCGATCGCGGGGGTGATGGATTCACCGGACCGCCCGTAGGTGAATGCGATCTCCCGCACCACGTCCACCACTTCGGCTTTGGGTTGGCCGGGGCGGCCGACGTAGACGGTGACCTTGTCGCCGAGGTTCCAGTCGCGGCCGAACGCGACCGCCCCGGTGTCCCGCAGGGTGCAGGTGAGGGCGACGGTCGCGGCACCTTCGGCGACGGCTTCGGTGGCGGACTGGTCGAGTTCGGCGGTGGTGTCGGCGTCGGTCTGGTCGACGTACGTCCAGATGGTGCGACCCCAGGCGGTGGTGATCGGGTCCGCCGAGAAGGCGACGCGCTGCGCCCGGGCGGTCAGGTCGCCCTGCCCGCCGGCGATGGCGGCGGTGACGGTCGGCGCTTTGCGGGTGAACGTGTAGGCGGCGAGGTTCCGCAGGTCGGTCGAGAAGCGGACGGTGTCGGCGACGTCCCGCGACGGCACCACCGACGCTTGGAGGCCGGTGTCGGTGCGGGTGACGCGGACGCCGATGTCCGCGCCGGACGCGATCGACAGGGTGCGCAACTCGGTGAGCAGGTCGGGGTCGCCGTACCGGATTTTCGCGGTGACGGTTCCCCCGGCGACCGGGTCCGGGGCGACGGTCAGCCCGGGCACCCGGTACGAAGCGTGGGCGGTCGGGCCGGCCTGTTCGGCGATCAGCGCCAGCATCACCGTCGAGGCGGTCCCGGTGCGGGTCCAGTGGGACTGGGTGGTCTGTGCGTCGGCGGCGCGGGTCGGGTCGGGGATGACCAGCCGATCTTTCAGGACCACCTCGTCGCCCAGCCATGAGACTTTGAGACGGTCTTCGGCCCAGGATTCGGTGATCTCCACCAGCGGACCGGCGGAGATGGTGAGCTCGCCGCGGCGGGCTTCCACCGTCGCCCCCTCCACCAGCCGCCCGTACAGGTCGTCGGTGTAGGGGACGGTGGCGGTGCCGGCGCCGATCCCGAAGTGGCGGGTGACGGCGGACAGGTCGACGACGGGGGCGACACCGGTCAGCTCACCGGCCGGATCGCGGGTCAGCAGCAGCCACTCAGCCACGGCCTAGATCCCGGCGAACCTGGGCGAGTAGTAGGCGGTCACCGACGACGCCGCCCCCACATCGTCCATCAACACCGCCACACTGTTCGCGCCGGGCTCGAGCACCCACAGCGCCGGGTCCGTGGTCAACGCACCGAACAGGTTGGTGCCGTCGCCGTCGCGCACCGACTGGTAACCCGGGCGGGTGTCGATGTGGACGGCGTCGCCTTCGGCCAGCGTGAGGTCGAGGGCGATGCTGCGGCCGGTGGTGGTGTTCACCAACTCCGGTGCCACACCCGGCCCGGTGATCGTCCACACCGGGAACGCGTCCTCGTCGCCGAGGTTGGTGATCGTCTTCTGCCCGGTGATCGTGGACGCCGCCAACTGCATCGGGGGCAGCGGGAAGAACGCGGGCAGGTCCACCAGCGACCACGTCACCGACGTCTCAGCGCCGTACCAGTAGGGGTCGGCGGCGTACAGCTTCAGGGCGGCTTTCCACCAGGCACCGGCGAGGGTGGTGTCGGGCGACTCGTCGCCCTCGAGGCCGCCCACCGCGTAGCAGGTGAGGGTGCGGCTGTCGCCGTCGTCGCTGGTGACGGTCAACCGGCCGGCCCCGGCTTTGGGGCGCATGGCGCGGACGAGACCGCGGACCTTGCCGCGTAGCTCGGTTTCGCTGTCGGCTTGGACCATGAGGCCGAGGGTGGGTTCGTTGGGGTTGGCGGTAACCGCCTGGACGGTGGTCCCGTCGGTTCCGGCGTGCCGCTCCGTCGCCATTTCGTACGTGACGTTATTGAGACCGCGGGTGCCTGCGGCGAGGACCCGATAGCCGGCGGCGTCGTCGGACAGGTCGATGGCCGCCCCGGCGGGCGGGGTCCACACGAACCGCTCAGCCATGCAGGAACTCCAGGTCACGCTGACTGTCGCGGATGGCGGCGACGATCGCGGCGGTGTCCGGGCCGGCGGTGACCGTGACCGGGTAGGAGCGGGCGTCGGTCGTGGACACCGAACCGGCTCCAGCGCCGTGGCCGCCGGAGAACTCGCGGGACATCCACGCCTCGAACGCCGTCGTCTCGCGCGGAGACAGGATCCGCTCGTTGGAGCCGGACAGGTTGAGAGCTGCGGCCCCGGAGGCGAGGATCCCGCCGCCGTCGTAGACGGCTGCGTGGACGTGGTTGCGGTGCTGCAACTGGGTGATCTTGTTGTAGGTGTGGTCGCGGCCGTTCTTCACGTCCGGGGTGTCGTCCCCCACCCCGTCGTAGATCAGCTCGTACAGGGATCGGCCGAACCCGCGGTACAGGAAGCGGGCGATCGACGCCAACCCGGCGGAGCCGGCGCCGCCCAGGCCGGTGCCGAAACCGAAGTCGACGGCCTTGCCGCGGCCGTGCGCGTCGGGGGTGTTCCGCAGACCGGAGTTGAGGCGGGCCTGCGGGATGGCGCGCTGCACGGTGGCGAAGAGCTGCTGCCAGTTGGAGCCGGCGTCGCCGGCTCCGGCCGCGGCGTTCGCGGCCAGCCAGGCTGCGGTCTCGTCGTAGCCGCGCTGCATGGTGGCATCGGCGGCGCTGGAGATCGGCGGCCGGAACGGTGCAGTCGAGCGGGGGCGGGGCAAGTCTGCGGCGGTGACGAACCCGCCGTCGGCGTAGCCGCGGTTGGCGAACTCCTCGATGGCGCCGACACCGAGCCGATCCACCTCGTCTTGGGTGAGCACGTATTCCCCGGCGTGGACGATCCCGGCCGGCTGGAACTTGCCGCCCGGACCTGTGTAACCGCCCTGAGCGAACTCGGGAACGACACCGCGGTAGACGTAGCCGGGCTTCTGCTCGATCTCGATGGAACGGCGGCCCATCGCGGACAGCACCGGATTGATCGTGCCCGCCAGCTCGATACCGTACTGGCGGGCGATCTCCGACACCTCGGCGAGCCCCAAACCCAACTCCTGCGCTATGCCGTAGGCGGTTGCCTTGCCGCCTGCCGCGCCGATAGCGGCCATGACCCGCATGTGGGTATCGAGTTCCGCCGCCGCCCCCGCGCCGCCGAGGCGGGCGTCTTCGATCATCGCGTCGCGCATGCGGTTGAACTCGGCGTCGGTGGCGTTCGCCATCTGCGCGGTCAGCAGGGCACCCTCTTCGCCCATGCCTGCGAGGATCTGCCCGACCTCCAGGCCACCGCGCTGGGTGGCGGTGACGAGGTTGGTGCGCCAGTTCTCGTGCGCCAGGTTCTGCTCCTCGAGGGCCTTGGCGGCGTCGTCGAGGGAGATGCCGACGTCTTCGGCGTAGTCCCGCCACGACGTCTTCCCGGCCTCGGTCATCGCCTCCGTGGACGTCATCGACGCCGCCTCGGCGCCGTACTTCTCCTCAAGCTGCGCCTTGTACACCGACAGCGGCTCAACGAACGATGTGCTGATTGACGCCAGCTCGCCGCGCCAGTCCTCCAGCGCCTTGACGGCTGCGTCGACCTGCTCCTCGGTCATGGTGGCGGCGTCACCGATGAACGCGATGCCCTGCGCAGCCGCCCCGGTCGCGCCCGTCGCGCCCTCGATGGCGGTCTGCAACTGACCTTCCTTCGAGGCGTGGACCTCGGTCCAGTAGGCCAGCCGCTCCTGCGCGGTCCGCGCCTCCTCCGATGAGGCGCCGTGCTCCTCAAGGGCGTAGGCGAGGTTGTTGGTCCACTCGGTGACCTTCTGTTGTGCCTTCTCCACCGGGTTCAGCGAATCCCAGTACTCCCGATTGGCCTGAGTCGCTTCCTCCGTCTTGGCGGTGGCGACGTCCTGCGTGTTGCCCCAGTTGGTCAGGTTGTAGAGGAACTTGTCCATGAAGGACTGGTCCTCGATCTCCTTACGCGCCCCAGCGGCGGCCTTACCGCCTTCCCGCAGGGCGCCCGCCCATCGCTGGGTGTCCTCATCCGCCGAGGCCATGACGCTGCTCACACCAGCGACGGCAGCGGTGAGACCGATCAGGGCCAGCCCGAGTGGGCCGCCGAGCAGGGCCATCGTTCCAGCGGCGGCGGCGCGGAGCCCGACCATCGCCCCCGACAGGATGCCGGCACCGCCCGCGGCGGCCATGACCCGCCCATACCAGCCGGCCAGCGCCATCGCCGACATCGCGATGGCGCCGGCGAGGGGCCCGTTGGCGAGGGCGAGGACACCTGCCGCCGTGGCGGCGGCGAGAACCGGCCCCGGGAGGTCGGTGAACCAGCCCACGAGGCTGCCGATCCCCGACAACACCGGCCCGATCGTGTCAATGACACCGGTCAGCCCCTGAACGACCATCCGCAGTGGGCCCTGCGATCCTTCACCGAGGCCAATCATCAGGGTGTCCCACGCCCCGCCCAGCCGCTCGAGGTCGCCCTTCAGGTTGTCGGTCAGCGCGGCGGCCTGCTCCTCGGCGAACCCGGCGTCGTTGACCTTCGCGGTCCACTCACCGATACCTTCGGCGCCCTCCTTGTAGAGGACGTTGGCGGCGCGGACACCGTCAGACCCAAACATGATCGCCATGGCCGCGTCGCGGGCGGCGGGGGTCATCGTGGACATGGCGCCCTGCAACTGCCCGGCCAGGGACGTCATCCCGGCGAAGTTGCCGTTGGCGTCGTAGAGGTTGATGCCGAGGTCGGACATCACCCCGGCAGCCTTCTCCGAGGGGTTCTGCAACTGCTGGAGCATCGACTTGAACGATGTGCCGGCGTCCGACCCGATGAGGCCGGCGGACGCGAACGCGGACAGGGTGCCGACCGTCTCCTCCAGGCCGAGGCCGGTGGAGGACGCGACGAGGCCGACCTGGTTGAGTGCCTGCCCAAGGTCGGACACCTCACCCATCGCCTTGCCCGCACCCGCGGCCAGCAGGTCAGCGACGTGTGGCAGGTCCTCACCGGTCAGGTTGAACTGCGTCATCGCCACCGACGCGTAGCCGGCGGCTTCGGCGACGTCCATCTGGCCGGCCGCCGCCAGCGACAACGCACCGGACAGGCCGCCGCCTATGATGTCCGCCGACGACACGCCGGCCTTCGACATCTCCGTGATGGCCGCCGCCGCCTCGGTCGCCGAGTACTGCGTGTCGGCCCCAGCCTCCATCGCGACTTGGCGCAGTTTCTCTAGCTCCGCACCGGACGCTTGAGTGGCGGCCTGTACGCCAGACATGGCCTGCTCGAACTCCGCCGACTTGCCGATCGCCGCACCGAACCCGGCGGCGATGCCACCGATGGCTCCGGTGAGAGCGAGAGCCTTCGTGGACAGTCCGCCGGTGGCGCCCTGAGCGCGCGCCATCCCCGACAGATATCCGCTCACATTGGCGACGAGGTTTACGACCACGCTGCGTGTCGTCACTGTGCGTGGACACCTCCTTAGTTACTGTTCCGCCCATGCCTGAACGGGGAAACGACGACGTACTAACCGAGCTACTTGCCGAGGCCCGGCGTCAGACCAAGGAACTGAAGACCATCGGCTTGGCCGTGACCCTCATGGCCGCCGTCGTGATCATCGGGCTACTCATCAGCCTGTTCGCCGCCTTCGGCAGCTAGCCCCAGCCCGTAGTCGGTGCGCGGGGCTTTGCCGTCACGGAAACGGACGGACGCCTGAACCGCGTGCTTGGTGGCTTCGTGGCGGGACTTCCACGCGTCGCTGTTGCGGTGGTGTGCCAGCCGCAGCGTGGGCTGGCACGTCTCCTCCCGCACCTCGTAGTCGGTGAACGGGATGTCCCCGGAGCGGCAGATGTCTTTCGGCATGCCGCAGGACGGGCATGCGTCCCGTTCCTCCTCCGCCAGAGCGACAGCCCAGGCGGTGTCCTCATCGAGAAACAGCGGCTCACCGGGGTTGGGCCACGGCCGGCCGAGGAAGATCGACCGCGGCACCCCGTAGGCCCGCGCCTGCTCGACTTCTAGTCGTTCTCGTCCAGAAGCGCGGAGGCGCGCGCGGATTTTGGGACCGTGGTGTCGTCCGTGGTGGCGGCCCACGCGGCGGAGAACAACTTGTCGAGCTGCCCGTGGCCGATGCGTTCCTCGAGCTGTTCGACCTGGGCCTCGGTCATCTTCGGCTCATGCGAGCAGGACGCGATGAACGCCGCCGCCCCGGCTACCGGATCCCAGTCGATGCCCTGCCCCTTGGCTGGCGGAAACCGCTTCTTGATGGCGGCCAGCTTGCTCTTCGAGGCGCCGCGGAAGGTGAAGCGCACAGTGTGTTCACGCATCTCCTCCTCCAGGTCGCGGAGCCTCTGGGCGACGGCGACGGCGTCGGTGGACTGCCGCATGCGGGCGTTGCCCTGACCCTGCATGGCGTCGAGCTGTTCACGCAGCTCGTCGTACTCTCGCCACAGGGAACCCTTCTTGCAGATCCCGACGGACCTGATCGGCGACTCGAACTCGCCGATCAGGTCCTCAAAGCTGTCGGCCATCAGGCGGCGACGGCGGCGAAGTCGCCGAACGCCTTCGGCTCGGCCTGCAACGCGAACCCGACCTCAACAGCCTGGAGAGTGTCGGGGGCGGGGGAGTCCGGGTTGGGCTGGAGCACCTGCACCGGGTACACCTCCACCTTGTCCGCGGCGGCCCAGGCGGCGGTGGCGAGCTTGTCGCGGCGGATCACGAGGAACCCGACGGCCCGGTACACCAGCGCCTCCTCCACCTCCGTGGCCTCGGTGTCGGACTCGGGTCCGCGGACGTAGCGGACGGTGATCCCGGAGAAGGACCGTCGGCCGGCGATCTCGGTGGTGAACGTCGACTTCATCTTGGAGTTGTCGACGCGGCCGGTGTCCGACGGGGTGTTCAGCCCGTCGGGCAGAAGGCGGCCTTCGAGGTCCACCCCGGCGGTGAGTTCGGCGATGGTGGGCGCGTCGATGTCGGCGATGGTGGGCGCGAAGCACACCCGCACCATGCCGTCGAAACCGAGGTCAGCCATCGTCAGGACTCCTTCTTGGTGGTGGTGGCCGCAGTGGTGGCCTTGGCGTTGACCCGACCATCGGAGGTCAGGACGTCGTACTCGGGGAAGAAGCGGACGGCGGAGCGTGCCACCGTCCGCTCCTGTCCGGTGTCGCGGTGCCTGATCGTCACCATGTCAGCCACGGGGGATCTCCTTCGGTTAGGCGGGGGTGAGACGAAGCCGCCACTCGACGGCCTGCACGAAAAGGTCACGGTCACCGTCACGCTCGACGGTCATCGGCTGCGACGAGAGGTTCTGCGGCATCTGCACGATCCGCCCGGCGACGGTCTGCCCGTGCAGGGCATAGAGGGCGGCGGACAGTTTCGCGACCGCCACCCGCGACGCCTCCGGGGTGAGGCCGGCGCAGTGGGCGATGAGGACACACGACCAGTCGTCGGCGCCGATCAGGGAGCGGGCGGCGTAGGTGCCGGCGTCGAACCAGCCGACGACGAACGGCTTGGTGCCGGTGACGACCGGCTGCTTCCCGTCCCCGAACGGCACGCCGCGCTGTTCACTTTCGTACGCCAGCGCCTTCGCCAGCGGCTGGACGGAGACAGTCGCGGGCGCGGTCACTGGATCGTCCCGAGCTGGCCCATCGCCGCGACGAACCGGGGCTCCTCCGCGTCCAGCGCCCGGGACAGGTCGCGGTGCGGCGGGTTCTTGCTGGACCCGTACTCGAGCAGGTTGCCCAGCGCGCCCTGCGGCTTGTTCTTGTCGGGGCCGATCTCGGCGGAGATGCGGTGCCCGGCGTTGGTCACGTCGTAGGTGATGGAGTCGGGGTAACGGCGGGCGTGCCTGCCTGCGCTCCGCTGGGCGTTCTTCCGTGCCTCGTTCTTCACGTTCAGCGCGCCCTTGGTGACGACGCCGGTGACGGCGGCATTGATGCGGGCGGCTTCGGCGGCCAGCTCAGCCATCCACTGCTGCAACGGAATGGGAGCGCTCATCAGACGACGTCGCGGCAGGCGAGCCGGCGGGCGGTGATGGTGTCGCCGCGGTCGATCTTCCGGATCTCCACGGTGATCCCGACCAGCGCCGGGTCGGGGGAGTCGGTGACGGTCAGCCGGTGCCCTTCGATGACGTCGGTGACTTCGAAGGGGATGGTGATGAGGTAGTCGTAGTCGTACACCTCGAGGCCCATGTTCTCTGCGACGCTGGCCTGTGTGCTGCCGGGTTTGATGCGGCACGGGCCGAACCAGATGGTTTCGTGGGAGTCGGTGACCTCGCCGGTGGTGGGGTCGGTGATCGGCTCCCCCGACTCGAACACGGTGCAGGTGGAGGTCATCAGGGAGCGGGCCATGGCCCGCCCGCGGAGGGCGACGCTGGCGGCGCTCACGTCGACCACGACCGCAGCCGCACCGACCGCACCCGGGCGACGGGAGTGCCGGCTTCGGCGGAGGCGATCGCACGCAGCTCGGAGCGCTCGTCCGGGGTGAGGTACACCCCGGCGGCCTGGGTGGCCGACGGGCGTTGGTAGCGGTAGTCGTCCACCGATTCCGACGCGTAGCCCTGGGCGTTGCGGACAGCGCGGGCGGCGACCTCGAGGGCGATGGCGCGGGCCCGAATGTTGGTGTCCGCCAGATCGTCGGGGAGGACGTCGTACACGGCGCCGAGCGTCAGCTCGACGATGAGGGGTCCGCGGGCGGTGCCGATGTCCTCGGGTTCCATGTAGGCGGCGAGGTCGGGGAGGGTGATCAGGTCAGGCATGTCCGGTCACCCTCCCCGGGCCGCTTACTTCTGGTCCGCGTCGTCGCGGGTGACGGCGGTGGTCCGCTTCCGCGGCGCCGCCTCCTCCTGCTGTTCGCCGACAGCCGTGCCCTGCTGCTCCTGCTGTGACTCCTGGTCGCGGCCGGACTGGCGGCGCAGGGTGTCACGGATGGAGTCGTTCGCCGCCTTGACGGAGTTCTCGTCGGCGACGGACTGCGGAACGGAGGCGATGGTGTTCTCGGGCTGGGTCATGGCTCAGTCTCCCTCGGGTCAGGCCGCGGCGGCGTCGGTGAGCCGGACGAAGGCGTCGTCCGAGCGGACCCGGAACCCGACCTCCATCTCGCAGCGGACCGCGAACATGTTCCGCTGCCACAGGTGCAGCGCCGTGCCGCCGTCGTCGAGGGTGGCCTGGTCCGACACGGAGATCTGGATGTTCTCCACGATGCCGTAGTTGGCGAACGACCAGTCCCCGGCGAAGCCGATCTGGTTGGGGGTGCCCGCCTCGTAGACGGCGGTCGTCTGCGAGGTGCGGGCCCCGAGTAGCGCCGGGACGGCTCCGTCGGTCTGGATGTTGTTGATGAACAGTGGCCGGTCGTTGCCGTCCACCGCACCCAGCAGTAGCCCGCGGGCCTGCGGTGCCAGCGCCCACCCGGTGATCATCCCGCCGCCGGCGGCGACGGCGGCGTCGGCGGCGATCAGCCCGGCGTAGGTGTTGCCTCCGATGCCGACCGCGGTCGCCGCGGAGAGGACGTCGAAGTCGGCGCCTGGCGCAGTGCCGGTGAACACCGTCGCGTCGAACGCCCGCCCCAGCGCACCCGGCAGCCGACCGACGAGAGCGTTGTACAGCGCGGGCAGGTCCCGACGGAACTGGTTGGAGAACGGCACGATCACGGCGAGGGTGTAGCCGCGCATCAGCTTCGTGCCCATGGTGGGCCGATCCACCGGCTTGGCCGCGGTCTCCGCGACCCACTCGGCGACCGGGTCACCGGTGATCACGTTGACCTGAAGCCCCCCGCCCGGCAGCGGGATGGGGTTGGCGAGCTGCATGACCGCCGAAGCGTTCTGCGTCTCCTGCCAGATCTCGGCGGACACGGCCGGCGGCAGCGAGACCCCGGCGGTCGTACGGTTCACATCGATCCCCGCCATGGGGGCCTCCTTGTATTAGGGCAACAGGGGCCCGAGCGCCTGCGCGAACTGCGAGGCGGTCGAGTTGCTGGGTGTGGTGGTGCGAGGTCCGCCGTCGAACGTCGGCGGCAGGGGTGCGCCGGGCATAGTCACCTCGGGGATGAGGTCGGCCACGGCGGCAGTAATGGCCTTGGTGTCCGGTTCGCCGTCCTCACCGACGAAGCCGGCGAGGTTGACGTAGCGGAGCGCCTTGGCAGTGTCGTAGCCGGGGTTGCGGGTGGCGGCTGCGGCGCGGAACTCGGTTTCGGCGAGGCGCTGCCCGTACTCACTACGGACCGCGTTGCGCCCGCGTTCCTCGGCTTCGAGGAGCGCCCGCTCGTCGTCCTTCAGCGAGGCGCGGCGTTCATTCTCCCGCTCCCTGGCGGTCTTCTCGGCTGCCTTCCGCAGCTCCCGCTCCTTTTCCAGGGCGGTGGTGAGCTTGGCGACGTCCTCGGCCGTCACGGCCGGCGGCGTCTCCGGGGTGGGGGTGTCGGGGGTGGTGCCTTCGGGCGTCGCGCCGTCGGGAGTGGACTCGGTCATGGGTGGTGCTCCCCTCGGGCGTCACGCCCTCGGTCGTCCCGTACGGCCTCACGCCGGGCGGGGGGTCTAGGTGGTGATGTAGCCGTAGCGCTGGAGGAGTCTCACGGCGTCGGCCTGGTCCTCAGCGATCCGGTAGATGCCCTCGGGGGTCAGCCGGACGACGGTGGACCGCCGGTAGCGTTCCCCGGGGCGCTTCGCCAGGCCACCCAACTCGCGGCCGACGCCGCGGGCGGTGGTGGCCTCCGTCGTGGCCCGCACCTGCCGCCCGAAGACGGTGGTGGTGTACATGCCGCGGTTGGCGTTGACGACCCGGCCGAGGTCGGCTCCGGCGTCGAGCGCCTTCCGTTGGGCGTCGGTGAGATCGGTGATCAGCCCGCGCCGCAGCAGCTCGTCGGGGTCGGTTCGGAAGTCGTCAGCGGTGTCCTCACGGGCCGGGATGTGCACGCAGTCGCAGCGAGGGTGCCGGGGGAATCCGGCAGAGTAGCGGTACCAGCGTCCGGCCAGCAGCGCACACCTCGAGCAGCACGGCGCGTTGACCATCCGCGTCCAGCCCATTCCGGAGCGCTGGGCGATCTCCGCGCCGGTGGCTTGCCTGCCGGCGTCGGAGACGACGGTCGGCAGTGTCATGTCCAGCCACCGGCCGCCCACGTCCAACGCCCGCTCCGGGGCCAGCCCGCGTCCGGACGCCAGCTTGGCGGCGACCACCGCCCCGTCCAGCAGGCCCAGCAGGCTGCGCCCGTCGGCTGCGGACCCGGCGAACGCGGCCGGCACAATCGCGCCCGCCGGGTCGTCTGGTTGTCCCGTCTCCTCGAGGACCGCTGGCACATACTCGGCGGCTGCGGTGGCGGCGGCGAGCTGGGTGGCGGCGGTGACGTCGATCAGCCCGCGCTGCACTTCCTCCCAGGACGGGTCGAAGTCCGGGCGAATCCTCGACCACGCCCTGCGCCCCGCCGCCACCAGCACCACCTGGAGGCGCTGCAAGGTGCGGTAGAAGTCCTCACTCGCCGCCGGTATCGCCACTGGCACCACCGGTGATCAGGTCGCGGGCGATCCGTTCCAACGTCGGATCCGTGCCCGCCAACGCGGCCCGCTCCTCCATCTGCGCGATCTCCGTCTGGGAGATACCGACGAATTCCCGCCCGGCCCGCAGATCCCGCAAACCGATCTGCACCTGCTTCACGGCGGCGTCGGTGATCTCCCCCTCGGTGCGGAACTCCGGGTTCCGCCACAGCGACTCCATCCGCGCATCCGGCACTTCGAGGCCGGCGGCTTTCCGCGCCAGCCGCATCGTCTCCACCGCACCCCCACCGAACGACCGGATCCGCTGACGGCACTTCGCCACCAGCCCGGACTCCGACGCGCGCAGCGTCTCCCCGTTGACGTTGGACATCTCCCCTAGCAGGTACTGGGCGGGGACACGGGTCCGTGACGAAATGTCCTTCGCGTCTTCCCGCTTCGCAGCGCTGTAGGGGTCCAGCGGCGCGGACTCCCACTGCCCGAACTTCGTCTCCGCGACGTCGGTGGTGACCACCCGGTCCCGGCCGATATCGATCGGCTCCACCGGATCCCCGTCCTCCGTGGTCTCCGGGTAGCCGGTGGCCCACTTCTGCGGGAACGCCCCGAAGTCCTGCGTGATCAGCCGATCCGCGATCGTCTTGTTCAACCGGTCCTGCACATCGATCACATCGGCGATCTCGCTGACGCCGCCGGTCAGCAGCCGCGGATTGTTCGGCAGCTCCGTCAACGCCACCTCACCCAGCGGATTGACCACCGGCCAACCCTCACCCGCCACGATCCTGCGGTCCCAAGTGATCGACTCCGGACTCCACCCGCCCGCCGGCAGATCCGTCTGGAACTTATACAGCCACTCCCCGAGATCCAAGGTGGCGCACAACTTGCCGGTCCAGTCATCAACCCACAGCTTCAAACCGGCGGCCTTCCGGCGCCGGTTGCTACCGGGCCGGTAGGCGACGATCGCCTGCGACGCATGCTCGATGTAGATGTTCGGCACATCGGTGCCGTTCGGCTCGACCAGCGTGTAAGCGGTCCCGCCGATCAACGCCTCGAGCAGTCCCTGGTCGAAGTCCTCGTCCAGGTTGTTGGCCTTCCAAATGGACCACGTCTCGGCGTCGGCAGCCTCCTGCCCCGGCAGCCGGAACCCCTCCAACGCCAGCCGCTCCGCCGTCGCATCGACCACCAGACCCATCAGATTCGACCGGGTCATCTTCAGGATCCGGGCGAACTCGATCTGCGCCTGCGCCGGCAGCCACGGCAGCGGATGGTCACCGCGGTAGTACGCGTCGAACAGCGACAGGCTGGGTTGCCGCAGCACCAGCTCGTGGTGCAGGCGGCGCAGCCACCACTCCGGCGACTCCACGGCCGCATCCGTCCGCGCATTGAACAGCGGCCACGGCGGCACCACGCCCCAGGTGTCCGGCTGGTCGGCGGGCGCCCACACCTCCAGATCCGTCAGATACGGCTGGTACGGACCGGTCACGAGCACCCCCTTCTCACGATGAACGGACGCGCCCAGTGACGCGGGTCAACCCGCGGGTCAACTTCGACTGCCGATACCAGCCCGCGGCGATCGCATCCGCCCGAGCCTCCACCGCCAACGCGGCACCCACCACCGAATCGATCTTCCGATTCGACTGCTCATGCTCCTTACGGACCAGCCGCAACGACCCCCGCCGCCGCACATACGCGTTCGCGAAATGCTCCACCACCACCGGATCCCCGGAATGCCACAACTCCCCATTCCGCAACCCGGTGTGCAGGCGGTCCAACGCGGCACCCATCGCCACATCCCGGCGGGTCTCCCACGCCACCACCCGATCCCCGAACTCCTCCGCCAAGCTGTCCACATCCGACCGCCACTCGTGCGGGTCCGCGTACAGGCGTGCCACGTCATACCGGGCGAACGCCTCCCGCACCGTCGCCAGCACATCGGCGCGGGGAACCTCCCACCACGTCCCCTCCGGGCCCTCCGGCTTCGCCCAGATCCCCACCGGAAAGATGAACCCGTCCGACATGCGCGACCCGATCAGCACCGTCGAGTCATTGTTCAGCGACCCGTCGAAGCCCAATGCCACAGCCTCACCCGGGGCGATCGTCTCCGCCCGCGCCTGCCGCTCCACGACGTCCTTGGCGATCCACGCATCCCGCCCCGAGATCGACCGGTTCAGGAAGTAGCGGGCCGCTGTCGCGTCGTCCTCGCACTCCATCGGATCCCGCATCGTGCGATAGATCCGCTCGAGGTCCATCCATTCGGCCGCGTCGCCATACACGTAGCGCAGTTGCGCCAACGTATGCGCCACGTCGGCCAAGTCGATCCGGCCCTTCGCCTCGCGGTGATCCATCACCCACCGCTCGACGTTCGGCAGGTCACCCTTCCGCCACGCCGTCAGCAGCGACTCCGCCACCGACTGCTCACCAGGCCGATACGCCGTCGTCGTCAACAACATCCACGGCTCGGCCTTCGCCCGCTTCCCCGTGTTCCGGGCCACCGTCGAGTACATGCCGCGCAGCTCCCGCAGCACGTACAGGTGAACCTCGTCAGCGACGACGAACGTTTCCTTACCGCCATCCTTCGATGCGGCACCAGCGGTCGCCGCCCGCACCTCACCGCCGTTGGGCAGGTACAGCGCCGACGCCGACTGGTACTGGCGGGCACCGGTGATCCCGCGGTACACGTCCGAGTGATGATCGGGGCCCCACTCCGCCATCACGTAGGCGATGTTCTGGAACGTGTGCCCCGTCTGACCTTCCTCCGTGGCGAGGCACTTCAGCAGCGGCGACGTCACCGGCCGGCCCACCGGCTGGCCGTCGGCGTCCCACCCGTCGAACCGCACCGGGCCGATCGCCTCGGCGATGCCCACCAGTCCGGCCAGCTCCGACTTCGCCCTGCCCTTCGGCCGGGACAGCATCGCCCGGTCCACACACCGGCGGCCCGTTTCTGGGTCCAGCCGGTAGGCGTTCACCAGGAACCGCAGCCACTCGTTGTCCAAGACGATCGGCTCGCCCTGCACATCGCCCGGCCCGTGGCAGGTGTACGCCTCCAGCCACTCCGCGACCTGCCAGCCCAGCGACGGGAACTCGTCCCCCTCCTGCGGCTGCCACGGCATCCCGACCTCCACTAGGATTCGCTTCCACGGGGCCTGCTAGCGAGGCCCCGGGCCCGCCTGTGAAGGCAACCGGAATCGCGCAGGGCGCCGGGGAGAAGCCCGCCGGACGCGGCGGGCTTCTTTGCGTTCAGGCCGAGCGCAGGCGGTCGCGCACATTCACCGCGGTCGGCTGCTGCACACCACGCACCGACGGACGCTTTGGCCGCGCACCCGTCGCCTCGTCCGGCAGCCGCATCGCCACAATCAGCCGCGCCAGCAACGCCGACTGCTGCCGCACCTCAGCCTGCAACGGATGGATCATCGGACCCTGCCGGCCCTCCACCACCGGCTCCGTCTCCGCCGCCATCTGCTCCAGCCAGTCCACCCGGTCCGCGGTGCGGCACGCCGTCAGCGCCAGCTCTCGCATCGGGTTCTGCTCATCCGTCAGACCCGCGTCCTGCGCCAGCAGACACCCCCAGAGCCGCTGACCACGAGTACCAAGATCCATCACCGACTCCTCACTCTCCGTGTCCGTGCGGGTGCAACACAGCGCCTCGCACAGCGAGCCACC
>Ga0196962_10000234_pt1 | contig 27784 bp, 28 predicted proteins | sample S3v_20metaG_FD_183186 | JGI IMG/M metagenome (GOLD analysis project Ga0196962, IMG submission 183186) | Soil microbial communities from Anza Borrego desert, Southern California, United States - S3+v_20 | ecosystem: Environmental > Terrestrial > Soil > Desert | place: USA: California | collected...
GGGCTACCCTTGCCCTGGGGCCAGTAACAGGCCGTGTCCCCACGCTGACACTGGCCATGGGAGTTGAATCAGCGCGGCATGGCGGAGCCCAGCCACGAGGGGCCGCTCAGGGCCGGGAAGGGCCTTCGCGCGCGCCATCGAGTAGGCGGTGCGCGAGGTGATGACCATAATGGTCGGCGAGCCGGCGACGGCCGAGGTGCAGACCGCGAAGAGGACGACCTTGTCGAGCGGGTTGCCGAGGGCGACGTTGGCGGTGGCGCTGAGCACGTCTTCGTTGTGCTCGGCGAGGAAGGCCAGGCCCCTGACCGACTGGGCGGCGACGCTGATCGCCAGGTAGGTAAAGACGAGGCCGACGACGCTCAGCGCCACCGCCCGGTAGGGCCCGGTGGTCTGAAAGAGCGGGCCGCCGGCCGAGACGAGTCCCGAGTGGGGGATCTGGCTCACGGACTCGCGAAGAGGAACCGGCACCAGCGGACTTCGACAGGGAACACCTATCGGCGCGGCCAAAGGCAGCTCCGCCGGGTCGCGGAAGCGAGTCGGATTTGGAGGAATCGGGACCGGTTCAGAAGCGGAGCGGCCGACACCAGGTTCGCGATTGGCAGGGCTTCTCGGTGCGAGCCCCCCGCCGGGATCGAACCGGCAACCTCCTGATTACAAATTGCTCCGGTCGGCTTGATTTGGATTCTTTAAACCCGCCGATATGCAGGCATTTTTCGAGTCTTTCAGATTCTGGCAATCACGGCGATATGCAGGGATATGCGGCGATCGGCCCTCGGTTTGGGCACTTACGACGAGGAGTGCCCACACGAATCGGGGCGGTTAGAAAGGCGCCGATCGCCCGCTGCCGGTGGCGCCGGATCAATCGATCCAGGCTGCTCCGCGTCGGAGTCGGGAGGCCTGCCGAGCCGCGAGTCGTTGGCCTACGTCTCCTCCTCCGGGGACTTGGCGCCACCAGATGCCGCTGATGGGTCGCGCTCTCGATGTCCATCCACAGCGATCTAGCCTTCGCCGCGCGAGCTCACCCTCGGCTCCTGGTGTAGACCCGCCGCACGCGCCGACTCAGGCTGCAGGTGATCTCGTAGCCGATGGCGCCGGCCTCGCTCGCGACCTGCTCGCAGGGAATGTGGCTTCCGCCCTGCATTCCGATCAGGACTGCGGGGGCGCCGGGCGGCACCGGCGCCTCGCCGAGATCGACCACCAATTGGTCCATGTTGAGGCTTTGGGGTTTTCGGCAAAGGACGGAGCCCTTGCTCAGTTGCCGAGACCTCCCGTGTCCGCCCCGAGTCTCCGTAACCCCGTTACGGAGACCGAGCCGACGCACGATAAGGGGGTACTACGTAGCGTCGGTGTTTCGGCGTCTCATCTTGGTGCGATGGCAGGTGTCTTGCTGCCGCAGTCGCAGCGCATCTTTTGAACGTACGACCTTCGGCTTCGGTGACCGCGGCCGCATTCGGCCTCGCCGCCTCATTCCGATCACTCGATGCCGTGACAACCGAATTTTCGCCCGGTCGCCCTCGTTGTTTTCTCAGAGGACGGCCCGGTTCGAAGAGGCCGGAGCAGGCTGTGCCGCTGCGTCGGCCGCGGGCGCCGTTGGCCTGCCGGCTGACGGACGGCGAAGAGCCAGGATTGACAACAGGGCGGTGAGCCCAAGCAGGGTCGAGCTCGCAATCAGGGCGACGTGCAGACCGGTGACAAAAGCGTCGCTCGCCTCGGCAACCAAAGCGTCGCCGACCGCGGTGGGCAGTGCGGCGGCGACGTCGACGGCACGCCCCAATGACTCTCCGGCGGCATCCATTTCTGCGGGACCGACGCCGGGAACGGGCTGCAGCACGCTGGTATAGACGGCGGCGAGGATCGAGCCCAGCACCGCGACCCCGAGGCCGCCGCCAAGCTCGTAGGCAGTCTCCTCGATCGAGGCGGCGTTGCCGGCCCGGTCGGCCGGGACCGCGGAGATGATCACATCGTTGGCGGCGACCAACGCGACCTCCAAGCCGAAGCCCAGGGCGACGAAGGGCAGAGCCAGCAGGAGGTAGCGATCTTCCACCCCGAGGGCCAACATCGGCAACAAGGCAGCGGTGGACAGGAGGAGCCCACCGCTGATCGTCGGCCGCGTCCCCAACCGCCGCAGAAGCGGCGCCGCGAGCAGACCTCCGGCGAGGCTTGCGATCATCAGCGGCAGCAGGCGGACGCTGGCTGCCAGCGGCTCGAGGCCCAGCACGAGCTGCAGGTAGAGGGCGAAGAACAGCTCCAGGCCGACGAGCGCGAACATCGATAGCAGCACGCAGCCGACGGCAACGGCGAAGGCACGGTCGCCGAACAGGCGCACGTCGAGCAGCGGCTCCGACCGCCCGAGCTGCCGGCGGACGAAAACCAACAACGCGACCAGCGCTGCGGCGAGCACCGCGATCACCGCGGGGTCGGCAAAGCCGTGGCGCGCGCCCTCCTTGATGCCAAAGGCGAGGCCGAGGATTCCCGCTCCCGCCAGGATCACCGCGATGGTGTCCCAGGGCGGCGGCTCCGCGGCGCGACTCTCGGGCAGCAGCCGAAGGCCGATCGGCAGCACGATCAATACGACTGGGACGTTGATCAGGAAGACCGCGCCCCACCACCAGTGTTCGACCAGGAAGCCGCCGACCAGTGGGCCGATCGCGGCGCCGCCGGCCAGCGTCGCGCTCCAGATGCCGACCGCGGTGCGGCGCTCGTTGCGATCCTCGAAGACGCTGCGGACGATCGACATCGTCGCCGGCAGGATCAGGGCGCCGCCGACGCCCATCACCGCCCGCGCCCCGATCAGGATTGCCGAGGACCAAGCGAAGGCGGCGAGTGCCGAGGCGAACCCGAAGACGACGAGGCCGCTCAGCAGCAGGCGCTTGCGGCCGAAGCGGTCGCCGAGGGCGCCCGAGGCGACCAGAAGCGGCGCGACCACGAGCGGATAGACGTCGATGATCCACAGCAGCGCCACCGCCGAGGGCTGCAGGTCCTCGGTCATCGCCGGAGCGGCGACGTGGAGCACGGTGACGTCGATGACGACGACGAGGACCGCGGCGCAGATGACGGCGAGGACGGTCCAGCGCCCGGCGGCGCGAGGGTGCGGGCTCATGGCCCCGCCTCTCCCCCGGGCGCGGTGTCGGTTCCGCGCCCTGCGATCCCCTCGAGCACCGTTGCGCGAAGGAGGCGACCCGCCTCGCGGCTGCCGACGAAGCCGTCGTCGACGGCCCACCAGAGGGCGATCGTCTGGCATCCGACCGAGTAGACGAGCCAGCGCGGCGGTAGGTCCCGACGAAACACCCCGGCGTCCTGACCGCGGGCGAAGTAGCGCTCGAAGCGGTCGTCCTGAGATCTGATCTCTCCGACCAGCTCGCTGTTCTGGTACGAGCCGGGCTCGGCAAGAAGCATCGCGTAGGCCTTACCGAGCCGAAGCGGTGCCGCGATCAGGCAGTTGAACGCCTCCAGCACCGGCGCGTCATCGATGCCGGCTTCGTCGAAAAGCCTCTCGCAGTCGGCGAGCACGTATCTGCTGACGCGCTCGACCAGCGCCGCCCGGTCACCGAAGGCCCGGTGCAGCGTGGTTCGGCTTACACCGGCGGCAGCTGCGATTTCCTGCATCGATGAGCCCGGCTCACGTGCGAGCACCCCCGCCACGGCATCAATGAGTTCTGGCGAGTCGGTCATGGAACAAAACTGTACCGGCTGAAACATTTTTGTTCCAAACGGGCCAACGCCAACGGAGTCCCCTCGCGAACGAGTTCCGCGACCTGTGCCACGACCGTCGGCGATAAGCCCAACGCTCGACGAGGGGGATTCCGCCAGCACAATTGGGCGGGCCGGTATGCGGCGAAGCGGCTCTTAAAACACAACGACCCCGGCCATGCTGCCCGGGGTCGTCGGTCAGATCCAGTATCGGCGGCGCTGCGGCAAACGTCAACTATTGGCGCTCTACTTGCATCCGCGGGGGCGGAACTCCCCCTCGACGACGAGCGCCGACGCCTCAAGCGCACACCGGCCGAGCTCGGCAGCAATGCCAGACGCGGCCCCGCTCGCCCCCGCGGACGCAAGGTCCTGCCGGACGCCCGCAAGTACTTGGCGACCTCCTAGCGCAAGCTCTCCCTCACCCTTAACCCACGATAAGGAGGTATTACGACAATCAGAGATCGACGGTCTCGAACTCAGCCGGCAGAGCTCCTGGATCGACTGCCGCTCCCGCCTGCTCCGCCTCGCCCCCGGCTCGGCTCCGCGGGCGGGGCCTTCATCGCTATCACCTGGGCTTCCAAGGGGATCAGTCTTAAACCGGCAGAACGGGGGCCAGGCTTCAACCGGCGTTGACTCCAGCCGGGTCCCCATCGAGTAGTCCGTCCTTACGGGCCGAGTTATCCGAGGATCGACTCATCCACTTTCCCGCGGCTACTCAAGGTGCAAAGGGATACCGGCCCCCCGCGCGAGACCGGAGGCAGCCCCCGGATGCCTCCCCCACCCGGACAGGCCTGCTCGGGGATGCTCAAACCTCCGACCAAATGACTTACCGTGGCCAATGAATCAATGGACGAAGAGGAGAGTTGGTTTGACCGCCTGGACAAGAGATCTGGACCTACGAAGTTCAGACGTCGATTTTCTCGGTCACGTCACTGCTTCCGCATTCCTCAGCTTCTTTGATGAAGCACGGGCGATGTGGCTCGCCCAGACCTGGAAGACGAAGGAGCCAGAGTATGTGGTGGCAGTGCAGCGCATCGAGTATCTGAAGGAGCTGCGCCTCCATGACGATCCAGTTCGGATCACGGTCGAAGTGGCCAAGGTCGGAACCTCGAGCTTCGAGGTCCAAGAGGTCCTTTACGTCCGCGACGAACCGCGAGCAAGGTCTGAAGCAACTCTTGTCGCCTGGAGCCGCACCCATCGGAGGTCGCGGAAGCTCACCGCCCCTGAGAAAGAGGCGCTTACGTCCCAACTCGGGGGCTGAGACAAACTGGCGGTTCGACCGCTCGAACCCCGACCAACCACCTGGATTGCTCCCAGAAAGGCCTGGAGGCAGCGCGAAGGACGGAGACGCCAAACCCGACTCTCAGGCACCAGCGCCCGAACCGAACGTCGACTTCTCAAATTCGTCTCAAAGTGCGGTAGCAGCGCCGCGAGGGTCGATAACCATGCCGCCTCAGGCGCGAGGCGGGCGCCGCGATGGTGGTGAAGGAGCGCGCTGAATCGTGAGCGCCGCCTATTCGGCGACCGCTCCCGCGAGCCGGCGGAGAAACACAACACATCGCCGGGCCCGAACTCCACCGCCTCGCCTTCTATGGTCAGGCTCCCCTCGCCTTCCAAGACATGACATGGATCGTGGTCGCCTCTCGACCGCATAACTCAACTTGGAAGGGTTGACGGCGCTGATCACTGCCCGGACCTCGGTGTTGTTGCCCCCGATCGGCCCCAGCTGCCTGAAGCTTGGCCCGTTCAGCCGTTTCGGAATGGTGGTGACGAAGCGACGCACATGCTGACCAAGAGAAGACCGGGGAGCCGCTTCCCCCGAATGGGCGCCATCGGGGGTCAGGAGTGCCCGTCATGGCCCGCGATCGACAACATCCGGCCGTGGGCAGGTTTTCAGGCAATGCACAAAACCGTCGTCGCGACACGTGAGGGCTTTCAGGATCCACAGCCCCGGCATCCCGCCGACCTTGGAGGAGGTGCCGAAACCGGTACCGGGCCCAGGCCAGGTTCTGGTGAAGATCGGCGGCGCGGGTCTCTGCCATTCCGACCTGCACCTGATGGACCGGCCCGAGGAACTCCTCGAGATGGAGTTGCCCTTCACGCTTGGTCACGAGAACGCAGGCTGGGTCGACACACTCGGGCCGGGGGCGGATGGCCTCGAGGTCGGTGAGCCCGTGGCCGTCTACGGTCCCTGGGGGTGTGGTCGCTGCCGCGCCTGTCGGGGATCGGCCGAGAACTATTGCGAGCACCAAGCGCAGCTCGGCACCTTCGGCGGCGGACTCGGAAGTGACGGTGGCATCGCTGAGTACATGCTCGTCCCCCACGCCCGCTGGCTCATACCGCTCGGTGACCTGGACCCTCGCGACGCGGCCCCGCTGACGGACGCGGCGCTGACGCCCTACCACGCGATCAAGGCCTCGCTGGATCTGCTGGTGCCGGGTTCGACCGCGGTCGTGATCGGAGTGGGCGGCCTCGGCCACATGGCGGTACAGATCCTCCAGGCCCTCACTTCGGCGCGGATCGTCGCCGTGGATGCCGCCGCCGAGAAGCTCCGGCTCGCCTCCGAGGTCGGCGCCGACGCGACCATCCTCGCTGGTGACGGTGCCGCCGAGAGGATCAGGGAGCGGATCTCCCGGAACGCCGTCGAGGTGGTGATCGACATGGTCGGATCGGACGATTCGATCGCACTCGGGGCCGAGGTCGTCGCCCCGACCGGCCACCTAACCGTGGTCGGACTCGGTGGAGGTGCCTTCCGCTTCGAACCGTTCGCGTTCCCCGTCGAGGCCCGACTGGCCAGCCCCTACTGGGGAACCGCGATCGACCTGATGGACGTAATCGCGCTCGCCGCCGCCGGCAAGATCCGCGCCCACGTCACCCGTTTCCCGCTCGACCAGGTCGCCGAGGCATACGCCGCCCTGCGCAGCGGATCGCTGCCGGGCCGCGCCGTGATCTGCCCCGCGGGGTAGACGGGATCCGATCCCTTAGTCGCCTGACACGGCGCTGGGCGCCGCACGAGCGCCCTCAGGATTGTCGAGCCGCTCGGGGGGCCCCGCGCCCTCCGGCGCTTCCCGCCCGAAGCGCAGGTGATCGCCGACGGGCCCCTCGACGAGGACCTTGCGGTCGTAGACGTAGTCCATCTTCGCCAGCCACGGGGCGACGGCGCCCTGCTTCGGGAACCGGTCCACGGCGCGGAGGATGTAGCCGGCGGTGAGGTCGAAGAGGGGCGCGGTGGGCAGGGCTGGGTCGGGGCGCTCGGGAACCGCGAAGTCGTAGTCGCGCTCGTCCATCAGCGAGAGCAGGCGGCAGAGGTGCTCGGCGACGAAGTTGACCTTGAGCGTCCAGCTCGCGTTGGTGTAGCCGAAGATGTAGGCGAAGTTCGGCATGCCAGAGAGCATCATCGACTTGTAGGCCACGGTCTCTCCCAGGTCGACGAGCCGGTCGTCCACCGTGTACTCGACGCCTCCCATCGGGATGAGGTCGAGGCCGGTGGCGGTGACGATGATGTCGGCTTCGAGCGTCGCACCGGACTCGAGCAGGATGCCCGATCGGGTGACCTCCTTTATCTGGTCGGTCACCACCGAAGCCCGACCCGCGCTCACCGCCTCGAACAGGTCACCGTCGAGGACCGCGCACACCCGCTGGTCCCACGGGTCATAGGGCGGGTTGAAATGCGTGTCGACGTCGTAGCCGTCCGGCAGTTCCCTCGCCACCAGGGAGCGGAAGATCTTGCTCGAGCGCTTCGGAAAGCGGCGGATCAGGCGGTAGCTGACGTCGTCCCGGATCAGGTTCTTGCGGCGGGTGATGCGATGCGCACGGGCCGGGCCGAAGAGGCGCTTGGCGGCCCTATAGATGGAGTCGGTCGCGGGGAGCGTCATCATGTACGTGGGCGTGCGCTGGAGCATCGTCACGTGGGCAGCGTTCCGGCTCATCGCGGGCACCATCGTGACCGCCGTCGCGCCGCTGCCGACGATGACCACACGCTTCCCCGCGTAGTCGAGATCCTCCGGCCAGTTCAGGGGGTGGACGGCCGTCCCGTCGAACTGCTCGAGGCCCGGGATCTCCGGCGTGTAGCCCCGGTCATAACGGAAGTAGCCGGCGCCCGACACCAGCCAGCGCGCCGTCATCTGCACGCGCTCCCCGTCGGCGCGCTCGGCGACGATCGTCCAGCGGGCCTCCTCCGAGGACCAGTGCGCCTCCAGCACCGAGTGGCCGAACCTAACCCGACGGCGGATGTCGTGTTCGGCCACCGCCTCCTCGAGGTAACGCATGATCGAGGGACCGTCGGCGAGGGCCTCCTCGGACGTCCACGGCTTGAAGGTGAAGGCATAGGTGTGGAGGTCGGAGTCCGAACGTATCCCCGGGTAGCGGAAGAGGTCCCAGGTGCCGCCGATCTCCTCGCGACGATCGAGGATGACGTAGCTCTTGTCGGGATGTCGGTCCTGTAGGTGGACGGCGATCCCGATGCCGGCGACGCCGGCCCCGATGATGACGACGTCGTGGTCGGGGGCGGTCACGTGTGGCTCCTAACTGTGGGGCGGGCGTCCCGCCGGGCTTGGCGGGCATGGTCGGCAATCGCCGCGACGAGCTGGGGACAGGCCCCGACCGGCAGGTCATGGCCCATGCCACGGATGGTGAGCAGCCTGGCGCCGGGGATGGCGCGAGCCGTCGCCCGGCCACCGGACGCGGCGAGCATCGGGTCGCGGTCGCCGTGGACGACGAGGGTGGGAACCCGGATCTCGCGCAGCTCCGCGGTGCGGTCACCCGTCTTCCAGATCGCCGCGAGCTGGCGCGAGACGCCCTCGACGTTCGCGCCGCCGCCACGATCGAACGCCTCCAGCGCCGTCGCGCGCACCCGGGCCTCGTCGAACGGGAACCCGCGGCTGCCGATGTGCCGGGCCATCGCGACCCACTGATCGGCGAAGCCCTCGCGGTCGGTCTTCGGCGGCGCGTACATGAGCAGGTAGGTGGAAAGGCGCGGCCGCCCACCGAAGCGCGCGCCGGTGTTGGACATCAGCGACGTCAGGGTGAGCACCCGCGAGGGGTGGCGGGCGGCGATCGTCTGGCCGATCATGCCGCCCATCGACATGCCGACGAGATGGGCGGCATCGATGTCGAGGCGGTCGAGGAGGGCGACCGTGTCGAGCGCCATGTCGCCGATCGTGTACTGCTCGGGGCGGAAGCCGCGCTGGAGCAGGATGCTGAGGGTGGACGGCGGCGCGATCGGCACCCGGCTGGAGCGGCCGACGTCGCGGTTGTCGAAGCGCACCACGCGGAATCCCTCGCCGACCAGGCCGTCGACCAGCTCTGGCGGCCACTCGTTCAGCTGCTGGCCCAGCCCCGCGATCAGCACCACCGCGGCAGCGTCCTCGTCGCCTTCGACCCGGTAGCAGAGCTCCAGGTCGCGGGCGACGCGCGACATCGACTCAGGACCCACGTGGCCCCAACTTGACCGGGAGCGTCTTCAGCTGGTTGATGAACGTCGACTCGGCCATCAGGGGCTCGCCGTCGATCTCCATCTCCGGATACCGCTTGAGCGTCTCCTCGAGGAGGACGTTGAGCTCGAGTCGGGCAAGCGCGAACCCGAGGCAGAAGTGGCGCCCGCCGGCGCCGAACGCCTGGTGGTCGGGGTTGCGAGTGACGTCGAAGCGGTCGGGGTCCTCGTAGACCGCCTCGTCACGGCCCGAGGACGGATACCACATCACCACCTTGTCGCCCTTCTTGATCTTCTGTCCGGCCAGCTCGGTGTCGCAGGTGGCCGTGCGCCGCATGTGCGAGAACGCCGGGAACATCCGCAGCGACTCCTCGACCGCGCTCGGGATCAACGACGGGTCGTCGAGCAGCAGCTTGCGCTGGTCCGGATTCTCCATCAGCGCACGCATGCCGCTGCAGTAGACGGCCTTCGTGCTGTCAAGACCGGCCTCCATCAAAAGCTGGATGCCACTGAGGATCTCCTCGTCGGACAGGCGCCCCCCTTCTACTTCGGCGTGGACGAGCGTCGACGCGAGGTCCTCGGCAGGCTGCTCGCGACGCGCGTCGACCAGCTGCTGCGAGCGTTCGACGACTCCGGCCAGCAACGCATCCATGTCGCGGCCATCCCTCATCTCCTCGTCCTCGAAGCCCATCGTCGCGTTGATCAGGTCCGCCCAGTCCTGATCGTCCTCCTCCGGGATGCCGACGAACGTGCCGATCACCCGGCCGACCACAGGTTTGGCGACCTCCGTGACGAGATCGCAGCGCTCGCGCCCGTCGAGCTTGTCGAGCACGCGGGTGACGATCGCGCGCACCGCAGGCTCCTGTTCGGCGATCCGCCTGGGCGTGAACCCGGCCTGGAAGAGCGCCTTGATCCGGTCATGCCTGGGCGGATCCATCGCGATGAACTCCTGCCGGACCATCTCCAAGGGAGCGCCGTACCGCGAGATGGTGATCCCGCCCAGAAAGGAGGAGTACGTCCGCCAGTCGCGGCTGACGCTCTGGATGTCCTCCGCGCGGGTCAGCGACCAGTAGCCCGCTTCTTCGGGCCACTCGGACATCCCGCCGGACCAGTGGACCGGACACTCGGAGCGCAGCTCTCGGAACAGCTCGTGCGGAGGGCCGTCCGTCCAGTTCTCGGGCTCGGCCACCCACACCTCGTCGACACTGCGTCTTTTCGTCGTCATCCCAGCGCTCCTTGGCTTCGTTCCCGGGGAAGGGCGCGTGCTCACGCCACGGTCAGGCCTCTTGGTACCGGGTGGTACCAAGCATCCGGACGATAATGTACCGGCGGGTACCAGCGCCGGTCAAGCGATTTCGTGGCCGATTGCCCGAATGGGGGAACCGACGGCCGGAGCCCTCGCCGAATATGACGCCGCAGCCAGAGACCACCGCCCCCGCCGAGCCGATCGAAGCGGACGTCGCGTCGCGCCGGCGGCTCCTCGACGGCCTCGCGCAGGCGATTCGCGAGAAGGGCCTGAAACAGACCAACGTCGCCGACATCGTCCGCAACGCGCGGATGTCCAAGCGCACCTTCTACGAGTGCTTCTCCGAGAAGGAAGAGTGCCTCGCGGCGCTCGCCGAGGATTGGATCGAATCCCTGCACCGGATGGTCGAGGCCGCGGTCGACGTGGAGGCCCCGTGGGACGTGCAGGTCGATGCGGTCATCGACGCGTTCATCGCGGCGGTCAACCGCGACCCGGCGCTGGCCAGGGCGCTCACCCGCGAGCTGCCGGTGCTAAGCGGCCCGCGCTACGCCCTGTGGGAGAAAGACGTCGACCTCTACGCCGAGCTCTACATGGAGCTCTCCCGCGGCCCGATGATGCGCCAGGCCGGCATTCAACCGCTGTCGGCGGATAAGGCGATCATCCTGATCGGCGGCCTCGCCGAACTCATCGACCGCTACCTGCGGGCGGGAAGATCGCTCACGGAGGCGGCCCCGGCGATGAAGGAAGCGGCGAAGCAGCTGATCGGTCCTCCCGTCCCTACTTCAGCTTCCAGGCCTTTTCGTACATCGCCTTGAAGTCGATCGGCGACGCCGCCGGCCCACTCTTCGGCAGGTTGTGTTCGGCGTCGATCAGCTGGAAGCCTTGGCCGATGGGAACCGGCTTCTGTCCGAGGAAGAGCCGGCCGAGCGCGTCGATGCCCCCGTACCCTTCCCATTCGGCATTGAAGGGGACCGCGTAACCGTTGGCATCTTCACGGATCAGGTCCATTCCACCTTCATTGCCCTCGCCGACGAAGGTGAGGATTTCGCTCGACTTCCCCGAGGCGCGGACCGCCGGATACACTTCGAGAGCGGTCGCTTCGAACGCCGGGACGACGGTATTCACTTCCGGATGCTTGAGCAGCTCCTGTTCGGCGATCCCCTGCAAGCGCGTGCCGTAGGCCGAGGGGGGGAAGCGGATCATTTCGAGGCTGCAGCCGCTGCACTTGGCGTAGGCTTCTTCGAGGAGGCTCGCCGTCAGATTCCCGTTCGCCGTGGATTCGAAGAATGCGAGAGCCTTCGATTCGCCGTCGTACTTGTCGATCGCGTATTCGGCGGCGGCGCCGAAGAATTCCCGGTTTCCGCTTACCACATTCAGGCCGCCCGACAATTCGAGCGAATAGGTGAACAGGGGAGGGCTGCCGGGGTTCGTTTCGTCGCAGTCACGTGACTCCCCCGCGACCACGGCGATGCCAGCGTTCTTGGCTTCTTCGAGGGCGGACTTTATGTTCGTACAGTCGACGAGGAAGACGAAGATGCCGTCGTCGCCCGCGGCGATTGCCTGGCGGATTCCGGTAGCCGCCGAGGGGGGGTTCAGCTTGGCGTCGAAGAGGGTAGCCGTCCAGCCGAGTTTGTGCGCCGCTTCTTCGGCCGCTCCGACACCGCGCGCGCAGAGGGCTGCCTGCTGGCCGCAGGAGATCAGTGCGATCTTATGATGTCCTCCCGCCCTGACCGGGCTCGTCGTCGGCTTTTCGACCGAGGTCCCTTCCGTGCTGAGCAGGGTTTCAACGTGCTTTTCCACCCCGGACAGGTAGTCCGACGAGGACCCGCCGCCTTCGGTGGTGCCTTCGGCCGCGCTGCCTCCGGTACTGCCGCCCGAAGTGGTGCTCGAGCCGCTCCCGCAGCCGGCGACGAGCGCGACCATCAGGACCAGCGCGGCGATTGCTCCCGCCAGCTTCGATCGATTCCTCACCGTAGCTCCCTCTCTCCTGGATTCACCAGCGGTGCCTCCTCTTCCGTGGGGCGCTTGCGACGGTCCCATCCGTCGAAGGCCTGATCGCGATCGTGATCGAACCCGTACTTTTCAGAACGGATATGCATCCGATCTGGTCCACTTGGGGGATGCCCGGGTAACTCAGTCGGTCAACCAACTGAGGATCGACTCGTCGATCCGCTCCGGCTGCTCGAGGTGGAGGAAATGGCCGACCGAGTCGACGATCGAGGCGCGGGAGCCGGCGGCGAGGTGCTCCGCGGCGGCAGCGACGAACTTGCTCGAGACGCAGCCGTCGCGCTCTCCGTGCAGGTAGAGGGTCGGCTGCGGGGCCGTGCGGCCCAGGGCGGTCTGCTGGGTCGCGTAGTCGTCGCAGCCGACAACCGCCGCCCCCATCGACGCGCGGTAGTAGCCGAGCGCGGCCGCGAGATTGGCGGGATCGCCGAGACATGCCCTGACGTGGTCCATGTCGCCCGTGGCGTCGTAGCCGGGCGACCACTCCGCCCACAGGCGGTCGAGGAACGCCATCCCGTCCGCGGCGACCAGTTCCTCCGCTTCGGGCATGAGGAAGATGAACCCGTAGAAGAACATCTTCAGCTGCTCGAAGTCCTGGGCCAGCACCGGGTCCAACGCGGGCGGGGGAATCGCCAGCGTCACCAGCCGCCGCCAGCGCGCGGGGGCGTGGGCGCCAGCCCCGTAGGCGGCGATCGCGCCCCAGTCGTGGCCGATCAGGACGGCGTTCTCGTCGGCCTCGAGCGCATCGTGGAGGGCGTCCACGTCGGCTATCAGCGCGCCGGTGCTGAAGCAGCCGTCGGCCGGGACGTCGGTCGGCGCGTAGCCCCGCATGAACGGCGCCACCGCGCGGAAGCCGGCGTCGGCCAGAGCGGGGAGCAGATGGCGCCAGGTGTGCGCGGAGTCAGGGAAACCGTGGAGGCAGAGGGCGAGCGGACCGGAACCGACTTCCAGCGTGCCGAAGGTGAGGCCGTTCGCGGCGACCTCGCCGGTACTGATCTCGCCGCGATCCGTCGTCGCCATCGTCGGGCCTGACCGCTCGCCACCGAGGCCCGCGGTTCAGCTGCCGCGGGCGATCTTGGTCTGGGCGTAGAAGCCGAGCTCCCCGAGGCCGGCCGCCTCGGCTTCGTCGAGGTTCTTCAGCGTCGCCTCGGTGAAGCGGGCGTTGATCCCGGCCGCCTGGATCGAGGGAAGGAACGCCCGGATGCCCGCCGCGTAGGTCGAGATCGTCGCCGTATGGGTCTCGTGTTCGTCGTTCTCGATCGCGACGATGGCCTCATGGGTGTTCAAATTCATCACTGCCAGCGACATCGCGGTCAGTTCGTCGAGCACTTCGGCCGGGACGCCCTGGCCGAGGACGTAGGTGGCCGCCTCGACGAACGCCGCGAGGGCGGCGCTGGCGAACACGCCGACGATGCCGCCGTCGAGCACGCTCGCGTTGCCGACTCGCTCCGACACGTGGCGCGAGCCGCCGGCCAGGGTCATCAACGTCTCCTCGTACTCGCGCCAGACCTCGGGCGAGCCGGAGTAGAGGATCAGCGCCTTGGCGGTGCCGATTTCTGGGGGGTAGCAGATGATCGCGCCGTCGAGGTAGGCGGCGCCTCGCCCGGTGGCCCAGCGCTCCATCTCCTCGGCGTCCTCGGGCGTGCTCGTCCCGACGTTGATCAGGGTCTTCCCGGCCCAGTCCTCGATCGACTCCAGCGCCGAGCGGGTCGTCTCGTAGGTAGCGGTACAGGCGAGCACCATCGGGGCCGGCCCCACCGCCTCGGCGATGTCCGCCACGGGCGTGACGCCGTCTCCGGCCAGCGCCTCGGCGCGCTCGAAGGTCCGGTTCCAGGCGGCGACCGAGAAGCCGTTCCTGGCCAGAGCCCGGGCGAGCGCGGAACCCATCAAGCCGCAGCCGATGACTGCGACGTCGCGATCCTCTTTCATGTCCGCTCCATTCATTGGTGTGCTGCCGCAAAGGTCAGCGCCGCCGGTCGAGAAGATCTTTGGCGCGGTCGTCGACCCACCCGAGCCGGGTGCTGGCGGAGCTGACGATCCCGGGCATGAATCGAGGTGTCTCGCGCCAGATCGCGCGCAGATCCTCGGGCATCTCCTCGTCACCCAGGTATTCGGCGAGCATCGACCCGACGTAAGGTGCCTGGGGGAGGCCGTGCCCATTGCACGCCAGGGAGTAGTGGACGTTGGGGGTGGCGCGTCCGGCGACCGCCATGTTCGACGGCGTCTCCCCGATCCAGCCACCCCAGGCACGCTCCGAGGCCACATCCCGCAGCGTGGGGAAGCGCTCGCGGAAGCCGCGGATCAGGTCGTTGACGACCGCCTCCGCGGGCATCTTGTCCCGCCGCGCCCGCCGCGCCACCTGCAGCTTGCGGGTGGTGTGGACGATCGTGCCGCGGGTCGTGGTGCGGAAGCTGTGCATGATGTTGTGGGTCGTGAGCAGCGGCAGCCGGCTCGTCCAACCGGCGGCGTCGATCCGCTCCGGCGCGATCGGCTCGGTCTCGACCGCGGTGACCCACACCGGCTTGGCGAGATTGCGCGGGGCGATGCTCAGTTGGTTGCTGAAGCTGTTGACGGCGAGGATCGACTACGCGGCACAGACCTTGCCGCCGGGAACGTCGACGGTGACCGAACCGTGTGCATCCGTCACCCGTTGCACCGGGGTCTGCTCGAACACCCGCGCGGCGGAGGCGCGCACCAGCTCGCGGACGCCGAGTGAGAACTTGCCTGGGTTCAGGGCGCCACCCTTCTTGACGTGCACCCCGCCGTAGAACGTCGGCGGGATCCCGATCTCCTCCGCACTCCCGACGGTCGACCGCCTGCCCGATTTGGTCGTCGCACGCATGCGCCTGTAACCCGCCGCGGTGGCCGCGGCGGCGACGAATCCGGTCGGCTCATACTCACAGTCGATGGCGCGACTCGCGATGAGGTTCTCGGTGAAGGTCACGGCAGTGTTGGCGAACCTGAACAGGTCACGGGTACGGTCTTTGTAGAAACGGTCGACGATCCACGGCATGCCGCCCAAGGTGGGGGTGACGTATCCGGCGTTCCGCGCACTCGCCCCCCACCCACAGACGTCGGCCTCCAGGAGGACGACGTCCTTGCCGAGCTCGGCCAGCTTCAAGGCTGCCGACATCCCGCCGAGGCCCCCGCCGATGACCACAACTTCACACGAGACGTCGCCCGACACGGCGGGCTCGAGTGTCGTCGGCCTCGAGGTCCATCCACTGCCGGACAGGTAGATCACCGGTGCGATGCTAGGACCGGTTCGGCGGCTCCCGGAACCGCCGCTCGACCTGTGCCCGATCGGGGGATGCCGGATCGGAGGTGCTAGTTTGACCCGTCGATGGCCAGCTCAGATGCCGCGACCTCAGTGCACGTCGACCGCGAGGGCACGGCGACGCGGGAGCGGATCGTCGCGGCGGCGACGCCGATGTTCGTCGGACGCGGGTTCGACGCGGTCCCGATGAGCAAGGTGGCCAAGGCGGCCGGGGTCAGCACGCCGACCGTGTATTGGCACTTCAAGTCGAAGGCCGACCTCTACTTCGAGGTGATCGAACGCTCGTACGTCTCGTTCTTCGAGGAGGTCGTGGAGAACACCGTGGGCGAGACGGCGAAGGACCGCCTCCATTCCTACGTACGCTCCTTCGTCGACGCACAACTCCGCGAGACCGACGCGACGATGCTCTTCAGTCTCAACCAGCTCATCGCGCGCCTTCCGGAGCAGAGGCAGAAGGAATTCGCGGTCCTCCAACGTCCTTACGCCGAGCTCCTCGGCCAGATTCTCCAAGAAGGCCGCGACGCGGGCGAATTCGAGTTCGAGGACCGCAACGTCACCGCCCGGGCAATCCACACCATGTGCGAGTACTCCGCCGTGTGGTTCCGAGAAAACCGCCGCCTGAGCGCCGACGAGGTCGCCGCCCTCCACGCCGAACTGGCGGTGCGAATGGTCTCCGCGGGCTCGGGCGGCGAGAGCCGGGCGTAGAGGACACGTCGCTACTGGGCGAGAACCCCGCCGTCGATGACGAGCGTGTGTCCGGTGACGTAGTCGCCCGCGGACGAGGCCAGGAAGACGACCGGCCAGGCCATCTCCTCCGGCTGTGCCCAACGCCCCATCGGGATCTGGCGCTTTATCCATTTCGCCAGCGCCTCGTTGCTGACATCGACCATCTCGGTCTCGGTGTAACCCGGGGCGATCGCGTTGACCTGCACGCCGCGGCGGGCCCACTCGAGCGCGATCGCCTGCGTCACCCCGACCAGGCCGTGCTTGGCCGCGATGTAGGCCGAGTTGTCGCGGATCGCGACCAGGCCGAGCCCCGAGGCGACGTTGATCACCTTGCCGCCGCCGTCCTGTAGCTGGGCGGATGCCTCCTTCATCAGCAGCCAGCAGGACTGCAGGTTCACGTCCACCACCCGCTGGAAGACCGCGAGGTCGGTATCCTCGATCGAGGAGTCGTGGTCGGCGGCGGCGTTGTTGACCAGGATGTCGATCCCGCCGAGCGCGTCGGTGGCGGCGGCAACGCACTCCCCGCAGGACTCCGGCGGCCGCAGATCCAGCGCCTGTATCTGCACGCTGCCCGCGGCGCCCTCGGCGAGCTTGGCCGTCTCCTTCAGGCCGTCCTCGGAGCGGGCCGTAATGAACACGTCGGCCCCGGAGCGAGCCAGTGCCAGGGCGATCTCACGGCCGATGCCACGGCTCGCGCCGGTGACGATGGCGCGCTTCCCGGTGAGGTCGAAGATTTCCGCGGGCGACTTGGTCTTCAAGGAGTTTGAGTTCATGCCTGTGATTGTCGGTACGGCCGTGGTGGCGACCACCAGAAGCGGGGAGAATCACGCCCAGCTGGGTGATTCAGGGACGTCCTGGGCGATCTAACTCACTCGGGCAGCTTCCTAGCCGTAGGTGATCACGGTGCGGATGCCTTCGCCTCGCTCCATCGCCTCGAAGGCCTCGTTGATCCGATCCAGCGGCAGGCGCTGGGTGATCAACGCGGACAGGTCGAGTCGGTCGGCCTCGGCGAGCCGCAGGATGCGCGGGAAGTCGACCGCGGGGACCGTAGATCCGTAGTTCGAGCCGACGATGCGCTGCTCGAGGTTCGTGATCGCCAGCGGATCGGCCTCGAACATGACTCCTTCGGGCGGCATGCCGACCAGGACCGCCGTACCGCGCGTCCCCAGCATCGCGAGCGTCTGCTCGATCGTCACCTTCAGGCCGATCGCCTCGAAGGCGTAGTCGACGCCGGCCCCACCGGTCAGCTCGCTCACGGCGGCGACCGGGTCGCCATCGGCGGCGTTGATCGTGTGCGTGGCACCGAGCCGGGAGGCGGCCTGGAGCTTGTCCTCGTGCATGTCGATCGCGATTACCGGGCTCGCCGACTGGGCGACGCAACCCTGGAGAACCGAGAGGCCGACGCCCCCGAGACCGATGATCGCGGTGCTCGCGCCGGCCGGGACGCTGACCGTGTTGGTCGCGGCCCCGACGCCGGTCGAGACCGCACAGCCGACCACCGAGGCGAGCTCCAGCGACACGCCGTCCGCGACCCGGATCGCCCCGTTCTCCGGCACCACCGCGTACTCACCGAAGGAGGCCACGGCCAGGAAGCTGTAGATCTCCTCGCCGTCCTTGCGCAGCCGCGTGGTGCCGTCGTACATGACGAACGAGTGCACGCTCTCGAGGGCGTTCTCGCAGAGGTTCGGCTGGCCTATCAGACACCGCATGCAGCGACCGCAGCCCGCCGTCCAGGAAAGAACGACCGGATCGCCGACCGCCACCCTCTGCACGCCCTCGCCGACCGCCTCGACGACGCCCGCCCCCTCGTGGCCGAGGACCACCGGCAGGCCCGCGGCCTGCCACTCGCCCTTGAGGGTGTGGAGGTCGCTGTGGCACACGCCACTGGCCGCCAGCTTCACGAGGACCTCTCCCGGGCCGGGCTCGGCGATCTCGAGCTGCTCGATCGTCAGCGGCTCGCCGACCTCGCGCATCACCGCGGCCCGCATCGTGCGCCCCTCGAACCGCGCCGTCATGCCGCGCTCCCGACCGGAGCGGTGCAGATCACTTTCTTGTTGACGAACTCGTCGGCGCCGAAGCGGCCGAGCTCGCGGCCGCAGCCGGAGCGCTTGAAGCCGCCGAAGGGCAGCGCCGGGCTGTAGGCGCTGGGCGCGTTGACGAAGACCATCCCCGCTTCGATCCGGTCGGCGACGCGGGTGGCCTGGTCGGCGTCGTTCGTGATCACGTAGGAGCCGAGCCCGAACTGGGTGTCGTTGGCGAGCGCCACCGCCTCCTCCTCGTCGGCGACCTTGTAGACCTGGGCGACCGGGCCGAAGAACTCTTCCTGGGAGGCCTCGTCGCCGGGCTTGATCCCGGTGAGGATCGTCGGTTCGAAGAAGTTGCCGTCGCGCTTGCCGCCGACCAGCACTTCGGCGCCGTTCTCGATCGCCCGCTTGACCTGGTCCTCGAGCCGGTCCGCCGCCGTCGTCGAGGAGAGCGGGCCGATCGCCGTCTCGGTGGCGGTGGGATCGCCGGGCTGCGCCGCAGCAAGGCCGGCCTTGAACTGCTCGAGGAAGTCGTCGTAGAGGTCCTCGTGGACGATGAACCGCTTCGCCGCGTTGCAGGCCTGACCGGTGTTCTCGAGGCGCGCTTCGATCGCGGCCTGGACGGTGTGACCGAGATCGTCGCTGCCGAGCACGATGAAGGGATCTGAGCCGCCGAGCTCGAGCACGACCTTCTTCAGGTTGCGCCCGGCGATCTCGGCAACGGCGGCGCCTGCCCGCTCGGAGCCCGTGACCGAGACGCCGTGCACGCGGGGATCACCGATCACCCACTCGATCTGCGCGTTGGTCGCGTAGATGTTCTGGTAGGTCCCGGCGGGGAAACCGGCGTCGTCGAAGATCTTCTGCATCGCCTCCGCCGATTCCGGGCACTGCGGCGCGTGCTTCAAGAGGATCGGGTTGCCGATCACCAAATTCGGACCGGCGAAGCGGGCCACCTGGTAATAGGGGTAGTTCCAGGGCATGATCCCGAGCAGCACGCCGTAGGGGCTGCGGCGGACCACCGCGGTTCCTTCCTCGGCCGCGATCTCGATCGGCTCGTCGGCGAGCAGGCCCGCGGCGCTGTCGGCGTAATAGTGGTAGATCCAGCCCGCGTATTCGCACTCGCCGACCGCCTGCGCCATCGGCTTGCCCATCTCGCGGACGATGATCTGCGCCAGCTCTTGACTGCGCTCGACGTGGAGGTCACCCACCTTGCGGATCAGCTCCGCCCGTTCAGCGACGGTCGACGAGGAAGACCATGATCTGTAGGCCTCGTCGGCGAGGCCGATCGCGGCGCGCAGCTCGGCGTCGGTGATCGTCGGGTACTCCTTGATCGTCTCCCCGCTGGCGGGATTGACAACTGCGTAATCGCTCATCTGACTCCTCCGTAGCTGACCGGCATCAAGTCTCCTGGAGGCAGCGCCGGAGACGGCGACGGCCTGGTGCAAAGTGCACCCGGGTGGGGGACGTCAGATCGAGGCGGTGGCGGCGGCAAGCTGGGCGAACGGCTCGAGCGTCGCCATCGCCGGGGCGGCCGGGGGAACCGTGACTCCCAGCGTCCCGATGCCCGCCTCCCAGTACTGCTCGAAGCGCTCGCGACACGTCTCGTAGGAGCCGAAGACGCCGATCGATGCCGGCAGCCCGTGCGGGACCTCGGCCCGCACCTTGTCGATGCTTCGGGTGGTGGTCCAGACGTGCTCGGCGCGCTCCATCTGCTCCTCGAAGCCGTACCAACCGAGCGCCTTCCGGTAGGGCGGCGCGGTCAGATAGAACGATATGTCGTGGGTGAAGCGGGCGAGGGCGGCCTCCTCGTCGTCGGTGACCTCGGTGGGGATCACCAGGATCAGCTCCGGCAGCTTCTCCCGGCCCGCCCGGTCGGCGCCGCGCCGCACGGCCTCGGTCACCAGCCCCACCGCGGACACGGGGAGGAAGGTGAGCAGGACGCCGTCGGCGATCTCGCCGGCGAGTTCGAGCATCTTCTCGTTCATCGCCGCGAGCATGATCTGCGGCGGCGTCGCGGGCGGCAGCCTCAATCGGAATCCCCTCGAGCGCACGTACTCGCCCCCCTGATCGGAGCGACCGCCGGCGAGCAGATGGCGAAGCAGCTCGACCGTCTCCCGGGAGCGGACCAGCGGCCTGCCGCGGGTGACGCCATGCCAGCCTTGGACGATGACCTCGGTCGAGACGCCGAGACCGAGGGCGAAGCGACCGGCGGACACCTCGGCCAGCGACGCCGAGGCAGCCGCCATCACCGGCACGCTGCGCGGACCCATCTGGACGATTGCGGTGCCGAGCCTGATCCGCGAAGTCGCCTGTGCGACCAGAGCAAGGGACACGAACGCCTCAGGGTCAGAGATCTCGGCGACCCAGGCATCCTGGTAGCCGCGGTCCTCGGCCCACCGCGCGAGCTCGACCCTCTCCCCGATCGACAGGTTCGAGGTGAGTTCGAGACCGAGCCTTCGCGCCGACGCCATGGCCATACCAATACCGATGATCCGCGCGATCCGCCCGGAGCCGCGAGGCTTCTGCCCGGTTGGGCTACATAAGGTCCTCCGTACCTCTAGGGTCGTCCCGTGGCGGTGGAGGTGGAGATTCGGTGGCCCGACATCGACGAGTACGGGCACGTGTCACACATCGCCTTGGTCGCGATCGCCGAGCACGGGCGAAGCCGGTGGCTCGACGCGACCCTCGGCATCGAGCCGGAGACGTGGCCCTACGTGGTCGCTCACCTCGAGCTGGACTTCCGCGCGCCGGCCGTGTTCGTCGACCGCTGGCTGCACTGTGACTTCACGGCGCAGCGGGTCGGGACCACGAGCGTGACGTTGCGGGAGCGTTACACGAGACCGAACGGCGACCTGGTGATGGAGGCCGAGAGCGTGATCGTTGCCTGGGACAAGGGATCGTCGGCGAGCCGACCGCTGAGCCCCGAGGAGGCGGATCGCCTCACCGCCGCGGCAACGGATCCGCGCTGACGGCTTCCGAGCTGAGGCAGGGGTACCAGCGCTGAGGATCGGAGCCGGGGACCGAGCGAGCCTCGCGGCGTAGCTCGAGGTGGTCGAGGCAGACCAGCACCAACGTCAGATCGAAGATCTCGTCCCCGCTCTCCAGCTGCTCGCGGTCGGCGATTCGCTCGATCAGCTCGAAGGCGGTCGCCTCGCCCCCGCGGGCGAGTCCGTCTCGGACCGCCTGCAGCATTCGGTCGGCCTGGGCACGCACCTCGACGATCTTCGCCCGGAGGTCGCGGAAGGGTTTGCCGTGGCCGGGCAGGCAGAGGTCGACCTCGAGCGACTCGATCGCGTCGAGGCTGGCGAGGTATTCGGCGAACGGGTCGGCGGTGTGGCCGTGGTCGAAGAAGAGGTGGACGCGGCCGAGCAGATGGTCGCCGGTGATCATCAACCGTCGGTCGGGTTGGTGGAAGACGACGTGCGAGGGCGCGTGACCGGGGGTCTCGACCACGGCCCAGGAGCCGACGTCGGTCTCGATCTCGACCCCGGCGACGAGCTCACGGTCGGGCGCGCGGATTCCGTCGACCACGGCGGCGAGCTTGTCGGCGAACGACTGCCGGTAGGCCGCGAGGGTCCCCGCCGGGACGCCGCACATCCGTCCGACCTCGAGTCGCCGCTCGAGCGCCACGGATTCGTCGGCCTCCGCATTGAAATGCGCCCACTGCGGATGCAGCCAGAGCTCGCTGCCGGTCTCCTCGCAGATCGAGAGCGCGAGGCCGTGGTGGTCGGAGTGGGCGTGGGTGCAGACGACCAGCTCGATGTCCTCGACCCCGAAGCCCGCCTCTCCGAGCGCGAGGTCCAGCATCCGCAGGCGTCCCTCTCCGCCGATCCCGGTATCGACCAGCACCAACCCGGCACCGCGCTGCAGCGCCCAGGCGTTGCTGTGTGGCACGCCCGGCCAGGGAGTGGGCAGCCGCAGCCGCCAGATTCCCGCCTGGATCCGTTCCGTCCGTGGCTTGGCGGCTGCGTCGGTCACTGCCTGCCGGGAAACCTCAGGTGTACATCCCCCCGAACATCCCGCCGGTGACGTTCAGTACCTGGCCCTGCACGTAGTTCGCCAGCGGCGAGGCGAGGAAGAGCACCGGGCCCGCGGCCTCGGTCGGGGTGGCGCCGCGGCCCAGCGGGATCACCGCGTTGGCCATCGCCCGCATCTGCTCGGGGATGCCGAGCTCGATCCTCTCGCCGGTCGGCGAGGTGATCTCGCCACCCTCCTCCTTGGCCGCGGTGAGGCGGGTCTCGACGAAGCCGAAGGCGACCGCGTTGACGTTGATCTTGAACTGGCCCCACTCCTTGGCCAGGGTCTTGGTGATGCCGACCACGCCCGCCTTGCCGGCGGCGTAATTGACCTGGCCGGGGTTGCCGAACATACCCGTGGTCGACGAGGTGTTGATCAGCTTGCGGAAGACCTCGATGCCGTCCTCGCGCTCCTGCTTCGCCGCCTCGCGCCAATGCGGCGCCAGCGCCCGGGCGACGCGGAAGGGGACGATCGTATGGATGTCGAGCATCGCCTGGAACTGCTCGTCGGTGACCTTATGGGCGACCCCGTCCCAGGTGTAGCCGGCGTTGTTGACGACGATGTCGACGTCGCCGAACGCTTCGATCCCGGTGGCGACGAGCTCGTCGCAAGCACCCTCCTTGGTCAGGTCGCCCGCAAAGATCGCGGCCTCACCGTCGATCTCGACAGCCGCCTGCTCGGCGGCATCGCGGTCGAGGTCGTTGATCAGCACCTTGGCTCCCTCGGCCGCGAACAACCCGGCGGTCGCCCGTCCGATCCCGCGAGCCGAACCGGTGACGATCGCGGCTTTGCCGTCCAGAAGTCCCATCCGTCCCTTTCTCGTCGTCGTTTCGATTGAACCCAGGTGCCGTCAGACGACCTTGACCTGGGCGGAGAAGTCGAGCTTCCCGAGGCCTGCCGCCTCGGCGGCGTCGAGGGTCGCCATCGCCGCCGTGGAGACCCGGGCCGGATGGCCGGACCGCCGCACCTCGGCCAGCGCGGTGCGCAGTCCATCGGCCCAGACGTCGAGCGTGGCCTGATCGGTCTCATGGCTGTCGCTCACGATCGCCGTGGCCGCGTCCTCGAGCAGATCGGGCATTTGCGAGACGAACGGGCGCGCGGCCGCGACGATCATCTCGCCGGAGATCCCCTGGCCGTGCATGTACTTCGCCGCCTCGGCGAATGCGCCCAGCGCCGGGATGAGGAACACGACGGCCCCGAGCAGCATGGTCTTTGCCATCGCCACCTGCTCGGAGACGAACCTCGATGACCCGCCGAGGCAGATCAGAACCTGCTCGTGGTTTGTCCACGCCTTCGGCGAGCCCGAGTAGTAGATGACCGTCTCCGGAGCGCCGACGTTGCGGGGGTAGCAGCAAGGGCCTCCGTCGAGATACCGTGCGCCACGTTCGGTCGCCCAGCACGCCAGCTCCTGGATTTCCCGCGGCAGGCCGGTCGAGAGGTTGACCAGCGTCTTCCCGCCCCAATCGTCGACCGATTCAAGCGCCGACCGGGTCGCCTCGACGTCGATCGTGCAGGCGACGACGAGCGGCGCCGATCGAACCGCCTCGGCGGCCGAGCGGACCGGAACGATCCCGTCATCGGCAAGCGCCTCCGCCCGCTCGAAGGTCCGGTTCCAGGCGACCACCGAGTGGCCGCTGCGAGCAAACGCCCGGGCGAAGGCGGATCCGAGAAGGCCGCAGCCGATCAGGGCGACGTCGTGGGTTTCCACCGCAATGCTCAGCCCTAGTCGATCAGCGCCGTCGCGTCGAACTCGACCACCGCGCCCGGGAAGGTCATCCCGGTGACGCCGATCAGGGTGGTCGCCGTGGGCTTCGCGCCCGCCTCGCGGGCGGCCTCGCCGATGCCCGCGTAGATGGCGTCGAGGTTGGCCTCCGTCGGCTCGACGACGTAGATCATCAGCCGCACCATGTCGGCGGCCGAGGCGCCGGCGGCGACCAGGGCCGTGTAGACGTTGGCAGCCGCCTGGCGTGCCTGGGCGCGGTAGTCGGCGCCCTCGCCAACCAGGGTGCCGGCGGCGTCCACCCCCACCTGCCCGGAGGTGCAGACGAATCTCGTGCCGGTGGCGACGACCACGTGGGCGAAGCCGTGGGACTCGGGCAGGGTGTCGGGACTGATCCGTTGGATGCTCATGACGGCAACCTGGCACGGGCCACTCCGCGCGGGCAAAGGGTCCGCGCGGAGTGAGCCCGATCGGGGGATGCGTGTGGGTCAGGAAGCCTTGGGGCCCGGATCCGGGCGCCGCCGCTGCAGATTCTCATCGGCGGCGCGAAGGCCAGAGCGGAGTGCGTCCTGCGATCCGCCGCGGTGTCGCGCCGGCGGCGAGACGGACGGACGACCTCGTCCAGCTTGGAAAGCGCCCGCTCTTCATCGCTGAGGACTCCGTCGCCCTTGTCGCCCGATAAGTGCGACCGCCGCTCGTCGCCTACGTCTCGTAAGGGGTGAACTCGCTCTTGCGCGCCCCGCAGACCGGGCAGAACCAGGTGGCAGGGATGTCGGCGAAGCTGGTGCCGGGCGGGATGCCGCCGTCGGGATCACCTTCGGCGGGGTCGTAGATGAACCCGCAGGACTCGCAGATCCACATCTCGGTCGATGGCGTGCTCATGACGACGACGTTAGATCGGGCGAGCGCCCAGGAGAGCACCTCACCCTGGGATGTGCCCGGATGGGGGAAGGTGTACCGTGGTGCTGACTGAGCGCTCAATCATGTCCCTCGACCCCCGCATCCGAGCTTTGTTCGACGGGGCCAACTTCGCCCACGTCGCCACCTCGATGCGGGACGGCGCCCCTCATGTCACGGTGCTCTGGGCCGGACTGGAGGGCGAACGGGTGTTGTTCTGCAAGGAAGGAGGCTCGGTCACCATCCGCAACCTCCGCCGTGACCCGCGGATCGCGATCTCTGTCACCAACGCCGACGATCCTTACGAAGAGGCACACGTCCGCGGCAGAGTCGTCGATTTTCGGGGATACGAGGATGCGGTGGACTGGATCCGGGACATCGCAATCCAGTACACGGGATCGCCGTACCCGAAGCTTCCCGAGGACGTTGTGATCGCGGTCGTGGAGATCGAGCGCGCCGGGTACTCGATCGGCGGCGTCAGGCCCCCCGCGGACCCAGCCTGACCGGCAGCGACTTCAGCTGGACGAGGGAGGTCGTCTGGACCATAACCGGCTCGCCGTCGAGCTCCATCTCCGGGTAGCGCCTCAGCGTCTCCTCGAAGAGCACGTTCAGCTCGAGCCGGGCGAGCGCGAAGCCGAGGCAGAAATGCCGGCCGCCGGCACCGAAGGACTGGTGGTCGGGATTGCGTTCGGCGTCGAAGCGGTCGGGTTCCTCGTAGACCGCCTCGTCGCGATTGGAGGACGGGTACCACATGATGACCTTGTCGCCTTTTTTGATCTGCTGCCCGCCGAGCTCGGCATCGCAGGTGGCGGTGCGCCGCATGTGGGCGAACGGGGGAAACATCCGCAGGGACTCCTCCACCGCGCTTGGGATCAGGGAGGGGTCGTCGAGCAATTTCCGGCGCTCGGCGGGGTGTTCCAGCAGCTCGCGCATACCGCTGCAGAAGGTCGCCTTGGTGCTGTCGAGGCCACCTTCCAGGAGCAAGGCGATGCCCATCACCACCTCGTCTTCGGGAAGCTCCTCCCCTTCCACCTCGGCATGCACGAGGATCGAGGCGAGGTCGTCGCGCGGCTCCACACGGCGTTCGGCGATCAGCTTCTGACAGCGGGCGAAGAGCTCGTCGATGATCTCCCCGGGGGTGCGCCCTTGGTTGACGTCCTCGTCCTCGAAGCCCATCCGTGCGTTGATCAAGGCCGCCCACTCGGGGTCCTCCTCCTCGGGGATCCCGACGAACTCGCCGGTGACGCGGGAGACGACCGGCGCGGCGACATCTTTGACGAGATCGCAGGTCTCGTGCCCGTCGAGCCCGCTGAAGACCTTCTCGATGATCGCCCGGAGCCGGGGCTCCTGCAGGGCGATGCGTTTCGGCGTGAAGCCGGCCTGGAAGAGCGCCTTGATCCGGTCGTGGCGCGGCGGGTCCATCGCGATGAACTCTTTCTGTTCGAGCTCGACGGGGAACCCGTGGGTCGCGATGACGACGGCCGGATGCGAGGAGTACGTGCGCCAGTCGCGGCTGACGGTCTTCACGTCCTCCGCCCGGGTGACCGACCAGTAGCCGGGCTCGTCGGGGTCCTCGGTCATCCCCGCCGACCAGTGCACCGGGCACTGCGCGCGCATCTCCTTGAACAGCTCGTGCGGCGGGCCGTCGCGCCAGAGATCGAGCTCTGCGACCCAGGTGTCCCCGAGGTTCTCCTTCGGTTCAGCCATCGTGCCCTGCGTTCAGTTCGCCGGCGGGATGTTGTGGTTGAGGTGGAAGACGTTCTCGGGGTCGTACTTGGCCTTGATCTCGCGCAGGCGCTGCCAGTCCTCCTCGCCATGCGACTCACGCTGGCGCTGCTCGTCGGGCAACTGCTGGACGTTGTCGTAGACGATGCCCGTGGTCAGGCCTGCATCGCGAAAGGCAGCGATCGACGCGTCCGACCATTCGCGATGCGGGGCGTCGCCGGTCTCCTCCTCCCAGAAGCCCGCGGTGCCGACGCTCCACCCATTTTCCGGACGCGTGGGAAAGCAGCTCGGGACCTCGGGTTCGACCGACGCCTGCTTGAACGGATAGACGATCAGGTATCCCCCGAGGCCCTTCTCGGCGAGGATCGCCGCCCGGTTGACGGCGATCTCGATCACCTCCTCGGTGAGATCTTCGACCTGCTCCTCGTCGTACCACTGCCGCACCGGCTGATAGTCGGCGTCGATCTCCAGCATGAAATCGAGGAGATCGCGGGCGGTCAATTCGCCTACTGCCGGCGGGAACTCGTCGAGGAAGGGGCGCAGATCATCTTCGGCCTGGGAAGGCTCGTCGCCGATGTGTACCAGGGTCACCGAGAGAAGCAGCTTGCCGTGCAACTCCTTCGGGAGCCACTCTTCAGGCGGCCCGGCCAGGAAGTCGAGCATGATCGAGAACTCCCCGGTTGCGTTGAGGTTGAAATCCCGCAGGAACCGCATGATCTCGGCAGCCTGGTCACCGTCATACAGAAGGGCTCCGGCCAGAATCTTCTCCGGCAACGGCGCGAGCTTCAACTTCATCCAGGTCACGACACCGAAATTCGAGCCCGCCCCTCGCACGGCCCAGAAGAGATCCGGATGCTCCTCCGGAGTCACGTGAAGGACCTCACCGTCTGCGGTCACGAGCTCGAGCTCGAGGATCGTGTCGCAGCCCCAGCCCAGCTTCTTCGAGAGCCAGCCGATCCCGCCGTGGAGATTTACACCCCCCACTCCGGTCAGGGTGGTCGCTCCGACGACGGCCCCCAGCCCGTAG
>Ga0196962_10000235_pt1 | contig 27720 bp, 24 predicted proteins | sample S3v_20metaG_FD_183186 | JGI IMG/M metagenome (GOLD analysis project Ga0196962, IMG submission 183186) | Soil microbial communities from Anza Borrego desert, Southern California, United States - S3+v_20 | ecosystem: Environmental > Terrestrial > Soil > Desert | place: USA: California | collected...
TACACCCCGCGCCGCGCGCGCGGCAGGTCTACGCCCGCGCCCTCGCCCGCGAGCACGCCGGTCGCCGAGGCCACGCCCAGCCCGCGGCGCACGCCCCCCGTCACCGCCGAGGCGCTCAACGAGCGGGCCGAGGCGGCCATCACCGCCGGGCGCTTCGCCGACGCGCTGGAGCCCCTGCGCCAAGCCGTCCGGCTCAAGCCCGACTTCGCCGACGCGCAGTACAACCTCGGCTTCGCGCTCGCCTCGACGGGCGACCACGCCGGGGCCGTCGGCCCGCTCCAGCGCGCCGCGCAACTCGACCCGCAGGACGCCGAGGCTTACGAGCAACTGGCCTCCTCGTTCACGAAACTCGGCCGCCACGCCGAGGCCGCCGCCGCCTTCGAGCAGGTTGATCGCCTCAAGCCGCCCGACCCCGACACGCTCTACGCCCTCGGCGTGGCCCGCGAGGCTTCGGGCGACGCCGACCGCGCCATCGAGGCCTTCCGCCGCGCCGTCTCGCTCAGGCCCGACCACGCCGAGGCGCTCTTCGACCTCGGCGACGCGCTCTACGCGAAGGGCAGGTATCCGGAGGCCGCCGACGCCTACCGGCAGGTGGCGCGCCTCACGCCCCTGAACGCCGAGGCGCACGAGAACCACGGCGACGCGGCGCGCGCCGCCGGCCGCTTCCCGGAGGCGTCGGCCGCCTACCGCGAGGCCGCGCGCCTGCGGCCCGCCGACGCCGACGTGCGCCACCACCTCGGCTACTCGCTCGGCCGCGAGCGCAAGTGGCAGGAGGCCGCGGCCGCCCTGCGCGAGTCTCTGCGCCTGCGGCCCGACTCCAACGAGGCGGCCGTCAACCTCGCGTGGGTGCTCAACAACTCGGGCCAGTTTCAGGAGTCCATCGACACGCTCACGCGCGTCATCGCGCGCCAGCCCGACCTTCCCGACGCCCACTTCAACCTCGGCGTCGCCTACGGCCGCCTCGCGCAGGCCGGCGGGCGCAAGGATGCGGAGAAGAAGACGCTGCTCGGGCAGGCCGTCGGCTCGTTCACGCAGGCCGTCCGCCTGCGCCCCGACTGGGCCGAGGCGCACAACAACCTCGGCTTCGCGCTCGGCAGCACGGGCCGCTTCAAGGAGGCCATCGCCGCCCACGTCGAGGCCGTGCGCCTCAAGCCCGACTACGCCGGCGCGCTCTTCAACCTCGCCTACGCCTACCGCCGCAGCGGCGACAAGAAGCAGGCCATGCAGGTCTACCAGCAGCTCACCGCCCTCAACCCCGGCCTCGCGCAGAAGCTCTACCCGCTCATCAAATAAAAGTCCCGGGTCACAAGCCTGAAGCCCCGAGTCGAAGACGGCCGTCTTCGACTCGGGGCTTCAGGCTTGTGACCCGGGACTCTTTAGTAGCTCTCGTTCGGGACGTTCATCTTCTGGAGGACGAAGACGACGCGCATGGTCTGGGGCCGGCGGTCGAAGGAGGCCGGGACGAAGGCCGGGTTTTTGCGGAAGGCGTCCTGAAGGTCGTCGAGCATGCGCGGGTTGCGCGGCGGCTCGACGACGGCGGCGAGCGAGGCGCGGCCGTTGCCGTACACGTCGGCCACCACGATCATGTCGTCGTCGTCGGGGTTGCCGCTCGCGGGCGTGGTCAGGGCGAGGCGCGCGAGGGCGCCGCGCGGGTTCAGCGTCGGCGACTCGACCGAGAAGGGCGCGCGGGCCGCGGCCGCCGTCAGCTCGGGCGAGAGCGGGCGCGTCACGTCGAAGCCGCCGCTGCCGTCCACCCACGTCACGTTGGAGGGCAGGCCCGCTTCGAGCCGCTCGGCCTCGGCGAGGTTCCGCAGCAGCCGCATCGGCTGCCGGATGGCGGCGAAGACGGCCACGAAGAGCAGCATCGAGTAGAACGCGCCGACGGCGTAAGGCATCACGCGCGGCTCGACCCAGCGCAGCACGCGGACGGGCAGCGGGAGCTGCGGCCGCGCGCGGCGGGCGGCGCGCTCGATGATGAGGGCGTTGGTGATCGAGGCGGCGAGATCGGGCGGCGGCGCGGGCCGCGAGACGAGCGAGAGGCTGCGCATCAGCGAGCGCGTCGCCTCCAGTTCGGCGCGGCACGGGGGGCAGACCGCGAGGTGCTCGCCGAGGGCGCCGCCGGCCTCGCGCGACAGGGCGTCGTCGAGGTACGGCGAGAAAGCCTTCTTCGATTCCTCACAAGTCATCATAAGTCTAGGGGGCCGGGTGCCGCGTGTCAGGCGCCGGCTTGGGATTTCGCCGACACCCGGCACCTGCCTTTCGGCCCGGATGGCTGGCCGACCCCGGCTGCTCCCTTATTCAGGGAAGCAGTTCGGCGGGCCTTGTGGGGAGCCGCGCGTGCCGCCGGTTTCGGCCGCGGGTGGTGTCTAAAAGACGGTTGTTGCTGGCCGCTTTTGTCAAACCCGCCCGCGCCCGATGCCGCTCGGCGCTCGCGCGCCTCTCCCGCCAGACCGCTGCTGCCGCTTCCTGACCCACCTGGCACCGGGGTTTGGTGAAGCCGGGGCGGGGCAGCCATCCGAGCTGAATCAAGTTCTCAGTCGTCAGTCGCCGGCGATCAGTGACGGGCCGAGGGGCAGCCCCCGCTTGCACTGAAGACTGATGACTGGTCGCTGACGACTGCTTTTACAAAGAGCTTTCGAGCCTGCGCCGGAGTTCGGCCCGGCCCCTCGACAGCCTCGACTTGACGGTGCCGACGTTGATCTCCAGCGCGGCCGCCACGTCCTCGTAGGCGAGGCCCTCGATGTCGCGCAGGAGGATGACCTCGCGGTAGGGCCGCGCCAGCGAGCGCAGGGCCGTGAGCAGGGCGCGTTCGCGCTCGCGGTCGAGCGCCTGCTGCTCGGGGTCGTCGCCGGCTTCGGCCGCGAGGCTCGCCGAGAGCGGGGCGTCGTTGTCGCCGCCCGCCGGCGCGTCGAGCGAGACGGTGCGGTCGCGCCGCCGCCGCTTCCACCAGCGCCAGCGGTTGCGGGCCTGATTGACGGCGATGCGGTAGAGCCACGTCCGCAGGTCGGCCTCGCCGCGGAAGCCGCCGATGTTGCGGAACGCCTGAAGGAAGACCTCCTGCGTCAGGTCGCGCGCCTCCTCGGCGTCTTCGGTCAGGCGGTAGAGCAGGGCGTAGATGTCGCCCGAGCGCTCGACGACGAGGTGGTTGAAGGCGGCCGCGTCGCCGGCCTTAAGCCTTTCAAGGAACTGACCCTCGGCCGAAGCGCCCGACCGCGCCTCCGCCGAGGCTGCCGCGTCGGCAGCCCTCTCCAGTTCCGCTTGAGTGCGGAGGGCGTATGGCTCTCCGAAGCTCACAGGCGTCCTCCGTCGAACCGGGAGGGTCTGTCGAAGGGCCACTGCCCCTTCAACTGAGACCTTCGACACCGGCCCGGCCCGCTTTGTTCCCGAAAAAATTTCATCCCACCCGTTGGATGCCGGCGAGGTTTAAAGAATTCGCCGCCGTTAATACCACAAAAGTCGCCGGTAGTCAGTAGCCGGTAGCGGGCAGGCCCTTTGGAGGGCGCCGGTGCCGGCGCGGAGGGCGCGGCGGCGAGGGTTTTTCTACCGGCTACCGGCTACCGCTACCGGCGACTCCCCCGGCTTGACAACGCTTCGCGCGCGTCGCTAGAGTGAGGTCTTTGCCTCAATCCCCAGATTTCAGAACGCACCTCGCAGTGCGGTCTTGCGCAAGGAAAAGACGTGGCCCTAACGACCAAGAAACGCCGCCAGCAGCTCAAGCACGACAAGTTCCGCGACACGACCATGCACGCCTTCGAGCGCCTCTCGCACCGCTACGAGGGGCGCGGGCGCACGATCCTCTACGCGCTGGCGGGTCTGGCCGCCCTCGCCATCCTGCTCTTCGCCTTCGGCTGGTGGCGCGAGCAGCGGGCCGACAAGGCGCGCCTCGCCCTCGGCCGGGCCATCGAGATTCACGAGGCCGAGGTGACGGCCACGCCGCAGCCCGGCGCGTCGCCGACCTTCCCGACCGAGCGCGAGCGCGCCCAGAAGGCGGTCGAGGAGTTCCGCAAGGTTCAGCAGGAGCACGGCTCGCCCTACAGCGAGTTGGCGCGCTACTTCGCCGCCGCCAACCTGCTCACGGTCGAGCGCGCGCAGGGACTCGCCGAGCTGGAGCAGCTCGTCAGGAGCGGCGACGCCGACGTTGCCGCGCGCTCCAAGTTCGCGCTCGCGCAGGCGCGCGAGGCCGACAACCAGCTCGACGCCGCGGCCGCGCTCTATCAGGAGCTGCTCAACGACCAGAAGAAGAACGTCTCGGACAACACCTTGAAGCTGCGCCTCGCCACCGTGCAGGCCAAGCAGGGGAAGCGTGACGAGGCCGTCAACCTCCTCTTCCAGATGGTCGAGGCGGCGCGCAAGCAGCAGAAGCCGGACGGCACGCCGCAGGCCGAGTCGCAGCTCATCCGCGCCGCGGCCGACAAGCTTCAGGAGCTAAGCCCCGAGCGCTACGCGCAGCTCCCGCCCGACCCCGCGGCCGCCGGCGCGCCCGGCTTCCCCCGCCCGTAAAAGGCAACGGAAGCCCGGCCGTGAGGGGGCGTCTCAAGTCGGCCCCGGCAGGGGGCCGGCGAGACTTGAGAAGCCCCCTCGCGGCCGGGCTTCAACTCTCAGCCCCAGACTTTATTTCCCTCGTGGAGAACCTGACGCACACGCTCGTCGGACTGGCCGCCGCGAAGGCGGGGCTTGAGCGCACGTCGCCTTACGCGACCGCCACCTGCCTCGTCGCCGCCAACCTCCCCGACGCCGACATCGTCACCCTCGTCGCGGGCCCCTCCGTCTACCTCGAACAGCACCGCGGCGTCTCGCACTCCATCGCCGGCACGCTCGCCCTCGGGCTGCTGCTGCCGGCCGTCGTCTACGCCGTCGCGCGTCTGGCCGCGCGCCTCCGGGGCCGCCCGCCGCGGGCGCGCTTCAAGGGGCTGCTCATCAGCTCTCTGCTCGTCACGGCGACGCACCCGCTGCTCGACTGGACGAACAGCTACGGCGTGCGCCCGTGGCTGCCGTGGAGCGGCGAGTGGGTCTACGGCGATCTCGTCTTCATCGTCGATCCGTGGCTCTGGCTGCTGCTCGGGGGGGCGTGTTTCCTCGCCGCGTCGGAGACGCCCCGGCGCGCGGCGTTGTGGGCCGCGCTCGGTCTTCTGCTGACGGCCGCGCTCGTCTTCCTGCCGCGCCGGATGAACGCCGGCATCCCGACGGCCGCCTACGTCGTCTGGTTCGCGGGCCTCGGCCTCTTCGTGGCGGCGCGACTCTTCGACCTGCCGGCGCGCTGGGGGAGGGCGATCCCGTCGGCGGCGCTGGCGCTCGTCGTCGCCTACTGGGGCGGGCTGGCGCTCGTCCACCGGCGGGCGCTGGAGTGGGGGCGCTTCGCCGCCGCAGACCTCGCGGCGGGCAGGGGCGAGCGCGTCGAGACCATAGCGGCGATGCCCTTGCTGGCCGACCCGCTGGCGTGGCGCTACGCTTTCGAGACCGACCGCGCGACGTGGCGCTTCGATTCGAGGGTCACGGGCGCGACGCTCGACGGGGTCGAAGAGTCCGACGTGCGGAACCTCGTCCGCGTCGAGAAGCCTTCGGGCGCGGACGGCGCGCTCGTCGAGCAGGCGGCGGGGGACGAGCGCGCGCGCGTGCTCCTCGACTTCGCGCGCTTCCCCGTGGCCCGCCTGCGTCGCGGCTGCGTCGGCGAGGTCATCGTGCAGTTCTCCGACCTGCGCTTCACCGAGCCGGGCCGCAACTCCCGCGGCGGCAGCTTCTCGCTCGAAGTCCCGGTCAGGCGATAAACAGTTTCGGGTTTCGAGTTAAGAGGCAGAGCGGCGGCGGGCGGGCCGGGCGACGTTAATGTCAACGCGCCCGCGGTTCTGTTCGGCGCTTGCCTTCAACTCGAAACTCTCGGCTCGATTCCGATTTTTGAACGCGGGTCTGTTATTCCGGACGCGGGTTCTGTTAATCTGCTTGGCGCTCTCCGGTTCTTTCCCGAAAGGAAATTCAGGACATGAGAAAACTGACCGCGCCCGCGCTGCTGCGGGCGACCCTCGCCATCGTGGCGCTCGCGGCGGCCGCCTCGGCGCAAGTCCCCGGCGACGCCCGCGGCGCGCTGGCGAACTTCCCCGACTCGCAGGCCGTCCTCCACGTTGACGCGCGCCGCATCATGAGCGATGCGCTGCCGGGCCTGCTGCCGAAGGCCGAGTACGACAAGCTCATCGCCGAGTCGCGCAAGGTCGGCTTCGACGTGCGCGAAGTTCACTCGCTCACCGCCGGCATACGCTTCGCCGAAGGCGCGCAGCCGGGGGCCTTCCCCGAGGTGCTCCTCGTGATGCGCGGCGACTTCAGCGCCGACGCCCTGCTCGCGCTCGCGCGCCTCGCCGTCGGCACGCAGAACATACCCGTGAGCGAGGAGACCTACGCCGGCAGGACGATTCAGGTCTTCGACATCTCGGCCGTCGGCAGGGGCGGCGCGTCCGCGGCCCCGCCCGCGGATGGTGCGGCCCCGACCGCGGAGGCCGCGAAGCCGCGCCCGCTGCCGTTCAAAGAGGTCGCGGCCGCCGCGCTCGACGCGCACACGCTCGCCGTCGGCGTGCCCGGCTACGTGCGCGCGGCCGTGGACGCGGCCAACGGGCAGGGCCGCCTCAGGGCTTCGCTCGTAGACCTCGCGGCGCGCGACCCGCAGGCGCTCTGGAGCCTGACGGCCGAACTGCCCGAGAACATGTCCGAGCACATCCAGCGGCTCGGGCTGCCGCGCAACGAGGAGCTGAACCGCGTCGTCGGCTGGCTCCGGCAGGTCAGTTTCTCGAACGGGCTCGACGCGCTCAACCTCACGATGCGCGCGGCCGTGCTGGCCGACAGCCCCGACCACGCCAACGCGCTCAGCGGCCTCGTCCGGATGGGGCTGACGGCGGCCGAGAGCGCGGCCCAGCGCGACATCGAGCGCAAGCGCGCCAAGCCCGCCGAGTCGCGGCAGTCGCGCATGGCGCTTCAGGCCATCCGCACCTTCGTCAACCGCACCGAGGGCAACACGGTGGTGCTCGGCGTCTCGATCCCGCGCGCCGCCCTCGCCGAGTTCATCAAACAGGAGTTCGCCCGCAAGCCGGCCCCGCGCGCCCGCGGCCGCAGGCCCGCGCGGCGGAGAAGATGAGTAACGGCCGCGAAGCGTGAAGGGAAGTTGTCGGTCGTCAGTTAGAGACGAAGAACTGACGACCGTCTTTTCGATTCACGGCTGTCAGAGGTTTGCTTTGGCGATTTCCCCCGAACAGAGGCGGGCGCGGCGGATCGTGGGGCTGTTGCGGAAGGAGTACCCGGACGCGCGTTGCAGCCTGAATTACGACAGCCCGCTCGAACTCCTCGTCGCCACCATCCTCTCGGCGCAATGCACGGACGAGCGCGTCAATCAGGTGACGCCCGCGCTCTTCCGCAAGTACCGCACCTGCGCTGACTACGCGGCCGCGCCGGCCGAGGAGCTTGAGCAGGACATCCGCCCGACCGGCTTCTTCCGCAACAAGGCGAGGGCGATTCAGGGCGCGTGCCGGCAGTTGGTCGAGAGCCACGGCGGGCAGGTTCCCGCCTCGATGGAGGAACTGTTGAAGCTGCCGGGCGTGGCCCGCAAGACGGCCAACGTCGTGCTCGGCAACGCCTACCGCCTCGCGACCGGCGTCGTCGTCGACACGCACGTCACGCGCCTCTCCGAGCGCCTCGGCCTCTCCGCGCAGAAGGCGGCCGAGAAGATCGAGCGCGACCTGATGAGCCTCATCCCCGAGGCCGACTGGATAGACTTCTCGCACCTGCTCATCTACCACGGCCGCAAGGTCTGCAAGGCCCGCACCCCGCTCTGCGCCGAGTGCGTCCTCGAACCCCTCTGCCCGTCGTCGCTCCTCAAGCAAAATTAGCCGCGGAGGCGCGGGGGAGAAGAAACAGTAAAACCCTCGCCGGAGAGTCGAGCGACGAACGTCAGGCTCGATTCTCCGGCGAGGGTTTTGATTCGTCTTTCCTCCGTGGCTATTCCTGCTTCTCGAACCACTCCTGCGTCATGTCGCACCAGAGGGCGAGGCCGCGCCAGTCGCGGAAGCCGGCGTAGAAGCGCGCGATCTTTTGGTCGTCGCAGGCGCGGCCGCGGTTGCGCTTGCGCGTGAACTGGGCGCGCACCCACGAGTCGAGCGCGAGCACGTCGTAGCGGCCGACGAGCTTCAGAAGGTTCTCGGCCGCGTAATCGCCGACGCCCTTCACCTTCTTCATCTCGCGCTTGAGCCGGTCGGTCGGCAGCTCGCTCCCGAGCCAGCTCTCCGGGTCGAGTTCGCCCGCCGCGACCCGCCCGGCCAGCTCCTTCAGATACTCGGAACGGTAACCGGCGCGCACCACGTCGCGGTAGAACTCCGGCGGCTCGGCGGCCATCGCCTCGGGCGTGGGGAAGGCGCGGCGCCCGCCCCGCTCCTCGCGGCCGAGGTTTTCGACGAGGCCCGCCACCATCTTCTTCGTCAAAGCCCACGTGCAGTTGGTCGTGCAGATCGACTTGACGAGGTCTTCGAAGACGGTCGGCGAGCGCAGCAGTCGGCCCGCCCCGTCGCGCGCGATCCACGCGAACTCGGGCTTGGCGGAGACGGCCGCGTAGAAGAGGGTCAGGTCGTCGTCGAGGCGGAACATGTGGCGCACGTCGCGGCCGACGCGCGCGGCCTCCGCCTTGTTGAGGCGGCGCGAGGCGCGCACTTCGAGCGAGCCTTCGCCGCCCGTCACGGTGACGGCGACGGGCGCGCCCGCGCCCACGTCGAGGACGCGCACGAGCGCCCCGGCGTCGACGCACTCGAAGGGCAGGAGGTCAGACCAGCCGTGGCCGCCGACGGTGCGCCTGAGGTCGAAGCCCCCCGGCGTGGGGATGGAGATGTTCATGGCTCGATGATTCCCGACGAAGAAAATTTTGAGTTGGCTGTCAGCCGTCAGTTAAAGACAGAGCACCGACGGCTGACGACCACCGACCGCGAATCAAAAATCAGAACTTGAAAACCCCCTCTGTGGTCGATTCCACCGCGATGCGTTATCATCTGGCGCGTCGCTCTGACCAGCAAACCGCCGGAGAATCCGCCTTGACAGAGAAGCGCCAGCTCACCGTCCTGTGCCTCGCCAGCTACGAAAAGGGGCAGGAGTTTATACGCGAATGCAAGCGGCTGGGTTGCCGCGTCCTGCTCCTCACGCTCGAAAAGCTGCGCGACGCCGACTGGCCCCGCGAGGCCGTGGACGAGAGCTTCTACATGCCCGAGGAGTTCCCGCTCGAAGCGCTGGTGCGCAGCGTCAGCTTCGTCGCCCGCGACCGCCGCGTCGACCGCATCGTGCCGCTCGACGACTTCGACGTGGAGACGGCCGCGGCCCTGCGCGAGCACCTGCGCCTGCCCGGCATGGGCGACACCACGGCCCGCTACTTTCGCGACAAGCTGGCGATGCGCGTCAAGGCGCGCGACCACGGCATCCTCGTCCCCGAGTTCGTGCACGTCCTCAACCGCGAGGACATCCGCGACTACGTCAACCGCGTCCCGCCGCCGTGGGTCTTGAAGCCGCGCTCGGAAGCCTCGGCCGTCGGCATCCGGAAGGTTTCGAGCGCCGACGAGCTGTGGCCGCTTCTGGAGGAGCTGGGCGACCGGCAGTCGTTCCACCTGCTCGAACGCTTCGTCGCGGGCGACATCTTCCACGTCGACTCAATCGTCTCGGAGCGCGAGGTGGTCTTCGCCGCGTCGAGCAAGTACGGCGTGCCGCCGATGGAGGTGGCCCACGGCGGCGGCGTGTTCATGACGCGCGTCATCGCGCGCGACTCGCCGGACGCGCAGGCGCTCGAAGCCCTCAACCGCGACCTGCTGCGGACGCTCGGGCTGGCCCGCGGCGTCACGCACACCGAGTTCATCAAGGGCGCCGACGGCCGCTTCTACTTCCTTGAGACGGCCGCGCGCGTCGGCGGCGCGAACATCGCCGAGGTGGTCGAGGCCGCCACCGGCGTCAACCTCTGGCGCGAGTGGGCGCGCATCGAGGTGGCGGGCGAGCACGGCGGCTACGAAGTGCCCGAGGCGCGCGACGACTACGCCGGCATCGTCATCTCGCTCGCTCGTCAGGAGCGGCCCGACACCTCGGCCTACGACGACCCCGAGATCGTCTTCCGCCTCGACAAGCGCCACCACGTCGGCCTCCTCGTCGCCTCGCGCGACCCGCGCCGCGTCGAAGAACTTCTCCACACCTACGTCCGCCGCTTCCTCCAAGACTTCAGCGCCACCCTCCCCGCGCCCGACAAGCCGACGAGCTGAACGGCAGTAGACAGTAGTCAGCGGCCGGCAGAAATACTTTCTCCGCCGCGAGGCTTTGGTGTTAGCATCAACGCGCCCGGCGCGGGAGCGCTGCTGTCTACCGACTGCTGTCTACTTCATCTTATGCCCCGTGATTTAATCCGAGAGTATCTGCTTTATCTGAAGGTCGAGAAGGGCTTGGCCGGGAATTCGGTCGAGGCCTACGGGCGCGATCTGGCGCGGCTGCGGGCGTGGGCCGAGGCGCGGGGGCGGGCCGCCGAGTCGCTGGAGAAGGCGGACATCTCGCAGCTCATCATGTCGCTCGCGCGCGAGGGGCTGGCGCCGCGTTCGACGGCGCGGGTGCTGACGGCGGCGCGCGGCTTCTACCGCTTCCTCCTGCTCGACGGACACGTTAAGGCCGACCCGACCGCCGAGGCCGCCGCCCCGCAGGCCGGGCAGAAGCTCCCGCGCTTCCTCACGCAGGAAGAGGTCGAACGCCTCCTCGCCGCGCCCGACGTTTCAACCCCCGAAGGCGCGCGCGACCGCGCGATGATCGAGCTGCTTTACGCGACCGGGCTGAGGGTCTCCGAGTTGGTCTCGCTCACGGTCGGCAGCGTTGACCTCGAACGCGGCATCCTCCAGTGCACGGGGAAGGGGAGCAAGCAGCGGCGCGTGCCCGTCGGCCGCACGGCCCTCGCGTGGCTGCGAAGGCACGAGTCGGCGCGGCGCGTCCTGCTCGGCGGGGCCGAGTCGGCGCGACTCTTCGTCGGCCCGCGCGGCGCTCCGCTCTCGCGGCAAACTTTCTGGGCGACGCTCCGCCGTCACGCCGAGCGCGCCGGCCTGCGCGGTGTCTCGCCCCACGTCCTGCGCCACAGCTTCGCCACGCACCTGCTCGAACACGGGGCCGACACGCGCTCCGTCCAAGCCATGCTCGGCCACAGCGACCTCCAGACCACCCAAATCTACACGCACGTCACCGGCGAACGCCTCCGCGCCGTCTACGAGAAACACCACCCGAGGGCGAAAGACTAAAGGCTGGTGGCGGGTGGCGGGTGACGGGCGACGGGGAGAAGCGGTCTGTCATTCCCCGTCGCCCGTCGCCCATTACCCGCCTTTACGCGTATTGCCCCGCCGCGAAGCCCGAGGCCCACGCCCACTGGAAGTTGAAGCCGCCGAGGTGGCCGGTCACGTCCACGACCTCGCCGATGAAGTAGAGGCCGGGGACGCGCCGCGCCTCCATCGTCTTCGACGACAGCTCGTCGGTCGAGACGCCGCCCCGCGTTACCTCGGCCTTCGGGAAACCTTCGGTGCCGGCCGGCAGCAGACGCCAGTCGTGGAGCCGCTCGGCGACGGCCCGCAGCTCGGCCGGCGAAAAGTTTCTGAGCGGCCGCGAGGGCGCGTACAGCTCGCACCAGATTTGCGCGAAGCGCTTCGGCAGGTGCGCGGCGAGCAGCGTCGAGAGTTCGAGGTGGGCGTCGCGCTTCCCGGCGAGGAGGTCTGAGGCGTTCAGCCCCGGCAGCAGGTCGAGCGCGAGCGCGCGGCCACGCTCCCAGTAGGACGAGATTTGGAGGACGGCCGGGCCGCTCAGGCCGCGGTGCGTGAGCAGGACGTTTTCGGCGAACTCCGCGCCGCAGCAGCGGACGACGGCCGGGACGGAGACGCCGCTCAGAGGCTTGAAGAAGGCGAGGTCTGCGGGCGCGAGCGTGAGCGGGACGAGCGCGGGCGCGGGCGGCACGACGGCGAGCCCGAACTGCCGCGCCACGCGGTAGCCGAAGTCGGTCGCCCCGAGCTTCGGGATCGACAGCCCGCCCGTCGCGACGACGAGCGACGCGGCGCGCAGCTCGCCGCGGCTCGTCTGAAGGACGAACTCGTCACCCTTCTCGACCGAGCCGACGCGGCAGTCGGTGAGGACGCGGACGCCGGCCCCGGCGCACTCCCCGAGGAGCATTTCAATGATCTGGCGCGAGCCGCCGTCGCAGAAGAGCTGGCCGAGTTTCTTCTCGTGGTAGGCGATGCGGTGGCGCTCGACGAGGGCCACGAAGTCGGCCGGCGTGTAGCGCGCGAGCGCCGACTTGGCGAAGTGCGGGTTGGCGGAGATGAAGTTTTTCGGCGACGTGTAGACGTTCGTGAAGTTGCAGCGGCCGCCGCCCGAGATTTCGATCTTGCGGCCGACGCGCCCGTTGTGCTCGACGAGCAGGACGGCGCGCCCGCGCCGGCCCGCCTCGGCGGCGCACATCAGCCCCGCCGCGCCGCCGCCGATGATGATTACGTCGTGGCGCATGAATGAATCGGCCGGGTCGGCCGCGCTGAAATGGGCCTCCCGCGCGCCCGGCGGCGGGGCGGCGCGCGGCCCCGGGCGGCGGCCGCCTCACCCCTGCTTCTTCCGCTCCTCCTCCAGCAGCGGCCGGAGGTGCTTGTAGACGGTGGCGGCGACGACCCTCGTCCCCTCGGCGTTCGGGTGGATGCCGTCGTCGAGGTTGAGTTCGGCGCGGCCGGCGACGCCTTCGAGGAAGAAGGGGATGAGCGTCACCTCGTGCTCGCGCGTGAGCGACTTGAAGGCTTCGTCAATCTCGCGCTGGTAGTCGCGGCCCGCGTTCGTGGTCGTGTACATGCCCGCGAGCAGCACGCGCGCGCCGCGCGACTCGGCCCGCTCGATGATGGCCGCGAGGTTCTTTTTCGTCTCGGCCACGGGCTGGCCGCGCAGGAAGTCGTTGGCCCCGAGTTCGAGGATGACGAAGCGCACCTCGCCCGCATCCAAAGCCCAGTCGATGCGCCGCAGGCCGCCGGCCGAGGTGTCGCCCGAAACCCCGGCGTTGACGACTTCGTACCTGTAGCCGTCGGCGTCGAGCATCTTTTGGAGCAGCGCCGGGTAACTTTCCGAGGGCGCGAGGCCGTAGCCGGCCGTCAGGCTGTCGCCGAAGGCGACGATTTTCGGTAAAGTCTGAGCGGGCGGCGCGGGCGTGGCGGCCGCGGGCGCGGGGGCCGCGCGGTTTTCGGCCGCGCCGCCGCAGGCCACAAGGCCGGCGGGCGCGAGCAGGCAGAGGCAGAGCAGAAGGGTTTTCATGGTCGAATTATACAAAGTTTCCAAGACGGTGCAGTCCGGCGCCGAGCGCCTGACGATTCTACACGAGCTTGACATGACGATCCCCAACGGGCAGTTCGTCGCCGTCGTCGGCCCTTCGGGCAGCGGCAAGTCGACCCTGCTCGGCCTCGTCGCCGGGCTGGACGCGCCGACCTCGGGCCGCATCCTCATCGACGGCGAGGACATCACGAAGATGAGCGAGGACGCGCTGGCGTCGCTGCGCGGCCGCAAGCTCGGCTTCGTCTTCCAGTCGTTCCACCTCATCCCCTCGATGACGGCGCTGGAGAACATCCTCGCGCCGATGGAGATCATGGGCGCGCCGAACCCGCGCGCGCGGGCGCGGCAGCTGCTCGAAGACATCGGCCTCACGGACCGCGCGCACCACTACCCGTCGCAGCTCTCCGGCGGCGAGCAGCAGCGCGTCGCCGTCGCCCGCGCCTTCGCCAACGAGCCCTCGATCCTGCTCGCCGACGAGCCGACCGGCAACCTCGATTCGCGCAACGGCGGGCACGTCTTCGACCTCATGGTCGAGATGAACCGGCGGCAAGGGACGACGCTCGTCCTCGTCACGCACGACCACGAGCTGGCCGCGCGCGCCGACCGCCGCGTCTCCCTGCGCGGCGGCCGCGTCGCCTCGGACGAGATGCTGCGGCCCGCGGCCGGCGAAAAACTCTCGGCCGGAGAGCTGGAGGCGGCGCGCCCGTGAAGTTCATCTTTAACATGGCGCGGCGCGAGCTGCGCGCCTCGTGGAGACGGCTGCTCTTCTTCTTCCTGTGCGTCGGCGTCGGCGTCGGGAGCATCGTCGCCCTGCGCTCGACGATCCAAAACCTCAACCGCGCGGTGGCGGGCGAGGCGCGCGCGCTGATGACGGCCGACGTGCAGGTGGATTCGACGCGCGAGCTGCCGGCCGAGACGCGCGCGCGCCTCGACGAAATCGCGCGCCCGCCGCTCGTCGAGGCGCGCACCGAGACCATCGAGGCCCCCACGATGCTGCGGCCGGCCGACGCCGCGCGCGAGGGCGCGCTGATGGTCGAGCTGAAGGGCATCGAGCCGCCGTTCCCGCTCTACGGCGACTTCCGCCTCGCGGACGGCAGGGCGTTCGACCACGCGCTCTTGGCCGGCGGCGGCGCGGTCGTCGCCCCGCTCCTGCTCGAACGGCTCGACCTGAAGGTGGGCGACCGCGTCAACATCGGCGAGAAGAGTTTCGAGATTCGCGGCGTGACCGCGCAGGAGCCGGGCGCGACCGGCGGCTTCCGCCTCGGCCCGCGCGTCTTCGTCGAGCGCGCCGCGGTCGGCGAGGCGGGCCTCGCGGGCTTCGGCAGCCGCTCGCGCCGCCGCGTGCTCCTGCGCGCGGGCGAGGGGAGGGTCGGGGAGCTGACGGCGCGGCTGCGCGAAGGGTTGGGCGACAACCTCGTCGGCGTCCGCTCCTACCGCGAGTCCGAAGAGAACATGGGCGAGCAGTTCGCGCGCGCCGAGAACTACCTTTCGCTGACCGGCCTCGTGGTGCTCGTGCTCGGGGGCATCGGCGTCTCTTCGGTGACGCGCGTCTTCGTCGAGCAGCGGAAGAAGTCCATCGCCATCCTCAAGTGCGTCGGCGCGACGGGGCGGAGGCTGACGGCCGTCTACCTCGCGCAGATCGTCGCGCTCGGTCTGGCGGGGAGCGCGCTCGGCGTCGTGCTGGCGAAGGCGGCGCTCCTCCTCGTGCGCGCGAAGTTCGCCGAGAGCCTGCCGCCGAACATGGGCTACGAGTTGCAGGCGGGCGCGGTCGCGCAGGGGTTGGGGCTGGGGCTGCTCATCTCCCTGCTCTTCTCGGCGCTGCCGCTCATGCGCATCCGCAACGTCAAGCCGAACCTTTTGCTGCGCGAGGCCGACGCGCAGTTGCCGCGGCGCTGGCTGGACGTTTGGCGCTGGGGCGTGGGCCTCGCCGTCGTCGCGGGGCTGATGTTTCTGACCTCGTGGCAGGCCGGGTCGTTGAGGGTCGGCGTCTTCTTCCTCGCGGGGCTGGGCCTGACGGCGGCGCTGCTCTACCTCTCCGCGGGGCTGCTCATCTACCTCGTGCGGGGGGCGCGCGGCCTCGGCACGTTCTCGATGCGGCAGGCCGTCAACAGCCTGCACCGGCCGGGCAACCAGACGCGCGTCGTGGTGATGGCCGTCGGCCTCGGCGCGTTCCTCATCATCGCGGTGCAGGCCGTGCAGTCGAACCTGCTCGACGAGTTCGACCTGACGCGGCGCGGCAACCTGCCGAACATGTACCTGCTCGACGTGCAGAAGGATCAGGTCGAGGGCGTGCGGCGCATCGTCTCGCAGACGACGGGCGCGAGCGCGGAACTCATCCCGACCCTGCGGGCGCGCGTCGTCGCCGTCAACGGGAGCGAGATCGACCTCGACGCGCCGGGGCTGCGGCGCGAGCGCGGGCGGCTCGGGCGCGAGTACGTGGTGACGTACCGGCCGCGGCTCGAATACAACGAGTCGGTCGTCGCCGGCGAGTTCTGGGACGAGACGCCCGCGGCCGAAGCCGAGGTCTCGGTCGAGGAGGGGATGCGCGGCGTGGCCGGCATTGACGTGGGCGGCACGATGACCTTCGACATCCTCGGGCGCAGGGTGACGGCGCGCGTGACGAGCGTGCGGCGCGTGGACTGGCGCAACTCGCGCACGGGCTTCCTCGTCCTCTTCCGCCCCGGCGCTCTGGACGACGCGCCGCAGACCTTCATCGGCGGCGTGGACGGCCCCGAGTCGGAGCCGGAGCGGTCGCGCTTCCAGCGCGCGCTGCTCGACGCCTACCCGAACGTCTCGATCATCGACGTGGCCGACATCGTGCGCGGCGTCGGCCGCATCCTCGCCAACATCACTCTGGCGGTGAGCTTCGTCGGCGGCTTCGTCTTCCTCTCGGGCGTGCTCATCCTCGCCGGCTCCATCGCCATGACCAAGTTCCAGCGCGTCTACGAGTCGGCCGTGCTGCGGACGCTCGGGGCGCGGCGCAGGACGCTCGTCGCCATCCTGCTCGGCGAGTACGGGCTGCTCGGCCTCGTCGCCGGCGCGGTCGGCGCGCTCGCCGCCAACGCGCTGTCCTACGCGGTCGCCACCTACGTCTTCGACATCCGCTGGGCCTTCGCCCCGGCCGCCAACCTCGTCGGCGTCGCCGCCACCGTCCTGCTCGTCTGCGTCGTCGGCGCGCTCTCCAGCCTCGACGTGCTCACGCGCAAGCCGCTCTCGATCTTGCGGGCGAATTAGAAGCCGCGGGTCGGTAAGGGCCGCGAGCCGCGAGTCGTAAATCGTGAGCCGTTAAAAAACCCGAGAGCCGCCGCGGCCTGAATCACTCGGGCCGCGGCGGCTCTCGGCGCGTCTTTTCGATTCACGATTTACGGTTTCATCGTTCACGGCCTCCTCGCCGGCCTTTCGGCGGGCGGGTCGAAGCCGCGGTTGTTGCGGAAGGTGTTGTTGCGCGTGCCGGCGGTCATCAGGATGCGGCTGTCGGCGGGGCCTTTGCCGGTGTAAGTGAAGGTGTTGTTTTCGATGCGGCTGTCGGTGACGCGGGCCATGAAGAAGCCGGGGTTGCCGCCGCCGCCCACGTCCGTGAAATGGTTGTTGACGACCGTGAAGCGCGCGCCTTCGAGGCTGATGCCGGCCTGACCCGTGCGCGTCACGCGGTTGTCGCGGATGGTCACGTCCTTCATCGTCTGGCCGAAGACGTAGATGCCGTTGGCGATCTTGTTGGTGATGCGCGGCGGGACGTTGTTGCCGCCGATGATCTCGTTGCCCTCGATGAGGATGGGGCCGACGTGCTGCGTCAGCGAGGTGGACTGCACGACGATGCCGTTGTTGGCCTTGTCGGTCTCGCGCGCGTCGATGAAGTTGTTGCGGATGACGACGTGCTCGGCGTAGTCGAGGTGGTGGTTCGGCTCCACGTCGATGGCGGTCGAGCCGGGGCCGCCCTTCTGGCCCGGCGCGAGGAAGCGGTTGTTCTCGAAGGTGATGCGGCGGCCGTTGACGAGCGCGAGGTTCTGCGAGGCGACGTTGGTGAAGACGCAGTTGCGCACCGTGACGTTCTCGGCGCGGCGGCCGAGCGGCTGGCGCACGCCGCGCTCGACGAGGTCGGCGCCGGGGTCTTGCCCCGCGGTGACGTGGCCGCCGATGTGGATGCCGATGGAGCGGGTGCGCTCCATGTGGACGTTCTCGACGAGGCAGTTGTGGCAGTTGGCGAGGTCGAGCGCGCCGCCCGCCGAGTTCCAACTGCCGGGCAGGTCGGGCTTGCCGCCGGCGAGCTTGAGGTTGCGGACGGTGATGTTGCGCGCCGTCGAGCCGTTGGCGACGGCGTTGGCGTAGGTGAGGATGACCTTGAAGGTGGCCTGATGCTCGCCGTTGGCGATGGAGCGCCGCTGCTCGGCCGGCGTCTGCGTGGTGTGCACCCACGAGCTCTCTTTGACGACCGTCTGGGGGCCGGAGCCTTCGAGCGTCGAGTCGGAGTCGAGGAGGAAGAGCGCGCCGACCATGTTCCGCGCGCCGCCGTAGCCGCGCATCGAGTAGGTGAACGTGCCGGGCGGGAGCCGGAGCGTGACGCCGCCGCGGACGCGCACCTGCGTCGAGTCGCCGCAGTCGCCGGCCTCGTCGGCGACGACCGTGCCGCCGCGCCCGCCGAGCGAGTCGATGGCGGCCTGAATGCGCGCGCACGGGTTGGCCCCGCCGAAGCGCGAGGAGTTGACCACGCCGCGGGCGTTCGTCTGCGGGACGGTCGTTTCCGAGGTGACGCGGCGCGCGCGTCGGCGACGCCTCTGCGTCGAAGCCTCGGCGAAGTCCGCCGTCAGGATGGCGAAGGAGAGGAAGGCGATGAGAAGCGAAGCGAGCCTGAGCATCCGCGTGTGAACCCCCACGTTACGACTCGCGCCAGAGGGCGCTGCCGTTTTGTTGCCGGTTGCGGTTTAAGAGTTGGCAACATTTTAACTCACCGCGCGGGAGGCCGTCAGCCCGCAGGCTCTTTAAAGTGGATGAACCGCCGCGCCCGTTCGCCGTCGTTCGGCCACGCGTTTTACGCGGGGCGCGGCGGCGGGCGAACGGGCGCGGCGGCCTGTTCGGGTGTCGTCGGCGCTTAACGGCCCGACTTGATGTCGTAGGCCCAAAGCGTCCCGAGGTCACGGATGTAGAGCCTCCCGTCGGCGATCACCGGGTAGGTGAAGGCCATCTCCGGGAACTGCCCGACCTGTTTGTGCTTCGGCTGGTTCGGCGGGGTGAAGCGCCCCTTCTCGCGGAAGCCATGCGGGCTCGCCTCCACCAGCACGAAGTCACCGTTGACGAGGTGGAGGAATAAGAGGCCGTCGGCGGAGGCGATCGAGGCCCAGCCGAAATTGTCCGCCTTCCACTTCACCTTGCCCGTGGCGAACTCGGCCGCGACCAGCCCCTGCCCCGGCTCGGTGCCGTAGATGTGGTCGCCGACCAGCACCGCGCCGCCGATGCCGTTCGGGAGTCCGCGCGTGAAGTAGACCTGCTCCGCGGCGACCCCGTTGCCCTCCGGCTTCAGTCGGAGGAGCGCGCCGCCGACGCCCAGAGCCCCGTAGTAGACGTGCCCGTTGTGCGCCACCGGCGTGAAATACTGCGCCGGCCCCTTCGCCGCCTCCTTGTAGCGCCAGAGGAATTCGCCCGTCTTCGCGTCAACGCCGACGGCGCCCTTCGGCAAAAGCTGCGCGTACTGCTTGCGCCCGCCGCCGTGCGCGACGACCGCCGACGCGTAGCCCGCCGGGTCGCCGCCCGGGATCGCCGACTTCCAGATGACGGCGCCCGTCTTCTTGTCGAGCGCCGCCATCGTGGCCTGCGCGCCGCCGGGCGTGACGACCACCACGTCGCCGTCGACGAGCGGCGACTCGGCGTAGGCCCACTCGCCCGGCTGGCCCCCGAACTCCCGGCGGATGTTCTTCTGCCAGCGAATCCTGCCGCCCTTGGCCTCGATGCAGGCGAGGTCGCCGTCCGACCCGAGCGCGTAGACGAAGCCGCCGTCAACGGTCGGCGTGGAGCGCGCCTTCGCGTACGGCGGGTTCATGTCCGGGTTGCCGACGTTGCCGACGCGCGTCGTCCAGATGACTTTGCCGTCCTTCGCCGAGAGGGCCTGCACGAACTCGTTCTCCATCCCGCGGTTGCTCATCAGGTAGATGCGCGAGCCGGCGACGGCCGGCGTCGAATAGCCGTCGCCGATGTCGTTCAACTGCCAGAGCAGCTTCGGCCCGCCGGCCGGCCACTGCTTGAGGAGGCCGCTCTCGCGGGACGTGCCGGCGCGTTCGGGGCCTCGCCACTGGGGCCAGTCGGCGGGCGGTGCGGCCACGCCGGCCGACCTCGGGACGGACACGGTGATGAAGCACACGGAGAGGGCCGCGATGGTGGTTAGCAATCGTGATTTCACTGTCTTCTCCTTACGGCTGACTGAGGAATCGCTTCCGGGTGCGGCCGCCCCACACTGATACGAACAGTTTCCCCAGATGTTTCGTCGCGCGCGCCTCGCCCCCTCCGGCGTGACGCTTTGGCGGGACATCCCTTCGCCTCACCGCCGCCCCGCCTCCACAGGGAAAGCGCGAGGCCGGCGGCCATCAGGGCGAGCAGTATGAGGTTCACGTAGAAGCCGGGCGGCGACCCCGCGCGCTCGATGGGCATGACCCGGAAGATGAGCCTGCGGCACAGGTGTTCGACCAGCAGCAGCGCGAACATGAAGGGGATCAGGGCGCGGTAACGGAGCAGGGCCAGCACGCACAGCAGGCAGATGACGAGCTGCGCCAGCCCCCACGCCGCGAACGCGGAGACCACCGCCCGCGCGCCGGCCGGCGTGTAGGTGTCGAGCGGAATCCCGTCGGCCGAGACGGCCACGTCGTAGCCGTCGAAGATGGTGTTGAGGCTCATCGCGATTTTCATCAGCACGAGCGCGGCGAAGAGCCAGAGGGCGAGCCTGCGGCCGCGGTAAGTGTTATCAATCTGCCGTGGAAGGAATCGGTCGAGCATGAGAGTTCTCCGTTGACGGGGCGGTTTCGCGCGGGGCGGGGCCGTTCGGCGCCGCGGGGTGAGTTGCGGCGCTTTGCCGCCCGCCGCGGCCCGAAACATCCTACGCGCGGCGGAAACCAAAGGACATGACGCCACGTATCAAAAACATGACCGCAGGTTGCAAAGGGGGCCGAAGGCGATGCCCGAGCTGACCGTCGCGGCCGCAGGCGCGCGGGCGCTGTGGGAGCTGGCCGTGTCGAAGGGGGCGGGCCGCCGGGCGCTGGCCGAGCGAGCCCGCATTGACCCTTCAGAGCTGCAAGACCCGGACGGGCGCATCCCGCTCCCGAAGTACGTCGCGCTGATGAGGGCGGGCAAGGAGTTGTGTGGCGACCCCGCCTTCGCGCTCCACTTCGGCGAGGAGGTTGACTTCGCAGACCTGTCCGTCGTCGGCCTCATCGGCCGCGCCTCCGAGAACTGGGTGGAGAGCTTCGCGCAACTGAACCGTTACTCGCGGCTCGTCATCGAGGTCGAGGTGGAGGGCGACGGCGCAGACCGCTTTCAGCTCAGGCGCAGCGGGGGCCAACTCTGGATGGTGGACGCGCGCAGGAACCCCAACGACTTCCCGGAGCTGACCGAATCGTCCTTCGCGCGCATGGTCTGCACGTCGCGCCGCTGGCTCGGCGAGACGCAGTTCGTCAGGGCCGTCCACTTCACACACCCCGAGCCGCCGTATCGCGCCGAGTACGACCGAATCTTTCAACTGCCGCTGGTCTTCGGGAGCGACAAGAACGCGCTGCTGACCGACGAGGCGTGGATGACGCACCGCAACACGCTCGCGTCGCCCTACGCCCTCGGCGTCCTCAGCGCGCACGCGGAGACGTTGCTCAGGAGTCTGGAGAGTTCCAAGACCACGAGGGGCCGCGTCGAGGGCCTGCTGACGCCCATGCTGCACACGGGCGAGGCGGGCATCGACGCGGTGGCCGGCAAGCTGGGCGTCAGCCGACAGACGCTCTTTCGCAGGCTGAAGGCGGAGGGCGTGACCTTCGAGAAGGTTCTGGACGAGTTGCGCCACAAGCTGGCGCTCCACTACCTGACGGGGAAGCACGCCTCGGTGAACGAGACGGCCTATCTGGTGGGCTTCTCCGACCCGGCCGCGTTCTCGCGCGCGTTCAAGCGCTGGACGGGCTCCAGCCCGCGCGCCGCGCTGGCCCCGAAGCTTGACGACGACCGCGCGGCCTTTCAAACCCCGCCGACCACGCGGTAGACCACCCCTCAGCCGAACGGCTTCAAGTCCGGCTCGACCCAGCCGAGGCGCGCCTCCCACGAGAAGAGTAGTTCGCGCGTGTAGTGCTCAAGGGGGAGGCCCCTGTCGGCGCGCGCGATCAGCTCGTTGGCGAGGGGGACGAGCGGGCGGGCCTCGTTGTAGTCGCGTTCGAGGAAGGCGCGGACGTGGCGCAGCCAGAAGAGGGTCAGCGTCTCGTGGTAGCCGCGCTCGCGCGTGGTGACGACGCCGTGCGCCGCGTTCAGCCGCTTGATGCCGGAGCGGACGCGCGCCGCCGCCTCCGGCCAGTCGAACTGTAAAAGGTACCAGAGCGCGACGGTCAGGTGCGCCGCGTGCGTCCAGCGCTCGCGCGGCAGCGAGCAGTCGTCGAAGCCGCGCACGAGGTCGAAAATCTCGGCGGCGTCGCGGAAGGTTGCGCTCTCAAGCGCGGCCACGGTCATCGCTCACACTCCTTCAATCCGAAACCCCGCGCCGGCCCGGGGTTTCGAGTTTCGAGTCGGGGAACAAATCGTCCTCAACTCGGGACTCGTAACTGTTTCCCAACCGAAGCGTCTCGTGAGCGAAGGCGGAACGACTGCGGAGAATGGACTGGGAGAGATTCGAACTCTCACCTGACAGTTTGCAAAACTGCCGCTCTGCCGAGTTGAGCTACCAGCCCGAGAGCCGTGAATCGTGAATCGAGGTTGAATGGCGTTCAGCCCGGGCGGGAACCTAGCCGCGCGAAGTCGCGGCGGTTCACGGTTGACGATTGACGGTTTTTGATTGCGGAGGCGGGAGTCGAACCCGCGACCTTCGGTTTATGAGACCGCTGCTCGGGCCGTCTGAGCTAACCGGCCGGGACGGTCTGGGGTCTGAAGCCCGGAGTCGGAGACGAAGCGTCGAGAGTGTTCCATCTCCGACTCCGGGCTTCAGACCCCGGACTGTTTTTTAGCGGTCGGAGTCGGCATCGCACCGACCTCTTCGCTTTTTCAGAGCGACGCTAATCTGTCTCAGCTATCCGACCGGGGCCGCGGCGCGCGGGGCTGCGGAGTCGGCGAGACAGAAAGATTTGTCTCGGCAAACCGCGGCCCCTTTGTCCGCAGGCGTGAGGGGCCGCCCGTGGCCGCCGCCGGCTCAGGCGGTCGCGGCCTGTTCGCCGGCTGCGAGGCTTTCGACGAACAGGTACTTGCGCCACTCGGGGCGCGACTCGGCGTAGTGGCAGAGCATCACCGCGTCGAGGCCCGCCGAGAGGGCGCGCTGCGGGGTGAGCAGCGGCATGCGCGCCTCTTCGGGCGTGCGGTCGCCCTTGCGCGTGTTGCAGCGGACGCAGGCCGCGACGAGGTTCTCGGGCGTCGAGCGCCCCGCCTTCGAGCGCGGGGTGATGTGGTCGAGCGTGAGCTCGCCGGCCGACTTACGGCCGCCGCAGTACTGGCAGCGGAAGCGGTCGCGGACGAAGATGCGCAGCCGCTTCATGCCGGCCGACTGGCGGCGCCGTCGGACGTTGACGTAGGCGCGCAGGCGGATCACGCTGGGCACCGGGAACTCGGCGCGCGGCGAGCGCAGCACGCGGCCGGCGTCGAACTCCTCGACGTAAACGACGCCGCGGAAGACGAGGCACATCGCGCGCGCCACGCCCACGGTGCCGAGCGGCTCGTAAGAGAAGTTCAGCAGCAGAACCCTGCCGTTCAAAGTTGCCATCCGGCACCTCCTTTCCTGATGTCTCGGGTTCCGAGGTTGGGGTTCAAAGTCCACAGACGAAGCGGCCCTTTAACTTGAAACCCGGAGCCCGGAACTTTTAGTTCGGGCGTGCGAGCGGCGGTGAGGCGGCCCGCGGGCGCGGGCGACCGCTCGCAAGTCGTTTGGAAGAGCACGCGGCCGGACTCGAACCGGCGTCGAGCGGCTTTGCGGGCCGCCGCCTTGACCAGCTTGGCTACGCGCGCGGAGAGTTGATGCCCGCGGCGAGGTCGCGGCCTCGCGGCCGGAGACTACCGTATGCGCGCTCCGGCGTTCGGGACGCGGGCGAAACGGGAGGAGGGACTCGAACCCTCAGGCCGAGTGTGGAAGACTCGGATGTTGCCTTTACATCACCCCCGCGGCAGGGAAGGGCGGTGCGGGAGTCGAACCCGCATCCGGAGTCGTTCGAAGCGACCCGCTTTTGTTCCGTTAAGCTAACCGCCCGCGCGTGAGGCCCGAAGAGTGGACGGCGGGAGTCGAACCCGCGCCTCCGGCATGGCGAGCCGGCGCTCTCGAACCAGACTGAGCTACGCCCACGCGTTGGTCGGGGTGCAGGGAATCGAACCCTGACCACAAGCTCCCAAGGCTTGGATGCGAACATTACACCACACCCCGTTGCAGACCTGATGCGCCGCGCGGGACTCGAACCCGCAGCCCCCTGTTTAAGAGACAGGTGCTCAGCCCGTTGAGCTTCCGGCGCGCGGCGGAACGGAACGGGCAGGACTCGAACCCGCGTCGTCTTGCTTGACAAGCAAGTGCCTCGACCACTCGGCCACCGTTCCAATGAAAGACGTGAAGTGAGCGGGGGCGGCCCGACTCGGTTGGAATCCGCCGCATTACCTTTATGCTACGCCCCCTCGGTCGCGTGGGGAGTGCGCGCGGAGAGAGTCGAACTCTCACTGAGCGGGGTTTAAGCCCGCCGCCTCTGCCGTTTGGGCTACGCGCGCGGATGCGGGAGGTGAGATTCGAACTCACAAAAACCGCCTTCTGAGGGCGGCGCGTCTGCCAAGTTGCGCCACTCCCGCGAGTTGATGCCGGGCGAGGGAATCGAACCCCCACCCCCTGTTCCACAGACAGGCGTGGCTATCTTTAGACCACCCCGGAACCACTGATGAACCCGGCACGACTCGAACGTGCGGCCTCAACCTTCGCACGGTTGCGCTCTGATCCGCCTGAGCTACGGGTTCGAGCAAGTAGTCATTAGCCGGTAGCCGCCCCGCGCCGGGACGACCGGCGTTGACGCCGTCATGATTCGACGGAGACTCTCTTTCTACCGACTACTGTCTACTGCTTTTGGCGGTAGGTGTGGGAGTCGAACCCACAGGAGCTTTCGAAGGCTCCGACAGTTTTCGGGACTGCTCGGCGCGCACGTGCCCGACCCTCCTTGCCATGCATCAGGGGGGACTCGAACCCCCACGCTCGCAAGAGCCACAGCTTTACAGACTGCTGCCGGTCCGATTCGGCGTCTGATGCTTCCGCAATAATGATGAAGGCGGAGGGGCATCCTCCGCGCTTGAGAGCCGCGACGAGACTCGCGCCCGCGGCCGAGGCCCTCGCCTTCATCCCTCACGAGATACTTCGGTTGTCAAACAACAAAAAGAGCGGGCCCGCGTGGCTTCCCGACAGGAAGCAGGCCCGCTCCGAACGAGTCTCTAGGTGTTAGTTAGAGAGTTGGGAGCGGGAGGCCCGCCCCCGCTAAATCAAACTTGGTTGTCCAGAATCTGCCGGTTAAGGCGACCCCCGACGGGCGCGCCTTCGAGCTTCGCCGCGCACCGCGGCGCGGGCTTGAAGACGAACCGACCGGCCAGCGACATGCCCGCCGCGGCGGCGCGACGCTCGCCCCGGGAGCGGGCGGTCGCCTGCCCGTCGCCCTTCAGGGCGAACGCGCGCGTGTACCTGTCGTGAATCGTGTTCGTCATCATCATTCCCGTTCCTAATCCGTTTCCGACTCTACCGGCGAACAGCCGGCCCGAAGTGACGCCTATGTATAAGGCAGACCACTTTACGTTGTCAAGCACTTTTTTCAGGGCGCGGAAAATTCTCTTTTCCGGGCCGTCGCGCCGGGTGCGGGCGGAAGAGAGAACGCCGCCGCGGGCGGTTCTTGCGCGCGCTGCGGGCGGGAGGGTTGACGTTGCGGGTCTGGGACGGCGCGGCCCGCGTCAGTCGTGCCAGAACTCGCGGGTGATGATGCGGCGGGCCTCTTCGAGGCTGAGGTCGCCGCGCGAGAGCTTGCGGCCCAGCGTGTCCTCTTCGCCGGACGCGCCGGCCCGCGTGCGGAGCGCGGCCTGTTCGGGCGTGATGCCGGCCTCTTCGAGCCGGCGCGCCCCGGCGGCGTCAAGGCAGCCTGCGTCGAGCCACGCTTCGACCTCTTCGGCGTCGTCGAAGCCTTGCCCGACCCACTCGCGCGCGACCTCGGCGGGGTCTCTGCCGCCGGTCGCGTCAGCGCCGCGCCGCGCCAGAACCGACGAGACGGCGCGGGCCGTCTCATACGCTTCGTCAGACTCGTGTCCCATCGCAGGCTCCTCGTCAGTGCGTTCAATCTACAGCGCGGCGGGGCCGTTTGTCTTGCGGCGCGGGAAGGGGTAAAACATTCGTGCCCTCCGGGACGCCGCATCGGGGCGCGAGGGCGCGAAAGAGATGAAGCCTGCAATCGTCGCCGTCGGCGGGTTCAGTTCCAACTCGGGCAAGACGACGCTCGTGTGCGAGTTGCTGCGGGCGCTGCCCGGCTGGGAGGCGATCAAGATGACGCGCGGCCACTACCGCTCGTGCGGGCGCGACCCGCACGCCTGCTGCGTCAGCCCGCTGCTCGGCGACGAGCCGCTCGTGCTCTCGGGGCGCGGGGCGACCTACGCGGCAGGCAAGGACACGGGCCGCTACTGGGAGGCGGGCGCGTCGAACGTCCACTGGGTGGTCTCGACGGACGCGCAGGTGGCGCAGGGGTTCGCGGCGGCGCTCGGACGCGTGCGGTCGGAGGGCGTGCTGGTCGAGGGCAACAGCTTCCTACGGCACGCCGACGCGGACTTCACTCTCATGGTCGCGCGCGCAGACCGCCCGCAGATCAAGCCGACGGCCCGCAGGGTCTTGTCGAAAGCCTCCGCCCTCTACCTCTCGCAGCTTGACGACGGCCTCGACCCGGGCGCCGTCGAAAACTTCCTCCGCGAGCTGAAAGTCGGGGAGGCGGCCGGCGGGCCGGCGGCAATCGAGACGGTCTACACGCGCGATTCTTTCCCGCAGTTAGTCGAACGGATTAAGGCGGCGCAAGGTGTCGGCGCGGGTCGGATGCGGCGGGCGGTTTAAATCCTGAAGGTCTTTAATGCCGAAGGGCCGGCCGGGTGATGACTCTCGGGCGGCTTGAGAAAAGATGAAGGGTCGAATCTTCCAACTGAGCTGTTCCGACGGTGGCGTGCCGAAGCTGGCGGTGCGCGAGGCCGTGCTGACGCCGGAAGGTCTCGAAGGCGACCGGCAGAGAGACCGCCGCTACCACGGCGGCCCCGAGCGCGCCCTCTGCCTCTTCGCGCTCGAACGCATCCTCGAATTGCAGGGCGAGGGACACCCCATCTTCCCCGGCTCGGCGGGCGAGAACGTCACCACGTTCGGCCTCGACTGGTCGCGCCTGCGTCCCGGCGCGCGGCTCGCGCTCGGCGACGAGGTCGTCGTCGAGATCAGCAGCTACACCGTCCCCTGCAAGGTCATCGCGGCCTCGTTCGCCGGGGGCGAGTTCAAACGCATCTCGCAGAAAGTCCACCCCGGCGACGCGCGCCTCTACGCCCGAGTCCTCCGCGCGGGCCAACTCTCGGTCGGGCAAACCATCACCCTGCTGAACGGCTCGGAAGCCTAAAGACAAAAAGCGGGGGCCCGGCCGCGTGGGAGGGCGTCTCAACTCTCATCAACTATTCCTTGATGAGAGTTGAGACGCCCTCCCGCGCGGCCGGGCCCCCGCCTTGAGATGCACCCGGCAGGGCTCGAACCTGCGACCTGCGGCTTCGAAGGCCGACGCTCTATCCAACTGAGCTACGGGTGCGCTTCTTCGCTCTGGCGCGGGCAATAGTAGCACGGGCGACCCGCGCCGCTTTAACGTGCCGGCGGGGCCGCGGCGTCGCGGCCGTGGAACTCTTTGCGGATGAAGCGGACGAGGTCGTTGATGCGCTTCTCGTCGAGGCGGTTCTTGAAGGGGGGCATGCCGTCGCCGCCGTCGCGAATCTGCTCGGCCAGTTCCTCGTCGGAATCGTCGCGGCCGCGCTCGCGCAGGTTCGGGACTTTGAGAGTCTTGCCGCCGTCGAACTCGGCGACGCCGCCCGTCCCGTCGGCCTTGTGGCAGCGGATGCAGAACTGCGCGAAGTCGGCGCCCGTGGAGGCGAACTCGTCGGGCGCGCCGGCGGGCGAGCCCGCGGCCGGCCTGACCGCGGGGGTCGGGCGCGCGTTGGCGGTCGGGTCGGGCGCGGCGCTGTCGCCGC
>Ga0196962_10000236_pt1 | contig 27620 bp, 26 predicted proteins | sample S3v_20metaG_FD_183186 | JGI IMG/M metagenome (GOLD analysis project Ga0196962, IMG submission 183186) | Soil microbial communities from Anza Borrego desert, Southern California, United States - S3+v_20 | ecosystem: Environmental > Terrestrial > Soil > Desert | place: USA: California | collected...
ATGGGTCGAGCGCTTGATGCTGTAACAGCGAGCGATGCACGAGGCTTCTTCGAGCATCGGGGCTACCATCCACTGGCTCAACCACTATGGCAAACGCTCTAGACGAGCCTCTTGAAGCTGGCCTCCAATACGGCATCCTTGCGCGAGGAGACCCCGAGCTTGCGGTAGATGGACTTGACGTGTGTCCTTACGGTGCTCGGGGAAACGTAGAGGTTCTGGGCTATCTGAGAGGTAGACAACTCTCCGACGAGGAAATGTAGTACATCGAGCTCGCGCTCTGTGAGCTCCCCATCGAGCTGCCCCTGCAGGGGTTTGCGCGCGGAGCTTCCGTTCCTCGCGCTCCAGGAGCTCGGGGAACTTGCCTGCATCGGGATACCTCTGCAGCATGGTCCGCGCCTCGCTCAGCACCGCCCTACCCCCAGCTCGGTCGCCACGCGCGGCTCGTACCGGCGCGAGCGCGAGCAACGCTATGAAGGTAGGCCAGGGGCTCATACCCGGCAAGCTCATTCGGGGAGAAAGACCTCTTTCGAGTTCGGTTTGGGCCTCGACCATTTCACCCTGCTTTGCCAGCACGTAACCGAGTGCGATAGGTGCCCAGCTAGATTGGGGGACTCCCTGCAACCCGAATCTGACCACCAGCGTACCGGCCTGTCGCGCTAGCGACTCGGCTTCCTCCAGGCGGGCCTCGTCCGTAGCAACGATCGACAGGTAGGATAGGCTAACCATGTGCAACAAGGGTTGGCCTGTCCTTGTCAATTCGACAACATCTTCGAGGAGTTTTCGAGCTTGCGATGTCTCTCCAGAGAGGTACAGGCTGGATCCCAGCCCGAAGCGTATCAATGCCGCCCGCGGCGAGGTCCGCTCGGGCTCCAACGTTACGGCGCGCCGCGCCGCTTCCAGCGTGCCACGGACACCGCCGAGGCCGAAGACGGCTCGTAGTATAGCCACGCCTGCCTCGACCGATGCGGTCCCGTCGGGGAGCGCGCCGTCGAAAGGGATGCTCTCTGCGAGCGTCACGAGCCGCTCGCCATCCTCGCTTCTGCCGGAGAGGACGCATATCCACGCCCTCACCAAGAGGAGCGCTGCGTCGTACGCGGTCGGCGCTTCGGGCAGCGACTCGAGCCAGCCTTCCACGGTCGCCATCTGGCCAGCCAGCACGTATCCGAGCCAGTGCCGGGCGATAAGCATGCTCCCACGCTCGTAGTCTTCAGCAACGAGAGCCTGCCGGATTGCCTCATCGAAGAACCCCGAGTCTTCCAACCACACGCTCGCGCGGTCGCGCAATACGGAAACAAGCTCGGGCCTGTTGCTCATGAGCTCGTAGAACAGCAACTCGGAGAAGAGGTGATGGTAGCGGTACCACTCGCCTTGCTCGTCCAGTGGGACCACAAACAGGTTGGAGCGGGCGAGCTCACGCAGGAGCTTGGCGGAACCTTCCCTGCCCACTACCACGTCGCATAGGGAGCCCGACAACTTTTCGAGTACCGAAGTCATAAGGAGAAACTCTCTCACTTCCTCATGGAGACTAGCCAGAACCTCCTCTCCCAGCAGGTCGACCACGTAGCGGTTGCTTCCCCCAAATGATGCGATAAAGGCGTGCTTGTCCTCCTTGTCCTGCAAAGAGAGGGAAGTGAGGTAGATGCCTGCCGGCCACCCTTCGGTACGCTCGAGCAGTACGGAGAGATTGTCGAGGCCGATTTCGAGCCACAGCTTCTCGTTCAACAGCTGGGCGGCTTCCTCCTGGGAGAACGCGAGTTGCTCGGTGCGGATCTCGTCCATCTCTCCCCTCGCCCGCCACCGCCCAAGCGGAAGCGGCGAGTCCGTGCGGCTAGAGAGGACGAGATGGACGTTCCAGGGTAGATGCTCAACGAAGAAGGCCATCGAAGCGTGGCAGTCGTCTTCGGTTACGAGCTGGTAGTCGTCGAGCACCAGCACCACCTCACGGGGCAACTCGGCGAGCCCATTTATCAGCATGGGAAGCGATGTCTCGATGAGTCTCCGCCCAGTGACGCGCATTCCCGCAAGAACGTCGACTCCGAAGTCCTCTTCTGGTGTGGCCAGGTGCAACGCTTCTACTATGTGGCTCCACAGCCTGACCGGGTCGTTGTCCTGCTCGTCGAGGGAGATCCAGGCGACCGAAAAGCCAGCGTCTCCTGCCTGCAGCCACTGGGCCAGGAGCGTCGTCTTCCCGTAGCCGGCAGGGGCGCTAACCAGGGTGTTCTTGCGATGGCTTGCGTTTCCAAGAAGCTCGAGCAATCTGGGCCGTATTACCTGCTCGTGTCGCGGTATCGGGGCCCGCAGCTTGGGCTTGACGATTAGCCTCAGGGGATCCACGTCCGGCTCGCCCGAGGAGTTCATGAAGGTATCCTGTGTCCTGCGCCGTCTAATACTTCGCTTTGCTCATCCCAAGCGACTTTGACTAGGACTGCATCCATTTATATGGCCATCCTACACCAAACAATGTATTCAATGATTATGTTGAACTTGCCCGGCCGGCGGACGCCCGAGCGAGGTGGCCAGGATTACCTCGAGGATGCCCATAGAGGAGGCGCGTTCGACCCTCGAGGCGTTTCAGAGCCGAGAGCATTCGGACCTCTGCCATGCAAAGGCGGCACGATTCTGAGTTGGAGATCGATGCGCAGTGAAGACGCCTGAAACAAATGTGCTTGCCACGCTTGCTAATCCCCTCGTTGTTCGGAGATTCGTCACCGGCGTAAGCGGTAAAAAGTCGCGTTGATCTCAGCCCCAAGGAGTACCACCGACGCCGAGAAGTAAAGGTAGACAAGCAGACCTACGGCCGTTCCGAGGCTGCCGTAGGTCAGGCCACGATTTGCGAAGTTGGCCAGGTAAAACGAGAACCCCAGCGAGGCGATGGCCCACGCGATCACGGCGAAGACAGCCCCTGGCGTCGCGAACCAGAATGACCGAGCGGTGTCGGGGACGATGCGGTAGACGACCGAAAGCACCACAGCCAGCAGGAAGAGTGCTGCAGGGAAGCGTAGCCATCCCCACAGCGCTACCCACACTTCGTCCAGCCCCGCAAGCTCCGCGAACCACCCCGCCACCTGTGGTCCGATCAGCATGAGTCCACAAGCGATGATATAGGCGAGCGCGAGGCAGGGACCGAATACCAGGGCAAAGGCGAACCGCTTCCGCCGCGAGCGTGTCTCCTCGACCCCGTAAGCGACGTTCAGGGCCTCTGTCAGGGTGAAGGCTACTGCAGCGGCCGACCACAATGATATGACGAGGCCGAAGGAAAGCAATCCTCCCCCTGCCCGCTCCCGCGCTTGCTCGATCAGCGGCCGCAAGAATCCCGCCTGAGCCCTACCCTCCTCGGCCACGGGCTCCAGCGGTTCTGGGATTTGCTGCGGTGGTGCGCCCATGGCCGCTTCTATGAGCCGGTCGAAAACCACGTCGACCCTGAGCACCGCCAGCGACACAAATACCAGGATGATGAAAGGGAAGAACCCGAAGAGACCTCGGTAGGACAGCTGCTCCGCGTAGGTCACCATGCGATGTTCGAAGAAGCTCTTGATCGAGCGTTTGCCCAGCTCAACGATCCCGAGCACTAATCTTCCTCCTACTGATCCTCCACACCATTAGCCACCACCTCCGATAGTGTACGCATGATGCAAACGACGCCCCGGTTCATCACAGGGGAACAGAGGTGTTCCCTCTTTCTCGCCTACCTATGCCGACTCAGGAGGGCCTGACTAGCGGACTCGAACCGCCGACGCTTATCGGTTTTGCGTGGACGCTTCACTGGGCCCCATGTTCCTGCTTCGGAGCGTCGGTGACCGGTGTGGCAACCATCTGTTCGGGTGACGATTCGCCTCGGAGCAGTCAGCGGATTGACTGCTCCGAGGCGCTATAACTACTTTGCTACTTTTGAGCGAAGGCCTCGCGCAGTTGGTTCTCCTGCTCCTCTGGGAGGTTGGTGGAGATGATCTCGAAGTCATACTGCTTGAGCTCGTCTATAACCCTCTCAGGCGCCGTCGCCCCGCTGGTGAGCGCAAATAGCGCAGAGGTCCCCTCTGTGACCTTCTCTCGCACCTGCCTGATGAAATCGTCGTCTATCCCTACATCGGCCAGGGAGCCGCTGAGCGCACCCGTCCCTGCTCCGATGGCCATACCTAGAAGGGGCATGAAGAAGATCAACCCGAACAGGAAACCCCAGAACGCGCCCCAGCTGGCGCCGGCGCCAGTCGTGCCGTGAAGCTGGCGGGTCTTGGGTTTCTTGTTGCCCTGGGGCCAGCTGACCACGGCCGCGTCTTCGAGGGTGATCATCTGCCGCTCTTGCAGTCCCTGCAGGGCGATGAGCACCCTGTCTGCTCCGTGAGGATCGTTGAACTTCAGCACCGACAGCGTCGCCATTCGCATCTCTCCTTTCTGATTGGGTGCACGAATGCGATGCATGTTGAGAGCCCACTTGGAAGGAGGGGCCCTCCCTCGGAAGTTGCATTTGGAGATCCGAGTGCCAAGTGGTTTGAGACAGCTCGCCGCGTTCTTCGTCGTTTCACACCTTTCTCGGCTCATATTGACACCATGAACGTCCGCTGCGTCGATTGCCCCCGCCGGCTCGCTTCACCGAACAGTCCTCTGCTGGTCTCGGACGTACTCAGCCACGTCGGCGAGCGCTCTCAAGCCCTGTCCCAGGGCGATAGGCCAACTTGCGAAAAGCGCAGTCAGGGGACCACCGATCAAAAGGATCGCCAGGGCCTGCAGGAAGGTGACCGCCTCTATCATTGCGACGATCGTTCCAATGACGACGAAAATGACACCGACAACCCCGATGACGATCAGCACCGTCGACCAGAGCCTGAGCGCTGCGTAGTTCCTGTTCATCTTCTCCTCCCTTGTCCACTCACCCAATCTCCTAAGAAGAATCTAGCTACTACTCTGCCCTCTTTCTGAAGCCTTGCTCTGCTCACGCTCGTGAGCCCTTGCCTGCTCACCCGGCCACCCTTGCTCGCCCCCCATCGCCCCGCTCCTTTTGTGGCGCACACAGCACTCTTGCGGCACATTACGTCCTTCGCGTGGACGTTTGCCTCACCTATCGGGGCATCTCCCCTAGGGGAATTCCCGAGCGACACCGCGGATACCTTCCCCTTCGGAGCAGCAGCTGGTCGCTGGGCCACAGCTACTGGGGGATTGAAGCTTCGAGGTGATCCTGGGTTGCCGCGCCAAGGTAGGACGCTGGACTCGGGGAGCGCCTCTACGGCGCTCCCAGAAAGGTAGAAACCCATGGCAAGTCCGTCTACAGGAAGCCAATCTAGCGATTCGCTTGAACCCAAAATCCCCTAGGGGAGATGCCCCGATAGGTGAGGACAACAGATCCCGCCGTGACGTACGTTAAAGAACCACCGGAAGGCGGCTGCAAACAGGGAATACACGATGTATCGGGACGCCGGGCAAGTCTACCGGATAGTAGTGAGAAGCGAACTAAGCGCTAGGTACGCTCAGGCCTTCGAGGGGATGGAGATGGAGACGAAAGGCGGGCTGACGGTACTCACGGGAGAGGTAATCGACCAGGTTCAGCTTCACGGCATCATCGACCGCATAGGCGGTCTGGGACTCGAACTCGTCAGCGTGCAGTCCCTCCCTCAAGGGATTCAAAACGAAGCGTGAGCCATACGCCCATGAGGGGTATAGGGAATCACCTCCGGCCAGGGCGGGAGATAGCTCGGGATTGGCGTTCGCGTGTCACGACCATTAGGAGAATACGAGAGCAGGAACCCCACCGACGAGGGTTCGGGACATGAAAAGTCTTGACAGAGAAGGAGATCACCGATGAACGGTATACAACTGAGAAATCCCTACGAGGTACCCCTTTACATCTTCAGCGTGCTGGTTAATCTGCTTATCATTGCCCTAATCCTGGTGGGGGCATTGCTGCTTGGATACCTCAACGCTCTGGCGGGTGAGCCTCTATCTGGCCCTGTAGTCGACGTGATCCGAGCAGCCTTCTTTGCACTGTTGCTCCTCGTGCCTGGCCTGGTAGTGTATCGCCAACTCACCCTCGCGGGCATAAGGGGATCAGCAGTGAGACTCTCGCACCGCCAATTCCCCGACATCTACGCCCTGAAGGAGGACTTCGCCCGCAGGCTGAACCTGCGAAGGGAACCAGAGATCTACTTGATGTCCGGCAACGGCACTCTAAACGCCTTCGCTGCGTCAACCTTCGGCTACGACTTCGTGGTGATTCACAGCGAGCTCTTCAGCAACACCTACGAAAGGAACAAGGAGGCGCTGGCGTTCATCGTCGGACATGAATTAGGGCACCTGCGGCTTGGGCATACGAGGCTGTGGTATCAGCTTTCGACCGCGTACGTCGATCGGGTGCCCCTGCTCAAGGGATTCCTCTCGCGAGCCAGGGAGTTCTCCTGCGACCGACACGGCGCGTACCTGGCGCCGCAGGGCGAGGAGGGATTGGTATTGCTCGCTGCCGGGCGATATGTCTACAAGGAAGTAGACGTCGAGGAGCTCTTGGAGCAGGCGCAGCGGTTCCGGGGGTTCTGGCCGGTCGTTGCCCAGCTTCCCCAATCGCATCCTTTTACGGTGCGCCGCCTAAAGGTCTTGCATGACGTCGGGTTTTTCAAAGGTCCTGTGGAGAACCTGTCGACCGAAGGCGTCGTAACTGCGGAATCCTAGCCCCGTTGTTCACGGCTGACGAGAGATGCGACGAACCAGACCCCGAGGGGATGAGATCGGGAGCGAGACCTCAGCCATTCGCGTCGCCTCCGGATTTGTGGGAGAGGTCCAGGGCCATCTCCACCTGGTTCGTATCCTGAAGCCTCCAGCCGTTCCAGGCGAAGAAGGCGGGCGCGAGCCCTTCGGGAACTAGCTGCGGGATGGACCACGCTTTGTACGGGTATTGGGCGTAGAGGGCCCGCATGAGGCGGGTGGCCCAACCTTCACGCCTGTGGGCGCCGGGCACGACGAGCGCGGTCAGGGAGATAACGTTCGCGCCTACGTCCCCGATGAGGGCGTAGGCGCGATGGTCGAGGTGGTAAGCCCGCGCCGGGTAGACCGCGCCGGCGAGAGTCTCCGCGGTTAGCATCCAGGGCAGCCCGGTCTCACCTTCCGTGGCAACGACGCGAGCGACATCGAGGGGGTCGAGTTCCGAGGGCACGTCTACAGCGTCGGGAGCCGCTCCGCCATGCTGACGGCTGTAGCCGACGAGCCGGCGTAGGGGCCTGAAACCGAGCCCCGTGTACAGGTTGACCGCCGGGGTGTTATGTTCGAAGACCTCGAGCAACACGGTCCGATCAGCCCTCCTGGCGGCTTCCCTGAGGGCTCCGCTTATGATCCTCTTTCCAAGGCCCTTACCGCGCTCCTCCGGCACGACGGCCATCGCCGCGACGCGACTGGTCCATCCCCGGCGTGCGATGAGGATGATGGCGACGGGCCGTTTCTCCCGAACATAAACGTAGCTGGAGAATGGGTCCACATTCTCAGGTCGAAACCGCTGTTCGTACCCCCGAGCGCTCACGTCGACGGGCACCACGTAGCCCTCGAAAGATCTCGTTAGGGCGTCCGCGACCTGCGCAGCCGTACATTCGGCCACAGGACGCTCCGAGATCCCGTCTATGTCCCCCGACATCCCTCTATTCTAAAGCGGTCTGTTGGCGTCATGCACCAAAGAGAGGTATTCAGCGAATGGGCATCGGCCTCGGCATCTTGTAGACTTGTGAATCTGATTTTCACATAGCCTTGCATGAGAGATTTTCGTCTTTGAGGTGGCCGGCGAGTAAATGAATGAGGCGATACGGGATCACCAGGAGGTCGAGTGGCAGTTCGACGCCCTGGACGTGAGGCCCGTGAGCAAGTGGTTGCAGGGAGACTGGCAGGGACGGGATCCCTCCGTGGTCTCGGGCGAGACGCGCGAGCTTACAGATGACTGCTTCGATACGGAAGGCTGGAGTATATACCGCGCCGGCTATGCTCTGAGGATAAGGCATGAGGGGGAAGAGAAAAGGGCTGAGGCCACTCTGAAACGGCTGGCTTCCAAGAACGGAAAAGCGGGTTTCAGGAAACGGAGAGAGATCTCCGAGCCCCTGGACAGCGGGGATCCAGAACTCCTGATCGACGCGCCAGATCCCGTCGGAGACAGGGTGCGGGCCCTCATCGGCCCGAAAGCGCTGCGCCCGCTCTTCGAAGTAAAGACCTGCAGGAGCACTCAGGAGGGTCGTGGGCAAGCGATGGAAGAAGCTTCGGAGCGCGATGGAGAAAGCCCGCCCTCAGCAGCAATAGCCTATTGCTGCTGGCCCGAGACACGCTTACCTGCGACCCACGTCCCCGTGACGACCCCGCTCCCCGCGCCGAAGACGAGTGCGGAGGGGAGGTCTTCGGCTTCCACATCCGCCAGCGAAGGGTGGGAGAGGTCAAGCTCGATGAGGTCGGCAGGGTCGCCAGACTTCAAGCTCATGCTGACCCAGCCAGCACGCAGCAGATAGGGCGTCGGGGAGGTCTCGCCTGCGGCGATGAGGACGTTTCTGCGCCCCGACAGTCTGCGGGCGTTGGTCTCGATCTCCCGCAACTCCTCGAAGGGGTCTATCCTGACGTGCGAGTCCGAGCCGACTGAGAGTGGGATGCCGCGGTCCAGGATCTCCTCCGCCGGAAGGAACCCATCGCCAAGATTACCCTCCGTCGTCGAGCAAGCGCACACCGAGGCGCCGTGTTCGGATAGCAGATCCAGCTCCCTTGCGTCGGCATGCGTGGCGTGTACTAGCGTGGTATCCGGCCCGAGAAATCCGGTTTGCGCGAGCAGTTCGACCGGCCTCATGCCATGCTCGGCCTGACACTCTTCGATCTCACGCAGCTGCTCGTCTGCGTGGATATGCAGCGGGAGATCGTGCGCATACTTCCCAATCTCCTGAAGCCATTCTCGCGGGACCGCCCTGACGCTGTGGGCGGCGACACCGACCTGGACTAGCGGACGCCCTTCCGACCACTCTCTGAGCTCGTCTACTCTATGAAGGAACGCCTGCACGGTCGGGTCCCGAAAGCGCGGCAGCCCACCCCGCGCGTAGGCGGCGGACAGCAACAGGAGCCGGATGCCCGAATCTTCGGCTGCCAGCGCCACGGCCTTGGCCAGGGCGTTGGGGTCTTTGTAAGGCGTTCCGTCGGGACGGTGGTGGACGTAGTGGAACTCGGTGACACTCGTATATCCGGCGGAGAGCATCTCCCCGAAACAACGGCGGCTCGCCTCCCTTATGGAATCGGGAGACAGATCTTCCGCCAGTGCGTACATCCGTTCCCGCCACCTCCAGAAGTCGTCTCTGGGGTGGGAAGGTTCTATCCGCTCGACCGCACCCCGCAGCCCTCGCTGGAAAGCATGACTGTGGTCGTTGACGAAGCCGGAAGCGAGCGCCTTTCCGAATAGCCGCTCGCCGTCCGTAGCACTCCCGACCTCTGCTAACCTTCCATGTTCTACAGTGATGCCGATGCCGCTACGGGCACCGTGGGCATCGACGACGAGGCCGGGGATTAGGGTTTGCCTCAACTTTCCAGTGCTGGCATCTGTATTCCCAGGCGCCCTGCGGCCACTCTCGCCGACTCGTAGCCCGCATCGGCATGGCGGACGACGCCTATGCCCGGGTCATTGAAGAGTACGCGCCCGAGGCGAGCCGCGCCGTCCCCGGTGCCGTCGACGAGGACCTGTGCGCCTGCGTGGATGGAGCGTCCTATCCCCACTCCTCCGCCGTGCTGGACAGCGACCCAACTCGCCCCGCTGGCGACGTTCAGCATGGCGTTCAGGATAGGCCAGTCCGCGATGGCGTCGGAGCCGTCCTTCATCGCCTCCGTCTCGCGGTAGGGTGAGGCGACGCTGCCCGTGTCCAGATGATCCCGCCCTATAACGATAGGAGCGGAGATGGTGCCGTCGGCCACCAGCTCGTTGAAGCGGAGCCCTGCCCTGTGCCGCTCGCCAGCCCCGAGCCAGCAGATGCGCGCGGGGAGGCCCTGAAAGTGGACCTTCTGCCGGGCATTCGAGATCCAACGCGCCAGACGCTCGTCGTCAGGAAAGAGATCCAGGATCGCATCGTCCGTCGCCGCTATGTCAGACTCCTCGCCCGAGAGCGCGGCCCACCGGAAAGGTCCCTTGCCCTCGCAGAAGAGCGGCCTGATGTACGCGGGCACGAACCCTGGATATCCGAAAGCACCTTCGAAGCCGCCGAGCCTGGCCTCCCCGCGCAGGGAGTTGCCGTAGTCGAAGACCTCAGCGCCCCGCTCGCCGAAACCCACCATCGCCGCGCAGTGTCTGGCCATCGAGGCGCGGGCTTCGGAGATGTAGCGCTCCGGGTCGGCCTCGCGCAGCTCAGCGGCGGCGTCGAGATCGTAGCCCGCCGGGACATAGCCCGCGAGCGGGTCGTGGGCGGAGGTCTGGTCTGTGACGACGTCGGGGATGTACCCGCGCTCCAGCAGCGCCGGAAATACCTCGGCCGCGTTGCCGAGGATGCCCACGGAAAGCGGGTCTCCGGCGTGTTTCGCCTCTGCTGCGCGCTCTACGGCTCCGTCGAGATCGTCTATCCGCTCGTCCAGGTAGCCGTGGAAGATGCGCCGGTCTATCCTGTGCCCGTCCACCTCGACGCAGAGGGCCACGCCCTCGTTCATGGTTATGGCCAGAGGTTGGGCGCCTCCCATGCCGCCGAGGCCCGCTGTTAGGCAGACGCGACCACGTAGAGTTCCCCCGAAGCGTTGCTCGGCGACGGCAGCGAACGTCTCGTAGGTGCCCTGGAGTATGCCCTGGGTGCCGATGTAGATCCATGACCCTGCGGTCATCTGGCCGTACATAGTCAGTCCGGCCCTCTCCAGTTCCCTGAACGTCTTCCAGTCGGCCCACTCGGGGACGAGGAGAGAGTTGGCTATCAGAACCCGCGGAGCCCAGGGGTGCGTCCTGAAGACGGCCACCGGTTTTCCCGACTGGACCAGCAACGTCTCGTCGTCGTCCAGGCCTTGCAGGGTACTGACGATAGCCCAGAAGCTCTCCCAATCTCTGGCGGCCTTGCCCGTCCCGCCGTAGACGACGAGGTCATCTGGACATTCTGCTACTTCGGGGTCGAGGTTGTTCATGAGCATGCGGAGGGCCGCCTCCTGGTGCCAGCCCTTGCAGGTGAGATCCCTCCCCCGCGGCGCGCGGATGGTAGGTGCTTCTCTGGTGCCTGTCATGGGAACTCCTTCCCTGAGGTCAGGATCCAGTCTTGCACCGGCCACCCGAAAAGTCCAGCATGGGGAGTAGGGAAGCCGGACCAGCAGAACCCGGACCCGCTAGGGTTCTCGCCCGCGCGGGCATACTATGTGCCAGACGGAATGTTCGACATCTTGCAAGCTCCACAAAATGTAGTACAACCACTACATCTCATAGTATAGACAAGATAGAAAGGCAAAATACTATGATGGGCGAATCAGGCAGACGCTCGAGTGCGGAGGAGGTGGGAGAGGGTGCTGTGATCGACGTTCGTGGTCTGCGGATGCGGTATGGATCGGTGGATGTGTTGAAGGGCGTCGAGTTCGTGGCGCGCCGGGGTGAGGTGCTGGCTTTACTCGGGCCCAATGGGGCGGGCAAGACGACCACCATCGAGATCCTGGAGGGGTTCAGGATGCGTTCAGCCGGGGAAGTCAGGGTGCTCGGGGTAGATCCTGCGAAGGGCGATGAGAGGTGGCGGGCGCGGCTGGGGGTGGTATTGCAGTCCTGGCGGGACCATGGGAAGTGGAGGGTAAGGGAGTTGCTCGCGCACCTTGGCAGGTACTACGCTCCGTACAGTACGCCGGGTCACAAGCGCCCCTACGACGTCGACGACCTGATCGGGGCCGTGGGTCTGGGCGAGCATGCGGGAAAGAAGATCTCCGCGCTCTCCGGCGGCCAGCGCCGCAGGATGGACGTCGCCATAGGAATCGTTGGCAGGCCGGAACTCTTGTTCCTGGACGAGCCGACCGCCGGGTTCGACCCCCACGCCAGGCGCGAGTTCCACGACCTCGTGCATCGTCTGTCCGATCTGGAGGACACCACGATACTGTTGACGACCCACGATCTGGACGAGGCCGAGAAGTTGGCCGACCGCGTCCTGATCCTCGCGGGCGGGACGATCATTGCCGAAGGCTCCGCCGACGCGCTCTCGCGCAGGATGTCGACCGAATCAGAAGTGAAGTGGAGCAGGGACGGCCAGCGCTTCGTCCACTCGACGCCCGAAGCTCCCCGGTTCATCCACGACCTGTTCGGGCAGTACGGAGATGGGATCTCGGATCTGGAAGTCAGGCGGGCAAGCCTGGAAGATGCCTACATGTCTCTGGTCAGGCGGTTCGAGTCGGGCCAGGGCGAGTCGGCGGCGCGGGAGTTCGAGGGGGCGGTACGATGAACCCCACGATCGTGGCGATACAGGCTGGGGTACGGCGCGGCGGGATAGAGGTCCGCCAGACCTTTACGAACTTCCAGGACCTCTGGAACTACATCTTCCTGCCAGCGATCTTCCTCATCGTCATGTACTTCCTGCGCGGAAAGTCGGTTCCTGGCACGGGCTTCTCTCTCAGTGCCGCGACCATACCGAGCGTGTTCGGCATGCAGATCGTATTCGCCGGTCTGATAATGGTGGCGACGATACTGTTTATGGAGAGGGAGGATGGGACCCTGCTCAGGGCCAAGGCGACACCAAACGGGATGCTGGGCTACCTCGTCGGCAAGATCGTCCAGATCACGGGTATGACGCTGGTCTCGCTGGTGACCGTCCTGATCCCTGGCGCGCTCCTTTTTGGCGGGCTGAGGCTTGGCAGTCCAGGCGCGTGGTTCACCCTGATTTGGGTGCTCTTGCTGGGCCTGGTGGCGACGATGCCAATTGGCGCCGTACTTGGCTCTCTGTTCTCCAACCCGAGCAGCCTGGGCTTCGTCTTTGTGCCTATGATGGGGCTCATCGCCATTTCGGGGATCTTCTATCCCATAACCGTCTTCCCTGTGTGGTTGCAGTGGATAGGCCAGGTGTTTCCCATCTACTGGATGGGGCTCGGGATGCGCTCGGCGTTTCTTCCTGACTCACTTGCAAGCGTGGAGATAGGCGATTCCTGGCGTCATCTGGAGACCGCCGGGGTTCTTGGAGTATGGGCGGTCGTTGGCCTCGTCCTGGCGCCGGTCGTGCTGCGACGGATGGCGCGGCGCGAGTCGGGCTCCACCGTGGATGCGAGGCGCGAGAAGGCTATACAGCGGGCCGGCTGGTGAGCGAGACCACGTACAACCGCATAGCCATGCTGCGCGCCGAAAGAGGAATCTCGCGCCGGAACCTGGCAGATGCGCTCGGGGTCCACTACCAGACCGTGGGCTACCTCGAGAGGGGCGAGTACAGCCCCAGCCTGCATCTCGCGTTGAAGATTGCCGAGTACTTCGAGGTCCCGGTGGAGGTGATCTTCTCCACCGCCCCGTTCCCGCGTATCGGAAGCGCCGAGCGTTCGGCACGACCCGTGCCGATGTCACGCTCTGGCAGCCGGGTACAGGAAGGCTAGATCGAGGCAGAGCCGCCGGCAAGACTACGGCGGCTCCGGATCGCGGTTACGCTTCTCCGCTGCCTACTCTATGATGCCCGCCTCTTGGAGGTGCTGTTTGGCGACATCCTCGGGGTCCTCCTGGTCCAGATCTACCTGTCCATTCAGCTCGCGCATGGTCTCCACATCGAGGCTGGCCGAGACCTCGTTCAGGACCTTTTCGATCTTCGGGTGCTTCTTCAGCACGTCGCTCCTGACGACCGGTGCCGGGTAGTAGAAGGGCCAGATGCTCTTCGGGTCCTTCATAACCACTAGCTGGTCGGAGGTCAGCTGTCCGTCGGTGGTGAAGCCCACTCCGACGTCACCCTCGCCACTCTCAAGGCCGGAGTAGCGGAGGCCCAGCTCGTTGACGATCTTGATCTCTTCGAAGTCGAAGGCCGGGTAGTTCTTCTGTACGTTTGGATAGCCGTCCGAGCGATTCTGAAACTCCGAGTACGAGATGAACGTAAGGTTCTTGGAGTCCTGTGCCAGCTCGTTCATGTTCGTAAGACCGTTCTTCTCGGCGACGGACTTGCGGACGAAGATGCCGTAGGTGTTGTTGAAGGGTGCTGGCTCGAGCATCGTGTCGGCCGGACTGCGCTCGGCGTAGCCCTTCCTGGCAGCCTCGTAGGTGGCCTGGGGCGAGTTCAGGTCGGCAGGGTTCCCTTTGTAGGGGACTATCGCGACGAGTGCCGTGCCCGTGTACTCGGGGTAGAGGTCGATCTGGCCGTTCTGTAGCGCCTTGTCGGCTATCTGTTCGGAGCCCAGATCTAGCTTCGCCACAGCGTTGAACCCGTTGGCAGCGAGCGCCTGGACGTACATGTTGCCTAGGATGTATTGCTCCGTGAAGTTCTTGGAGCCTACAGTAATAGTCGGGCCGCCTCCGCCGCCGGAGCCCGAGCTGTCAGTGCCGCCAACGTTGCCGCAGGCGACGACGAGCAGCAACGCGAGGCCCGCTAGCAGCATGGGCACCGCGCGGATCAGCTTGGTCCTGTTCTTCATCCTTCCTCCTCTGTAGCTTGTCCTATCATTTGCCTCTTTTCTGCGCGATCTTGAGCCCTTTCGGGGTGAACGCCCTCTCCAGCGCGCCGAAGCCGACTTCCGTGATGATCGCGAGTATCGCCACAGCTATGGCCCCGGCCAGCAGTATCTCAGGCCCCCGGCGCGAGTAGCCCTCCACGATAAGATCGCCTAGTCCTCCTCCGCCGATGAAAGTTGCGAGGGTGGCGCTCGCGACGGTCTGCACGGCGGAGGTCCTGATGCCGGCGAAGATCACGGGTGCTGCTATGGGCACCTGTATACGGGATAGGATCTGGCCCCCCGAGAGCCCCATGCCGCGGGCGGCGTCGATGACGTCCTTGCTGACCTCCCTGAGCCCTGTCGAGGCGTTGATCAGGATGGGGGGGATGGCGAGTGCCGTGAGGGCGACCAGGGCCGATGCGAAACCGATCCCCAGCAAAGGCAGGGCGAGCGCCAGGATCGCCAGGCTTGGTACGGCGCGTCCGACGTTCCCGATATTGATGGCTATCGCCGCGCCGAGCCGCGTGTTGCGAATCATCAGGGCGACGGGCAGCGCTATGGCGATGGCGACGAGCAGGGCGGCTAGGGAGAGCAGGACGTGCTGCCTGAGCTTCTCCGGGAAATCCGGACGGGTGTATACCTCGAGTATTCTAAGGAGCACGCTATGTTCTCCTGGCCCGCGCCCACGGTCTCAGGTAGCGTTCGAGCGCGAGGAGTAGCAGATCGGCGATGATGGCCAGGACCGTAGCCAGGACCGCGCCGGCGATGATCATGGTGGGGAACTGCCGGCTTATACCGTCGAAAATCAACTGCCCAAGGCCACCACCGTTGATGTATGCGCCGATGGTGGCGATACCTATGATCGTCACGGTAGCGATGCGGATGCCCGCCACGATAACCGGCAGGGCCAGCGGCAGCTCGACCCGGAAGAGGATCTGGCGGTTCGTCAGTCCCATGCCACGGGCCGCGTCGATCGTCTCCGGCGGCACCGAGTCGAGGCCGGCTACGGTGTTGCGGATCAGGATCAAGAGCGAGTAGGCCACAAGGGCGATGATCACGGGCGCGGGCCCTATGGCCACCCCTGGTATGGAGATGAGGATGGCGAAGAGCGCGAGGCTCGGTATGGAATAGAGGATGCCCGTGACAAAGGTGACCGGAGGGTAGGCCTTGCGGTAGCGGGCCGAGAATACCCCGACGGGAAGCGCAATGACTAGTGCCACCGCGACCGAGACGAACGAGAGGAAGATGTGCCCCTGGAAGGCCGGCACTATGTCTTCCCAGAAGTTCTCCCCGATCCACTCCCAGTCTATGAGCTGTGGTTCTTCGAGCACATCTTGCAGCAAGAGAGCCAGATCGCTCACGCTGATTGCTCCGCTCCGCTCGTCAGCGCTTCTATGGCTTCGAAGGTGAGCAGCCTGTTCTCTCCATCCATCTCTACCACCGCACTGCTCTGTCCCGCGCCCAGTAGCTCGGAGAGCGCGGCCCTCGCGGTCATACGGCCGCTTATGCGGGGGAGCCCGGCGGTGCCGCCGTTGGCCTGCTCGAGGTCCATCTCGCCCACGCGCGTTAGGGAGAGCCGCTTGAGGACCCTGTCGGCGCCTACGAACGAAGAGACGAACTCGGAATCTGGCCTGGAGAGGATGTTCTCGGGGGCGTCGTACTGGGCGAGGATTCCGCCCTGCTTGAGGATGGCGATCTTGTTCCCCATCTTTATGGCCTCGTCTATGTCGTGGGTGACGAAGACGATGGTCTTCTTTATGTCCTCCTGAATCCGCAAGAACTCGTCCTGGAGCCGCTCGCGCGTGATCGGGTCGACGGCCCCGAAGGGCTCGTCCATCAACATGATGGGGGGATCAGCCGCCAGAGCCCGCGCGACCCCTACGCGTTGCTGCTGGCCGCCCGAGAGCTCGGCCGGGTAACGGTCGCGGTACTCGCCAGGATGGAGGCCGACGAGCTCCAGGAGCTCGTCCACGCGGTCCCTGATGCGGTCCTTGTTCCAGCCGAGCAGGTGGGGGACGGTACCGATGTTGTCGGCGATGGTGCGGTGGGGGAAGAGGCCTATCTGCTGGATGGCGTAGCCGATCTTGCGCCTCAGCCGGGTGGCGCTCATGGCCGTGTTCGGCTCGCCGTCGATGAGGATCTCACCTTCGGTGATCTCGATCAGGCGGTTTACCATTCGCATGGTCGTGGTCTTGCCGCAGCCGCTGGGTCCCACCAAAACACAGATCTCTCCTTCGAGCACTTCGAAGGAGAGATCCGTGACCACCGGGCTTTGGGAGCCGGGGTAGGTCTTGCCTACCTGCCTAAACTCGATCATTGCACCTCCTGCGTGCCCAGATGTGGTACTCGCTCTTTCTGAGCTCACTTATCTTTACCGCTTCGATCATAGCTCTTCTCTTAAGGATCCGGAATGCACTCGAAGAAGTATACGTTATTGTCGTTACCCTGGTTCACAGCGCCGGGCAGAACACTCCCTAGCCTTCTGCCCGGCGCGCTTTCAGTCAACAGCTGTCAGTCGTCAGCCAAAACAAGAAGCTGATAGCTGAAAGCTGACCGCGCGATTGGCGGGGGCCATCGGCCCCGCTAATCGCTCTACGCCCGGCGGCCGACGCCGAGCAAGAGGTAGATGATGAAATAGAGCGCGGCGGCCGAGATGGCGACGACGTAGAAGCTACTGGGATCGAGGTAGTTTTGCAGGACCGTTATGGATTGGAGCAGGAAGGCGGCAGGGGACTCGAGCAACGTCCCCAGGCTGTAGACGGCGTTCGTCAATACATTGGTGCCCTGACCGACTCCCGCGTACATCAGCGCTACGTGGGTGAGTATGAGCAGGATGACGAGGACCAGTATGGTACGGACGAGACCCATGCCTCTAACTCCTTCCCTTCGCGACCAACGCTGTTACGCCCTGGATGGCTGCAAGGGTTCGTCCGGCCATATCGCACCGGACTCTCTCCTCCCCATGACCCTCCTCAGGGCCGTTCTCAGCGGGCAGTATAGCAATAACGCTGCTTGGGAGAGGCCCCGCGGGCAGTCTAGGATGCGGCGCTCTCTGAATCCCTGGCCTGCGCGTTTCACATTCAAGGGTCGTTCGCAAACGACCCCTACACTCACAAACGACCCCTACTCATCGCACGGCGGTAGGACCTCATATCTGCGAGGAAATCGTCCCAGGGGCGTGCCGGAGACTCCAGACGGTTCCCGTACAGGGAGAGCTTGTGTACGAACTCGTGCAGGGCCGAATCTGTGTCGGAGACGCACCGCGGCTGTGCGACCACGAGCACCTCCCAGTCCTCGAGTTCCTTTATATTGTTTATCGCCTCCTTGAGACCGGGGCGGTGGTAGAGCAGGTGTCCAGTGGCATCGAGGTCTTTATAGTGGGCGACGAGGTCGTGACCGTTCTCGGCGGCGTAGGCCATAATAGCGGCCATCTGTTCGTCCTCTGTGGGGAGCCCGCCCTCGGATTCTGTGCGTATGTAGGATGCAGCCAGCGCCACGGAGATCGCATGATAGCATGGGTCTCGTCTGGTATGATCGGGGTCTGATCACAGACGCGTCGGGACGTGGCGCAGTCTGGTAGCGCACTCGGCTGGGGGCCGAGTGGTCGCCGGTTCAAATCCGGCCGTCCCGACTGTTTGCGGTGAAACCTTAAGGCAAGCGGGCATCCGTTGAAAGGCGAGCTTTGGATACGATCTATCTGCTTCTTGGCATCTTGGGGTTCTTTCTCATCATCGCGCTCTTCTTCTTCGGCGGTTTCGTCTTGCTCGACTTTTTGTGGGGCCGCCGCGGGGGAGACGCCTAGAGTCCTGGCGGTCTCGTCCCGCCGCATGCCTGGTACGTGATCTCCTCCCTCGAAGACCTTCTACTCGTAGACCTCGGGTGTCTGATCCTCCATGAAGCCCACGATGAAGACCGCCTGGTCAGCTTGAGGGAGCGCATCGAAGCCGAGCGTGAGCAGCGCAATCCCGTAATAGTCTCGCCGCACGAAGACCGCTACCTCGTCCTCGACGGGGCCCACAGGGTACGCGCCCTCGGAGAGCTTGGTTCCCGCTTCGCCCTCGCCCAGGTGGTCGAGCCGCCGGAGAAGGCGGAGGGCTGGGGCCATCTCCTGAACGGGGTCGGAAGGTCCGAGTTGGACTACATCGAAGGAATCGAAGTCTCCGATAGATTCAGCGATGTTTCCCTGGCCGAGGTGGAGACCTCCGGCGGCAAGATCGTTATCCTTTCGGCCAGAGAGGATGGGTTGCGAGGACGGGTACGGGCGCTCTGGGATCTGCAAACGATCTACCCCAGGGGCGCCGTAGTGCGGCGCGTGGAACCGGACGGTTCGGCCCGTCTCGCGGGTGGCGAGGCCCTGATCCGTTACAGGTCGTTTACCCCGGGAGAGCTGGCCGAGATCGTTGACTCGGGTACCGTGCTTCCCGCCGGTATAACCCGATTCCGCATCCAGGAACGGGTCCTAGGCGTACGTTACCCGCTCGATAGGATGATGGGGGGAGACCCCCGCGCCCGCAACGCCGAGCTCAAGGAGTTCGTCGAGAGGCGCTGGGAAGAGAACCGCGTACGCTACTACGGAGAGCCCGTCGTACTCTTCGAGTGAATGAAAGCATTTCAGCCAGTCAGCACTTCAGCATTTCAGCTACTTGTTCTCGCTAATGGTCGAATTCACAATTCGTGGTAGGACGATACTTCGTGTACATCGGGTACCATAGTTTCGTCCTCAGCGTGAAGGAGAGTCCCGCGTGTACCGTGCAGCGGCCCTGATGCTGGCCCTCGTCGTCGTGGTCTTCTTTGCGGCACAACTCGCCGAGGAGCCGGTGCGGGCCCTCCAGAAGCCCGACGTGCGCCCGGCACCCGAAGCTTTCGAGGCGGCAGGGGCCTCGGGTGAGGGAGATGTGGCCGGGCCAACTCCCGACAGGGGGGGCCTGAAGATCGGAAGCTTCGAGGCGCCGCAGCGCGTTCCGGACTACGAGGTCCTCGAGGAGAGCTTCGACACCCGCGACGGCGCTCGCGCGGCGCGGCTCCTAGTCGACACCCGCTCGCGCGGGGAGGAGGAATACGTCCCCATCGCCCGCGACGTAAAACACCGCTACTCCGACTACGACGCCATCTCGGTAGAGTTCACCGACACCGAAGACGTGCTCTTCTACAACGACGACCCGCTCACCAAAGACCTTCTCGTCCACTACGGTGGCGCGCTCATCTTCAATACCTACGAGGGCGCCTACTACCTGGGCTACATCTACGGCCCGCCCAACATGGAAGGTTACTACGTGAAGGCCGTCGACTAGCGCCCCGCGCGCCGGAACGTGTAGACAACCGCCGCTTGCCTTGCCTTACAGTTGAAGGGTTGCCGGAAAGCGCATATCATACAGAATGCAGCCGGAAGGAAAGGGTGGTTGCATGCATTCCATGTCGTGTCCGGCGGCGGTGGTGTAAGCGCTGGACCCTGCAACCTTTTGTAGAAGGCTAGTGAAGGAGAGAGGCCACGGAAGCTCACGAGATTGAGGGCCAGGACCCGATCATCCGGGTAGAGAAATGTTCGGTGGTCTTCGGGCGTCGAGCCCGGCAGGCCCTGGAGATGCGGCGTTCGGGAAAGAGCAAGGCCGAGGTCGAGAAAGAGACCGGATCTACCATCGGCGTCTACGACGCGCACTTCGAGGTGCAGCCGGGCGAGATCTTCGTGGTCATCGGGCTCTCCGGGAGCGGCAAATCGACGCTCTTGCGGGTGATCAACCGCCTCATCGAACCGACCGAGGGCGAGGTCTACCTGGACAAAGACCACATCTCCCAGATGCCGTCCAAACAACTCAGGCAGGTCCGGCGCAGGAAGATAGGTATGGTCTTCCAGCACTTTGGGCTACTGCCCAACCGGACCGTGCTAGACAACATCTCCTTCGGCCTGGAGATTCAGGGCGTCTCCGCCGAGGAGCGCAGGAAGAGCGCGGAGGAGACCCTGGACATGGTCGGCCTCCAGGGCCAGGGCAACAAGCTAATAACCGAGCTCTCCGGCGGCATGAAGCAGCGGGTGGGTCTCGCGCGCGCCCTGGCGACCGAGCAAGAGATACTACTCATGGACGAGCCCTTCTCGGCGCTCGACCCTCTGATCCGGCGCGACATGCAGAACCTCTTTCTGGACATCCAGGGCGAGGTCAAGCGGACGGTGGTCTTCGTCACGCACGACCTCGACGAGGCGCTCACGCTCGGGCACCGGGTGGCGATCATGAAGGACGGCGAGATCGTGCAACTGGGCACCCCGGAACATATCTTGAGGGAGCCGGCAAACGAGTACGTGGAGCGCTTTGTCGAGGACGTGGACTACGCCAAGGTGCGGCAGGCCGAGAGCGTGATGGTCGAGGCGAAGGAGGTCGCGTACATCAACGAGGGTCCCACGGTCGTCCTGCGGCGGATGAGGCAGGCCGGCCTGTCCCACATGTTCGTACTGGACAATGAGCGGCGCCTGGTGGGTCTGTGCGAAGCCGAAGAGGTCGCCAGGCTGGCCAAGCGTGACGAGCGTGAACTCCGGGCCGCGGTGGATGACGACACCCCGAAAGTTCAGCGGAGAACCCCGCTGCGCGAAGTTCTGCCGCTCTTCGTGGAGGACGGGGACGCGCCCGTGGCCGTCGTGGGCGAAAGCGGACGCCTCCAAGGCGTTATCGTCCGAGGCGCGCTGATCTCTGGACTGACCACGAGCGTCGAGCCGCACGACGAAGGTGGCGGTGACTTCAGCGGCGTTGGCACCAGCGGTGCCGGCGAAGATCAAGTCCACGCGCGCCGGGCAGAGGAGTAGAAGATGCTGGCTTTCTTGCAGTCGGAACTGATCCCGAGCATACCACTGGCCGAGTGGACCGAGAGCGTGGTCGACTGGATCACCGACACCTTCGACGGGGCTTTCGATGTGCTGGACACCGCGATAGATCTCGTCGTTGGCTCGCTTGAGTACGTCCTCCTCGCGCCCCCGGCGCTGCTGATGGTCGCCATCCTGGGCGTGATCGCCTTTCTCCTGGCGGGCTGGAGGGTGGCGCTGTTCACCGTATTGGGCCTGGTGTTCATAATCAGCCTGGACCTGTGGGAGGCTGCGATGCAGACCCTGGCCCTGGTTCTGGCGGCGACGGTCGTCGCGCTGATAATAGGCATCCCGATCGGTATCATCGCGGCCAAGTCGGGCGTTGTCGAGACGGCCATCCGTCCCATCCTCGACATCGCCCAGACGATGCCGGCCTTCGTGTACCTGGTCCCCATCGTCGTGATCCTCGGTATCGGGCCAGGACCCGCCCTGATCGCGACGGTCATCTTCGCCATGCCTCCCGCCGTGAGGCTGACGATGCTAGGCATCCAGCAGGTGCCCAAGGACACCGTGGAAGCCGCGCACGCTTTCGGTGCGACCCCCTGGCAGACGCTCTTCAAGGTGGAGCTTCCCCTGTCGCTCAAGACGATCATGGCCGGGGTCAACCAGGTCATAATGCTCTCGCTCTCGATGGTGGTTATCGCCGGGCTGGCCGGGGCGGGGGGACTCGGGGAGCCGGTCGTGTCGGGCTTGAGCCAGCTGAACACCGGGCTCAGCTTCGTCGGTGGGGTCGGTATCGTGGTTATCGCCATCATGTTGGACCGCATCACGCGCGCCCTGGCGAGGCAGGATGGGGGCGGAGCTCCCAAGATCTTTTCGCGCCGTAAGGGTTCCGGCACAGGCGCAACCGAAGAGAAGGCATGATGAGGACCTGCAGATACGCGGGTGTCTGGGGCGTAGCGGGGCAAGAAAGGGAGAGATCTGATCCGTAAGTGGCGTACCGACGTAAATAGATGCGCGTATCGGGAACTGTTGGCTGAAAAAGGAAGGTCGATGAACGTAAGCAAGAGAATACTGGCGTTGGTGTCTGCGCTTCTCGTCGCTGCCGTGGTGTTGGTGGGTTGTGGGAGCGGCGGAGGCGGAGGGGGCTCTGCCCAGTCCGAGAACAAGACCCTGACCCTGGGGAACATCGGGTGGACGGAGAACGTGGCCGTCGCGAACCTGACGAAGGTGATCCTGGAAGAGGATCTCGGCTACAAAGAGGTAGAGCTGAAGACCCTCGACGTCGGGCTGCTGTTCGAGGGCGTCGCGGGCGGCGACCTCCACGCTTTCCAGGACGTCTGGATGCCGAACCACACGCAGTTGCTCGCCGAGGTCGAGAACGACGTAGAGCACCTCGAGCCCTGGTACGAGGGCGAAACCTCTTTCGGTCTGGCGGTCCCCAGCTATATGACGGGTGTCAACAGCATCGCGGATCTGAATCAGTCCGGGGCCGAGAGGATCATCGGCATCGAGCCTGGCGCCATTATCTCCACGAAGATCGAGGAGAACGTCATACCCGACTACAACCTCACCATTGAGCACGAGCCGTCGAGCACGGCCGCGATGCTGGCCGAGGTGGAGCGACTCTACAATAACAAAGAGGAGTTCGTGTTCCCGCCCTGGTGCCCGCATCCGATGTGCTCCCAGTTCGACTTCCGCTACCTCGAGGACCCGAAGAACTCCCAGGGCAACCTCGACCAGCCCGCGAAGATCTCCGCGATAGTCAACGAAGATCTTCCCGATGATGACCCGGTTGCCTACGCGTTTATTAACAACCTCAGGCTCAACGAGGACGAGCTCATCGCAATAGAGAACGAGATCGCCGCGGCCGACGATAACGCGGTCAAGGGCGTCCAGGCCTGGCTCGAAGAGAACCGCGACGTGGTGAAACCCGCGATCGACGCAGCCAAGCAAGCCCAGTAACCCCGAATATCTCACCACGAGCCGTGGTACCTTCGCGGCCGGAGCGCACTTCGTCGCTCCGGCCGCCAATCGTCGTTCGACCAGAGCCTGCCCTGCGTACATAACAGACGATTTTTCCCCCGGCGATACAAAACTTTACATCTATGTGCTACGCTGCGACCGTGGCAGTGAGCGGCGGCCCCGATCGGCGGACGATGAGTTTCGGTCCTGGATCGGGGCTACTCCTTTTTCTCGGACGTGGCGCCCATTTCGTAACGGTTCACGCTAGCGCGGAGGTAGAGCATTGACGGCCACGGTCGTCCTCGGACTGGCCTGGGGAGATGAGGGCAAGGGTAGGGTTTGCGACGCTCTGGCGTCCGACGTGGACTACGTCTCGCGCTACTCTGGAGGCAACAACGCCGGCCACACCGTCCGTGTCGGCGCGGAGGAGTTCAAGCTCCACCTCGTCCCATCGGGCATCGTGCGCGAAGGCGTAGTCTGCACCATCGGCAACGGGGTCGTGGTCAACCCCGAGGTGCTCGTCGAGGAGGTCGAGGCCCTCGAAGAGCGCGGCCTCGGGGTGAGGGACCGTCTCAAGGTGGACGGTCGGGCGCACCTGATCATGCCCTACCACATCGCGCTCGACTCGCACCGCGAGATCGCGCTGGGCGACGCCAGAATAGGGACGACGAACCGCGGCATAGGCCCGGCCTACGAGGACAAGGTGGCACGCTCCGGCATTCGCGTCCAGGACATCTTCGACGAGGGCATCTTGAAGACCAAGCTCAAGGCGGCCCTCAGGGAGAAGAACGCGATCTTCGAGAACGTCTACGGCGAGGAGCACTACGAGGTCGCCGACGTCGCCTCCTGGTTGCTCTCCTTTTCCGAGTTTATCGGGCCGATGGTGGCTGATACGGGAACGTTGTTACGGGAGGCGCTGGACAACAGGGAGCGGGTCCTGCTCGAAGGGGGTCAGGCGACGCTCCTGGACAACGATCACGGGACCTACCCCTTCGTTACCTCGTCGAACCCGACGGTCGGGGGCGCGGTCGTTGGTTCCGGCATCCCTGCGCGCCACCTGGAGTACGTCGTCGGCGTCACCAAGGCTTACACCACGCGGGTCGGCGACGGTCCGATGCCAACGGAGCTCTTCGACGAGACGGGCGAGACCATAAGGAGCGTCGGGCGCGAGTACGGTACTACGACGGGCCGCAGCAGGAGGGTGGGGTGGTTGGATCTCCCGGCCATCAAGTGGGCCGCTTCGCTGAACGGGATCACCCACGTCGCCATCACGCTTCTGGACGTACTCTCTGCGGTAGATGAGATCAACATCTGCGTCGGCTACGAGATCGACGGCGAACGCGTAGAAGGCTACCCGATGCACCAGACGGATCTTCATCATGCAAAACCTGTCTACAAGGCGCTACCCGGGTGGGGCGAGGACATCACCTGGTGCAGGATGAGGGGGGACCTACCCGAGGCGGCGCAGGACTTCGTCGGCTTTGTGGAGGCCGAAGTCGGGGCTCCCGTGTGCATGATCAGCGTCGGACCGGAGCGGGACCAGGCGATCGTGGAAAGGATCGGGATCTAGGGTCGTGAGGCCATGAAGGTGCTGGTAGTGGGGAGCGGCGGGCGCGAGCACGCGTTGGTCGAAACCCTGGCTGCCAGTCCCCTCGAGCCCGAGATGTACGCGGCCCCCGGCAACGTCGGCATCTCACGCATCGCCGAGACGGTGGACATCCCCGTAGACGATCTGGTCTCCCTCAGGGACTACTCCGCCGAAAACTCCATCGACCTTACCGTCGTGGGCCCCGAGACTCCCCTGATAGGGGGTATCTCCGAGGCGTTCTGGGGGGGCGGCTTGAAGATCTTCGGTCCTTCGCGGGCGGCTGCCCGCATAGAGGGCTCTAAGGTCTTCGCCAAAGAGCTCATGCGCCACGCTGGCGTGCCGACGGCCCGCTTCGAGGCGTTCGATCGCGAAGAGGCAGCACTGGCCTACTTGAGTGCACATCACGACTACCCCATCGTCGTGAAGGCCGACGGAGCCGCGGCCGGGAAGGGCGTTACCGTGTCCCGATCGCAGGACGAGGCCGAGGAGGCGGTGAGGGCCTCTTTCGCCGGCAAGTTCGGGGCTGCAGGAGAACGAATCGTTATCGAGGAGTACCTCGAAGGGAGGGAGGCCTCGATCTTCGTCGTCACGGATGGGCAGGACATACTGCCCTTCCTGCCTGCCCAGGACTACAAGCGTATCTACGACGGCGACGAAGGGCCCAACACGGGGGGGATGGGGTCATACTCGCCCATCATGTGGATGGAGCCGGCCACGTACGCGGCCATACTCGAGGACATCATACGCCCCACCATCCACCAGCTCTCCCTGATCGGGGCCCCCTACACGGGCCTCCTCTACGCTGGCGTGATGGTCACGGAGACGGGGCCGAAGGCGCTGGAGTTCAACTGCCGCTTTGGGGACCCCGAGACGCAGGTCATACTGCCGAGGCTCGGTTCCGACCTCCTGGATCTGATGCTGGCGGCGGGCAACGAGGATCTTGCCGGGCGCGAGATCGTCTGGTCCGCGGACAAGGCGGTCTGTGTGGTGCTCGCCTCGGAAGGCTACCCGGAGACATCTTCGTCGGGGGATGAGATCTCCGGCCTGGAGAACATCCCCGCCGGGGTCTACGTCTACCACGCGGCCACCGAGGAACGCGACGGCAGCTTCTACACGGCCGGGGGCAGGGTCCTGAACGTCGTTGGGACGGGACCGACCATCATCGAAGCGCGGGCCCGCGCCTACGCCGCGGTCGAGCAGATCCACTTCGAAGGCATGCACTACCGTACGGATATAGCCCTGGAGGCGATAGAGCTGGAGGAACTTTGAGCCCGAGCGTAGGAATCCTGGTTGGAAGCGAGTCGGATCTCCCCGTCCTGGAAAAGTGCACGGCCCGCCTGGAGGGTTACGGCATCGAGTACGAACTCGAGGTCCGCTCGGCCCACCGTAACCCTGAAGGCGTCTCCGAGTACGCAAGCACGGCCCGCGAGCGGGGCCTGAAGGTAATAATCTGCGCCGCCGGCATGGCCGCCCACCTGGCCGGGGCCGTCGCAGCGCGCACGAACCTGCCCGTTATCGGGATACCAGTTGCCTCGGGCTCTTTAGGCGGCTTCGACGCCCTGCTCGCCACCGTCCAGATGCCCTCGGGAGTCCCTGTTGCCACGGTGGCCGTCAACGGCGCCGCCAACGCCGCCGTGCTCGCGGCCCAGATCCTCGCGCTCTCGGATCCCGAGCTCGCCGAGAGGTTGGACGGTTGATAGAGAAGGCTCGATACTCGCCGCAGGATAGAGGAGAGATCCACGCAACGCTATCAGAGTGGCATACTAACCTCAGAGGTAGGGAGTCCGACCCGTGATCGAGCGCTACACACTCCCCGAGATCGGGGCCGTCTGGACCGAGGAGGCGAAGTATCGTGCCTGGCTCGAGGTGGAGCTCGCGGTCAGCCGGGCGAGGGCACGGCTCGGAGAGATCCCGGCTGAAGAGGTGGAGGAGCTGGCCGAAAAGGCGGACTTCACCGTCGAACGTATCCACGAGATAGAATGGGAGACCAATCACGACGTAATAGCGTTCGTGACCAACGTCGCCGAGTACGCCGGGGACGTCGCCCGTCACTTCCACTTCGGCCTGACGAGTTCCGACGTGCTGGATACAGCAGGGGCGGTGCAGCTAAAGGAGGCCCTCGATCTCATCCTCGACGAAGCGAGAGCCCTGACGCTGCTTCTGGCCGGGATGTCGTTGGAACATCGCGATACCGTGATGGTCGGGCGTACGCACGGGGTCCACGCAGAACCTACGGTGCTCGGGCACAAGCTCGCGGTGTGGGCTTTCGAGATGGAGCGGAACCTGGACCGGCTCGCTCACGCGCGTGAGGTCGCCGCTGTGGGTAAGATCTCGGGCGCCGTCGGGACCTACGCGAACGTCGACCCGAAGGTCGAGGCGATCACGTGTCAAGATCTCGGACTCGCTTCGTCACCGGCCTCGACCCAGGTCGTACAGCGCGACAGGCACGCCGAGGTTCTCTCCACGCTCGCCATCCTCGGTTCTACGATGGAGAAGATAGCGCTGGAGATCAGGGGGTCCCAGCGTACCGAGGTGCGCGAGCTGGCGGAGCCGTTCGGGCGCGGGCAGAAGGGCTCCTCGGCGATGCCCCACAAGAGAAACCCGATCCTGGCCGAGCGCCTGTGCGGCATGGCCCGACTGCTCCGCGCCAACGCCGCCGTCGGCTTCGAGAACAACGCCCTCTGGCAGGAGCGGGACATCTCCCACTCCTCGGCCGAGCGCGTCGTACTCCCCGACTCCACGATCCTGGCCTTC
>Ga0196962_10000237_pt1 | contig 27336 bp, 27 predicted proteins | sample S3v_20metaG_FD_183186 | JGI IMG/M metagenome (GOLD analysis project Ga0196962, IMG submission 183186) | Soil microbial communities from Anza Borrego desert, Southern California, United States - S3+v_20 | ecosystem: Environmental > Terrestrial > Soil > Desert | place: USA: California | collected...
GGGCCAGCGTGCGCTCGGCCGCGGCGAGCTGCCGCTGCGTCCGCGCCAGCCGCAGCCGGACCGTCTCGAGCTCGAGCTCCGTGTCGGCGAGCTGCTCCTCGAGCGCCGCCACCCTCCGCTCCTCCGGCGTGCGGTACCAGGAGCGGCCCTGGTGGTGGACGGCGTACGCGTCGCCGTACGGTCCCTTCGGCTTCGGATAGAAGACGGACGGGTCGAACAGCGTGATGTTGCGGCGCTTGAGCTGCTCCTTGTGCAGCAGGCTCGACAGGAAGTACGGCCCGGTGCCGTACTGGTCGACGCGCTTGGTGGCGTTCCCGTCGAGCGCGACGGGCTTCGCCTTGCGGCTCAGGTTCTTCGCGCTCGGATGGCCGGCCTCGCAGCCGATGATCGCGTTGTTGAGCCGGTCGCCGCGGACCTTGCCGGCGAAGAAGCCCACGCCCTCGAGCAGCGGGTCGATGGGCTTCAGGCACTCCATGTCCGTGTCGATGTAGACGCCGCCGAAGCGGTGGAGGATCTCGTAGCGCAGCAGGTCCGAGCGCTCCGCCGGGTGCCGGCGCGTGTCCTTGGCCTCCGGCCGCGCGGACTCGAGCTCCGCGATCTCCCGCTCCGTCCAGAGCCGCATCTCCCACTCCGGGTGGTGGCGCGCCCAGCTCTCGCCGTACCGGCGGTACTCCTCCGGCAGCTCGGCGTCACCGAGCCAGATGCGGTGGAAGACGCGCGGGATCGGCATTCGCGCCGTGATGCTAGCCCGCCGCTCGGCGCGGGATCGGAGCCGCGGCGGGGTGCGCGCGACGGCCGGCCGCACCCCTCCGGGGCCGTCGAGGGCATCGCCTAGACTGCGGCAGCCGGCGTTCCCCTCGGGCGTCGCCGCACCTCCCGGGCCGCCCGGCCAACGCTCGCCCCGATGTCCGCCGCCCATCCCAGCCCGTCTCGTGCGCGTTCGTCGCGGGTCACCCGCCCTGCATGGCTCGCGTGGCAGCGCCTGCCGGCGTTCGCCGCCGCGGGCGGCGCCGTGCTGCTGCTCGCGTCGCTCTTCACGCAGTGGGGCTACGACCGGACCGCGCAGCCCGCCCGGGCGCTCTCGGCGTGGGAGGTGTACCAGCGCACGGACCTGATCATCGCCGCGCTGGCCGTCGTGGCGCTCGCGGCCTCGCTGTTCGCGCAGCGGCGGCTGCACGTCGCGCTCCGCGTCGGCGCCGCGCTCGCGGCGGCGGCCATGGTGTGGCACACGTACCGCACCGGCGCGCCCGGGCTCGGCGCCAAGGTCGCGCTGCTGGCCGTGGGCGTGATCGGCGTCGCCAGCCTCCCCGACCTGCTGCCCGGCCGGGTGCCGCGCCGCGCGCTGGGCGACGACGCGACCGCCCGCGCCCGGGCCCTCGCGCTCTCGACGCCCGTGATCGCCGCCCTCGTCACCGTGGTCACGTATCCGCCCACCACCCCGGAGGGCCCGGGCACCGGCTTCGACGAGTCGTGGATCGTGGGGCTCCATGAAGCGGTCCTGCGCGGGCTGTCGTTCGGCGGCGAGGTGGTGTTCACCTACGGCCCGCTCGGCTTCCTCACGGTTCCGCGGGCGATCGAGCCGTGGACGTTCCGCCTCGGCGTCGCCTACACCCTGCTCGCCCAGTTCGCCGTCGCGCTCGCCGTGCTCGCCGCCGCGCGCCGGTGGGCCGGGCTGCCCCTCGCGGCCGCGCTCGCCGTGGTCGCCCTCTCCGCGGTCGGATACGGCACCGCCGGCGTCGAGTGGCAGTTCCCGCTCGCCGTGGTCGCGGCCGCCGCGGCGCTCGCGTGCCTCGCGGCGCCCGTGGCCGGGACGGAGCGCCGGCGCCTCGCGCTCGTCGCGGCCTTCGGAGCGCTGGCGGGCGTCCACTCGCTCGTCAAGCTCAACAGCGGGCTGACGATCGCGCTCCTCGGCCTCGTGGCCGCGGTCGCGCTCGTACCCGAGCGGCGGCTCCGCGCGCTCGGCGCCTACGCCGGCGCGGCGCTGGCCGCGCTCGTGGTGTGCTGGCTCGCGCTCGGGCAGGCGCTCGACGACCTCCCGCTCTACGTCGTGCGCGGCGCCGACGTGATCACGGGCTTCGCGGGCGCCCTCTCGCGCGAGGACCCCGGGCGGGAGTGGGAGTACCTCCTCGCGCTCGCCGTCGTCGCCGTCCTCTCCTACGGCGCGGTCGCGACCACCCGCGGGTGGTCGCGGGTGCGGCGGGCCGGCGCGCTCGTCGTCGTCGCGCTGCTCGCCTTCTCGCTGTTCAAGCAGGGCTTCGTCCGGCACGACGCGCACGCGTCCACCTTCTTCGCCGGCGCGGCGCTGCTCGCGCTCGTGCTCCCGTGGGCGCGCGCGCGGCGCGTGGACGCGGTGCTCGCCTTCGGGGTCCTGCTGGTCGCCTGGGCGGCGTCCGTCAACGTCCTGCCGCGCGCGCTCCTCCACCCCGCCTCGAGCGTCCGCGCGCTCGAGGACCGCGCCGGCAAGGCGATCGACCCGGGAGCGGCGATCGCCGCCGGCCGGGAAGGGCTGCGGTCCGTGCTGGCGCTGGACGACGGCGTCGCCGCGGAGCTCCGCGACCGGACGTTCCACGTCTATCCCGCCGAGACGTCGTTCGTCCCGCTGATCGAGGGGGAGTGGCGGCCGCTGCCGGTCTTCCAGTCCTACCAGGCGTACACCCCCCGGCTGACCGGGGCGAACGCCGCGCTGCTGCGCGGCGACCGGGCGCCGGAGCGGATCCTGCGCGTCGGGGCGCCGGCCGACATCGAGGATCCGGAGGCGCGCATCGAGATCGCGTGCCGCTACGCCGAGCGGCTCCGGGCGCCCGGCGATCAGCAGCTCCTCGTGCGCACGCCCAGCCGCTGCGGTCGCGACCGTCTCCTCGCCCGGACGGAAGCGGCGACCGGGCGCCCGGTCACCGTCCCGCCGGCGGCGCCCGACGAGCTGGTGTACGTCCGCATCCACGGCTTGGAGCCAAGTCTGTGGGAGCGGCTGCGCTCGCTGGTCTGGAAGCCGTACGGCTACGGGCTCCGCGAGGGCGACCGGCAGCCGCGGCTCGCGCCCGCGCTCGCCGCGTCGCGGATCCTCCTCGCGATCCCGCCGCGCTACGACTACGACGCGCCGTATCCGCTCGGGTCGCCCGTCCGCGAGCTCACCGTGACCGCGGCGACGCAGGGCGTGACCGGGCCGTCGAAGCCTGTGCGCCGCGACCTGACGCTCGAGTTCCACGCGGTGCAGCTCGGCCGCCCGGCGATGGAGGGGCGGACGTGACGACGCCGGCCGGAACGCTGCGGCAGCCGGCGCGCGCATCGGCGGCCCGCGCGGCGGCGCGGCGCCTCGGCGCCGGCGCGTCCTCGCTGCGCGCGCCCGCGGCGGCGGTCGCGATCGTCGCCATCGCCGCCGTCACGCTGCCCCGTGGCTTCACGGTCGGCGTGGGCGCCGGCACGGACAACTCGTGGATGGCCGCGATCGCCATGGCCGCCCACGACGGCCTCGTCTTCGGCCGCGACGTGGTGTTCACCTACGGGCCGCTGGGCTGGCTCGGGACCGGCCGGCTCGCGTATCCCGTCCAGGGGACGTTCGCGTTCGCCTTCGCGCTCGCCACGCACGTCGCGGCGGTGGCGGCGGTGGCGCTGGGGCTGCGGCGCAGCCTCGGCTGGCCCGGCGCCCTGCTCGGCGCGCTCGCCCTCATGTCGTTCGTCCGGTGGCTGGCGCCGAACGACGAGCCGCAGGTCGCGGTCGTCGCGGTGGCCGCGGTGGCCGCGGTCGCGATGCTGCGGCGGGCGGGGCGCGCCCCGCTCGAGCGCCGCCGAGTCCTCGCCTTCGCGGTCGCCGGCGGCGTGTTCGCGGCGCTCGAGCTCCTGATCAAGCTCAACACGGGCGCGACGATCGCCGCCATCGCCGGCGTGACGGCGCTCGCGCTCGACCCGCGCCCGCCGTGGCGCGCGGCGCTGGTGTTCGGCGCGACGCTGCTCGTCGCCGTCGTGGTGCTCTGGCTCACGGCGGCGGGACAGCCGCTCGGCGCCCTCGACGACTACGTCCGGATGTCGCTCGAGATCGTCGACGGGCACCCGCACGGGCTGATGACCGAGGAGTCCATCCGCGGCTGGGAGTACCTCGCGGCGCTCGTCATCGCGGGCGTGGCCGCCGCCACCGCGTTCGCCGCCACGGCGGGGTGGCGACTCGCGTACCGCGCCGGCGCGTTCTGCGTCCTGGCGGTGCTCCTGTTCACCTCGTTCAAGCAGGGGTTCATCCGCCACGACCAGCCGCACGCGATCCAGTTCTTCGCCCTCGCGGCCTTCGGCGTCGCGGCCTTCGGCTTCGCGCCGCGCCGGATCACGGCGCTCGCCTTCGCGACGGTGCTCGTGGCCTTGATCGCGGTGGTGCGGCCGCCGCCGGCCGAGCTCGCCGCGCCGCGCGAGTCCTGGACCGCCTTCCGCGAGTCCGTCGCCGCCGTCGCGCGCGGCGAGGAGGGCATCGCCGACAACCGCGACGAGGTGCGCGGGTCGATGAAGCTCGACGAGCGGACCGTCGCGCTCGTGACGGGGCACACCGTCCACGTCGCGCCGATCGAGACCTCGCTCGTCTTCGGCTACCCGGAGTTCCGCTGGCGGCCGCTGCCGGTGTTCCAGGCCTACGTCACGTACACGCCGGCGCTCGACGAGCTCAACGCGGACCTCCTGCGGTCCGCGCGCGCGCCCGAGTTCATCCTCCGCCAGGAGGAGTTCGCGCCGTTCTCCCAGCCCGCGACCCAGCTGGCGATGCTCTGCCGCTACCACGAGGTGCATCGCGCCAACGGCTGGCAGGTGCTCCGCCGCGGCGAGAACCGGTGCGGCGGCCCGCCCGAGCTGATCGTCCGCGCGGAGTCGACGACCACCGGGCCCGGCGTCGCCATTCCCGCGGCGACGCCCGGAAGGATCGTCGTCGCCCGCCTGCGCGGGCTCGAGCCGGACCTCGGGGAGCGCGTGCGCTCAGTGCTCCTCAAGCCCTACGACCGCTGGGCCTACATCGACGACTTCAAGGTCGGGTTCGTGCAGAAGCTGTTCGCGGAGGGCGTCATCGCCGCGGTGCCCGCCGAGCTCGACTACGCGGCCCCGTTCTCGCTCGGCTGGGACGCGGAAACGCTGTCGGTCGCGACCTCGGGGACGATCCTCCCGCCGCAGGAAGTGCCGGACCGGCCGTACGGGATCGAGTTCTGGGCGGTGCCGCTGCGCGGTTGAGCGGCGCCCGGGCGCCGGGCGGTCCGGCGCCCGAAGACGTGCGCGTCAGGCGGAGACCGCCTCCTCCGCCGCCTTGACCACCTTCTGCGCGAGGTGCGCGGGGATCTCCTCGTAGCGCAGGAACTCCATCGTGAACTCGCCCTGGCCGCCGGTGATCGACCGCAGGTCGGGGGCGTAGGAGAGCATCTCGGCCATCGGGACCTCGGCCTTGACCTCGGTCATCCCGGCGACGGCCTCTGTCCCGAGCGGCCGCCCGCGGCGCGACGAGAGGTCGCCCATCACGTCGCCCACCGCGCTCTCGGGCACGCTCGCTGTGACGAGCATGATCGGCTCGAGCAGCACGGGGCTCGCCTGCTCGAGGGCGTGCTTCATGGCGATCGACCCGGCGGTCTTGAACGCCATCTCCGAGGAGTCGACGGAGTGGTAGGAGCCGTCGTAGAGCCGCACCCGCACGCCCTTGACGGGGTAGCCGGCGACGATCCCCTGGTCCATCGCCTCGCGGACGCCCTTCTCCACGGCCGGGATGAAGCCGTGCGGGATGACGCCGCCCTTGATCGCGTCGACGAACTCGAACCCGCCGCCGTCCAGCGGCTCGATCTCGATGTGGCAGTCGCCGAACTGGCCGCGCCCGCCCGTCTGCTTCTTGTGCCGGCCGTGCGCCTTCGCGCTGCCGCGGATCGTCTCCTGGTAGGGCACCCGCGGCGGCATCAGCTCGACCTCGGCCCCGAAGCGCGACCGCAGCCGGTCGACGATCACCTCGACGTGGATCTGCGAGAGGCCGGCGACGATCTGCTCCCCCGTCTGCTCGTCGCGGTGCAGGTCGATCGTCGGGTCCTCCTCCTGCAGGCGCCGCAGCGCGGTGAAGACCTTGTCCTCGTCGCCCTTGGCCTTCGGCTCGATGTGGAACGCCATCACCGGCGCGGGCAGCTTGATCGACGGCATGTGGATCGGCTGGTCGCGCGCGGCGAGCCAGTCGCCCGCCCGCGTCTCCTTGAGCTTCGCCACGGCGCCGATGTCGCCGGGCCCGAAGGCGTCCGTGTGCGTGACGTCCTTGCCCCGCGGCACGAGCAGCTGCCCGACCCGCTCCTTGTTGTGGGTGCGCGTGTTGAGCACCTGCGTGTCGTGGGTCATGACGCCCTGGTAGACCCGGAAGAGGTTGATCCGGCCGGCGAACGGGTCGGCGCGGGTCTTGAAGACGTAGGCGAACATCTCGCGGTCCTCGACCGGCTCGAGCGTCAGCTCCTCGAGCTCGAGCGCGCCGTGCTGGACCGGCGAGGGCAGGTCGTCGACGATCGCGTCCAGCAGCCGGTCGGCGCCCAGGCGGCTGGTCGCCACGCCGCACGTCACGGGGAAGATGTGCCCGTGGTCCGTGCCGTCCTCGAGCGCGGTGACGATCTCGTCGTGCGAGATCTCCTCGCCCTCGAGGTAGCGCTCCATCAGCGCCTCGGAGTTCTCCGCGACCTCGTCCATCAGCTTCTCGCGGTACTCCTCGGCCTGCGCCTGCAGCTCGCCGGGGATCGGGATCTCGCGCCCGTGCTCGCCGCCGTCGTACTCGTAGGCCTTCATGTCGACGAGGTCGACGACGCCGCGGATCTCGTGCTCGGCGCCGATCGGGATCTCCGTCGCCACCACGTGCGGGCCGAAGGCGGCCTTCAGCGAGTCCAGCACGCGGAAGAAGTCGGCCCGCTCGCGGTCGAGCATGTTCACGTAGACCAGGCGGGCGACGCCGAGCTCCTGCGCCCGCTGCCACAGGCGCTGGGTGGAGACCTCGACGCCGAGGACGCCGTTGACCACGAAGATGGCGGACTCGCAGACGCGCAGCGCGCCCAGGGCGTCGGCGACGAAGGATGGCTCGCCCGGCGTGTCGATCAGGTTGACCTTGACGTCGCGCCACTGGAAGGAGGCCAGCGACGCCGAGATCGACATCCCGCGCGCCTTCTCGTCCTCGTCGGCGTCCGAGACGGTCGAGCCGTCGGCCACCGTGCCCAGCCGCGTGGTCGCCCCGGCCTCGAAGAGCAGCGCCTCGTGCAGCGAGGTCTTGCCGCTTCCCCGGTGGCCGACGAGCGCCACGTTGCGAATCCTGCTGGCGGCATGGGGCATGCCTGGCTCCTTCCCTCCGGGCCCGCCCTCCCTCGCGGGCGAGCTTGTGTCGCGGGACACTACCGCGCCGGCCGGGCGCGCCGCGCCGACCGCCCGGGACGGGTCAGTCGTGCAGGTTGTCGCCCTGCAGACGCGACTTCAGGCGCAGGACGGCCTTGGTGTGGAGCTGCGAGATGCGCGACTCGGTCACCCCGAGGACCTCGCCGATCTCGCGCAGGGTCAGGTTCTCGTAGTAGTAGAGCGCGATCACGAGCTTCTCGCGCTCCGGCAGCGCGGAGATCGCGTCCGCGAGCCGGTCCTTGAGCTCCGACTGGTGCAGGACGACCTGGGGATCCGGCGCGTCCGGGTCCTGCAGCGTGTCGAGCAGGGAGACCTGGTCGCCCGAGGAGTCCGACACCGCCCACAGCTCGTCCAGCGCGACGACCGTCGAGTTGGAGATCTTGATCAGCGATTCCTGGAACTCCTCGACGGAGAGGTTCAGCTCGGCGGCCATCTCCTCGTCCGTCGGGGTGCGGTGGAGCCGGTGCTCGAGCTTGCCGTGCGCGCGCTCGATCTCCCGCGCCCGCGCGCGGACGGACCGCGGGACCCAGTCCAGCGCCCGCAGCTCGTCGATGATCGCGCCCTTGATGCGGGTGATCGCGTAGGTCTCGAACTTGATCTCGCGCTCGAGGTCGAAGCGCTCGATCGCGTTGATCAGCCCGATCAGCCCGTACGAGATGAGGTCGGCCTCCTCGACGTGCGCGGGCAGGCCGGAGGACATGCGGCCGGCCACGTACTTCACCAGGGGGGAGTAGGCGACGACGAGCTGTTCGCGGGCCCGGGTGGAGCCGTCGCGCTTGTACCGGCGCCACAGCTCCTTCAGCTCGATCGCTTTCACATGGGTCTCCGGCGTCACTCCCTGCTGCCTACGCTCGTGGGTGGCTGCGCGCGTACGCGGCGCGCAAGCGGGCTGACTCTACCCGAGTGTAGACCTGCGTCGTCGACAGCGAGGAGTGACCCAGGAGCTCCTGGATGGCCCGCAGGTCCGCCCCGCCCTCGAGCAGGTGGGTGGCGAAGGAGTGGCGGAGCGCGTGCGGGTGCACCGCGCCCTGCGCGGCCGCGTGGCGGGCCCAGGTGCGCAGCCGGCGCCGGACGTCGGAGGTCGACAGCCGGCGCCCCGACTTGGAGAGGAACAGCGCCTGCTCGGCCGGATCGCCGGCCAGGATGCCGCGCGCCCGCTCGAGGTAGCGGCCGAGCGACCGCAGCGCGTGCTCGCCGCACGGCACGAAGCGCGTCTTGCCGCCCTTGCCCTCGACGCGGACCTGCTCCGCGTCGAAGTCGATCGCCCCTACGTCGAGGTTCACGAGCTCCTCCGCCCGCAGGCCGCTGCCGTAGGCGAGCTCGAACAGCGCGCGGTCGCGCAGCTCGAGCGGCGTCCCGGCGGGGATCCGGTCCAGCAGCGCGGAGACCTCCGCGGCCTTCAGCGTCCGCGGGAGCCGCTGCGGCTGCTTGGGCGCCGGCAGCAGGTCCGCCGGGTTCGCGGCCACCTCCCCGTGCTCGAGGAGCACGCGATAGAAGGCGCGCACGGAGGCCAGCTTGCGCGCGAGCGTGCTCGGGGCGGCGCCGGCCTCCGCGAGGTGGGCGGCGTAGCGGCGCAGCCACGGGTAGTCGAGGTCGGCAGGGTCGAGCCCCAGGTGGGCGGCCCACAGGGCGAGCTCGCCGACGTCCGTCCCGTAGGCGCGCCGCGTGCGCTCCGCCGCGCCGCGGCGGCGCAGGTCGCGGTCGAACAGCACGAGCGCCTCGGGCCACGTCCGGGCGGCCTCCGGCCCGGCGCTAGCCTGGGCGCGCATGGCCTCGTTCTTCATCGACACGACCACGGGTCAGGTCGCCACGCAGCGGCAGCTCGTCGAGGCCGGGCTGGCCGACGGCATCGCCCCGCCCCCGCCGCCCTGGCACCCGATCCAGGGCAGCCGGGACGCGTCCACGATGTGGTACGCGGTGCTGCGGCGGAAGGAGCGCGGCATCTTCATCGGCAGCCTCGTGCTTCGGCACACGGACCACCACGCCTCCATGCTGCAACGCGGGTGGCAGGAGGTCGCGGTCGGCGAGATCGGCGTCGAGCCCGCCGCGCGCGGCGCCTAGGCGATGTAGACGGGCGCCCCGACGGGCACCTGGTCGTAGAGCTCGATCACCTCGGGGATCCGCATGCGGATGCAGCCGTGCGACGCGGCGGTGCCGATCGAGCTCTCCGCGTCCGTCCCGTGGATGCCGGCGCCGGCGTAGATGCCCATCCAGCGCGCCTTGATCGGGTTGCTCGGGCCGGGCGGGACGACCGTGCCGGCGAGGGCGCCGGCCCAGTCGGAGTTCGGCACGTGCCAGGCGGGGTCCACGGCCTTGTTCTCGATGTCGTACAGCCCGGCGGGCGTCTCCAGCCCGACCTGCCCGACGGCGATGCCGTACGTCTTCACGGGCTTGAGGTTCTTGTAGAGGGTGAGCTGGAAGGCCGACCGGTTGATCATGATCACGGCCGGATACTTCTGCTCGAGCTCCGCGAGCGTGACCTTCGGCTTGACGACCTTCGTCCGCGCGCGGACCACCGTGCGCGGGCCCGTGTCGAGCAGCTCACGGCGAACCTGGCGGGTCAGGAGCTTGGCCCGCAGGCGCCGGCCGTTCTTGGACGGCGTCGGCGTCACGCTGCCGCTCGCGAGGTCCACGCTCGCGTCGACGGCCTCGAGGTCGACCGCCCGCCCGACGCGCCGGACGAGCCGCTTGATCGCGCGCCTGGAGTAGCGGATGTCCAGCGGCACGTCGGCCTCGACGGTGCCGCCGGAGAGGGCGCGGACGGTGCGGCCGAGCATGTTGCCCTCGCGCGAGCGGTCGAGCGCCGCGGCGACGGAGCCGTCCAGGTCGACGCTGACCCGCGCCCGCCGGGGCGTCAGCGCGAACCGCTCCCCCCGCGCCCGGACCTGCACCGGCCGGTTGAGCGGGTCGAGCACCGCGCGGCGCAGCTTCGCCCGCGCCTGCTCCGGCGAGAGCCCGCCGACGTCGATGCCGCCGACGCGGACGCCGTCCTCGATCCGCTCGGCCCGCGACCGGTCGTAGGCGTACACCGCTCCGGCACCGGCGAGCAGGAGGCCCACGACGAGGGCGGCGATGAGCGGGAAGCGAGTTCGCATGATCGGTGGAGCGATGATGGTACGAAGTCGCGCGAGTGCGCATAAGCGCTGCAATCGGAATGGCGCGTCTCAGGCGTCGCGCCGCGCTTCGGGCAGCGACTCGAGCGCCCGCGCGAGCTCGGCGAGCTGCTCGGCCGAGAGCCGCCCGAGTCCGAGGCGATCGGCGCCGCGGACGCTCGGGCTCCGGCGCAGGAACTCCTCCACCTCGCGCTCGTAGCGGTAGCCCGGATCGCCGTCCGTGATGCTGCGCGTCCGCAGGTGCTCGGCGAAGTCGATCACGGCCTCGCGCGAGGTCGCGCGGAAGGCGTAGCCGGCCGCCTTGAGCCGCCGGTTGTCCACGCCGCGGCCGTAGCGCAGCTGCTGGAGCATCTCCGGCGGGATGTTCAGGCCGAGCCGCCGCAGCATCCCGGCGGCGAGCCCCGTGCCCCACGGCGGCAGGACCGGCGCGAGCGGCTTGCCGAGCAGCGACGCGACCTCGGAGAGCGCGAGCACGCCGTCGGCGGCCGCGTTGTAGGTGCCGGGAAGCTCCTCGCGCGTCGCGTGCTCGAGGACGCCGTGGATGTCGTCCTCGTGGATGAACTGGTAGCGGGGGTCGAAGCCGAGGATGGACGGGACCGCCGGCAGGCCGAGCAGCGCCGTGTGGCTGGTGCGGACCTCGCGTCCCAGCGCGTTGACGAACCGCAGCACGGTGACGGTGACGTGCTTGTACCGGCCCGCGAAGGCGTTCACCGCGCGCTCGGCTTCGACGACGTCCTTCTCCAGCAGCGTCCGCGGTGCGTGCGGGCGCTCCATCTCCTCCGTGAAGAAGGCCGGGTCGTCGCGCTCGGAGCCGTAGAAGTGCGCCGAGGACTTGAAGACGACCTTGCGGACCGGCGAGTCCGCCCCGCCGCACGCCGCGAGGACGTTCATCGTGCCGATCACGTTGTTCTCGTGCGCCGCCTTCGCGGGGGCGATCGCGGAGTCGACGATCAGGCGCGTGTCCACCACCGTGTCGACCTCCGCGGCGCGGACGATCCGGCGCAGCAGCGCGTGCTGGGTGCCCACGCGCACGTACTCCGTGCGGTCGAGCTCGCACGTCGGGTCGTCCGGGCTCACGCCGATGATCACGTCGACGCCCGGGTCGCGCTCGAGCGCCTGGGCCAGCCGTCCGCCCCAGAACGTGGAGACCCCGGTGATGAGGACGCGGCGGCCGCTCATCCGAGCCACACGGAGCGCCGGCGGCCCACCATGGCGACGACCTCGTCCTGGATCTGGCCGCGGATCTCGTCGGCGATCTCCTGCAGCAGCCCTCGGTCGTCGCGGGCGGATTCCTCGAGCCAGTCCGTGCGGACGGGCGGCAGGAAGCGGATCCGGAACTTCGCCGGCAGGTAGGCGGCGCCCAGCAGCCCGAAGTGCGGGAACAGCGGGGTCACGGGGAAGTAGATGAGGCCGGTTAGGCGCTTGAGCACGCCGACCTGGGCGATGGTCGGCATCGCCTCCTCGGCGCCGACGACGGCGACGGGCACGATCGGCACACCCGCCCGCGCGGCCGCCTCCACGAAGCCGCCGCGCCCGAAGCGCCGGAGCTTGTAGCGGTCCTTGTAGAGCTTCTCCGTCGCCTTCGCGCCTTCCGGGAAGACGAGCACGAGCTGCTGCTCGTCGTGCAGCAGGCGGAGGACGTTCGCGGGGTGCGCGGGGACCCCGCCGATCTTCGTCACCAGCATGGACAGGAACGGATAGCCCTTGAACCAGTGCTCCACCGTGATGTGGAGCGGCCGCGGGCGCGCGTGCTCCTCCTTGATGGCCTTCGCGATCATCGACGCGTCCGGCGGCAGGGCGCCGGCGTGGTTGGCGACGAGCAGCGCGCCGCCCGTCGGCGGCACGTGCTCGATCCCCTCGACCTCGCAACGGAACCAGTAGTGGTAGAGGAACTCCGTGAGCGTGCGGTCCAGGAGCTTCTCGACGCGCTCGGAGCGGCCCCAGTCCGTCAGCGTGCGGTCCGGCTCGATCGCCGGGAGGTGGCGGCGGAGGTCGTCGGTGGGTGCCGGGGACGGCAGCGCCGGGCGGGCGCTCATCGCAACACCGGCTCGAGCCGGCGGGCGAGCTCCGGCCACGACTCGCCGTAAATGACGTCCTCCGTCTCCACGAGCTCGCGGTTCCAGGGATGAAGGATGGTGGCGGCGATCAGCCCGGCGTCGATCGCGCGCTCGAGGTTCTCCGGCGAGTCGTCGATCAGCACGTCGATGCCGATCTCCCTGCACCGGGCGATCTTGTCGTTCGAGCAGTAGAGCTCGTCGTAGGGGAGGCCGATCCGGTCGAGCCACTGCTCGGTGGCCTCCCGCGAGGCGACGTCGCGGTGCGACGTGATGTGGATGAAGTGGCCCGCCTCGTGCCAGGCGCGGACGGTCTCCACCGCCCCGGGATAGGGCTCGGCGGCGAGGACCACCGTCTCCCCGTGGGTCTCGCGCACGCACGCGCGGACCTGCTCGGGGCGCAGGAGCGTGATGCCCCAGGTCACCTGGTCCTCGTACGGCAGGTCGACGCCGAAGCGCCGCCGCGCGGCCGCCGCCAGCTGATCCCAGTAGTGGTGCAGGGTCGAGTCGATGTCGATGGCGATGCGCACCTTCGTCCGCTCGGGAGGGTAGTACGCGATGCCGTGCCGTCGATGCGGGAGCAGCTCGCGATCAACCTGCGGAACGCCGTGCGGCGTCAGGGGGCCGACGAGACCTACGCGGACGCCGACGACGCGGGCTGGCTCGGCGTCGACTGGGCAGCGTTGCAGCGGCCGGTCGAGGTGTTCGGGCACCGGGTCAACGTGCTCGACACGGGCGGGGACCGGCCGGTGATCCTGTGGATCCACGGCCTGTCTGCGAACTGGCAGAGCTGGCTGCTGAACATCCCGCAGTTCATGGGGACCTATCGCTGCGTGGCGCTCGACCTGCCCGGCTTCGGCGCCTCGGAGATGCCCTCCGACGAGATCACGATCTCCGGTTACGCGCGGACGGTGGATGCGGTGTGCCAGGCGCTCGGGATCCGCGCGGCGTCCGTGGTGGGGCACTCCATGGGCGGGTTCGTCGGCTGCGAGCTGGCCCTGCAGTTCCCGACGCGCGTCGAGCGGCTCGTGCTCGTGTCGGCCGCCGGGCTCTCGCAGGAGAACGTGCGCCGCGAGCCCGTGCTGGCGGTGGGCCGGATGCTGGCCGCGGGCGCGGCGCAGGTGACCGCGTACCAGGACACGCTCGTCCGCCGGCCGCGGTTGCGGCGGCTGGCGCTGGCCGCCGTCGCGCGGTATCCGGAGCGGCTCTCCGCGGCGCTGACCCGCGAGTTGTTCCAGGGGGCGGGCAAGCCCGGGTTCATGCCCGCGCTCGAGGCGCTGATGGCCTACTCCTACCGCGACCGGCTCGGGCAGATCGAGGTGCCTGTGCTGGTCGTGTGGGGCGAGTACGACATGCTCGTGCCGGTGCAGGACGCCGGCGAGTACGCACGGCTGATCGGGGCCAACGCGCGGAAGGTCGTCTTCGCCGACACGGGGCACGCGCCGAGCTTCGAGCGCCCGACACGGTTCAACGCGCTGCTCGCGGAGTTCCTGGCGGGCGAGCGGCTGCCCGAGGCGGGGGTGGAGGGCGTTTCGGCGTCGTGAGGCGCCCACGTCCCGGCGCGTCAGGGCATGGCCGCGCCCTCTTGGCGCTCGCCCTTCTCCCCTGGACGTGCACGGGTGACCGCGCCGCTTGGCGCTGTGCGCCCTCCCGGCGCCGCGTGAGCGCGTGATCGCGCGTCCTCGGCGCTCGCCCGCTCCCGCTCGCCCGGTCAGCGCGTGATCGCGCGCCCTCGGCACTCGCCCGCTCCCGCTCGCCCCGTCAGCGCGTGACCGCGCCCTCGGCACTCGCCCGCTCCCGCTCGCCCCGTCAGCGCGTGACCGCGCCCTCGGAGGCGCTCGAGACGAGCTTCGCGTACTTGGCGAGGACGCCGTCCGAGACCGACGGAGCCGGACGCTCGTAGGCGGCGACGCGCCGGGCGATCTCCTCGTCGGGCAGGGCGATGTCGAGCCGGCGGTTGGGCACGTCGATCGTGATCGTGTCGCCGTCGCGGACGGCCGCGATCGGGCCTCCGGCCACGGCCTCCGGCGCGACGTGGCCGGCCATGAAGCCCCGCGTCGCGCCCGAGAACCGGCCGTCCGTGAGGAGGGCCACGTCGCCCCCGAGTCCCTCCCCCACGAGCGCCGCGGTGACCGCCAGCATCTCGCGCATGCCGGGCCCGCCGGCAGGGCCTTCGTTGCGGATGACGACGACGTCGCCGGCCCGGATCCGGCGGCCGGTCACGGCGGCCATCGCCTCTTCCTCGGACTCGAAGACGCGCGCAGGGCCCTCATGATGCACCCGCTCGTGACCCGACAGCTTGACGACCGAACCCTCCGGGGCAAGGTTGCCGCGCAGGATCGCGAGACCGCCCGTCGTCTTGATCGGCTCGTCCAGCGGCCGGACGACGCGCTGGCCCGAGGTTTCCTCCGCCGCGCGCGCATGCTCGCCGATCGTGCGGCCGGTCACCGTCTGCGCGTCCTCGTGGAGCAGGCCGGCCTCCGCCATGCGCTTGGCGACCACGGCGACGCCGCCCGCGTCGTAGAGGTCGCGCGCGACGTACCGGCCTCCCGGCTTGAGGTCGCACAGCAGCGGGGTGCGGGCCGCGATGCGGTCGAAGTCGTCGATGGCAAGCTCGACGCCCGCCTCGCGGGCGACGGCGAGCAGGTGCAGCACGCCGTTGGTCGAGCCGCCGCTCATCGCGATCGCCGTGATCGCGTTCTCGAGCGCCTCGCGCGTGATGATGTCGCTTGGCCGCTGCCCGCGCGCCAGGACGTCCATCACGAGCTTGCCCGCCTCCATCGCGACGTCGCCCTTCTCCTCATAGGCGGCGGGCACCATCGCGGAGCCCATCGGCGAGATGCCGAGCATCTCGAACGCCATGGCCATCGTGTTCGCGGTGAACTGGCCGCCGCAGGCGCCGACGCCCGGGGACGCGGCCTGCTCGAGCGCCCGCAGCTCCTCGTCGTCGATCTTGCCGGCGGCGTGGGCGCCGACCGCCTCGAAGACGTCCTGGATCGTGACGTCGTGGCCCTTGAAGTGCCCGGGAAGGATCGACCCGCCGTAGAGCAGGACCGAGGGCACGTCGACGCGCGCGAGCGCCATGACCGCACCCGGGATCGTCTTGTCGCACGCCGCGAGGGCGACGATGCCGTCGAAGAGGTGGCCGCGCGCGACGAGCTCGATCGAGTCGGCGATGACCTCGCGCGAGACGAGCGACGTCTTCATCCCCGAGGTCCCCATCGTGATGCCGTCGGAGATGGCGACCGTGTTGAACTCCATCGGCGTGCCGCCGGCGGCGCGGATGCCCTCCTTGACGCGAGCGGCGAGCGCCCGCAGCCCGAAGTTGCACGGCATCGTCTCCGTCCACGTGGAGGCGACGCCGATGATGGGCTTGGACAGCGCTTCCGCGTCGAAGCCGATCCCGTGCAGATAGGAGCGCGCGGGCGCGCGCGCGGGGCCTTCGGTGAGGTGACGCGATTGGTGCTTGGGATCCAGGGTGCCGGCCATGACGGGCAGGAGCCTAGATCATCGAGTTCGGGCGGCGGCCGGGTGGCGGCGCACTGTGCGGGTACAGGCGCCGCACGAGCGGTCGCTGCTCGCCCGCGATCCCTCCCGCCTCGCCGAAAGCCGACGCACCCCGGATAGGCACCGCCGACGCGCGGCGCGGGGGCGGACGCCGCGTCGCCCCGCCGCGCTCAGCCGTCAGCGGTCTCGGCGCGCCGCGACGAGCGCTCGCTCGCGGCCGTCCTCGCCGCGCGGGCGAGCCGCTCGCGCTCCCACTGGCCGAGGCGCCACAGGTCGCGCTGGACCTGCTTGGTGTCCACCTGGCGCCCGGGAAGGTGGAGGTTCGCTTCGGAGATCAGGCGGCGCTCGTCTCCCTTGAGCGCCATCCACTTCGCCAGCACGTCGTCGGAGTCCGGCAGCCGCGGCGAGCCGTACGGACCGGTCTCGTCGGGGAACTCGACGCAGTACTCGTTGAGCAGCTGGCCGGTCTGCGGCAGGTACGCCACGATCGGCTTGTGCGGGTAGACGATGTACGCGTAGTCGACGCCCTCGAGCTCTCGCGCGCCCTGCGGCCGTGACTGCGCGCCCCAGACGCGCAGGAAGCCGAGGTCGCGGTACATCGCCCACTCCTCCTCGTTGACGCACGACTTCAGCAGCTCGCGGGCGCGCTGCTCGGCGCGCCGCTCGCGACCTGGGTCGTACGCGGCCGCCAGGCCTGCCGCGCGGCGCTCGCGCCGAGCCTTGCGCGCCTGCAGCCGCCGGTCGATCCACGGCATGGCGACCTCCCACAGGAGGGCGAGGACGACGATCGTCGTCGCGCAGAGAGCGACGGTCACGCCCGCTCCCGCCCGCGCACCGACGCCATCGCGACTACCGCGCGCCGCCGGCCGCGCGCGGGAAGAAGATGACGCGGCCGGTGCCTTGCGGAATCTCCTCGAAGGCGTGGACCATCTGCGCTTCGCGCCGGCCGTCCGCCGCGGCCGTGGGGATCGCCGCCCACATCCCCTGGTCCAACTGGCGCCGGAACTCCTCGACGAGGCGCTGCTCGTCGTCGGCGATCGCGGGATCGCCCTCGGCGATGAGCTGCTCGCCGTAGCCCGGACGCATGCGGAGGAACTTCATCGACGCGATGATACCCAAGGGGTTTCCGCTCGGAAGGGGCGCGACGCCGCCGCCGTCGAGCCGCCGAGCACGTCGACGGGACCGGCGCCGCGCCCGAGCCCGCGGAGCCCTCGGCGCACGGCCTCCGCGGCGATCGCCTTGGCCGCTCGCGCGGCGCTGACGGGGTCGTGGCCGAGGGCCAGATGCGCGGCGAGCGCCGAGGAGTGCGTGCACCCGGACCCGTGTGCGGCGCCGTCGGGATGACGCTCACCCGGGATGCGATGCACGCGCTCGCCGTCGAAGACCACATCCGTGACCTCGTCGCGATGGCCACCCGTCACGACGACGACCTCAGGGCCGAGCCGGTGGAGCGCCTCGGCGAGCGCGGGAGGATCGGCCGGCGCGTCGTCGCCGCCCAGCACCCGCGCTTCGGGCAGGTTCGGCGTAATCACCGTGGCGCGCGGCAGGAGGCGCTGGACGAGCGCGTCGCGTGCCGCGTCGTCGAGCAGCACGGCGCCGGACTCCGCGACCATGACCGGGTCGATGACGACCGGAGTGCCGGGCTCCAGGAGCCCGAGCGCCGCTTCGACCGCCTCGACGATCGCGGCGGTGCCCAGCATCCCGATCTTCACCGCGTCGACCCCGATGTCCTCGGCCACGGCGCGCACCTGCTCGACGATGAACGCACCGGGCACCGGGTGCACGGCCGTGACCCCGACCGTGTTCTGCGCGGTGAGCGCGGTGATCGCCGTCATGCCGTGCACGCCGCAGCGGGCGAAGGCCTTGAGGTCCGCCTGCACCCCCGCGCCGCCGCCCGAATCGGAGCCGGCGATGGTCAAGACGGCGGGCACGGGGCGCGGCATGGCGAGCAGGGTAGACCGCCGCCCGTCGCGGCAGCGCCCGCCGATCGACGCGGTCCGGCGTGCCGTCACCGCGCCGCCGCACCTTCGCCGCCGCCGAGCGCCCGGACATAGCGTCCGCCGAAGTCGCGCCGGACGAGCCCGCGCAGCTCGAGCTCCGTCAGTCCATGCAGCACACGGCCGAACGCCTCCGGATCCGGTGCAAGCTCGGCGGCGGTGCCGGCGCCGCGCTCGATCCGGTCCAGCAGACGCCGGAGCTCGGGCTCCGGCGGCTCGGCCACGCCCACCGCCGCGGCCGCCACTTCTGCCGCCGTGCCCGCGTCGGGCACGACGTCGAGCACGTCGCGCACATCGCGCACGACGGCCGCGCCGGCGGCGATGAGCGCGTTCGCGCCGGCCGAGAACCGCGACGTGACCGGCCCGGGAACGGCGCCTACCGCGCGCCCGGCCTGGACCGCGAAGTCCGCCGTCGTCAGGGAGCCGGACCGCTCCGTCGCCTCGACGACGATCGTCATGGCGGACAGGCCGGCGATGATGCGGTTGCGCGCCACGAACGCCCAGCGATGCGGGCCCACGCCCGGCGGCAACTCCGAGACGACGCATCCCCGCTCCGCCACGCGGCGGTGGAGCGCGCGATGGCGAGCGGGATACGGCCGGTCGGCTCCACCGGCCAGCACGGCGACGAGCGCGCCGGTACCGTCGAGCGCACCGAGATGGGCCGCGGCATCGACGCCCAGCGCGAGGCCCGACACGACCGTCGCGCCCGCCGCGGACAGCGACCGTCCGAGCCCGCGCGCGACCTCTAGGCCGTAGGGCGTGCCGCGACGGGCGCCGACGACCGCGACGGCGGCCTCGTCGTCGAGCGCGCCGGCATCGCCGGCGACGTGGAGAACCGCGGGTGGATCGGGCAGCTCGAGAAGGCGCGGAGGAAAGCGGTCCGAGCACCGGCACGTCGCCGTGAGCCCCGCCGCGGCGATCTGCTCGCGCGCGGTTTCAGGACGGAAGCGCGCGTGACGGCGCGCTGCCGCGCCGGTGGGATCGAGCGCGATCAGGGCGTCGTCTGACAGCGACAGCACGCCCGACGGCGCACTGCGGCGACGCCACTCGACGTCCAGGCGCGCCGCCAGCGCGCCGAGCAGGTCGGTGCGCCGGAGGCAGGCGTCGCACGTGCGGAGCGTCATGCCGCCTCGGCCAGCGCGGCATCGTCGAGCCGCAGGCTCGCCGCCTGGTCGACATGGTCCGGCCGCACGGATCCGCTGTCCGCGAGATCGGCGATCGTGCGGGCGACACGAAGGATGCGGCCGTGGCCACGCGCGCTGAGGGCGCTGCGGTCGTGCACGCGGTCGAGCCGCCGCTGCGCCGCTGGCGTGGCGTTGGCGAGTTCGCGCAGCAGCCGGGGCGTCAGCTGCGCGTTGCACGTCAGCCCGGTGCCCTCCAGCCGCGCGACCTGGCGCTCCCGCGCCGCCACGATCCGCGCGCGCACGTCCGCCGACGACGGCGCGGCCAGGCGACGCATCGCCGCCGCGGACGGGCGCGCGACGGCGATGCAGACGTCGATGCGGTCCAAGAGCGGGCCGCTCAGCCGCCGGCGATGTCGCGCCAGATCCGCCGCCGAGCACGTGCAAGCCCGTGACTCGCGGCCGCAAGGGCACGGATTCGACGCCGCGACCAGGGTGCAGCGGGTCGGGAACACCGTGACGCGCTGCGCGCGCACGATCGCGACGCGGCCGTCCTCGAGCGGCTGGCGAAGCGCCTCGAGCGCCGGCCGGGAGAACTCCGAGAGCTCGTCCAGGAAGAGCACGCCGTGGTGCGCCAGCGTCACCTCGCCCGGGTGCACGGGGGCGCCGCCGCCGACGAGTCCGGAGGCGGAGATCGTGTGGTGCGGCGCGCGGAACGGCCGCCGCTGGACGAGGCCCTCGCCGCCATGCATCCCGGCCACCGAATGCACCCGCGTGATCTCGATCGCCTCGGCCGGCGTGAGCGGGGGCAGGAGCGACGGAAGGCGCCGGGCGATCATCGTCTTGCCGGTCCCCGGGGGACCGTGCATGAAGAGGTTGTGACCTCCGGCGGCGACGATCTCGAGCGCCGGGACGAGCGCGTTGTGGCCGCGGACGTCGCTGAGATCGACGTCGTCCGGCTCGGCTGCGGCCGTGGCCGCATCCACCTCGGGGATCGGCGCGACGGCGCGGTCGCCGCGGAGCACCTCGACCGCCTCCTGCAGCGTCTCGACCCCGAGCACATCGAGCGCCGGCACGAGCGCGGCCTCGCGCGCCCGCGTGCGCGGCAGCAGGAGGCGAGCGAGCCCATGCCGCTCGGCCGCCTCCGCGATCGCGAGCGTCCCGCGCGTGGCGCGGACCTCGCCCGTGAGCGACAACTCGCCGACGACGGCACACCGCGCCACATCCTCGGGCGGGAGCTGACCGCTCGCCGCGAGGACGGCCACGGCCATCGGCAGGTCGAAGCTCGGGCCGACCTTGCGCAGGTACGCCGGGGCGAGGTTCACCGTGATGCGCTTGCCGGGGAACTCGTAGCCCGAGTTCACGATCGCGGCACGGACGCGTTCGCGCGCCTCCCGCACCGCCGTGTCGCCGAGGCCGACCACGGTGAAGGCCGGCAGGCCGCCGCGGATGTCGACCTCGACCCATACGCGCCGGGCCTCGACGCCGTCGACCGCGAACGCGTTCACGCGCGCGAGGCTCAAAACGCCCCCTCGAGGTGATCCAGGCGCACGAGGTGGCCGCGCTCGTCGACCAGGACCCCGACCGCGTCGAAGCGGACCGCGACGAAGAACGGGCGCTCGCGGACCTCGTTGAGCCACACGGACGCCATGCGCCGGACCTGGTTGCGCTTGGCGCCATGGAGGTTGTCCCACGGCTCGCCGCGCCCGGCACGGCAGGTCTTGACCTCGCAGAAGACGAGCGTCTCGCCGTCCCGCGCGACGATGTCCAGCTCGCCGAAGCGGGTGTGGTGGTTGCGGGCCAGCACCTGCCAGCCGCGGCGGGTGAGGTGCTCCACGGCGAACTGCTCTCCGCGGCGGCCGAGGGTCTTGCGGGCGTCCGATGCCATGGCCGACATGCTCCGCGCCGCCGCGCACCGGAACCGCAGGCGACCGTCACGGCTCTGCGCCGAATCTGTTCCGAAACTCCGCAATCCGGCCCGCGCGCTTCGAGCAGGCTCAGAATCGCGGCATGCACGCCGACCGACTCATCCGCAAGACGCAGCGGTGCACCGCCGCGCGGTGCGCGATCAGACGCCTAGAGAGACAGCTGCTGGTATGCCATCGACTGGAACGACAGCCGGTGCAGCGGCGAGATCCCGAGACGCTCGATGGCCGCGCGGTGCTCGGGCGTGGAGTAGCCGACGTGCGCCGCGAACTCCCAGCCCGGATAGCGCGTCTCCATCCGCTGCATGAAGCGGTCGCGCGTGACCTTGGCGATCACCGACGCGGCCGCGATCGCGGCGCTCGTCGCATCGCCGCCGACCACCGGGCGCTGGTCGAACCCGGTGTCCCCCACCGGAAAGCCGTCCGAGAGGCAGAGGCAGCCGTCGCAGCCGACGCGCACGAGCACGTCGCGAAGCGCGGCGAGGTTCGTCTTGTGCAGGCCGCGCTCGTCGATCCCGCGGACGCAGCGCGACGTCACGGCGACGCGCGCGGCGGCGCGCAGGATGCGCGGGAAGAGCTCCTCGCGGGCTTCGGCGGTGTGCTGCTTGGAGTCGTTGAGCCCGGACAGCGACCGCAGGTCGCGCAGCGTCAGCCGCTCGTAGTCGAACAGCACCGCGGCCGCGACGAGCGGTCCTGCGAGGCAGCCGCGGCCGGCCTCGTCGGCGCCGGCGACGAAGCGCGCGCCAAGCTGCCGGTCGAACCGGAACAGGCGCGCCCCGGCCGGCCGGCGCCGCGCCTTGCGGGCGGCGCGCCCGCGCGGAGCGTCAGAGGAGCCCGATGCGCTTCGGGGGCCAGTACGTGGCAAACGCGCCCCCGATGATCCAGTCGCGCGGTACGGGTCCCCAGAACCGGCTGTCGTCGGACGATCCACGGTTGTCGCCCATCATGAAGTAGTGGTCGGGCGGAATGGTTATCGCACGCGGATACGTGCAGCCCTCGCTGCCTTGGCACGGCAACGCGAACGGCTCGGATTGGCGCTCGCCGTTGAGTACGACGTGGCCCTGCTCGATGGAGAGTCGGTCCCCCGGGCCCGCGACGATGCGCTTGATGAAGTTGACGTCGGCGCGCTGCGCCGTCGGCTCCGAGCACGGCTCTCCGGCGGGCGGAGGCCCGCCGCCGCACTCGTTGTCGCTCTCCGCGCCCGCCGGCGGATGGAACACGACGACGTCGCCGACCTGCGGATCGCTGAAGCGTCCGCCGATGCGGTTCACGAGCACGCGCTGGCCGATCTCGAGCGTCGGCATCATCGACTCGGACGGGATGCGATACGGCTTCACGAGGAACGCCTGGATCCCGAGCGCGAGGCCGAGCGCCACGGCCACGATCAGGACGAGCTCGAAGAGCGAGCCCGACGCAGACGAGCCGCGCTCCACCCTACTTCTCGGCGTCGGCGGCGGAGGCCTCGCTGGCCTCGGCGTCACCGGCAGACGGCGCCGGCGCCGCCTCCTCGCCACCGCCCGCCGCGTTCGCGGCCTCGGCTTCGGCGACGGCCGCACCGTCCGTGGCCTCGGCGCTCCCCGCCTCCGCGGCCGCCGCGGCGGCGGCTTCGGCGGCGGGATCGTGCAGCAAACCCGCCTCCACGACCTCTTCCGGGCCGGTATAGCGGCGCTCGCGCACACGCGCGCGCTTGCCGACACGACCGCGCAGGTAGTAGAGCTTGGCGCGGCGGACGTCGCCGCGAGCGGCGACCTCGATCCGCTCGATCTTGGGCGAGTGCAGCGGGAACGTGCGCTCCACGCCGACGCCGAAGGACTGCTTGCGCACGGTGAACGTCTCGCGGACGCCCTCCCCCTGGCGCTTGATCACGACACCCTCGAAGACCTGCGTACGACGGCGGGTGCCCTCGATCACCTGGAAGTGGACGCGCACCCGGTCGCCGGCCTGGAACTTCGGGACCCGGCGGAGCTGCGTGCGCTCGAGGCTGTCGATGACGGTGCTCATGGCGAGAAAAAACCGCGAGAGCCGGGGCGGCTGTCGCGGGGCGCGTTCATGGTAGCGAAGCGCCGCCGTCTCGCTGCGCTCGCACGCGCGATTGCTCCAGCCGCCATTCGCGGATTCGCGCATGATGACCGCTGAGCAGCACCTCGGGCACGAGCCACCCGCGCCAGTCCGCCGGGCGCGTGTAGTGCGGGTACTCCGGCGCGCCCTCCAGCGCGGCCGAGAAGGACTCCTCGTGCGCGGACTCCTCGTGCCCGAGCGCGCCCGGGAGCTTGCGCAGCACGGCGTCGCACACCACCATCGCGGCGAGCTCTCCGCCGGCCAGCACGTAGCGACCGATCGACAGTCGGTCGGTACAGAAGTGCTCCATGATCCGCTCGTCGAAGCCCTCGTACCGGCCGCACAGGAGCGTGAGCGCGGGCTCCGCGGCCAGTTCCTCGACGTAGCCGTCGTCGAGCAGCCGTCCGCCGGGCGTCAAGGCGACGACGCGCCGGCCGGACGTGCCCGCGGCAGGATCGGATCCGTACCGCGCGCGGAGCGCGGCCTCGACGACGTCCACCCGCAGCACCATCCCGGCGCCGCCACCGAACGGCGTGTCGTCGACCTGTCCCGCGCGCAGCGGCGTGTGCGCGCGGTAATCGACGCACGACAGTTTCGACCCCAGCGCGAGCGCGTTGGCAACGTGGCGCTGGGTGCGGAACCAGTCGAACCACGCCGGGAACAGGGTGAAGACGTCGATGTCCACGGCGCCCGCGCTCACTCGCCGAGGAAGCGCAGGTCGATGTCGATGCGCCGCGCGCCGACGTCGACGGAGCGGATCGCGTCGCGGACGAGCGGGACGAGCAGCTCCGGGCCGCCGTCCGCGCGCTCGACCTCGACGGCCTCGCAGGACGGCAGCGCCACGAGCCGCCTGACCGTGCCGACCGCGCGGTCGCCGTCGCAGACGCTGCAGCCCTCGAGCTCGTGTGCCCAGAACTCGTCCGTGTCGAGCGGCGGCAGCGCCGTCGCCGGGACGGCGAGCTGCGCTCCCCGCAGCGCCTCGGCGGCCTCGCGGCCGGCGTGCCCCTCGAGGCGGAGGATCGGGCGCTCGTCGGTGCCGCCGCGGCGGTCGATCCGCGCGGGGCGGCCGTCGACGAGGATCTCCTCCACGCCCGCTAGCAGCCGCGGTTCGGGGCGGGTCACGTGGAACGAGCCGTCGAGCCCGTGCGGACGGCCGACGCGCCCCGCCTCGACGAGCGGGTCACTCAACGATGTCGATGAGGACGCGGCGGTTGTCCTTCACCGCCGCGGCCTTGACCACCGTCCGCAGCGCCTGCGCCGTGCGCCCGCCGCGGCCGATCACCTTGCCGTAGTCGTCGTCCGCCACGGACAGCTCGAGCACCAGCGTCCCGTCGTCCTCCTCGAACTCCTCGACGCGCACGCGGTCGGGCCGGTCGACGAGAGCGCGGGCCAGGTACTCGAGGAGGTCCCGCACGGGGCGGGCGGCCTACCGGCCGGCGGGCTGGATGCCCTGCGTCTTGAGGAGCTTGCGGACCGGCCCGGTGGGCTGGGCGCCGCGGTCGAGCCAGTGGCGGACCCGCTCCTCGTCGAGGACGATGGTCGAGGGGTCGGTCTGGGCGTTGTAGCGGCCGACGGTCTCGATGAACCGCCCGTCCCGCGGGGACCGGCGATCGGCGACGACGACGCGCCACACCGGGTCCTTCCGCCCGCCGACGCGGGTGAGTCTCATGCTGACGGACATGCGGCGAGGGAGTGTAGCGACGGGCGCTACCGGTTCCGCATGAGCTGGCCGAGGTCCGGCATCCTGCCCTGCTGCAGGCCGCGCATGAGCTTGCGCATCTCGCCGAACTGCTTGACGAGCTGGTTGACCTGCTGGACCGTCGTGCCCGAGCCCTTGGCGATCCGCAGCCGGCGCGAGCCCTTGATGAGCTCCGGATGCCGCCGCTCGTGCGGCGTCATGGAGAGGATGATCGCCTCGATGCGGTCGAACTCCTTCTCGTCGACCTGCATCTTCGAGAGCTGGTGGCCGGCGAGGCCCGGGATCATCCCGAGCAGCGAGGTGAGCGGCCCCATCTTGCGGATGCGGCGCAACTGGTCCAGGAAGTCCTCGAGCGTGAACTGGTTCTTGCGGAGCTTGCGCTCGAGCGCCTTCGCCTCGTCCTCCTCGAACGACCGCTCCGCCTTCTCGATGAACGAGAGGACGTCGCCCATGCCGAGGATCCGCTGCGCCATGCGGTCCGGGTGGAAGCGCTCGAAATCGGCGAGCTTCTCGCCCGTCGACGCGAACAGGATGGGCTTGCCCGTGACCGCCTTGACCGACAGCGCGGCGCCGCCGCGCGCGTCGCCGTCGAGCTTGGAGAGGACGACCCCGTCGAACTGCGCGACCTCGGCGAACTGCTCAGCCACGTTGACCGCGTCCTGGCCCGTCATCGCGTCGACCACGAGGAGGACGACGTGCGGGCGCGTCGCCGAGCGGATGTCGGCGAGCTCCTGCATGAGGGCCTGGTCGATGTGCAGGCGCCCGGACGTGTCGATGATCAGCACGTCTTTGCCGTCGCGCTTGGCCTGGTCGAGCGCCCAGCGCGCGATGTCGACGGGATTGCGATCCGTCCCCTGCTGGTACACGGCGGCGCCGGCCTGGCCGCCGACCTTCACGAGCTGGTCCACGGCGGCCGGGCGGTAGACGTCGCAGGCGGCGACCGCGACGGCGGAGCCGCGCTCCTCGCGCAGCCAGCGCGCGAGCTTCGCGGTGGCGGTCGTCTTGCCGGAGCCCTGGAGGCCGGCCATGAGGACGACGGTGGGCGGCCGCGGCGAGAAGGTCATGCCCGCCGACTGGCCGCCCATCAGCGCGGTCAGCTCCTCGTTGACGATCTTGACGACCTGCTGCCCGGGGTTGAGCTGCTTGTGCACCTCGACGCCCAGGCAGCGCTCCTTCACCGTCGAGGTGAACTGCTTGACGACCTTGAAGTTGACATCGGCCTCGAGCAGCGCGAGACGGATCTCGCGCATGGCCGCGTTGATGTCGTCTTCAGTGAGGGCACCCCGCTGGCGAACGCCGGCGAGGGTGCCCTGAAGCTTCTCGGCGAGGGAGTCGAACACTCCCTCACATGCTACGGCGCGGGATCAGCCGCGCGAGAACGGATCGACGTAGACGTCGTCGAGCAGCCAAGCGCCCGAGTGCCCGGTCACGGTGAACCGGAACTGGATCGGCTCGTGGCCCCCGGCCGACAGGTGCGCAGCCGGCAGGTCGATCGGCCGCACCGGCGCCCAGAGGAGGCCCGCGAAGCGGTCGAGCGTGACCCGCGCCGAGTGCGTGGCGCCGGACTCCCACCACAGCACGTCGACGCGCAGGTCGGAGCTGGACGGCACGGCACGGCGGGCGAAGAAGCGGAACGAGGAGTACGTGTCGTCGATGCACATCGGGGCGCTCAGCGCCGACGCGCCGCTGCGGAGCCGCAGGGAGTGGTCGTCGGAACGGTCGCCGACGCGGAACCAGTTGTTGCCCTCGACGATCTCGGCGCCGTCGTCGAGCGTCCAGCCGGGGGCCCCATCCTCCATGTCCCCGCCGGGCGCGAGGGTGTAGTCGTTGAAGTCGCCCCAGAGCCGGAAGGGCTTGCTGAAGGACGGAGTGGTGCAGACGCTCGCGACCTCGGGAGTCGCGGCGGCCTGCGTCTCGGTCGACGTCGCGGTGCTGACCGCGATCTCCTCGGTCGGGGCGTCAAGAGCGGCGAGCTCGACGGCCGTGTCTGCGAGCGCGGGCGTGGCAGAGAACGCGAGCGCGGCCGCCGCGCCGACTGCAGCGAGCACCACGCGGCTGCCGCGGCGGGGTTGGGTGATGACGAACGGCATGGCGGGTGAAACCTCCGTGATCGGACGGGAAGGCGCCGGCTGCGGCCTGCCGGGGGCGGCGACCGCATGGCGCTGGGAACGAGCTGCCGCATCCGTAGACGGTCGCCTCCCACGGCTGACCCGGATTCCGGCGTGTCGTCCCTCTCGTTTGTCGACCGCCGCGTTCGATTCCTGAGCCGCCGGTGCCCCCGGTCGACATGGCTTGGAGGGACAGCGGTGGTCGGCGGCGCTCGCGCGTCGGGCGGCACGCCGGCGCTCGCGCGGCGGGCGGCATGGCGGCGTCAGGGGAGCGGGGCGGCCGGGCGCCGAGGTGGCGGCAAGGCGCCGAGGTGGCGGCAAGGCGCCGAGGTGGCGGCAAGGCGCCGAGGTGGCGGCAAGGCGCCGAGGTGGCGGCAAGGCGCCGAGGTGGCGGCAAC
>Ga0196962_10000238_pt1 | contig 27235 bp, 26 predicted proteins | sample S3v_20metaG_FD_183186 | JGI IMG/M metagenome (GOLD analysis project Ga0196962, IMG submission 183186) | Soil microbial communities from Anza Borrego desert, Southern California, United States - S3+v_20 | ecosystem: Environmental > Terrestrial > Soil > Desert | place: USA: California | collected...
ACTCGTTCAGGGCTTCCATCGTCTCTTCGGATATCTCCGCGAGTTCGCCGCCGTTACCGATCAGGGCGTCCGTCGCGAGCACCGCGGGACCGCCGGCGTTCGTAAGGATCGTGAGGCGCGGTCCTTTAGGGTGCGGTTGTTTGCCAAGCACCTCGGCCATCCCGAAAAGCTCGGAGATCTCGTTCACGCGCAGCACGCCGCTGCGCGAGAAGGCCGCGTCGAGCACCTCATCCGAGCCGGTCAGGGAGCCTGTATGGGAGGCCGCCGCCTTACCCGCGGCCTCGGTTCGTCCGGCTTTGATCACTATTATCGGTTTGGTCAGGGCTACTTCGCGGGCCGCCGAGAGGAATGAGCGGGCGTCGCCGACCGACTCCATGTAGATGACGATGCTCTTCGTTTGGGGGTCGTCGCCGAGGTAGTAGATCAGGTCTCCCCAACCTACGTCCATCATGGAGCCCGTGCTGACGAGCGCCGAGAAGCCGATGTTCTCCATAAAGCTCTGGTCCAGGATGGCCGTGAGCAAAGCCCCACTCTGGCTTAGGAGCGCCACGTTTCCGGGACGGGCGATGGCGCCGGCGAAGGTGGCGTTGAGGCCCGTAGGCGGCTTCATGACGCCGAGGCAGTTGGGACCGACGATCCTCATCCTGCCCCTCCTGGCCTCCTCGAGGACCTGGCGCTCGAGCTCCACCCCCTCGGACCCAGTCTCCCTGAAACCAGCCGAGATGATCACGGCGCCACCGACCTCAGCCTCGGCGCACTCACGGATGATCTCCGGCACCGCGGGCGCAGGGGCGACGATGACCGCGAGATCCACCCTGGCCGGCACCTCGGAGACCGAAGGGTATGCCTTTATACCTAGTACGTTGGGCCTGCGCGAGTTCACGGGAAAGACCGTCCCGCCGAACGGGCTGCTCACGAGGTTCCACATGATCGTGCGCCCCACGCTACCAGGACGCTCGGTCGCCCCGATCACAGCCACCGTCTCGGGGCGGAAGATGGCATCCAACTGCTGCCGTTCGTAACCCAGAACGTCGTGGGCCGGGTCCGCGCTCTTGGACCGCTTCATTAGTCGCTCCCTTCGGTGGCTCCAGCTAGTCAGCAAGTCAGCACGCTCAGGCTGACGCCTTCGCTCGTCAGCATTTCATCTTTTGTAACACCGGGCGTAAGATTGAGTCGTGAACTCGCCTACGGAAGGCCCTGAGCGGGACGTTTTTGGCTGACGCCTGAGTCCGCTTGAGAACGGCCCGTGCGGTCGTATCCTTCGCTCTCGCGCTCGAGGATGTAGAACGGGAAACCCAGGCGGTATATGATGCGGTGTGCATCGCAACGTTCTGAGGGTACCCGAGCACAGCCTCACGGGTTGATCTCGGAGCACGATGGATGGGGAGAGTACCATGGGTAACAGGGGGCTCGGTAACGCCGGCGGCAGACAACTGTGGGGAGCCTGGCGCGGTCCTTCTACGCCATGTTGGCGACAGGACTACTGCCGGTGGGGCGACCCTCAGGCGCGGCAGGTAGGGCGACTCTGCTTTGCGACGTGAGGGACTAACCCGCACTTTCGCGGGGGACCCGCTCCTCAAGGTCGGGGCGGGCGCGATGATCCTCGCCGTGGGTTTCGCTATCGTGGTGGCCTTCGCCGCCTACCTCGACCGGCCGATAGAGCCTGCGGCCGCGAAACCGGAGGTGAAGTCCGCCACCGAGCCACTCGCCCGCTCAGACCCCGGCGTCGACCCGTGGGTAGAGAAGGACATACCTCCGTCCAGGTTCCGGGCAACACCCGTGCCAGCCAACCCCTCGGAGTCGGATAGACCGCCGGATCCCAGACCAGGCCCACCAGCGGGGAGCGGGTCTGCATACGGGTCATCCCCGGATCAAAGCCGCCAGACCATCTCCCCGAATGGGTACGATTATCCTCTGCCGACGGACGGGCAACTCAGGGCTGCCAACCGACCAAGGCACTACAATCTGCCACCTGGGGCCGTCATGAGCCTAACCATAAGCGCCCTAGAGCTAAGGAACGTCCCCGTCATCTCCTCAGATGCTACCCAAGCCCTGGATCAAGGGGTGATCCACCTGCCGGGCACTTCCTATCCCTGGTCAGGTACCCCGGAGAGGAACGTGTACCTGGCGGGACACAGGCTGGGATGGCCTGGGACGGGAAGCCACCTCGTCTTCTACCGCCTCAACGAGCTGGGAGGAGGGGAGAGGGTAACATTGAGGGACGCTCGAGGCGGCAGATACCACTACAGGGTGATAGAGAGCTTTGTGGTAAGGGCCGGGGAGAGTTGGGTAACGGGGAGAGTTAGGGGCAGGGACCTCTTGACGTTACAGACGTGCACGCCGATCCCGACCTTCGAGAAGCGCCTGATCGTACGCGCCGAAAGGATTTAGAGCTATCAGGCATCAGCCTTCAGCGATCAGCTTCTCTGCCTGATTGGCCCGACGTTACGGCCGCTCGCATAGCAGCGAGCTCCAACCACCGTGCGCTTGGGCCACCCGCTGCTAGCGCGATGGCAAGCTTTCGCCCAGATTAGAAGGCTGATAGCTGACCGCTGAAAGCTAACAGCGCCTCCCGAAGGGAGGCCTCACGCTGCTTGTTCTTCCATCTCCTCCGAGTAGTCGCCTGAGCGTGCGGCGCTATTCATCTTCGCCCTGTGGTAGAAAGCCTTCTGGGCCGCCTGGACCTTATCTACGTCTCCGCCCCAGATCTCCATTGGCTGTCCCTGCAGCGCCCGTGCGTAGGAGAACGAGAGCTCCCACGGCAGATCCCCGTATAGGGAGTTCATGGCGTTGAGGTGGGCCGTAGCTTGCAGGTCGCTCTGGCCGCCGGAGAGGAAGACTATGCCCGGCACCGCCGCCGGCACCGTCCTGAGCAGGCACTCCACCGTGGCCGTTGCTACCTCTTCCACGCTGGACTGTTCTGGCGCGTCATTGCCGGAGATGACCATATTGGGCTTCAGCAGTATCCCCGATAGTTCTACGCCGTGCTCGTAGAGCTCCCCGAAGGTCCTATGGAGCATCCACTCTGTGGCGTCGTAGCACTGCTCGATGGAGTGATCTCCGTCGATAAGGACCTCAGGCTCGACTATGGGGACGAGGCCGTGCTCCTGGGCGAACGCCGCATACAGGGCGAGCGCCTCAGCGTTGGCCCCTATGCAGCTCTCGGTGGGGATGCCATCCCCTATGGTTATGACTGCCCGCCACTTGGTGAAGCGCGCCCCGAGCTCGGTGTATTCGGGGAGCCTCTCGCCAAGTCCGTCGAGACCCTGGGTGAACTTCTCGCCTTCCGAGAGGGGCAAATCGACGGTGCTCTTATCCACCTTGATACCAGGGATGACGCCGGCGTCCTCGAGCGCTTGGGGCATGGGGGTGCCGTCCGAGGTCTCCTGGCGGATGGTCTCGTCGAAGAGGATCACACCGGAGAGAAACTCCCCGATGCCCTCCGTGGTGAAGAGCATCTCCCGGTAGGCCCGACGGCTCTCCTCGCTCGACTCTATGCCGACTGCCTCGAACCGCTTGCCTATGGTGCCGAAGCTCTCGTCGGCGGCGAGTATGCCTTTCCCCGGAGCTACTAGTTCGCGGGCCGTCTCTACGAGCTTCTGAACGTCCATCACTGATCTCCTTCCCTGGGACCTTACGATAGAGGCCCCGGACCGCGGTCCGGGGCCCGTGATCATGGAGTTTTTGGAGGTCCTTTCCTAGGCCTTTACCAACTCGCGATCTTTCTTCGCCTGGCGCTCCTTCTCCTGCTGTTCCCGGCGCCTGCGTCCTTCTTTCTCCCACTGCTTTCTGTGGGCCTCTTCTTCCATCCGGCGATCCCGGTAGGAGTAGCACATGGCCACTGCCTCCTTGCTCACGTTTCCCTATCCGTATTCTGTCTACCCGCATCTTGACGGGCTAAACATTGCCCACACGGGAAAAAACAACGCCGTGTCCGAGCCCTCGTTTCATACCCGGCGCGCGGACGCCACCAACGGCCGGGGCTACGGACCCGAGGGAGGCGCAGGATACCGAACCTCCGATCCGTGATACGTTAGAGTAAGCGGCTAGACCCCTTTTCGGGAGGTGAGAGGCTGTGGCCAACAGGCTGGCGAGTGAGACGAGCCCGTATCTGCTCCAGCACAAGGACAACCCCGTGGACTGGTACCCATGGGGCGAGGAGGCATTGAAGAGGGCGCGGGAGGAAGACAAACCTGTCCTGCTCTCGGTCGGCTACAGCGCGTGCCACTGGTGCCACGTCATGGAGCGCGAGTCCTTCGAAGACGATGAGACCGCGCGCATGATGAACGAGCACTTCGTGAACGTAAAAGTAGACCGCGAGGAAAGACCCGATATAGACTCCATCTACATGGCCGCCGTCCAGGCCCTCACCCGGCACGGCGGTTGGCCGATGACCGTCTTCCTCACCCCCGACGGCGCCCCATTCTACGGCGGCACGTACTTCCCGCCCATCCCCTCGCGCGGCATGCCCTCCTTCCAGCAGGTCCTCCTCAGCGTCGTCGACGCCTACGAAAACCGGCGTGAAGAGGTCCTGCAAAACGCCCGGGCCGTACGCGACTACCTCCAGGCCTCGACGGCCGCCGTCATGCCCGAGGCAGAGTCTGCGGGAACCGAGCTGCTCGACCGCGCGGCAAGCGCCCTCCTCTCCCAGCTCGACAGGCGCTTTGGCGGCTTCGGCGGCGCCCCCAAGTTCCCCCAGGCGATGAACCTGGAGGTCCTGCTCCGCCACTACCACCGCACGGGAGAGAGGTCCGCGCTCGACGGCGTGGAGCTCACGTGCCGGCAGATGGCGAACGGTGGCATCTACGACCAGCTCGGCGGGGGCTTCTCCCGCTACTCCGTGGACGCTTACTGGCTCGTCCCGCACTTCGAAAAAATGCTCTACGACAACGCCCTCCTCTCCAGGCTCTACCTCGAGACGTACCAGGCCACAGGAGACGCTTTCTACCGCCGCATCGCCGAGGAGACGCTCGACTACGTCCTGCGCGACATGACGAGCGAGGAGGGGGGTTTCTACTCCGCCGAGGACGCCGACTCCGAGGGCGAGGAGGGCAAGTTCTACGTTTGGACGCCCGATGAACTCGCGGCCGCACTCGACCCCGACGAAGCGAGCCTCGCGGCACGCTACTGGGACGTCACCGAGCGGGGCAACTTCGAGGGCAAGAATATCCTTCACGTCGCCCGTCCCCCCGAGGCTATCGCCGATGAGTTCGGGCTCTCCACGGAGGAGCTGTGGGCCCGCATAGCTGCGATCCGGACAAAGCTATCCGCCGTGCGTGAGGAGCGTATCAGGCCGGGGCGCGACGAGAAGATCCTGGCCGCCTGGAACGGCCTCATGCTCCGCTCCTTCGCCCTCGCCGCCCGCGTCACGGGTCGCGAGGACTACCGCGAAGCCGCCCTGAAGAACGCAAACTTTATCGTGGAGAAGCTCAAGGAAGACGGCCGCATCCACCGCTCTTACAAGGGTGGTCGGGCGAGGTTCAACGGCTACCTGGAGGACTACGCGATGGTCGCTGACGGGCTCGTCGCCCTCTACGAGGCCACCTTCGAGACGCGCTGGCTCATCGAGGCCGACGCCCTCCTCGACACCGTCTCAGAACTCTTCTGGGACGAAGGGAAGCGTGTCTTCTACGACACCCCGGCCGACCACGAGGAGCTCGTCACCCGCCCGCGCGACGTCTACGACAACGCCTCGCCCTCAGGAACCTCCGTCGCCACCGAGGTCCTACTCAAGCTGGCCCTCTTCCTCGACAGGGGCGACTACCGCCAGCGCGCCGAGGACGTCCTAGAAGAGCTCGCCGGCGGTATGGAGAAGGTCCCTGGCGGATTCGGTCGTCTCCTCTGTGCCCTCGACCTGTCCACCTCGGAGACCCGCGAGGTAGCCATAATCGGAGACCCGGAAGCAACGGATACGAGAGACCTGTTGGAGGCGGTCTACTCTGGCTATCTGCCCAACAAGGTCGTCGCGGGCCGCGGCCCCGATAACGACGAGGCAGGAGGCCTGATCCCCCTCCTCGCCCAACGCCCCGCCCGCGAAGACAAAGCCACGGCTTACGTCTGCGTCCACTACGCCTGCCAGACCCCGACCACCGACCCCGAAGAGCTCTCGCGCCAGCTCGGCGCCTGACAAGTGCTGCCTGAACAAGGTATGGTTACATAAGGTATGCGAAAGACGACTGTGTACTTGAATGAAGAAGTCGAAGGACTCCGTCTACTGGCGAGCGTGACGGGTGAGTCTCGAGCTCAGTTGATCCGTAAAGGTGTTCGCCGGTTGCTGCGGAGGGTGTAAGCCGCAAGTTCCACTGCATGGAGAAGGGTGAGGGACCGGGTGAGCCCCGTCCCCGGTGGAGTCCTGACGTCGTGCGCGAGAAGACGCTCGGACGCAGCTAGGGTTCATTGGCGTTGATCGTCGGCGCCCGAGGATTATACGCCCAGGCGGACCGTGCGGGCCCGGCGCACAAAGCCGTGGTCGAGAGCTTCACCGTCCTCCCGGTAGACGCCGGATCGGAAGATTCAGCGTAGGCGGAGAAGACTATCGGTCGGAGGAGCTTCATGATCCGGCCGCTCAGCCGCTCTCGCCGCGTCGTAGCCGCTCGAGGATCTCGTCTATGCGATGTTCGGCTTCCGGCTTCTCTACGAGCTCGTAGTAAGGTTCGCCCGCTGGTGCGATCCCCGGCACGACGATGTCGAAATCGAGGGTGCGGATCAGCTCCAGGCTCTCTATGTAGCGCCCCCGGTCGCTGACCCCATCGAGTACCGCCGCCCTCCACCTGCCCCGGATAAAGAAGACCGTGTCGCCGGTGAACAGGGCGCGATGCTGCCCCGTGTCCCACAGGAAAGCCGTTGCCCCGCTCGTATGTCCCGGAATGGGAATGATCTCCAAGTCCTCATCGAGCTTGTGGCGCTCGGAGAAGGTCTCATCCACGTTGCAGACTTCGGAGGCCGCCCGCGCATCCGCCTCGTGGACGTAAAGCGGCGCGTGGAAGGTGCTCGCAACCCAATCGCAGGCGGGCGAGGCCTCGTGATAGTGGTTCAGGTACTGGCGTGAGACACCACCGAGGCCGGCTACGGCCTCTACGTCCTGCTCGAGGGTGGCGGCCCTGTAGATGAGCAGGTTGCCCCTCTCGCGCTGTAGCAGGAAAGCGCGGATCTCCAGCGAAGGGCCGAACCCCAAAGGCTCGGGCACAGAAGCGTGAAGCCCGGGTATGATGGTTTCCATTGCTCGTTCCTTTCAGGGTGATCGGCGATGGGCGTTGTGTTCTTCTTGGGTACTACCCCTAGAGGATCATCTCTCTTTAGACTCTGAGGGCGCGCGACGTTCGGCGCGGGTCCGTGCGCGTTCGTAGTTCATGCGGAAGAGCTCGATCACGGCTTCCGCGTCGCCGGGACCGTCCATCCTCCGGCGTACCCAACCCGAGTCGGGCAGCGGCGGGTGCACCGAGGCTCGTCCTTCCGCGATCAGCTCGTCACGTATCTTCTTGGGAAAGGGCAGGTCGGCGAAGCTCGATCCGTGCAGATGCCCCAGCTCCACCTTGCCGTAACTGAGCTGAAGCCCACCCCTGCCGGTGTCGCCGGAACTGACCCCCGGCCAGCTCGCAACCTCACGCTCTACCCGCGTTGGCGGTGCGTGGTCCATCAGTTCCCTCCTTCTATGAGCCTGCCTCACACGACTTTATAGTGCGGGAAGGGACCTGATGCATCGTGCGCAGGAACGGTTTTCGGCCTGGACCTTCGTACAGGCTATGCGCGACGGTCTGCGGGCGGGCACCCCGCCGGATAGAGCGCTACCGTTCGGCTTGCCCTTGCTTGGGAGGCCTGTCGGGGTGCAACCATAGCGAAACGTGGCCAGGCTGCATCGTCTCCCTTATTACTCCTGTAAGTTCGTTGTTCAGCATCTCGAGGTTCGTCTCGTCGCGAAGCCTGGCGGAGAACGCTTCAAGGGTCTTTCTCGCGTCGTACTTGCGCCTGTAGAAACGACGGTCGATAAAGGATTGGATGCGGCGCCTAAGCGGGTTGAACAGCGCGGCGATCACTAGGGTCGAGATGACCACGGCCAGTTGCGGTTGCTCGGTCTGGCCCGTGAGAGCACGGAGGATCGTCTGGGTCGTCGCCACGCTTCCGAAGTAGAGTGCGACCAGCATGGCCGTGAGTGAACCGTAGACTAACGTGCGGTTTATGACGACGTCTATGTCGTAGAGTCGGTACTTGAGGACGGCGAAGCCTATGGCCACGGGCACTCCCGCGAAGCCAAGCACAGCCACAGCGAAGAAGACCTCGGCCCACCAAGGAAGCTGCGGTAGGCGATCATCGCTCCTCAATTGGACGATCGATGCGAGGATCATGGGGATCAGGTACAACAGGCCCGAGAATGAGGCGACGAAGGCAACCCATTTGATCTGCTGACGCACTTCGCCCCTCGAACGCCGGTAACGCAACACCATGCTCACCGCCGAAGCGAAGATGCACAGGAGCAGCAGCGGGAGAATGAGATAGAACGCATCCTGCAGCCAGGGGAGCGCCTCGAGCCCGAACGGGTTGCGTACCCCTCCCTGGTTCTCTAAAGGCCCGGGGGCGAACCCCCCGGCGACGCTGAGCAACACGATCACCACTACCGAGAACCAGGCCAGCGGACGCCATCTCTTGGAGGGGAGCTTCCCGTCCGGGAACAGCAAGATGAGGTAGATCCCGAGTAGAGCGTGTCTGACGAATGGCGAGCCCCGTGGTATCCCTGCTCGGATAGGACAAGCGACCACGGGAGGGACTACCATGGTCAGGCGCGGGGAGATCACCGACCGGGCTTGGGAGCAGATAGAGCTGCTCCTGCCCCGAGAGGGCGGCAAGAGAGGCGGTCAGTGGCGCGACCATCGCACCGTCATCAACGGCATCCTCTGGAAGCTCAGGACCGGATCGCCCTGGCGCGACCTGCCAGAAAAGTACGGTCCCTGGCAGACCTGCTTCGACCGCTTCAACCGCTGGAGGCGCGACGGTACCTGGAATCGCCTCCTGACGCACGCTCAGACCAAGAGCGACGCGGTCGGCGACGTGCGGTGGGAGGTGAGCGTAGACGACACGGTCGTCCGGGCCCATCAGCATGCCGCTGGCGCCAGACGCGAGCCCGCCAAGAACGAGGACGTAAAAGGGGGCCCAGGAGCCCCGAAGGTGAGGCTTTGGGACGCTCGAGAGGCGGGTTCTCCACCAAGGTGCAACTCGCTTGCGACGGGAAGGGTCGTCCGCTATCCGTGGTCGTCACCACTGGGGAGCGTCATGGAAGTACGCAGCTCGAGCCACTCCTCGACGAGGTACGCGTGCCGCGTTCTGAGGGCTTACCGGGCCGACCGCGCAAGCGTCCCGCTCACCTGATCGCCGACCGGGGCTACAGCTTCGAGAGTTGTCGTAGGTTGCTACGCAGGCGGGGCATTTCCCACACTATCCCCGAGCGCAAAGACCAACGCGAGCGTCGCACCGGACGTCCCGGTCGGCGTCCGGGCTTCGACCGAGAGGCTTACCGCAGGCGCAACGTGGTCGAGAGGTGTGTGGGCCGTCTCAAGCAGTGGCGCAGCGTAGCGACGCGCTACGAGAAGCTGGCGGTCAACTACCGAACGATGGTGGTAATCGCCTCGCTGATGGTGTGGCTGCCTTCGTGAATCATCGGGTGCGATCTAGCACTCGGAGATGCTACCCGGGGCGCCTCGCAATATAGGTATAGTAACCGCTCGCACCGAAGAATACGTTCTCGTCGGACGCGCTGCGCAGCGCACGGGCCCAATCGGCAGCCTCTGCCTCGCTAATCGCTCCCGACTTGGGTGCGAGTTTCTCGTACGCATCAACAGCGGAAAGCCAGAAGTCGCCCTCTCCAATCTCCGCCATTACGTAGGGGAACGTGCTGAGCATCTCCAGTCCGGCTCCCCGAATAAGGCGTGGCATTTGCCGCATGACCCTAGGGTTCGTCACGAGCGCATCGATCAGGGCCTCATCATACCTCTTGCTCTCTACCGGATCTTCCAGGGCAAACGTCATCGATGCGTAATCCCCATCAAAGATGGCGATCAGTCCGCCGGGCTTGAGGACTCTGCCTGCTTCCTCGAGCACTCCTAGCACCTCTCCCACGTGGCTGACGAGCGTGTGCGCTACCACGGCATCGAAATTGCCATCGGGGATATCGAGATCTCGTGTATCCCCGGAGCGGAACTCGACTCGGTCGCCCAACCCTTCTTCGTCCGCCAGTCGCTCTGCAGCGTTCACCAGATAGGGGCTGAGATCTATCCCCGTAACCATGCCCGAGAAATTCTTTCGACGAGCAATCGTACGCGCCGCCACTCCCGTTCCGCAGCCCATATCGAGCACAGTGGTTGCCGCATCGATGCCCATCGCTTCCAGGTACTCTCGCAACACCTTCTGGAAGAAAGGGTGGTTTCCTCGAACCTCGAGCCGTGAGACCATGACATCGAGGAGTACATCCTCTAGTTTGTCGGTTATCCGAAAGGGATCTAACGCCTCATCCACGTGCCCTCCTCGAGTCAACCGCCCGGTAGTTGCGCCGCTCCATGCACATAACGTCCCACGCGAAGCAATTGTAACGCTATGCGCAACAAGGGAGCTCGGGTACGGCTATAGGCCGATCGCCTTCCTTGGTCCAGCCTCTCCAGCCAAGGAGTCCACGGGAGCTAAAACGGTTCACCAGACAGGCCCTAGTCCCAAGGTGGGCACCCACAGCCACTGGTTGCTTAGCGTGCCGACCGCCACAGGAAAGGGGACCGAGCCTGGTCTGGCAACGCCGTATACGCTGTAGCCGTCGCTGACCGAGAGCAGCATCCACAAAAGGCCGTTCGCCAGGCAGATCCAACCTATGGGGTTCTCGGGACGCCTGGAGGCGACAAGGGCGCCTACGATTGGGAAGGCCAGGAAGGCCAGGAAGGTCACCGTCTCGCTAACGGGGCCGACAGTGACCCAGTCCCCAGTGGCCTGCGCGGCCTCGGCGAGGACGTAGAGCACGCCGCTGGCGACGAACATGGCCACCGAGAGCGCGGCCAACGACCACGCCAGCCGTGCGGCGGCGCGGGCGCTCATCCCGCCGACTCCTGCTCCTTTGTTCCTTCCGTCACGATTCCACTATACAGGACGACCGTCTCTCAAACGTTACGGCTGGCGTTACGAGACCGAGATGCACACCTGGTTTTGGAGAGTCGCTACTTCGAAAAGCATCCTCCTGGTAAGTCCCGCGGCCCGTAAGCCACCGCTAAGATCTTCCTGTAACGAACGCTACCCGAAGATAGCCAGGGGCAAATACGAGGAAACGATCCAGTTCGGCTGGTCTACGATCTCGGAGATCTTCAGGTCGACCACCAGGCTCGCCAGCACGTAGGCCTCGACGGGCTCGAGCCCGTAGGTCGCGCTTATGTGCTCGACCATCGCCCTTAGAGAGTCCTTCGCGGCCTGCATCAGATCCTCGTTCACGCCCATCGTCGCGTACCAGCCTGCCTCGTCGACCGACGGCGTTAGCGGTCCCGGAGTCTGGAATTGGGGTGCCGGTATGCTCCTGCCCTTGATCAGGTCGAAGCGCAACGCGGCGTACATTGGACACTCGATACCTGTGACGCAGACCTCGCCGTCGCCCTGGGCCGCGTGGGCATCGCCACAGGAGAAGAGCGCGCCTGAATGCTGCACGGGCAGGTACAGTACGGTGCCCTTCGTGATGTGGCGCGTATCCATATTGCCGCCGAACGGTCCAGGCGGCATGATGACTGGCTTCTCGGGGCCTGATGGGCTAACACCCATCGTCCCGAAGAAAGGTTCTATGGGGATGGCGATGTCGTCCTTGAACAGCGTGTAATCGCCGTTGGTGAGATCGAAGATCTTCAGGTAGGCGTCGGGGAAGTCCTCGGGCAACAGCCCGAAACCCGGTAAGACGGCGGTCCAGCCCCAGCCTGCGGTATGCATATCCAGTACCTCGACCGCCAGCATGTCGCCCGGTTCGGCATCCGCCATCGCGACGGGGCCGGCGAGCGGGTAGAGGCTGTCCCAGTCGAGGCTCGAAAGGGCGTCCACGGTGGAGTCCGGCCCTATCTGCCCGTCCGAGACCTCGCGGGTGTGGTAGACGACCGTGTCTCCAGGCTCGACCGTGAGCACCGGCTCCTGCTCGTTGTCCCAGACGTAGTGGACCCAATCTTCTGGAAAGTAATGCGTCTTCGGCATGCCCCGAACCTCCTCGTCGTCCCTTGCCCTCGACATACTCTCTCAGTTTGCGGCATCTCTTTCCAGTGGAATGGCTCGCGCGTCGCCGATCCGGGGCCTGTTTCTGCGCACTTCTGATGTAGGCTGTTCTAAGAAATTCGGAAGCCAACTTGCAACATCGCGCAGCACGCGCCCTGGTGGGTTACGTACCCAGCCTTCCACTCACTCAAGTGAATAAGCCCGGCACGACATCCCACTAGCGACAGTAACCTTTTACAGGTCGCTTGCCAACACCGCCGGTCCCTATTCACCGTAGTTCGGAGTTGGTGCTACGATGGTGTCTCTACATAAGGGACACCCTTGAAGCGAGGGAGAACCATGAGACGCCTGTACGTACTGACAGCCTCCGCCGTGATAGCGACGCTTCTCATCGCGCTTACGATGAGCACCGTAAGCGCACAGGGGGTGAGTAAGCGTCACGGAGCGATAGCCGCCGTCCCGTCGTTGGTAAGGGGCATCGACGGTTACGGCGCCACGCTGAAGCAAGCCAAGAGCGCCGCGATCGAGGAGTGTCGTAAGGTCGCATCGCACAGGCGCAAATACGCTGAGGACTGCCAGGGCGCCGTCTGGGTGCGTAACGGTTGGATAGCGATCGCCTTCGAGCGTACCGTTGAAAAGCCCTATCGTGACCTGGCCTGGGGCTCGGGCTGGGGTCACACGAAGGACAGCGCCAAATACCAGGCCCGAACAGTTTGCCGGCAATACGCCGAGGAGAAGTGCGAGGTAAAGAGCACGTACGAGACGCCCGTGAGGGACCCGTCCCTGGGGTCAAAGGGTGGTAGCTGGTAACTGTTCCCAAGGTCTCTGGGGCCGGGGCTCTGTCACCCTCGGCCCTTCCTCTTTCCCCTATTCGCCGGAGTACGTGGAACCCTGGATGATTGAGCACCCGACGATGCGCCAAAAAGCCGGCGGTGGTGAGCATGACTGACGATAGAACGGGATACAAACGCTACCTTTCACAAAGGTATCTGGCCTCCCTGCCCGAACGAACCGCGCGGGCGGGAGCCGCACTGACAGGCGGGTTGGTATACGAGACGGGTGAGGTGTTACTACCGCTCGCTGTTCGCCGATCCAGGCTCTACCAGGCGGTAGTCGGACGGTTGCTGCGCATCATGATCGAGCTGGTTGGCGGCGTGGAAGGCGTCTACCCTACCGAAGAGATGCCTGTGCGAGAGCTGCTGGTACGCAAGTCGGCGGGCAATGTGATCGAACTCAGCAGCTTTCTGGCGGTCGGTTGGTCACCGGTCTGGCTCCTGGCAGGGGCTTCCGATCTGGTCGGGGGTACGAAGGTATACCTGCGAACGCTGGTCACGGAGTTACGGGATGCGGGAGTACTCGCGCCGGACGCGGATGTGGCATCATTCGAGGAGCTGTTGACTACACTAGAGGGCACCTCCGGTGTGCTGGCCGATACCGTTGACGTGCCCCCGTTGAATATCTCCAGCGTGCGCACCTCGTGGCAACAACTACGGCTGCAGGTAGCGGATTTGCCCGACGCCGAGGGTCTAGAGAAGATCTTCTCCGACCTACAGTTGGCCGCACGGCAAGAGGATCGGTCGGTACTGGAGATTTCTTCCATGGTCGCGCTCGGCGCGGTGCACGCGGGCGTAAGGCTGGGAGATGCTCACATCTTCGACTACTATCGCAACGCGCTGCCGACGATAGTCGAAGAGGGTCTGGTCTCCTTCCTGCGTCGAGTTAGCACCCCTTACCTGACGCGGGCGCGTTCGCACTATGATCCTGGGTCGAGCACTTACTCAGAACGCCTCCTCAGGCGTTGGGCAGACCGCCGTTCATCCGTGGCACGCCAAATGACGACACAGGATGCAGCGTCGAGCAAGGAGAACGCTCCTGAGGATTATTCTACTGGCGAGGGGCAAGACTAGATGCCCTCTTCCTCCTCCGCCTCTAGCAACGAAAGCGTCATAGGACACCAGGGGTGGTGAATACGCAACGTTGAGTATCCTTGGGGACTCTTGGCGAACCTCGGAGGAACAGCGTTGCACACGCTACGGTGAATAGAGTACGATGCCTGCAAGATGCGCTTAGGGAGAGGGCGCCAGAACGATGGGGGTGATTCCGAGATGGCTACCGTAGAGGACCTCGACGGAGTGATCGAACGTTGCCAGCAAGCCATGCGCGAGTTCGGCAAGGGAAACCCCGAACCCATGAAGGGGATGTATTCCCGTCGGGAGGACGTGACCATCAACACCGCTATCGACCCGCCCGCTCGCGGGTGGGACGAGGTCGCCCTGAGGATGGAGCGCTCCGCGTCTGGATTCAGGGAAGGCGAGATCGACGCCTTCGAGACCGTGACCAGGGTCGTCACCCCGGAGCTCGCCTACGTCGTGTGGGTGGAGCGTCACAGAAGCAAGATCGGCGAGAGGGACGAGATGGTGGATTTCCCCTTGAGGGTCACGATAATCTTCCGTCTCGAGGATGGATGACATCTGGAAGGTCGTGCACCGGCACACGGATACGGTGGTCAGTCCCCGGCCGCATGAATCGATGATCAAAGAGTAGAGTATCCTGCCTTTGAGCACCAGGCCCTGAGTGTCCGCCAGCAGGTGTCGCTGTAGTGGCGTGGGCGGGCACAGGCGAACCACTTACGGTATCTCTTCGAGGCGGCTCGCGATGCGTGCTGCTCTCTAGACTCTCTCGAAGGCCTGTTCGAGGTCGAAGATCACATCCCCGGCGTGCTCGATACCTACCGAGAGCCGCACGAGGTTCTCCCTGACCCCGAGCCTCTGACGCCGCGAGGGCGAGAGCTCGCGGTGGGAGGAGGTGGCGGGATGGATGGCGAGGGTGTAGATGTCTCCTAGAGAAGGAGCCTTGACGCAGAGCTCGAGCGCGTTGAGGTAGGCGAAAGCCGCCTCACGTCCCTCGGCCGCGAGCTCGAAGGAGACGAGGCCGCCCGTGTCCGAGAGTACGCGCCCTGCGGTCTCATGGTCCGGATGAGCCCCGAGCGAAGGATGGTTGACCTTCGCCACCTTCGGATGTGCGGCGAGGCTTGACGCGATCTGGCGCGCGTTCTCGCACTGGCGGCCCATGCGCAGGGGCAGCGTCTTGAGGCCGCGGTGCGCTAGCCAGGCCTCGAAAGGACCGAGCACGCCACCGACAAGCTTGCGTAGTTGCTCTACCGCCGCCGCGTAAGGCGGACCGGCGACCACCGCGCCGGCCGTGAGGTCCCCGTGGCCCGAGAGGTACTTGGTCGCGCTGTGGACGACTATGTCCGCGCCGAGCTCCAGGGGCCGCTGGAGATACGGTGTGCCGAACGTGTTGTCCACGATCAGGGCTGCCCCAGCGGCGCGGGTTATCTTCGCGATCTCCGGTACGTCGGCGACGCGTAACAGCGGGTTGGAGATGGACTCGACGACAACAGCGCGAGGCTTCAGCTCTCCCACTTTCTTCTCCACCGCTCCCAGGTCATACGCGTCGACGAAGCGGGTCTCGACGCCGCTCGCGCCGAAGATCTGGACGAGCAGCGTCACCGTCGAGCCGTAGAGCTGGTCGGCCGCAAGGACCGTGCCCCCGCCGGTCAGCTCCGCGGCCGCGAGCGCGGCGTGGGTCGCCGCCATCCCCGAGGCGAAGGCGAAAGCCCTTACATCCCCTTCTGCCTCGGGCGCCTCCAACGATACGAGCGCCTCCTCGAAGGCGCGGACGGTGGGGTTGTCATAGCGGGCGTAGCTGTAGCCCCGTTCATCTCCGCCTAGCACGCGGTCCGTGGTCTCGATGTTCGGGTGCGAGAACGTGGTCGAAGCGTAGATAGGCGTCGAGATCGGGTAGAAGATCCCATCCCTGCCTTCCTTTGCACCGGCCCTGTGCTCTCCGGAGTGCACGGCGCGGGTCTCGAAACGTCTCGGGTGCTTCATAGTGGCTTATACTACGACCTGGTTGCCCCGGTGGCGACCACAGCCCCGAAGTCGAGGCCGAGATCGGAGAGGATCGTCTCTGCTGCGTTCCTCCCCGGGGCCATCGAGACGCCCGGTCCACGGTGGCTCCCCGAGCCGCACAGGTAGACGTTCTCTACGGGGGAACGGTAGTCTCCCATCTCGGGTACGGGGCGCATCGAGCTTCGCCGCTCTGTAGCACTCGACCAGCGCGCGCCAGGTCTCGGCGTCCTTCTTCGAGTACCGGCCGATATTCTCGACGGTTTTCTCCAGGTCCCTGCTCACGGCCAGGACCCTGCCGTCGGAAATGTCCCTGAGTCCATCGTCTCCTCCCCGGAGATTCAACTGTTGGGCTATTGCACGCCGGGAGAATATCCGTGCATCTTCCGGAAGTCTACCTACCCATGACCAGACGAAAGATCGCTCCCCGACGTGTTGTGCAAGCGGAGGGGGATCCTCTACTTCGCCGGGGAGCCTGCCCGCATTATCGGACCAGTTACGTTAAGAGAGGGTAACGTCCGTGTACCGATTCTGTTACGGCGCAGAAAATCGACCTCGCGGGCGACACTCTACAGAGGTAGGTTCTATTCGCCCAATTGAATAAGTGCGAGCCTGAGATCGTCTGCCATTCCGCTGTGGCCGTGTTTTTCGGACTGGGCGATCCCCTTCTCGTAGGCGGCGCGGGCTTCATCCTTGCGCCCCAATTTGGAGAGCACGCTGCCGAGACGCGCGTAAGCGTTCCCCTCATCGTCGACGTGGACGGCAAGGTAACGTTCCAGCACCGCCGCCTCGTCTTCGTCGCGCCCGGCCTTCTCGTACTCGTTGGCCAGGGCAAGCAACCCTGTCGGGTTGTCAGGGTTGTCGGCGAGCATCCGCTCGAAATAGTCTATCCTGTCTTCCACGAGGCCTCCCTTCGCGTTTAGGCTATGCCAGTATAGAAGCACTTCAGCACGCCGTCTTCGACGGCTTGTCAGCCAGTCAGCATTTCAGCTAAAACTTTAGAAGCTGACATGCTGAGAGCCGCCTGGCGCAGCCTGGCGGCGTGCTGACAAGCGAAGCCTGGCGAAGCCGGGCGTAGCGTGCTGAAGTGCTGACGGGGTGGGTACGGCACCGGGGATGTGGGGTATCATAAGAAAGATCGAGATGTTTGTTGATCGCTTTGCAGGAGCGTTTTTGCGGGGTGCCCGCGATAGGTATCGGGCCTCCTCGCGCGGCGCTCGGGCCAAAGAGGGTATTGTCACGTGAGGGTGTGATCCGGTTGGAGAGAGAGACAGAGAACCAGTTTTTCGGGCCGAACCTCGGCTACGTGTTGGAACTCTACGAGAACTACAGGGAGGACCCCGATTCCGTCGACGGACAGATGCGGGAGTTCTTCGAATCCTGGAGCCCGCCGCGGGTAGGGACGCCCGGCGCCAACGGGCAGCAGGTCGCCCCTGAGGTCGACGTGGAGAAAGCCGTAGGGGCTTCGAAGCACGTAAGGCACATAAGGGACTTCGGGCATCGGGCTGCGAGGCTCGACCCTCTCGGGAGCGAGCCGCCTGGCGACCCGACACTGGATCCGACCTTCTACAGGATAACGAACGAGGACCTGGAGACCCTGCCCTCCCTCATCATCGGCGGACCCATCGCCGAGCGTACATCCAACGCGGGGGAGGCCGCCGAGGAGTTGCGCAGGATCTACTGCGACACCACGGGGTACGACTTCGGGCACGTCCACGACCCCGAGGAGAGGTTCTGGCTGCGCGAGTCCGTCGAGTCCGGCCGCTTCGAAAAGCGGATGGATGGAGAGAATGCGATGCGTCTCCTCGAGAGGCTTACGAGGGTAGACGCCTTCGAGAAATTCCTCCACAAGACGTTCCTCGGCCAGAAGCGGTTCTCCGTCGAAGGGAACGACATGGTCGTTCCGATGCTCAACAGGATAATCCGTTCCGCCGCCGACGTCGGCACGCCCGTGGTCACCCTCGGCATGGCGCACAGGGGGAGGCTCAACGTCCTGGCGCACGTGATGGACAAGCCTTACTCCAAGATATTCGGCGAGTTCCAGCAGCCCGAGAAGGGCGAGCAGTCCTCGGCGGCGAGCAGCCCCGGCGCCGCCTGGGTAGGGGACGTCAAGTACCATCTCGGCATCAGGGGTTTCCAGCTCGCTGACGAGGAGGCCGACGAGGAGGTCTTTATCCACCTCGCCCCGAACCCTAGCCACCTCGAGCACGTAAACCCTGTGGTGGAGGGTATGGCCCGCGCCTCCCAGGAAGAACTGGACGAGGCAGGCCCGCCGCAGCAGGATGTAGACGCGTCACTGCCCATCCTGCTGCACGGGGATGCGGCGTTTCCAGGCGAGGGGGTCTCCGCCGAGACCCTGAACCTGAGCCGGCTGCCGGGCTACAGGACCGGCGGCACGATCCACATCATCACCAACAACCAGCTCGGGTTCACCACGGAGCGTCAGGATGCCCGCTCGACTACCTACGCGAGCGACCTGGCCAAAGGGTTCGAGATCCCCGTGGTCCACGTCAACGCCGACGATCCCGAGGCGTGCATGGCGGTGGCGAGGATGGCCCACGCCTACCGCGAGAAGTTCAACAAGGACTTCATGATCGACCTCGTCGGCTACCGCCGTTTCGGGCACAACGAGGGCGACGAGCCTGCCTATACGCAGCCGCTTATGTACGAGACCATCCGCGATCACCCCACGGTGCGTGAGATCTGGGCCCAAGAGCTCGAACGCCGCGGTATCCTGGACGAGGGCGAGGCAGAGGCCATGTTCGAGGAGATCATGTCCGCCATGGCCGAGGTCCAAAAGAAGGCCACAGACGAACTCAAGGAAGAAGACTTCGCCACGGACGAGCTGTACACGCCGCTCGTCGGGATCCCCGAGACCGCCGTCGCGGCCGAGAGGCTCTCTGAACTGAACGAGGCCCTACTCGAGGTCCCTGAGGAATTCACTCCGAACTCCAAGCTCGAACGCCTCTTCCAGAAGAACCGCGGAGATCTCGACTCCATAGACTGGGCACACGCGGAAGCCCTGGCCTTCGCCTCGCTGCTCGAAGATGGCACCCCTGTCCGCCTCACGGGGCAGGACACAGAGCGTGGGACTTTCTCCCAGCGCCATGCCGTGCTCTATAACACCGAGACCGACGAGCGCTACGTCCCGCTCCAGAACCTCCCCCAGTCTGGCGCTTCGTTCTCGATCTACAACAGCCCGCTCTCCGAGATCGCCGTGCTCGGCTTCGAGTATGGCTACTCGGTCAACTCCGAGGACGCGCTCGTCCTCTGGGAGGCGCAGTACGGGGACTTCGCCAACGTCGGGCAGCCCATGATCGACCAGTTCATCGTGAGCGGACAGGCGAAGTGGGGCCAGACCTCGGGGCTCGTGCTGCTCCTGCCGCACGGCTACGAGGGCCAGGGCCCCGAGCACTCCAGCGCGCGCCTGGAGCGTTACCTCCAGCTCGCCGCGCACGAGAACATACGCATAGCGAACCTCACCACCGCGGCCCAGTACTTCCACCTGCTTCGCGCCCAGGCCGCGCTCAAGGACAACAAGCGTCCCCTGGTCATCATGACGCCCAAGAGCCTCCTCAGGCACCCCATGGCCGCCTCCAGCCTGGAGGACCTCTCGGAAGGCTCCTTCCAGCCCGTGCTCGACGATGAAGGGGCGCGCGAGAGGGCCGAATCCGTCGAGCGGCTCATCCTGTGCTCGGGCAAGATCTACACGGAGCTGGCGGGCAGCGAGTACAGGGATGAGGCAGTGGACACGGCCATAGCCCGCATAGAGCTCCTCTATCCCTTCCCCGAGGACCGGGTAAAGGAAGTGCTCGACGGTTTTCCGAACCTGCGGGAGGTCCTATGGGTCCAGGAGGAGCCGGAGAACATGGGCGCCTGGTCGTTCGTCGAGCCGCGGTTGCGCGGTCTCGCAGGCGAGTTGCCCGTCCTCTACGTCGGCAAGCCTCCGCGGCCAAGTCCCGCCCAGGGCTCCGCCCAGTTCCACAAGCAGGAACACGCTGCTATCGTGAGGGACGCCTTCGAAAACGTCGGACAAGACCTAGATGAAGAACAGGCCGTGGAGGAGACGCAGGTCCGCGCCTCCGCCCCGAGCGAGTGAGAGTCAGAGAGGAAGAGTGAGCAGTGGCTGCTGAGATACACGTACCCGAGCTTGGGGAGTCGGTCGCCGACGCGACGGTCGGGCGCTGGCTCAAGCAAGAGGGCGAGGCCGTAAAGTCGGGCGATCCGCTCGTCGAGCTCGAAACGGATAAGATCAACTTCGAGGTCGAGGCCGAGCAAGACGGCGTCCTCCAGTCCATCTCCAAGGACGAGGGCGAGACCGTCAACGTCGGCGAGGTCATAGGCACCATAGGCGAGGGGGGCGAAGCCGGCGACGGCGCCGCCCCCGAGCCACAGGCCGAAGAAGAACGGGAGGAGCGTCCGCAGGCCGAGCAGCCCGAGGCCGAAGAGACCGGTGGCGAAGAGCAGGATGGGCACAGGGAGGTCGAGGACGGGGCCGGCCGCGCCTCGCCTTCCGTTAGAAAGTTGGCCCAGGAGTACGAGGTCGACCTCGCCGAGGTCACCGGCAGCGGTTCAGGCGGACGCATCACCCGCGACGATGTGGAACGTCTGATCCGGGAACAATCCCGACCGGCGGCCCCCGAGCGGACCGAGGAACCCGAGCACGACGGCGAAGCGCAGCCGGCCCCTTCTGCGGATGGCAGGGCGGAGTTGGAGGAGCGGGTGCGCGTCTCCCGCAGGCGCCAGACCATCGCCCAGAGGTTGGTCGAGTCGCAGCAGACGACGGCTATGCTCACCACCTTCAACGAGGTCGACATGAGCGCGGTCATGGAGCTGAGGAAGCGCCGCAAGGAGTCTTTCCAGGAACGGACGGGGGCGCGGCTCGGCTTCATGAGCTTCTTCACCAAGGCCGCCATCGGGGCGCTAAAGGCTTTCCCCAAGGTCAACGCCGAGTTGCAGGGGAGCGAGCTCCTCCTCAAGAAATACTACGACATCGGCGTAGCCGTCTCCACGGACGAGGGGCTCGTCGTCCCCGTCATCCGCGACGCGGACCATAAGAACTTCGCGGAGATCGAACAGGGCATAGCCGACCTGGCCACAAAGGCCCGTGAGGGCAAGCTGACCCTGGAAGACCTGCGCGGCGGAACGTTCACCATAACCAACGGTGGCATCTTCGGCTCGCTAGTCTCCACGCCCATCCTCACCTTGCCCCAGGTCGCGATACTGGGGATGCACAAGATCCAGGAGCGCCCCGTCGCCATCGAAGGCGAGGTCGTGGTCCGTCCCATGATGTACCTCGCGCTCTCCTACGACCACCGCGTCATAGACGGCGCCGAGGCGGTAAGCTTCCTGGTCCGCATCAAAGAACTGGTCGAAGACCCCGAGTCGCTGCTGCTGGAAGGCTAAGCACACGGTCAGGGGCTTCCGTTCGGGAGCCCCTTCGTCTACCCGTAGACCTCGACCGCGGCGCGGATGCCAGGGGCCCGCGCAAGTCCGGCGTCCATCGTGATCAGCGGCGCGTCTAGCGCCTCGGCGAGGGCTAAGTAAGCCGCGTCGTATGCGGTGAGGTTTTCCCTGAGTTCCCAGATCCTCCCTATCAAGGGCGCGTGCGGGTAGCGCGTGAACGATATGTTCCCCAAGTCGGTAAGGGCCTCGGAGCTCCTTTCCCGAGAGAGAGCGTCGAGCAAGGCCAGCCTGCGAAGCGCATGCAGCACCTCCAGTTCCATGACATGGGGGACGTGGAGGCTCTCGCCAGGAGCCTCTACCTTCTCCCGGATGCGCTCGGCCCCCGGCCCCGAACCCACGAGTATGGCTACCATCGCCGAGGCGTCGAGGACTATCAAAGTCCGCTAGTCGACCTCGCGACGATCGCCGGCATCCCTGAACCGGCGTATCGTGACGTCCGGCGGCTCGTCAAGTTCGACCGGTTCCCTGCTGCGTAGCCGCTCCATCATCTCGGCGAGGGTCGGCTTCTCGGCCACCTGCTCTATCTCCGAAAGGAGGTAGTCAGAGAGCGTCATGCCGGCCTTCGCCGCCCTGACCTTCAGCGTGCGGTGCAACTCGTCGGGTACGTTCCTTATCTGTATCATCTTCGACATGCGGAAAAGAGTAACACATGTGTTGCGCATGTTTATTATCTTTCGCTGTCAGGCGGCTACAATATGCTGTGGAAGGGCGACTACCACAGGAGGATGAACATGGATCTTCGGTCGGTGCAGAGGCCGCTCAAGAAAAAGTATCGCAATGAGCCGGGGTCATCCCGGATAACGCTCGAAGCCAAAGCGAGCCAGCAGGACACCCCGATCTCCTGCTCCGTGGATGTCGGTCAGGCGATCTACCAAGCCGAAGCCCACGCCGGAGTCGGGGGAACGGGCGAGGCGGCCTGCTCCGGGGATCTTCTGTTGGGAGCGTTGGCGGCCTGTGCCCAGGTAACCTGCCAGATGGTCGCGGAGGCCATGGGGATAGAGGCGGAAAGCATCGAGGTAACGGTTACGGGGGAGATGGATCTCGCCGGCACGCTCGGCGTCTCCGAGGACGTCCCCGTCGGCTTCGAGACCATCCGCACCACGTTCGACATCGTGGCGCCCGAGGCTACCGAACAACAGTTGGAGGACCTGCGCCAGAAGACCGAGCAGTACTGCGTCGTCTTCCAGACGCTGGCCGACTCGCCGGACCTCCAGACGGAGTGGGCATAGAAGATCGGACCGGCTTGGACGACAAGGATGGGCTTGTAGAACGGTTGCTCGCGGGCGACAGGCGTGCGTTGGCGCGGGTGATCTCGAAGATAGAGCGCGAAGACGAAGAGACGGCCGGGATAATCGCAGAGATCTACCCCGAGACCGGCGATGCTCTGACCGTAGGCTTCACCGGGCCGCCCGGCGTCGGCAAGAGCAGCGTCATCGCGAAGCTCATAGAGCTCTACAGGCAGGAAGACAGGCGGGTCGGGGTGGTCTCTGTCGACCCTTCGAGTCCCTTCTCGAAGGGTGCTATTCTTGGTGACCGCATAAGGCTCTCCGACCACTTCCTCGACTCCGGTGTGTTCATCCGCTCGATGGGTAGCCGCGGGCACCTTGGTGGGCTCGCCGGCGGCTCGAGACTCGCCGCCATCGCGATGGAGGCTTGCGGCTACGACGTGATCCTCTACGAGACCGTCGGGGTAGGGCAGGGTGAGGTCGAGGTCGCCTCGGCCGCGGACACGGTTGTGCTCTGCCTGCAGCCGGGAACGGGTGACTCGGTGCAGGCGCTCAAGGCCGGGGTCATGGAGATAGCCGACATCTTCTGTATCAACAAGTCGGACAATCCGCAGGCCAAGAACGCCGCCTCAGAGGTGCGTTCCATACTGGAGATCGGACACGAGCTCGACCCCGACCCGTGGTTCCCGCCCATCGTGATGACCCGCGGCGATACGGGCGAAGGCGTAGAGGAACTCAAAGAAACCGTAGCGAAGCACCGTCGGTTCCTCGAACAGGACGGCAGGCTCGGAAAGAGGCGGCGGGCCGCCCTGAGGGACTTCGTCATCTCGTGGGCCACGAACCGCCTGGAGAAAGAGATGCACGAGCGCCTTGCCCGCGAGGATACGGGGCTCGTGGAGAAGGTCTACAACAGGGAACTCGACCCCATCTCGGCCTCGGATCGCATCTTCGAGGATGTCTAGCGCCCCTGCGCGTTTGCTGGAAGCAGTCGCTCGATGACTACGACGTCGCGCCACACGCCGTCGAGCCTGGCGTGTTTCTCGTGGACTCCCACCTCCCGGAAGCCCAAGGAGAGCAGCAGCTTCCGGCTCGGCTCGTTCTCCACGAAGACCCGCGCGAGGAGTTTCCAGAAGCCAGCCTCCTCCGCCGCCCGCATGAGGGCCTTCATCGCAAGCGTGCCCGCCCCACGGCCCCTTGCCTCGCCGGCGGTGTATACGGAGAACTCGGCCACGCCGGAGTAGCATGCGCGGGGGCTGTAGGCCGTGGTGTTGGCGAAGGAGATCACCCGTCCTTCTTCCTCCACCACCACGACAGGGTGGGTTCCATCGAACCAGGCCTGTATCTCCCGTGCCGTACGCGGGCTGGTCTCGAACGTCGCGATGCGCTCCTCGATGCCTTCGTTGTAGATGCGGACTATGGCCTCCGCGTCTTCCGGGCTCGCTGCTCTAGACTGTAGGACCGTATCCTCACCTCGATTCTCCCGGATGGCCCCTACTGCGTGAGATCTACCACCACGGGCAGCGCCCTGCGGCGCCAACTCTCCAGACTTCCAGGACGGCTCTCGTACTTCTCGACCAGCAGCCGCCGGGCCAGCTCATCCTCTTCCGTGTCTCTTGCCCCGCGGGCCAGCCCGGCGAAACGTCCGTCTGCGATACGGAGCGTGACCTTCGGGTTTCGGCGGAGGTTCTTCACCCAGTCCGAGCGGTCACCGCCTCCGGAGAGCATGTAGAGGGTACGCGTTTCCGGCAGTAGAGCGAACCAGATCTCGATCTCGTGCGGCCTCCCCGTTACCCTCCCCGTCGTCGTCAGGTAGCAAAAGCTCTCTTCGGCGAGGGCGCGAAGATCAAGCATAGGCATCAGGTCTCAGGCTACAGGTTTCAGATCTGGGGCCACGGGCTGTAGATCCGTTCGGAAAGCAGACGTGCCGTGAGAGACCCTCACCTGAAGCCTGATGCCTGAGACCTGATGCCTTCATTGGCGCAGCTCGACGCGACGGATCTTGCCGCTCGTCGTCTTGGGTAGGTCGTCGATGAACTCTATGCTGCGCGGGTACTTGTACGGGGCCGTGTTCTCCTTGCAGTAGACCTGGATCTCCTGCGCCAGCTCCTCCGAGGGCTCGTAGTCTTCGCCAACGACTACGAACGCCTTGACGATGCTCCCCCTGTCCTCGTCGGGCAGAGGCACGACGGCGCTCTCGACTACCGCGGGATGCTCGATAATGATGCTCTCCACCTCGAAAGGTCCGATGCGGTAACCGGCAGAGAGGATCACGTCGTCCGAACGGCCCACGAACCAGAGGTAGCCATCCGCGTCCCTGTAAGCCCTGTCACCGGTCAAGTAGGCGCCGTTACGAAAGACCGACTCGGTCGCATCTGGCTGCTCCCAGTACTCTTCCAACAACGCGGGTATGCGCCCGAAGAGGGCTACATCGCCAGGCTCATCAGGCTGACACTCGTTGCCATCTGGGTCGATGATCCTCACGTCGCAGCCAGGAGACGGTTTGCCCATCGAGCCCGGTCGCAAGTCGAGCCCGGGATAGTTGCCGACGAGCAGGGTGTTCTCGGTCTGCCCGTAACCGTCGTAGATCGTCAGGCCGTGAAGCTCTTCCCACCGCTCGATGACCGCCGGGTTGAGCGGTTCTCCGGCGGAGACGGCGTGGCGGATGGAGGCGAGGTTCGCGCGTTCCAGTTCCGGGGTCTTGGCGAGGAGCCGGTACTCGGTCGGGGCCTGGCAGAGGACAGAGATGTCGTAGAGTTCCATCAGCTCCAGGCGTTCGGCAGGGTCGAAACCGCCCTCGTGGAAGAAGATCTCCGTCCCCTGACTCCACGGCCCCAGAAATATGTTCCAGATGCTCTTGGCCCAGCCCGTCCCCGAGGTGCACCACAGCCTGTCGCCATCCCTGAGGTCGAGCCAGTACCTGGCCTGCATCCACGCGGCGTGCGTATAACCGTGGGTGTGCAGGGCGCCCTTGGGATTCTTCGTCGTCCCCGAAGTGTAGAGGATGAAAGCGCCCTCATTCGCCGCTGTGTCCTCGGCCGTGAAGTCCTCAGAGGCCTCTTCCATCAAGGCCTCGTAGGATTCCCAGCCGTCGCGCTCTTCACCCAGAGAGATGAAGTGTTCCAGACTTGGGGCGTCCGCGCGCATCTTCTCGACCGCTTCGATGCCTTCGGGGCCCGAGATCATGGCCACAGAGCCGGAGTGCTCGGCCCTGAACTTCAGGTCGCCGGTCCTGAGCTGCGGGGCGCACGGGATGGTAATGGCCCCCAGCTTCAAGAGGCCCGTCAGGATTACATGCCACTCAGGCACCTTGCCGAGTAGGACCATCACCCTGTCGCCGCGCCCCACGCCCAACGCTCTAGCTGCGTTGGCGAACCTGTTCGAGAGTACGGAGAACTGGGCGAAGTCGAGGCGGCGTTCCTCACCGCTCGTTCCCAGCCAGACCATGGCCGCCCGGTCCTGTGCGGCCCACCGGTCCACCACATCACGCCCGAAGTTGAACCTCTCAGGCGTCTCCCAGTCGAAATCTGCGTAGGTCCTCTCGTAATCGCCGATGTTGGCCACGATCGACCACCTTTCCCCAAAGGTCGCTTTCCGGAACCGCATTGTACTAAAGCGATTTAGCGGGGTAATAGCCTACTGCGAATCGTCCATCCACCTCCTTGGATAACGAAGTGCCGACAATCTGAAATACTCCTATCCGTCTGCGACCGCTGACTCCGCGGCGGTATTGCCGAAGACGAGAGCAGAGGCGAGGCCGCTCGTGTACCCACCGGCGGAGACCCCGCCGACCTCGACCCCAGCGGCGTAGAGGCCCGGGATGGGCCTCTCGTCAGTCCCGCGCAGTACCCTGCATCCCTTGTCGACGGCGAGCCCGCCAACCGTATGCGTTATGGATGGCGCAACCTTTACGGCCACAAAGGGAGGAACGCGCAATGGCCAGGCCTGGCCACTCCTCGGGGGGGAGGGATCTTCACCGGCGGCGACGGCTGCGTTATACCCTTTCAGGGTGCGGAGGAAGGTATCGCGGGGCACGCCGCGTTCGGCGAGCCTGTCCGCAAGCTCCGTGAGGCTCGCAGCTTCGATGACTGTTCCGCCCGTGCTCCTTGCCGTCTCGACCATCTCTCTCGCGGTCCGCTCCCGCACGCGGCCTTCGAGTCCTCTGGCGTCGAGGACATACCAGGCGTAGAGTCCAGTCTGGTGCGCCGTGGCCCGTGTCAGGGCCGTCTCGGACCAGTCCGCGCCCTCGTCGGCGTAGCGTTCGCCGCCGGCGTTGACGGCCACGGCGTAGCGGCCGTAGAGCTGGGAGACCTCCACGAACCGTTCAGGAGGAAAATCGGCCGGGGGAGCGGGCAGGTTGCGGCCGTAGAACTCGTCGAGACCGGCGCTCGCGAGAGCGCCCTTCCGCAACGCCGCCTGAAAACC